>Ga0137390_10005688_pt1 | contig 10540 bp, 9 predicted proteins | sample 15con2h24AmetaG_FD_104937 | JGI IMG/M metagenome (GOLD analysis project Ga0137390, IMG submission 104937) | Vadose zone soil microbial communities from Angelo Coast Range Reserve, California, USA - 15con2h2.4A metaG | ecosystem: Environmental > Terrestrial > Soil > Vadose zone > Saprolite... | reverse complement strand
GACAACAAGCGAAATCCATTAATAGACGACTTCTCAAGCTCACGAAAGTACAAAAACAGAGATCCTCGTTCCAACAAGCGGAAAGAAGATAGAGCCATAGACCAGGCCGATGTTATCGACAGTAATCTCCCAGTTAAAATCGCGCTCAGACAGGAAACGAACGATCTGGGGCAGGTTATCCTTATTCAGATCGCCAATGCCAAGAGTGATGTGCGGCATCCAATGAGCAGGATGATAGTATTCCTCGATACCCGAACCCGTACAGGAAATTTCCTGCCAGAGTTCTTTATGAAACTGCGTTAACTCGGGACTGCGTACAACAGGGATATAGAGCACTGGATGGGGTCCAGCAAAGATGCCCAATCCACCGGTTCTTACTTGAAATGATGTTTTGCTTGCAGCAATTCTCCGCAAGACAAGTTCCAGCGATTTCACATTGTAGTGCCTGGCAAGCTGGTAAGAAAAATGTGGTTCGGGTGCCGTGTATACCTCACGTACTGCGAACTCCCTTGCTAGTTCGGCCCAGAGATCTTTAACCATTTGATGATGTTTGTGGTCCAGGAGTGAGACGACGCCGTGCATTGATTTACATCCCCTCTCCTAAGGGCGTAATCATAGAAGATGCTTCCAACGCTTTACCTCCTCGTTCGCGTACATACTCGATAAATGCCAGCACCTCTCTCATACGTTTGATGGGTGAGCGATACAGCGATGACATGTGAGGATGATACCCGATGCGCCATGCCTCGTCGATGAGAGGGTGCCAGCGTACAGGAAGACGGTCACGCCAGCGCTTGAGAGCCAGAGGTTTCGCGCAAATTTCACTGTCTTCAAGCGTAGTCAGAACACGACAGAGCATCGGGACCACCTCCCAGATCCAACCATCGAGCAGGAAGAGGTAGGGATGTTTGGCCTTGTCTACCAAATAGATATCGAGGTAGTAACTCATCCCTTTCAATACATCCTTCCACGTCACCTCAAGCGGCAAGGCCGAGCGTTCTGGACCGAATAGGCGAATACTTTTATACCTGACTATCCACCAGGTCAAAGCATGAAGGTCATAGTATCCGGCAGAATGGAACACTCCTTTCCTGCCACAGTAGGGATACGGTGCAATTTCAGTGTCGCTTTTTCCGATATCGCGTAAGGGAACATACAGAATCTCCAGGCGCTTGCCAAGGGGATACGCCCGGGTTAGCTGCTTATGAATGTGTTTTAATCGCGCGAGTTTATGCCCTGTCCACTCCCCCTGTGTCAGGGCTACAATATCGATGTCGCTTTTCTGCTCTTCAAAGGCACCGAGAGCGATGGAGCCGAAGATATAGATACCGTAGAAATGGGAGCACAATGGTTCAAGGGCATCGAGATACGCATCAATGAGTGGTTGAACAGGTGTGGGCAAGCGCGCTTGTTTACTCTTTGGTTTGCCGCAACGAGAACAGAATCGCCCTCCCGTACGATCATCCACGTACCCACACGTGCACAGCAATACCTGAGTCTTTTCCAGGTCATCACTATAGTCCAGTTCGCTTGAAACTCGGGTTCGCTCTATCAACTTTATGAGAGGATCTAATCCTATTTGCAGGATCGCACCCCCGAGACTGATGCCCATCAATATTTCGAGCGTTGCCGTAGGTGACCACCTTCCAGCATATAAGAGTACGCCCGCTACAATGGCATCAACGGCAAAACTGAGGGCAAGGGCGAGTATCCACTCTACCACCAGCTCCTCGAGACGAAAGAAACGCACCAGTGCCATACCCGGACAGACAAAGAGAAACCATAATATTATGAATGGGCGCACTGCTGTATCCGTGATCACAAAGGCTACAAGCCCAGCAGCAACGGTGGAGAGAATGATGATTGCCGGCCACAACCACAGCAATCGCTTCACAATATACTCCTTGCTATACTATCGATTTAAGGTGCATATTCCAATATTTGTGCATCGGGATTGCTATACACCAGTATAAACTTCCTGGATCTTAGTAAGGCATTCTCTAACCGATCGAATGCCTCAGGCGGCAGTCCTGAAGATAATTCCGCTGCCGCTTTTTGACTGCGTGTGATAATCAGGTATGCGTCAGAATGCCTTTGGCCTTGTATAAACTGAACTATGGCGTTAACGTTCTGGGCTGTAATAGCGTTAGCAGAAATACCAGCTAATGATACGTCGTTATATTTTTCCAAATCCTGAAGCTGCATCGGATCATTATCCCAGCCTTCAATGAAAAGCGAGTTCACAGGGGCTATGCTATAAAGGTAGCGAACGCCATCAACCTCGGCATAGGTCATATAATCCATACGTTCATTTCCATAACGGGTGAAAAGAAAGCCACCCAGTAATACCAGGCTTACAACTGCAACTGCTGCTGTCATCTTGCGCGACCTTCCAGAGGCAGAGGTAATATAAAAGAGGGCGGCGGCGAAAAAGACCATCAGTGGCAACGAAAAGAGATAGATACGCAGCAGCATCTCACCGCCGTAGGAGTTCGCTACGATTAGTGAGAATGGTGCGATTGCCAGTAAGATGTAGCTCACATCGCGATACCCTCTCCGTAGGCGAAAAACTGCACCTATAAATGCCAGCCCCCATATAGCAACGGTCATAACGACACGCATTGCGCCTATGAAGATATGCTCCGGACTACCTACCACACGAGCAGTCACATCTGCCGTAATAATGTTATTGACCTGGCCCAAGTCGCCTGATACATCATTCAAGTGTCCAACTAAATAGGCTTGTGCCATAAAAATGATCCATGCACCAGTCATGATAGCCATCAAGATAGGCAACCAACGTGGAGTACAGCGACGAAAGATGACAAGGATGGCGACACTTGCCAACACAAAAAAAGGTGTAAGCGGGTGACTAAAAACCACGAGTGCAAAGATGATCACAAGGCCGATGAGCAGAGCTATACGTTGCCTCGGCTGGCTAGGTGTGCAGAGCGTATCTGGCGCTGTCAGCCACATATAGAGCTTCTGAGCTAGAGGCGAGAAACGTCCCAAATGCCGCTCCAGTCGCCCCGGTATGCGTGGATGTGCCTGCGTTGTAACTTTAAACCATTTCAACAAGATGGCAATAATGACCAGGTATAAAAAGAAGTTAAAACCTTGCGGCGAAAAATAATCCTGCCCGATCCAGTTCGTCAAATAAAAGAACCACAGCCCTAACCATACCAGCCGCTTATCGGTGGTAGCCGAGGTATAGATCATGTAAAGCGGCCCCAGGTAGATCAGGTTAAAGAAAACTGTCGCCCATGCTGCAAGGGGGAGTATATCCTGATATCCAATGATCCGTGTGACGAAAGCACTCAACACGAAGAAGCCTGGCCAGTTAAAGTAAGCATCTAGACCTGGATCAACCGAGCCGGTGCGCATAATATATTCAGTATATCCCGCGTGCTGGTACACTGCAGCAAAACGGGGTGCCTCCTCAACGAGGGTTGCTATACCATACAACATAAAAATCAGCAGGAAAAGGTGGAGTAGGATGATAGGTACCCGCAGTTCAGGTTGCTGCAAGGTCAGACAGAAACTAACCGTCAAGATAACAAGAGCAATGATGATTGAAGCTGGTAATACTGAAACCAGGCCGAGATCAGTCGTATCTCGTATATTCACATACTGGAGCGAGATAGCCCACAGAAAAAGGGCACAGAGAGGGAGCAGAACGCTTGCAGCTTCCATAGGTTTCGGCATTTTCATACCATTGGGTAATTGCAGCCCGGTTACTACTTTGCTCGCACCCGGTGCGGTTGATAGTTGTGAATACTTCAATTGTCCCATATAATGATGGTTTCCTTATACAGCTTACAGGTGGAGTTGATCGATATCGATCGATATCTCTCCGGGCCGAAGAGCCTTAAACACAGTGTGTGACATGAAAACTGCTTCAGCACACAATGCTGCAACCCAGCCGAGGCTCAACCCTGATAAGCCGCCGATTCGAGCACCAAGTGCTGCTGCACCCAATTCAACAAGCGTACCAGCAGCCATGGGCAGTATAGCATGGAATATGCGACCCTGAACACGACATATTGCTACATAGTGGCTCCTGAGCATATATGGGAAAACTCCCAGTGCCAGGATCCGCAAGCACCACGCAGCCTGTTCAGCATAGATATGGCCAAACACCCCCAATACTTGTTTGGTAGCAAACAGGAATACACAATTTGCTAAGATAGCTGTAACTGTTCCGAGGCCTAATGTCAGGCGAGCTTTGTGTGCCAGGATAGTGGGTTGAGCAGAACTTATCGCGTAGAGTACAGTCGTAAGGGCATAAGACACACCAAAGATAACATTTGCAAGCATATCGGAAACGTAAAACCAGGCATTGACGGTCGCCGAGAGCAGTATCGTGACCAGCACGGGCAAGACCAGAGGTGTTAACTGAAGTATCAGATTGAGAATGTGATGCTGTAGCGCAGCAGGTCCTAGCTTTCGTAGCAAACCCCATTGCGGCAGATATGTCTTTGGCGACCATCCCTTCTTCAATATGACGTAGACGGCTAGGGCTGCCAATGAGAGTGCATTACCGCCTATCCATGTCGTATAAATCGTCAAACCCACTTTCTGTGACAGCCAAAGACTCACCACAAAGAGCGCTGCAAGTTTTGCTGCTGCAAAAAAAGTGTTACGCCAGAGTTGCAGCCCACCACGCAGTAGTCCGATGAGCGCCTGGTCAAGAACTAAAGAGATAGCCCAGAGACTGACTCCAACTGCAAAAAGGAGTATATCTTTGACGCTTGCTCTAAGTACCTGGAAGTCAGCCGATGCGAAGGGTGCAACAAGTGCAAATACAACACCAGCGCATGCTCCTGCTCCCCCAACTACAATCAATGCCGCACTAATGAGTGGTCCTTCTTTGCCTGGTCGGCGCGGTAACTCGCCAATTAACAGGGTACCCAATCCCAATATGCAGACTGATCCAAGCAGCATCATAGCAGAGATAGTTGCAGAACCAAGACCTACAGCCTGTGGTGAGAACCACCTTGCCGCTACCCACCAGTACCCGAAGCCGAGCACGGATGTTACTGCTGTTGTGCCGATTAACGACCCGGTATTGACCAACATAACGATATTAGTCTTGATCCATTCAAACAGCATCGTTCCTACTGTGCTAAATTTCTTCGATTTCAGTAACGTGTTTGTACCGGGCTGCATTTGCTGTCGAAGCGCTGGACGCTTCTCCGTTATATCTAACTCGTCTTCCAGGCTTGCGGGCGGCGTGTTCTGGAGCATGATTTGAACGTACGAATCATCCGGCTGTGATTGGTCGGACGTACACATCACATCATTGGATTTGCGATCAATACTTTCATCCAGCGGCGTTTCGGACATGAAATTTCCCTCTATATCAGGTCTACTAAGCAGCCTTTCGTGCGTTACGTACTGCCCATCGACTCCGCACATAGGCAAATGGCCCATACAGCATCCCCTTCCGCTCAAGCATGGTCAACTCCTTCGGATAGTTTTCCGACTTCTTGCTGTTTTTTGGTGATCGAGCACTCAAAGTGAAAAAGAGGCCGTAAGGCAGTTTGGGGATGAGATCAAGGAGGAAGCGAGGAGTATGCTTGATACTCCTCGTCAGATAGGCTGCCAACCCAACGCCATAGCAGTAGATTTGTTTCTGCAGAGCTATGTAATCGCGGTGATGGGGGTGATACACCAGCGCTGCCGGTTCGTAGACCAACTTGTAGCCTCGTGTGACCGCCTGGAAGAATAAGGTAAGGTCCTCACCGCCTTGGGCTGGACTACCCGGCCCAAGAGCTGGATCAAATCCGCCGACACTGCGTAGGAATGCCGCTGTAAAGGCCATACTTGCACCAGTGCCGAAGCGTCCCGCTGTGTAAGGATATAGGGGCGTCTTCGGATGGTTTTCTGCTATATCGAAGATGCGCCGGGTGAAGCCCTTGCCAAACCCACCATACTCCTCGATCCAGAACTGAGATGGGGTCTCGAGTTCCACCGGCAGGACGAGCCCGGTGACGCAGGCGACCCTATCAGCCCGACTGAAAGCTCTGACCAGCTCCACCAGCCAATAGCGATCAGTGACTACATCATCATCGGCAAACGCCAGAATCTCGCCCCTGGCTGCCATCATGCCGCGATTGCGTGCCCACGAAGAACCTGGACGGTCTTCGCATACATAGCGCACCTGCGGCACATCCCGGTAGGTCTGCTGGATGAAATCTGCCGTGGCACTGGTACTGGGAGCGTTATCGACGACAATAATCTCATAGCGGGGATAGTGCAAGGCCAGCAACGACTGCAAACAGCGCTGTATGCGCTCTGGGCGGTCACGGGTGGGCACGATGACGCTCACAAAGGGAGCCTGAGCCAGAAATTGCTCGCGCTCCTTAATACATCGAGGTGTGCCGGAACTGGGCAGGCCTGCTACATCCAACCACGTCACTGAAGGCAAACCGTCCTGCTGTAAATGCTCATTAATCTGCATACCCAAAGCGCGCCAGATGTGCTGAGCATAGTCGTGTGGACTCGTCCATTCCTCAACTAGCTGGAACTCTACCACTCCTAAAGGTCGTGTATGCAAACGGACCAGGCACATGGCGCGCTGGTAGCGCTGCCTGGTCTTCTCATCAACAGCAGACACTGAAGGCAGTAGCTCTCCTAGTTCAATTTCTAAAATGCGCGCTGGCGTATAGTCTGCTGCCTGGGCCGCACTAGTGGAAGTCTTTGGCTCGCTTGATAGCGTATGCATTTGCATACTGGTTTTTGTCCCTGACATGTACTATTTGCCTCCTACATAGGCATAAGGCAAAACTAAGACGACGATAGGATATACTCCGGAGAATCTTACTAGCATTTCTGTCATCCTCCTTGGAGATGCTGAATCACCGGGGCCGAAAAGCGCCGGGCGATCCGCCACACGGGGGTTCGGGCACGTTTATACATCGTTGTGACAACTGACGGATAGCCTTTGGTAAGTAATGCAGTCAATTCATCTACACTTGTGTTGGGTTCCACCATCAAGCGTCCTAAGGCGAAGGCGTCAGTACTCTCTGAACTCATCTCATATTTGACGGCACAAGCTGATGTATAGCCTGCTTCCCGTACCAACTGCTTGATAGTAGCGGTATGATAGCCATAGGGATAGGCAAAGCTAGATATCTCCTGACCCAGGTGCTGTTCTAAGAGCCTTTTACACTGCACGATTTCATCTCGAGCTCTAAAGTAGGGGAGTGTATCGAGTTGGGGATGGCAATGACTATGCCCGCCACACTCTATGCCAGCAGCGCAGATTTCAGCTACCTGGTTCCAGGTGAGTATTGGGCGTGTAGCCTCCCCTTCACGCTGCAACCAGCGGCTTGTGCCATTGACAAAAGCGGTGGTAACGTAAAGCGTCGCGGTAAAGCCGTACCTCTGGAGTACCGGAAGAGCCTCCGTAAAGAAATCAGCGAAGCCGTCATCGAATGTTAGAACTACAGGCTGTTCAGGCAGAACAGATGAGCCTTTGCTTCGCGTATTGATAAGCTGGGTGACAGTAATTGGAGTGTAGGCATGTTGATGCAAATAGGCCATGTGCTCAGCAAACAAAGTTGGTGACACAGCAAACGGCTTAAATTTCGGGGCCGCATGCTCCGAAATGCTATGATACATAAGGATTGGCACTTTTTTCTTTTCAGATGGGACAACCATTGTGCATTCCTCTTTCAAAAAAGTAAACTATCATGCTATTTCCTCAATTCCCTTTTTATCTCATGGTTCAGCCCTGATAGACGGTGGTAAGTTATTGAGAAAAATTCCTTCTCTAGCGATGATATTCTTTCTTTTCGTCCTTAACTTATCGACCTGTAAAAATGTGCTTCCTGCCAGGTAGCCTGCCATTGTCACCATTAACCCGAACATGATGGCTCCTGCGCGGGCAAGTCCAGTCAAATCATCTCTGTGAAGTGCATCAGCGAGGCCCCGCACGATTCCCTGGGACAGGGTCCGGAGTATGTAGGTGCGTTCGGAGGCAAGAGCATCTTTTGTACCCACATAGCTAGCCACGACCGCTTTCGAGAGGCCTTCTGCATAGCAGCGCGACCAGAAGTAGCGCCAATTTGTGCGATGAGACGGGATGCGATGGTGAATCTTTGCTCGCGGTTCGTAGAGGAAGAATTTCTGAGGCCAATGCTGTCTGGCTCTAATACAGAACTCTGCTTCCTCTCCACCCATTAGGCGACCACCCACACGCCCGATGCTGTGCCTGAACCCCCCAACAACCTCAAATACTTCCCGGCGAATGCAAGTGCAGCCGCCGAATGGATTACGCACCACCGTTAGCTTTTCAGGCAAACCTCGGTAGGTGCAGCCCACAACCCAATAGTATTCCTCTGGGAACCAGGCAGGCCGTTCACTCAACCACAGCGGCTCAACTGTTCCACCTGCGCCCAAAACCTGAGAGTCTTCGCAACAGCAGGTTAACCGAATTAACCAATCCGGTTCTGCTGTTGCGTCATCATCAAGAAAAGCGATAAGCGTTCCTTGCGCTATGGCCACCCCGCTATTGCGTGCCCCAGATAATCCTTGCGGCTCATAGTTCTCCGTTACGATCACATCAGGTATGTGCGCTCGCACTCGTTCTAGAAGGCACGCGTTGTGATCAATAACCACGATAATCTCGCGAGGAAGAACACTCTGCCGCTGGATCGACTCCACCGCTGCAACAAGATCATGCCATCGCTCCTCTGTGTAAGCGCAAATTATGACAGAAACATCGAGCGTTGCATATATCATTGTACCGGTAACCTTCCTTAATACGTTTATGTCATTAAAGGTGAACAACACTATTGTTGAGCTTCTCCTGTTACTGCTGATTTAGAATCGCGGTGGGAAAATCCGTCTACAACAATGATGTTCTTGAATTTCGTTATCCATAACAAGACACTCCCTATTAAGTAGCCAGCAGCCGTCACTGCCAACCCAACCACAATAGCACCAGCCCGTGCAAATCCAGTCAGATCATGATAAAGAAGAGCATCTTTCAAGCTCTGGATGCCTCCTCGAGGCAGAGCCCGGATTGTATAGGTATATTCAGAGGCAAGAGCATCTTTTACGCCCACATACCGTGTTACGACCGCTTTCGAAAGTCCTTCCGCATAGCAGCGTGAATAGAAGTAATGCCAATGTGTGCGATTGCTTGATATACGATGGAAGACAGTAGCCTGGGGCTGGTAGAGGAACACCCTTCCAGGCCAATGCTGGCGGGCTCGAATGCACAATTCCGTCTCTTCGCAGCCAACAGGGTACATACCTACGCGCCCGATTCCACTGCGGAAGCCTCCTACAGTATCGAATATCCCTCGCCGGAAGGCCATGTTAGCGCCAACGGGATTACGTATTGCTTGCTCGGTTTGAGGCATGCCGCGGTAGGTGCAACCAACCACCCAGTAAAATTCTTCTGGTAACCAGGGAGGAGCTTTATCTGACCAGAGGGGTATTACTGGCCCACCGATACCCAGCACCTGCGGATCAGTAAATCCCTCACTTAGCTTTATCAGCCAATCCGGCGTCGCCACCGCATCATCATCAAGGAAAGCAACAATCTGGCTTTTTGCTACTGCAATGCCACTGTTACGCGTACCTGACAGCCCTGGCGCCTCTGTGTTCTCCGCTACCACCACCCCTGGTACCTGCTCCTTCACCCGCTTCATTAAACCTGGGTTATAGTCGATAACTACAATGATCTCTTTGGGTGGTAGAATCTGTTGCTGCACCGACTCTATCGCCGCATTGAGGTCATCCCACCTCTCGTCGGAATATGCACATATAATCACAGAAATATCGTATGCTGTTTGTGTCACATTGCCCCTCTTTATGCACGCTGTACAGATGAAAGTTCACAAAACAAGCTCTCCTGATGGCGAGGACTGCCTCGTTACGCTATACGAGGCTGCAGGATAATGCAGCTCTTTTATAATCGTCCTGAGCACTCGCCAACCGTCGCGGAAGGTGTGCAGGTTGCTATAACCATACCTGCGGGGATGTTCAAAGCTGGGAACCTCGACGATTTTCAGGTTGGCTTTGTGTATACGCAGGCTGATCAGTGTCTCAACCTCGAAGCCATCGCAGTCAATCTCTATGCGGTCGAGGCAGTGCTTCCAAAAGGCGTTGTAGCCATAGCACAAGTCACTAAAGCGTGTCCCGAAGAGTATGTTGACGAGCCTGCACAAAGTGTAGTTACCTCCCCAGCGCAACGCAGTAATATCGTGACTTCCACCACCTTGAAGAAAGCGTGAACCTTTAGCGAAATCATCTCCCAGCTTAAGCGCCTCAACAAAACGTGGTATTTCGCCTGGATCAGCCGACCCATCAGCGTCCAGCATGACAATGATGTCACCTGTGCAAGCGGCAAAACCGGCTCTCAGAGCGTTCCCTTTACCCCAACCCATTTGCTTGACGATACGGATAGACGATAGTAGTCGTTGTGCCACTGCAATAGTGCCATCGGTTGAATGGCCATCAACTAGAATCACCTCACTGACAGTAGGTGGAATATGCGGTAGTACATATTGAAGGTTTTGGGCTT
>Ga0137390_10005684_pt1 | contig 10542 bp, 9 predicted proteins | sample 15con2h24AmetaG_FD_104937 | JGI IMG/M metagenome (GOLD analysis project Ga0137390, IMG submission 104937) | Vadose zone soil microbial communities from Angelo Coast Range Reserve, California, USA - 15con2h2.4A metaG | ecosystem: Environmental > Terrestrial > Soil > Vadose zone > Saprolite... | reverse complement strand
CACGTCGACCTCGGCCGCGACCAACGCCTCAGCACGTTCCATGTAGTCGCCCACCGCGCCGATAGCCGCCCCAACCAGCAGCCGGCCCTGGCTGTCGCGGGCGGCGTTGGGATGCTCGGTCAACCGCAGCACGTCCCGCGCGGTGATCAGCCCGCGCAGATGGCCCGTATCGTCGACGAGCGGCAGCTTCTCCAGGCGGTGCTCGTGCAGGACGCGGCGGGCCTGTTCGAGGCGTGTGCCGACAGGGGCAGTGACCAGCTGCTCGCCGCCGGTCATGATCCGCTCCACGGGTTGCGATGAGTCTTCGGCGAAGAGCACGTCGCGCGACGTCACGATGCCCAGCAAGCGGTCACCTTCGCCGACGACGAGCAAGCTGTTGACGTTGTGGCGACCCATCAGCTTCATGGCTTCGGCCAGCGTGCGGGTCGGGGCGATCGTGTGTAGCTGGCGCCCGCCGACCGCCTCCTCAGGCCGTTTGACGCGCTGGATCTCGGCGGCTTCCTGCTCGATCGGCATGAACCGATGGATGATGCCGATCCCACCTTCGCGAGCCATAGCCCGGGCCATGCGCGCCTCGGTGACCGTGTCCATGTTGGCCGACACGATCGGGATGTTCAGGCGCAGATCCCGCGTCAGCCGCGTGCCCGTGTTGACATCGCGCCGCGAAGCAACCCCCGAGCGGCACGGGACGAGGAGGACGTCTTCGTAGGTCAGCGCGAGCGGGAGCCAGCCCTCGGCGTGCATCAGCCCTCTAAGGCTACGCGGAAAATGGTCGCGTGTTCTACGAGAGCGAATGCTCGCGCAACGCTGTCAACTCGGATTCGTATTCTCTGGATAACCGACAGATCAAGTGCCAGAGCTCGGGCCCGATCAGCCCGGCGTCGTTCAGGTCGATCAATCGGTCGAGAATCGGCCAGCGGGCCGAATCTGGGTTGGTGTGGAGGGCATCCACGAGTCCGTTTGGCATGCGTGAGGGACCTCCATACAAAGAGTTGACAACGAACGTTGACAGTGCGAAGACCAATCACGCAGGCTGCGTGCCATAGCTGGCCTTGGTGTCCTCACGGGTTGGGAACAGAACTTGACTGAACTTTCTATTTCGGTCGCGTCCTACCGCACGCCGGCCCTGCTGCGACGGTGTTTGAGCGCTCTCGAGATCGAACGCGGCCAGGTGGATTTGGACGTGACCGTAGTGGACAACGCTTCGGGCGATGGCTCTCCCGAGATGGTGCGGCTCGAGTTCCCGTGGGTGCGCCTGATTTGCAACGAGCGCAACGTGGGTTTTGGTGCGGCGCACAACCAGGCGATGCGTGTTGCCCAGGGCCGCTATTTCCTGGTGCTGAATTCTGACGCCAATCCGGCGCCAGGGGCGCTACGCACGCTCCTTGGGTTTCTCGAGGCACATCCGCGTGTTGCCGTGGCCGGACCTAAGCTGCGCTACCCCGACGGCGCCGTCCAGCCGTCGCGGCGGCGATTTCCGACGCTGGCCACGCTGTTCCTGGAAAGCACCCAGCTGCAGCGTTTTTCACAGAACAACGCCGTGCTGCGGCGCTACTACGTCGCCGATCGGTCCGACGACGAGCCACAGGAAGTGGATTGGCTGGTCGGCGCATGCCTGTGTGTGCGCGCCAGCGCCGCCGCGGAGGTTGGTCTATTCGACGAGCGATTCTTCATGTACAGCGAGGAGCTCGATTGGTGCCGCCGCTTCCGCGCCGCGGGCTGGGGAGTCGCCTACGTGCCGTCGGCCGAAGTGATGCATCTCGAGGGCGCCAGCGCGCGGCTGGCTCTGGCCGCGCGCGGTCGCCTGTTCCAGACGAGCAAGCTGCAGTACGCGGCCAAGTGGCACGGGCTGAGTGCCGCGCGGCTGCTGCGGACGTATCTGGTCGCCGAATATCTGGTGCGGGCGATGGAAGAAGCCGTGAAGCTGGCGTTTGGCTCGCGAGTGGTCGAGCGCCGCGCGCGCCTGCGGGTCATCGGCAGCGGTTTGCGGCACGCTTTGCGCGGGTGACGGCGCCGCTGCTCGTTGTCAGTGGTGAGTACCTGCCCGACGTGGGCGGCGTCGGCGACTACACGAAAAACTTGCGCGGTGCGCTGGCTGGCTTGGGCTGGCAGAGTGGCGTGCTGTCGCGTCGGCAGGTGCACCGCTGGGATGCGCGCTCTCTGCTTGCGCTTGTCCGCAGCGCCCCGCCTGCCGGAATAATCCATATCCAGTACCAGGCCGGCGCGTACGACCTGCTCGGCGACGTGTGCCTCATGCCCACCGTTCTGCGCCGCTTCCGCCCACGGACGCGGGTGGTGACGACGTTCCACGATGTGCGGCCGCCGTACTTGTTTCCCAAAGCTGGCTTCTTACGGGCCGCTGCCGTGCGGCTGCTGGCGCGGAGTAGCCACGCCGTCGTCGCGGCCGATGCGCGCGACCTTGCGGCTCTCAGTGTTTCTCCAGCCCGTAGCCATCACGTGCCGATCGGCCCCAACCTTTTGTGTGCGCCACCTCCTGGGTACGACCGCGCCGCATTCCGCCTGGCCCTCGGCCTGGAGCCCGACACACTCGCGCTCGTCTATTTCGGCCTGAGAAACGCGAGCAAAGGCCTCAACCTCTTACTTGACGCGGTCAACCTTGTGGCTGCTTCCCGCCCGGGTGTGCGCCTGATACTCGTGGGCGGCGAGGTCGGCGCGAGCGACCCCACTGACCGCCGAACAGCTGAGCAACTGCGCGCCCGCCTCGGCACAGACGTCATTCAGACGGGTTGGCTGCCCAATGACCAACTCTCTGCCCACTTGCTGGCCGCGGACATCGCCACACTCCCCTATGTTGATGGCGCGTCCCCCCGCCGCGGTTCCTTGCTCGCCTGCGCCGAGCATGGCCTGCCCATCGTCTCGACAAAACCCGCCGCCCCGGAAGTCGCCGAAGCCGTCCTCGCCGTACCCGCCGACCCGCACCGCTTGGCCAAGGCGATCTTCCACCTCGTCGAAACACCGTCTGAAATCGCCCATCTCCGCTCCCGATCCCAGTCCCTTGCCGCAAGCACCGCCTGGCCCCGCATCGGTCAGGCCCACGTCGAGGTCTACGAGCACCTCCTCATCACCCGTTAGGGACGAAGCTCCTTCTCACTCTGTAGTGGCCCTCGTTCCCATTCCCCTTCAGGTGTGTTTTGTCACTCGCTAAGGAGCCGCGTAGCGGCGGTCGGCGCGCAGCGTGGCCACCAACCGCCGCAAATCGATTTCCTCCTCTGATGCCGCGGAACGCGGGAAACCTATACTCCTGACCCGTGATCCGCACGGCCGTCACTCTGGACCGCACGAGCTGGTCTATGCTCACCATCGCCTGTGCGGCAGCCATCGCCGTGGGAATCCTGACGGCGGCCACCTCGCCGCTCGTGCCTGCGGCAGCCATCGCAGCGGTCGTGCTAATCGGCGCGATCTGGGCGCGCCCAATCCTGGGCATCGCCTTCTTCGTCGCGATAGTGGCGATAGTGCCCTCCGGCGTCATCCCCATCCCCCTGGCCGGCGCCCAGCTCACCTTCGTTGACGCCATCCTCATCGCCACCTTCTCGGCCGTCATCGGCAGAGTCGCCTTCAACCGCTGGCACTTGCCAGTGGGCCCAGCTGGCCAGGCACTAGTAGCCTTCGTCCTCATCGCCGGCGCAGCCTTCGTCGCGGGTGGCGTCTCAACCCCCGTCCCGCCCGAGCTGATCCGTCGCTTCGGCAAACTCCTCGCCAGCCTGCTGTTTTTCTTGATCACCCGCGCGCTGCTCACCAGCGAAGCCCGCCTCACCAGCCTGACCCGCTGGCTGATCTTCGCCGGCGCTGTCCAGGGCGCCCTCGGTGCCGCCCTGATGGCCCTTTCGCCGCTCAACCAACTGACCCTGCTGAGCCGCCTGCAAGTCATCGGCTACCCAGTAACCAACGTCCTGCGCTACGTCCCAGGTCCCAACAACACATATACGGACCAGCTGCGCGCCATCGGCACCTCCGTCGACCCGAACGTCTTCGGCGGCACCCTGATGCTCGCTCTGGCTCTAACCGTGGTCCAGTGGGCGTCGCCCAAACCGGTCGTACCCAAGCTCGTTCTGGTAGGCCTGGCGCTGCCCATAGCCGCCGGTGTCCTCCTCAGCTTGTCCCGGGCGAGCTGGCTGGGCCTCGCCGCCGGCCTCCTATTGATCGGCGCCATCAGTTATCGCCGCATCCTGGCTTTGGCCGCACTTTTCGGACTGGTGTTGCTGGTCAGCCCCATCGGCCAGGAAGTGATCGCGCGGTTCATCAGCGGGCTTTCAACCGCCGATCGAGCCACCGCGTTCCGCGTCGGCGAATACGGCAACGCGCTGACCCTGCTCCAGCGCTATCCGTTGCTGGGCATCGGCTTCGGCGTGTCACCCGATATCGACGTGACCGCCGGTGTCTCGAGCGTCTACCTGCTCGTCGCCGAGCAGACAGGACTCCTGGGCCTGGGCGCCTTCGTCACCGCCCTGGTCGCCACGTGGTGGATCGGTTTCCGCCGCCTGCGGGCCTCGCCTGAAAGTCGCCTCAAGGGCATCCGTGCCGCCTTTCTGGCCGCGTTGAGCGGCGCGCTCGTCGCGGGCCTGCTCGACCACTACTTCGCCAACCAGGCTTTCCCGCACGCGGTCGCGCTCTTCTGGCTGTATGGCGCCGGGCTAGTAGCTGCCAGTGAGCTAGGTCGCCTGCGCCAGGGGCAAGGAGAACCAGAACGTGCTGCCCAGCCCCGGCCCGCGGCTTTCGGCGCCAACGGCCCCGCCGTGCAGCGTCACCAGGTGATGCGCAATCGATAGGCCCAGGCCCATTCCGCCATACGGTCGGGTCAGTGACGCGTCTCCTTGATAAAAACGCTCCCAGACGCGCCCGACCTGCTCGTCGCGCAGACCAATCCCCGAGTCCGCCACGGAGACGCGCACCGCGTCGCTCGTGACGGGGTCTTGGTCGACCCGCACCGCGATCCAACCCCCGTCGGGCGTGAACTTCAGCGCATTGCCCAGGAAGCTCCGCAGCACGTGGTCGATCTTGTCGCCGTCGCCCAGAACCTGCTCGATCTCGCGCTTGGCGACCAGCCGCAGGTTGATGCGCCGACCGTCAGCCTGCGACTGGAAACGTTGGACTGACTGCCCGACAAGTGCCATCAGATTGACGGGGTGGACCTCCAGCCGGTCGGCGCCAGCCTCCAAGCCGGTGTAATCCAAAAGCCCGTTGACCAGCTCTAAGAGGCGGTCGCCGGCCGAACGGACGTTGCCGAGGTACTTGGTGGTCAATGGCGCGAGCGGGCCCGACAGGCCGCGCAGCAGCATGTCGGTGTACCCCATGATCGACGTGAGCGGCGTGCGCAGTTCATGGCTCATGATCGCCAGGAACTCGTCTTTTTGCCGGCGGGCCTCGCGCAAGGCTTCTTCAAGGCGCCGTCGTTCGGCCTCGAGCGCGGCTAAGTCCGCAGGGGAGGGCTGACTCATGGAGGGGGCTGGGGCACGGGTGTTCACGCCTGGCGAACGCGCGGGTTTGCTGATGGATCGGCGCCGGCCGCGGCTGCTCGAGACGGCGTGTAGGTGGCGTTGCACGTGGTCGACCACGCGGCCCATGCGCGAGGCCAGGTGGCGGCGATTGTCGACAATCGCGATGAGCTCATACCGCGCGCACAGAAATGGATCGCGCAGAAGCTCGGCCTGTAACGAGTCGCGCACCGAGCTCGAATCGGTGAAGAAGACCAGCAGCGCTTGCCCGCCAATGCCGCGCATGTGGCGGGCGACGTTGAGCGGCTCGCTGATTGACGGTCCAACGCCGATGAGCGGCGCGTCCGCGGGCATCGCCTCCAGGTTGTCCAGGAGTTGGACGGACAGCCCGGCGTCGTTGGCTGCATGCTCGATCCGCGCGGCGTATTCCGAATCCGCCGCGTCGAGCAGGAGCATGCGCACCTCTCCACCCGCGCGCAAGATTGGTGCCACCGAACTCCTCGCCGGAGGTCGAGGACCGTTTCAGCGCTTATTTGCTGATGGCGCCCGCCTGGTCGGGAATGAGAATGACGTCGCCGGGCCGCACAGCGTCGGTCGTGAGATTGCTCGCCGACGCGATGATCGCCGTCGCAACACCTGTGCGGGCGGCAATCTGGTCCAGATTCTCGCCCGGCTGGACGCGATACAGCCAGCCGGGCTGGGCCGGAATGGTCAGCACCTGGCCGACGCGTAATACGTCAGGGTTCTGCAACCCGCTGGCCTGCGAGATGCTCGCCGCCGAAACGCCATACATCTGTGCGACGAACTTGACCGTGTCACCCGGCTGCACGGCATACGCGCGGAACGGTCCCGACGCCGTCGCCATCGCGTTCCCTTGCCCTGGGCTCGTCCCGCCGACCGCCGCCGACGTCCCGCCGGTGGTCGGCGAGTTGCCGCTCGCCGCGGTCGTCCCCGCGCCTGTGGTCGTCCCGCTGCTCGCGGTACTGCTACCGCCCGCGGTCGTCCCGCTACCTGCCGGTGTGCCGCCACCCGTGGTCGCCCCACCCAAGGCGATCGTCGACGTCCCATTCGATGTGGCGCCGGCACCAGCGCCGGTCTGCGCCGAGCCAGCCAGCCCTGCTATCGGCGTCGGCCCCAACGGCACGCCACTCACCGCCGGCTGAGCCGCGCCCGTTGTGCTCGTCGCCAATGCCCCGGTTGCCACGGGTTGGCCACTCGGTCCGCCGAGCCGCACCCCCTCGCTCGCCAGAACTACCGCCACCAGAATGGGCAGGAGCCCAGCCAGGGGTACCAGCCACCGCCACCGAGGTGGAATCCGCCGCCGCGCCGACTCGACGGCCGCCAGGCGCTTCCGAAATCGGCCCGACTTAACGGCCTGTGCGCGTCGGGCTAGAGGTGGCGTATAGGGGGTAGGCACGGGTGGGGCCTCAAGTTTCTTGCAGAGGGTGTGCCGGTCTCTAGCGTAGCGCACCCACGGCGTGTTCCGGTAGAGGCAATGTCAAGATTTGTGGCCTGGACCGGCCACCGGCCTGACATTTTTCGCGACCCAGAGGCCGCGCGCGACATCGTCCACACCACGGCCCGCAGTCTCGTCACCCAGGAGAGGTTCGAGCACTTTCTGGTGGGTGGCCAGCGCGGGGTCGATACCTGGGCCGCCCAGGCTGCAATCGCCCTCGGCGTGCCCTACACCCTCATCCTGCCACTGGATCCAGCGCAGTTCACCAGCGACTGGTCGGCCGCCGAGCGCGCCGCCTTCGACTCAGTTGTCGCCCAGGCAAGCGACGTTCGCATTGTTGGGCCAACTGATGACGTCGCCGCCGCCTACACCGAACGCAATCGCCAACTTGCCACCCAGGCCGACCTGCTCATCGCCATCTGGACCCAGCTTGGGGGTGGCGGGACCACCGAAACCATCGCCCTCGCCCACGCGGCGGGCACCCCAGTTCACGAAGTCGTCCTGCCGATAGCCCAAATTGCTCATTCCGCGCATGGTCGCGGAATCTAATATGGCCGCGCGTGGCACACCGAGCCGAGGTTCCGAGCACCGACGAGCAGTTGCTCGACGCGTGCTTGCGCGGTGACCCGGCCGCCTGGGATGGCCTCGTCGATCGCTATGCCGCGCTCATCTATTCGATCCCGCTTAAGTATGGTTTCCGCGAAGCCGATGCCGCGGACGTCTTTCAGTCGGTGTGCGTCACGCTGCTGGAAAAGCTCGGCACCGTCCGCGAGCCGCGCGGTCTCGCGGCCTGGATCATCACTACCACCAGCCGGCAGTGCCTGGCGCTCGCCCAGCGCCAGACTCGCGAGCGCAATCGCACCGCCGACCGCCAGGTGCCTACCGAGATCGAGGCCGCGGCGCCTGACCTGCTCCCGGAGGAGGAGGTTCTCGCGCTCGAACGCCAATACGCGGTCCGCGCCGCGATCGACCAGCTGCCGCCCAAATGCCGCGGCTTGATCGAAGCCTTGTTCTCCGACGCGCACAAGCAAACCTCGTATCAGCAGCTGTCCGATCGCCTCGGCGTCCCGATGAACAGCCTGGGCCCGACCCGTGCCCGATGTTTGAGCAGACTGCGCCACCTCCTGACCACGGCCGGCTACGCCCCGTAACGATTTCACTGCGACCGCACCGGTCTTCACTTCTGATTTCAGATGTCATTCTGAGTTTTTTCGGCACTCGCAATGGAGCCGCGGTCTACCCCGAAGCGCGGCTCGCCGCGCGGAGTGGGCAGCGGCGGTTGGCCTGTCGCCGCGTTCCCCCGGAGGGTCCCCTCCGGGACATCGACTGACAGTGCCCCAGAAGCTCCGTGTACTACCGGGCACTGAGAACAGCTCTTAACGTCGATGGATCCACTACCTCCCGATACTGCCTGGCTGGCCGATGTGCGCGCAGCCGTCGCTCACGCCGACCTCGTCGAACCCCCCGATTGGGTGCGCGAACGCGCCCATCGCCTTTTCCGCGCCCGCACGGGCACTCCGTTGACAACGCTGCTCGAGCGCGTCCGCGCCTCGCTGTTGTTCGATTCGCGTCGGCCCGGCCTCGCCGCGGTGGGCGTCCGGTCCGTGGGCATGCTCGACGGCCCCTGGCAGCTGCTGTACCGCGGCGGTGACGTCGACGTCGATCTCCTTGTTCGCCCCAATCAGGACGGCCGCACCATGAACGTGCGCGGTCAGGCGCTGTCACTGTTGGGCGAGTACGTCGGCATGGGCACCGTCGAAGCCACGCCGGCCGACATGCCGCGGCCACTGCACGGGCAGGTCGAGCCGTCGGCCCGCACCGAGGTCGACTCGAGCGGCGAGTTTGCGCTGTCGAATCTCGAACGCGGGCGTTACGACGTGCTCCTCCGCTTCGGCCTGCGCGAGATCGAGCTGAGCGGCGTCGAGCTCTAGGGCGGCTGCGGGGCGTGAGCGCTGTTGCGCACACCCAGCTTGTGGAACGTCGCCTCATCGGGGTCGACGCGCTGCTGCTGCGTGCGCGCTCCAACCTCATCGGCAACCCGCGCCAGGCATTTAGCGCCGCCAACGAAGCGGTGGTGTTGGCCGACTCAAGCGGCGATCCCGAGAGCCAGGCCGCTGCGCGGCATCTCCGCGGTGAGGCGCACCGCATCCTGGGCCAGCATGAAGCGGCCTTGCGCGACTACGCCGAAGCAAGTCGCGGGTATCGACGGCTTGGCCGGCCAGGCGACGCCGCGCGTTCCGACGCGAGCGCCGTCGACAGTCTGCGCTGCCTGGGTCGCTCGACCCAAGCGCTGCGCCTCGCAGTCAGTGCCCGGCGCGTATTCCGCAAGCTCGGTGAGGAGCTCCGCTCTGCTGTTCTCGATGAGATGGTCGGCCTGGTCTATTTCCAGCAGGACGACTACGCCCGCGCGTTGCGACTCTTCGATCGCGCTCGCCCGGTGGTCGCCGCGGTCGGTCGGCCACTCGACCTCGCCGCGCTGAACAACAATGCGGCGACGGCGCTGACCAACCTCGACCGCTTGCGCGAAGCCGAGATGATGTACGCCGCCTCCCGCGCGACCTACGCGGAACAGGGCACCGACGCTGCCCTCGCCCGCGTCGACGTCAACCTCGGCTACCTGGCCTTCCGCCAGGGCCGCTACGGCGCGGCGGTTGATCTGTTGCGCCAGGCCGGCGACGTCTTTGACAGCCTGCGCAACCGGCCCTCGGCGATCGGCACGCGCCTGGACCTGGCCGACACCTACCTGGCGCTGAACCTGCTGGACGAAGCCGGCGAGCTCAGCCAGGAACAGCTGCAGCTCGCCGCCGACCTCGGGCTCGAAAACGAGCACGCCCGCGCGCTGTTCTACCTGTCGACCCAGCGCGGCCGCCTGGGCCGGGTTGACGATGCCCTGGCCGGACTCGTCGAGGCCGAAGCGGCTTTCGCCGCCCAGGACAATCTGGTCTGGCGCGCGCGTTGCGCTCTGGCACGTGCCGCACTCCTGCTCACCCGGGCACAGCCGGCGGATATCAAAGAGGCGATGGGTCTGGCGCGGCGCGCCGCGCGAGTCTTCGCCCGCCTCGGCTTAGCAAGTCGCCAGGCGGTGGCCAGTGCAATGCTCGCTCGGGCGTACTTGAGCCGCGGTCAGGCACGCCTGGCCGAGGGCGAAGCCCGCGCGGCGCTCTGGCTCGCTCAGGGTGTCGGCGTGCCCTGGCTCCTGTTCGAGTGTCAGTACATCCTGGGCCGCGCAATGCGCGCCCGCTCCGAGCCCGAGCGAGCCTACGCAGCGTATCGCGAGGCTACCGACGCCCTCGAACGTGTCCGCTCTGAGCTCCAACCCGAGGAGCTGCGTATCTCGCTGGTCAGCGACAAGATCGACGTCTATCAGGAGCTGGTCCTGTTGTGCCTCGATCGCTCAGCCATCGACGAAGCCCTGCAGCACGCCGAACGGGCCAAGTCGCGGGCTTTTGCAGAGCGCCTCGCCGGCTCGGTTGACCTGACCGTCGATCCGCAAGTGATTGGCACCACCGACGCTGCCGTCCTCGACCGCATGCGCCAACTGCGCGACGAGCTCGTCTGGCTGTACTCGCGCTTGAACGACGGCGAAGCGAGCGCTGCCCGCCGCCATGAGGTTTCGACCCGTGAAGCCGAGCT
>Ga0137390_10005682_pt1 | contig 10544 bp, 9 predicted proteins | sample 15con2h24AmetaG_FD_104937 | JGI IMG/M metagenome (GOLD analysis project Ga0137390, IMG submission 104937) | Vadose zone soil microbial communities from Angelo Coast Range Reserve, California, USA - 15con2h2.4A metaG | ecosystem: Environmental > Terrestrial > Soil > Vadose zone > Saprolite... | reverse complement strand
CCTTTTGGCAAAACGAAATACCCCTAAAAACGGAAGGCAAATCAACCAGCTGCAAGCACCATCGTTTTTCAGCCTGTTCCCCTGCCTAAGCGAGCACATAGCATTGCTCGATCCTATAGGTCGTGCCAGCGACGCATGGCCGACTTTCACGCGAGCGGCAGCGCCTCGATCGCGTGGTGGAATCACCCGACTCTCGGATATCCGCGTTCTGATTCGAAGGCGCGCGCTCCGCTTCATGGCTTGCGTCGTGCCTATGGACAGAGGTCAGCGCCGGTGGCATCAACACACGAGCGGCGGCATCTTGCCATGCGCCATGAACGGCAGGGGCGCGTTCGACTCATGACTGTGAAGGAATTCCTGCTCCGCTTTTTTACCTGGTGGAATGGCGCGACCCTCAATACGCTGCTGTGGACCGCGCGCCACGGCGAGCTTGTGGGCGAAGACGAATACGGCAATCGCTACTACCGCACGAAGGGAGGTCGAATCGATCCTGCGCTCGGCTTTGAGCGGCGCTGGGTGATCTACAAAGGTTTGGCCGAGGCCTCGGCCATAGGGCCGGCCTGGCATGGCTGGATTCACCATACCGTCGATACGCCGCCGACCGCCGAGAAGGTGACGCCGCGGCCATGGTGGAAGCCGCATCGGCCCAATCTCACCGGCGCTCCCTCCGCCTACCGTCCGATCGGCTCGACGCTCGCCCAGAATCGCCGTCCCAAGGCGACCGGCGATTACAGGCCTTGGAGGCCCGAACGGTGATGGGACGATAACGGGATCATGAAGCTATTCGCCCCGCCCTCGATCGCTTTTGGCGTATCGCTCATGTGTGCGGGCCCTGCGGTCGCGCAGTTCGGCAATCCGTTCGAGCCGCCCCGGCCGCCCGGCAATGTCCCGGTCCGGCCACAGCCACAAGCGCAGCCGCAATCGCAGGGGCAGCCACAGGGGCCGCCCAATCTGCCGGCGACGCCGGCACCGTCCCTCGGGAGGCCTGGCCCTATTCAAAGCGAAGATTTGCCGCCGCCAGGCGGTGCTCAGCCGGCCGCCTCGCCGCAGTCCGGCGGCGCGACGCCGCCAGGCCAGAACCCGCCGGCTGGCCAGCGTCAGCCGCGCGCCGGGTTGCCACCTCTCAGCGCCCCGGCGGCTCCGGCGCCGCCGCCGGCCGCAGACGTGGTCACTGCGCCGCCGCCCCAGCGGATCTCCAATCCGACCGCGGTGTTCTCCGGCCTCGACAAGATCACGGGCCGCATCACCGCTTTCGACGCGGCGATCGGCGAGACGGTGCAGTTCGGTGCGCTTCAGGTGACGGCGCGCGCCTGCTACTCGCGGCCGCCGACCGAGACTCCTTTGACGGACGGCTTTGTCGAGGTCGATGAAGTCACATTGCAGGGCGAGGTGCGGCGCGTCTTCACCGGCTGGATGTTCGCCGCGAGCCCCGGTCTGCATGCGGTCGAGCATGCGGTCTATGACGTCTGGTTAGTGGACTGCAAAGGCGGCGCCCAGGCGGCTGTGGACACCCAACCGACAACGCCGGCGGCCGCGTCGCCGCGCCAGGGAACCTCGCAGCAGCGTCAGGGCGCGCCGCAACAGCGCCAGCCGGCTGGGCAGCCGCGCCAGAACTTGCCGCCGGGTCGCTGATGTAGGGTTTAGGTGGGCACGCGCACGCGCCGTGCGTTCGCCTGCCCACCGACCTTGCCGGCGCGTTGCCGACCCGGTCCGGCCTGTCCATGGCACCGATCCGCGGTGCGACATCGTGGGCAAAATCGCCCACGATGCTTGCGCGAGCGGGGCCGCGGGCGATTTTGCCCCCTACATGTCCATCATTTGGAACGCGCAGCGGCACGCGCTACCGCGACATCGCCTGGCAGCGGCGTCGCGAGCGGAAATACCGCGAAGTCGCCTTCGCCAACCAGCGCGTCGGCGAGCAATTTGTGATATTGCCGGCGCTGCACCTCGGTGGCCCCGAAGGTCTTCAGGTGCTGGGTGATGAACTGGGTGTCGAGCAGCTTGAATCCGCCGGCCCGCAGCCGCGCCACTAGATGCACCAGCGCGATTTTCGAGGCGTCGCGGGAGCGATGGAACATGCTCTCGCCGAAGAAGGTGCGGCCGAGGCTCACCCCGTAAAGCCCGCCGACCAGGGCATCTTTGTCATAGACCTCGACGGTGTGGCAATGGCCGATATCGTAGAGCTTGCGATAAAGCGTGCGGATGCGCCCATTGATCCAGGTCCGCGAACGGCCCGGTCCCGGCTCGGCGCAGCCTTCGATGACGCCCTCGAAATTGCGGTTGCAAACGACGGTGAACGGCTCCGCCCGAACGGTGCGGGCAAGTCGCGCCGGAACATGAAAGCTATCGAGCGGAATGATGCCGCGCAGTTCCGGTTCGATCCAATAGAGTGCCGGATCGTCGGCGTTCTCAGCCATCGGAAAAATCCCGCACGCATAGGCTTTGAGCAGCACTTCGGGCGTGATCTCGATATGGGCAGAGTCGCGGCTTGCCATGATAGCAGAAAAATTGCGATGTTTGCGGCGCGGCGACAAGGGTTCTTGACGCCGCATTGTGCGGAACGAGGCAAAATGCGTGCCGGGAACTTGAAGGGAGCGCGCCGTCTGTCGGGGAACCTAATCACGACGGGGCCGTAGTTCCCCATTCTTTGAAAGCCCAATCGATTGGGCGGGGTCTTTGGCGAGACGCCGTGAAACCTCCTCAAGGCCCCTATCAATGGCCTCCAGAATTTCTCGCGCCGTCATCTCGCCAATCGAGCGGGCCGGTTGTCCCCGCGGTGGAGGCCCGGCCGCGCGTTCGGGCTTGTGCTCGGCTGCTCGGCGTGCCGATTCCTCCAGACCTTTGCGGATGGCATCCAAAATTTCTCTCGGCGACATTTCCTTCACGGCTTCGCACCTTTGATCAACGCCCAGCGGCCTGCGTCATGTATCACAAGAAAATCCCCCGGCGTGCGTTCCGCGATCAGCGTCCGTCCCTCGTCCGAATTATCGTAGATGAGTGCTAAATCTGCCAGTGGAAGATAAAGGTCACGCATATTGGCGAGGCCGGCCCAATACCGCCGAATTACCACGCTCTCGGGAACGTCATGTCCTCCTTGTCGGACTCGCCGTGCAACCCGGTCGAGTGCGGCCTCGACTGAGGGCAGCCACAGATAGACAAGCGTCACCCGCCACCCTTCGACTTTGCATCGCCGCAGTAGGCCGATATGCCCTCGTCCGGCGCAGGTCGTTTCGAGGGCAAAGCTTCGCCGATCCTGAACGAGATTCCGTATTCTTTCGATCATCAAGCGGCCCGCAGCGAGCGCCGCTCCCTCCGGATTGAAGGGCGACAACCCACGTGCAATTTCGTCCGCGTTGACGAACTCTCGAATATCGAGTTGCTGCGGCAAGACCACTTGGGCGGCCGTTGTCTTGCCGGCGCCGTTAGGTCCGCCGATGATCACAATATTCTCCACTTGATCTTGACGCCCTTCTTCTTGTCTGCCCGCAGCTGCATTCGATGCCAAAGGATATGCGTCAAAGCAAGATGGCTTTGAACGGCGCTACCGGCAGACGTTTCGGTGTGCCAACCTCGTTCAACTGGAGGGGCTTGCGAAGCTGTGGATGAATCACCGGGCATCAGGTAGAATCCATCCAATGCGGCGAGCCGAAAAAGCCGCTAAACCAGGGGAAACGTCTCATGCGCCAATGGCGAATTGTTCCGTTGCTCGCGGGAAGTCTCGCGGCGTCGGGGCTCACGATTACGTCGCTCGCAGCCGGGGACCGGACGCAAGCGCGGTCCATGGTGATCTCGCAATACGGAATCGTGGCGGCGGAACAACCGATCGCTGCCCGCGCGGGGACTGCGGTTCTGGAGAGTGGCGGCAACGCCATCGACGCGGCAGTTGCGGCGAACGCCGCCATGAGCCTCGTCGCCCCGATGATGAATGGCATCGGCGGCGATCTGTTCGCCATGGTGTATGAGGCGAAGACCAACACGGTCTACGGCCTCAATGCCTCGGGGTGGGCACCCAAGGGGCTGACACCGGAATTTTTGCTCAGCAAGGGCCAGCAATGGATGCCGTCGAGCGGAATCCACTCGGTGACCGTTCCGGGCGCGGTCGCGGGCTGGGATGCGCTGCTCTCGCGGTTCGGGAAAAAGTCGTTCGCCGAGGTCCTGGCGCCGACCATTGCGTATGCGAAAGCGGGCTTTCCGGTCACCGAGATTTTCGGCGACGATTGGGTCGCGACCGCCGGTTATCTAGGCCGCAATCGCGAGGCCGCCCGGGTCTATTTGCCGGACTTCCGCGCCCCCGCGGTCGGCGAGATATTCCGCAATCCCGACCTTGCCCGTGCGCTCACGGAAATCGCCAAGGGCGGACGGGACGCCTTCTACAAGGGGACGCTCGCAAAACGCATTCTCGATACCTCGACGAAGTTCGGCGGCACCATGGCGGCGGACGACCTTGCGGACTTCACGGCCGAGTGGGTCGATCCGATTTCGACTGACTACCGCGACTGGACCGTCTACGAGATGCCGCCCAACGAGCAGGGCATCGCCGCCCTGATGATGCTCAACATCGTAAGCGGCTTTCCGCTCGGCGAATGGGGGCACAACTCCGTCGCCACGTTGCATGCGATGATCGAGGCGAAGAAGCTCGCGTACGCGGACATGATCACCTATGTGGGCGATCCGCGTTTTGCCGAGGCGCCGACCAAGGGCATGATCTCGCCCGGCTATGGACGCAGCCGCGCGGCGCTGATCGATCCCGCCAAGGCGAATTGCGACGTCGGCCCCGGCACGCCGCCCTACGCGGGCTCAGACACGACCTATCTGTCGACGGTCGACCGTGACGGCAACATGGTATCGCTCATTCAGAGCAATTTTTCGCTCTGGGGTTCCGGCATCACGGTGGAGGGCGGCGGCTTCGTGCTGCATAATCGCGGTGCGCTGTTCACACTCGACCCCAAGCATCCCAACGTGCTGGCGCCGCGCAAGCGGCCGCTGCACACCATCATTCCGGCCCTGATGGCGAAGGGCGACGTGCGCATCGCTTTCGGCATCATGGGCGGCTTCAATCAGGCCCAGGCGCACGCGCAATTCGTGTCGAACGTGGTCGACCACGGCATGAACATCCAGGCCGCCATGGAGGCCGCCCGCTTTTCCAAAGCAAGCTTTGCGGGGTGCGATCTCTATGTCGAGGCGCGCATACCGGACGCGGTTTTCGAGGGTCTCGCCAAGCTCGGCCATCAGCTCCAGTTGCTCGGCGATTTCTCGGAAGGCGTGGGCGGCGGCCAGGCCGTGATGCGGGACTACAAGGCAGGGGTGAACTACGGCGCGTCTGACCCGCGCAAGGACGGGCAGGCGATCGCCGAGATGCCGGCGATGCCGTGACGTTTTGAAAGCCGCAACGGGACAAGCCACTCGGCTTGCTCCCGTTGCGGCGATGACGTGTTGCGAAGCGGTCGTCCGTGCTCCCAGCTACGCCGGAAGCACCGCGACGATCCTTGACGTCAGCGGGTCGACGACCACCATTTCGTTGCGATAGATGAAGGCCTGGTGCCGGCGGAACCGCGGGTAAATACGCACGACCTCTTCCGGAATGGCGGCGAGCCGCACACTCCTTGGGATCACGGCGTTGACGCGAACATCGGCGAGGTTCGACACCCGCGGGATATCTCGGCGGGCCGACAAGATTTCACGCAGGCGCGCGCGTTGCTCCGCATTCAAGCCGGCACCGGCATTTCTCTCGCTGGCGCGGGCGTTAACCAGTCCCGGCTCCGCCCGCCCAAAGGACTGGCGCAGGCGCGATCCCAACTGGCTCTGTGTTTGCTCGGCGGCCTTCGTTCCTTGGCCGGTCGTTGCCCGACCACGCTCGGCGGTCAATGCGAGACCGCGCTCGCCAGCAATTGCCCGACCACGCTCGCCAGCGATCGCCCGGCGATGCTCGGCGGTCGTCGCCAGACCACGCTCGCCCGTGATCGCCCGACCACGCTCAGCGGCCATTGCCTGACCGCGGTGCATTGCCCGACCGCGTTGCAAATCTCGCGAGCCCAGGACTTTCGAACCGCGCTCGCCGGACGTCTCGCTGCGACGCATCGGATTTTCGGCGGCTCGCGGGTTGGAGCCCTCGGTTTCAGAGCCGCGGGCGCTGCCCTGGCTTAGGGTGGTGTCTTCAAGCGTGGAACTGCCGCCTTGCAAGGAGCCGGCGCCTTCCTGCCCAATCGCCAAGCTCGTGCCACCCATAAGAACAGCCACGGTTGAAACGGTGATCAACTTGATCGCTCGCATCCTTTTGTCTCCTTCTGTTGGAAAGTGCATCGCGGCAGGTTGGGTGCTCATGCATTCTCGCGTGCTGACACGAGTACCGCTGGTTTTGCCCCGTATCTCAGACTCGGCCGTCTAACCTTCGGCCGTCCACCTTTGCCCTTGGCGCCATACCTGCCCGACTTGCGCAAAAAGCCCTGCGGCTCGAGGCCGCCAGTAAGGCAATCTCGCACTGGCATCGATGAGCGAACATCGACGAATTGCAAATGACCTGCGTCGCGTTGTGTTCCAAATCTTTCATTGTAGGTGTGACACACAACTTGTCACAGGCGGTTCATGCAGTATTCATTAAGCTGCGATGCGGGCGCCGGTTAGATAGATGATCTGACGTGCGATTTCGCTGATCTGGAATACGCCGCCTGCTGGTGTTTATGACTTTAAAAATTCATCCAATTTACGATGCATCGCGTCGATGGGACGCGGCTCAGATATATTGTTGCGAGCGACGACGAGCTGTTTGCGGGAGGGCAGGCAATCCTGTGCCGCGGTTTTCTTACCGATCAGCAAACGCTGGCGCGCGCCTTACGTCCCCACCGCGCCCTTGGCCAGAAACTGCTCAAGCCAATGGATGTGGTAATTGCCGTCGACGAAATCGGAGTCGCGCACGAGCGCGCTGAACAGCGGCAGCGTGGTCTCGACGCCATCGACCACGAACTCGTCGATCGACCGCCGTAGCCGCATCAGGCATTCGCCGCGCGTCTTGCCGTGCACGATGAGCTTGCCGAGCAACGAATCGTAATACGGCGGGATCACATAGCCCTGGTAGGCAGCCGAATCGATCCGCACGCCCATGCCGCCGGGCGGATGATAATGCACGATCTTGCCCGGGGAGGGGCGGAACGACACCGGATTCTCCGCATTGATGCGGCATTCGATCGCGTGACCGTGGAACTTCACGTCGCGCTGCGCAATCGCCAGCTCGTTGCCGTTCGCGATGCGGATCTGCTCCAGAACGAGATCGATGTCGGTGATCATCTCGGTCACCGGATGCTCAACCTGAATGCGGGTGTTCATCTCGATGAAATAGAAGCGGCCGTCCTCATACAGGAATTCGACCGTGCCGACGCCGAGATAGTTCAACTCCCGCATGGCGTTCGCGACGGTCTCCCCGATCAGATCGCGCTCTTCCGGATTAAGCGCGGGGGAGGGGCTTTCCTCCAGAACTTTCTGGTGGCGGCGCTGCAGCGAGCAGTCGCGCTCGCCGAGATGAATGGCGCCGCCGCGGCCGTCGCCGAGCACCTGGATTTCAATGTGGCGCGGCGTTTCGAGATACTTCTCAAGATAGACCGCATCGTCGCCGAATGCCGCCTTCGCTTCGGCGCGGGCGGTCGCGAGCGAAGTCGCAAGATCGGCCTTGCTGCGAGCGACCTTCATGCCGCGCCCGCCGCCGCCGGCCGCTGCCTTCACCAGCACCGGGAAGCCGATTTCGCGGGCGGCGGAAAGCGCTTCGGCATCGGAAGCGACGCCGCCCGGCGATCCCGGCACGACTGGAATGCCGAGGCGCTGGGCCGTGCGCTTCGCCTCGATCTTGTCGCCCATCAGCCGGATATGTTCGGGCTTGGGGCCAATGAACTGCACACCGTGCTCGATGAGGATTTCGGCAAAGCGCGCATTCTCGGAGAGGAAGCCGTAGCCCGGATGTACGGCGTCGGCGCCGGTGATCTCGCAGGCGGTGATCAGCGCCGGAATATTGAGATAGCTGTCGCGCGAGGGCGGCGGCCCGATGCAGACGCTTTCGTCGGCGAGCCGGACATGCATGGCATCGGCGTCCGCCGTCGAATGAACCGCAACGGTCGGAATGCCGAGATCCTTGCAGGCGCGCAATACGCGCAACGCGATCTCGCCCCGATTGGCGATCAGGATTTTCTCAAACATGGCGGTACAGACGACGGACGACGGACGATAGACGACGGAGGACAGATGATGGACAATTATGATTCACGGTTCTGACCTCTGATTTCTTTCATCTGTCCTCTGTCGTCCGTCCTGTGTCGTCCGCCATCATTCTATAATCATCAGCGGCTCGCCAAACTCCACCGGCTGGGCGTCCTCGAACAGGATCTGGACAACCGTGCCGGACTTAGGCGCAGGAATCTGGTTGAGGGTCTTCATCGCCTCGACGATCAGGAGCGTATCGCCCGCCTTGACCGCGGAGCCCACGTCGCAGAACGGCTTGGCGCCAGGCTCGGGCGCCCGATAGGCAGTGCCGACCATTGGCGATGCCACGACACCTGGATGCAGGGACGGATCGAGCGCACCGGCCGGTATGGCGGCCGGAATCGCGCGCGTGGCTTCCGGAGCGGGAGGCGCGTAGGTCACGGTGACCTGACGCGCAATCCGGACTCGCAATCCGCGCTGCTCGATTTCGATCTCGGTCAGGCGGGTTTCGTCGAGGAGGCGCGCGAGGGCGCGCACCACATCCTCGTCCACGATCGCATTGGATTTCTTCTTGTCGTCGGCCGTCACCAGCTCAACTCCGTCTCGCTTTGGACATCGCCGCAGGGCTGCCGGTCGCGCTTCCATCGCCATCGATGCCGAAGCCCGCACGTGTCGTCCGTCGGAGCTGCTTCTACGCCAATTCGGACGGGCCTCAAATTTCTTTGTTGTGCAAAATTCTAATTCCCTCTCCGCTTGCGGGAGAGGATCAGAGGGGGGCCTTCTCCCTCTCCCCGCTTGCCGTCGGGGCGTTTACGCCGGTCGGAGCCTGCCATTGGGCCCGCCCACCGGGTCCGGCCTCTGGCCGGCCCGATGGCAGGCTCCGGCGGGACCCGATGGACGGGCTATGGAGAGGGTCGGGTGAGGGGGCGTAGCCACAGGCCGAAAGGAGGGGCCACGGCCCCTCACCCTCGCTCGCTCGACCTCTCCCCACAAGCGGGGAGAGTAAAGGCTGCGCCCTGTCCACAAGCCGCGACCGGAAGGCCGCACCCACTCTTCGCTCCCACGCTTGCGGGGGAGGTTAAGGGCCGGGGGCCGGGTTATCTTGCGGCCAAAACTCTAACACACGGCCTTGCCGCAACGCGCCGTGCTGACCTTGGAGCGCAGTGCGTCGAGTCCGACCGCGCCGATCACGACATCGGTGCCGATGATATAGCTGGGCGTGCCGTTGAGCCCGAGGGTCTCCCCGAGCTTGAGGCTCTCCTCAAGCGAAACCTTGATCTCATCGCCCGCCATATCGGTGTCCATGCGCTTCATGTCCATGCCGACCTCCTTGGCGACCGCAAGCGCCCGTGCCTTGTCGGCTTGGCCGCGCCCGCCCAGGAGCTTCTGATGAAATTCGAGATATTTCTTACCGCTCTTGTCCTGCATGCGCACCGCGACCGCGACCTTTGCGGCGTCGACTGATCCGGGGCCAAGGACTGGAAATTCCTTGAGAATGATTTTGAGCTTCGGGTCGTCCTTCAGGAGTTCCAGCATGTCGGCCATGGCGCGCTTGCAGAAGCCACAGTTGTAGTCGAAGAACTCGACCATCGTAACGTCGCCCTTGGGGTTGCCGAGCACGACGTGGCGGCTCGAGTTGAAGAGCGTCTCGGCGTTGCTGGCGACAGCGGTCTTGGCTTTTTCGACGTCGGCGGCGGCTTGACGCTTGTCGAGCTCCGCGATCGCCTCCTGGAGTACCTCCGGGTGACTTACGAGGTAGTCCCTGATGATGCGTTCGATCGCGCTCTTCTGCGGGGCCGAGAATTCCTGCGCCGCAACCGGCGGCGCCAGCGTCAGCAGCGCAGCCGCGCCTGCTCCGGTCAGTGTCTTGATCATCGGCGTCATAGGCTTGGTTCCTCGTTGAGCAACAGGGCAAAACTCGTGGCGGCTGCCCCCTCCCATTCCCCGGTAGCGCGGGCAAGCCTGGCGATGACGAATCGGTCGCCACGACTTTTGCCCGTCTCGTTGACCACCATCATATCATTGTATCAGGCTGCGCGGTTGCGGCGGCTTGAAGCTTGCAATGTCGTCCGCCTTGACCCATCCGGGCGATCCTATGGGAAAACGTCCCTTGGCGCGACTCGCCAATTGCCGGGCCGTGGGCAAATTTCCGCGATTGAAGGCCGCCTGGGCGGAGGCGAGATCCGCATCCGCGAGGTCGCCTTTGCGGCCATAGGCCATTGCTAACTGTTCGTAGGCATCGGCGATTTCCGGGTCGTTCGCGAGCGCCTTGCGCAGGTTGGATACCGCCTCATCGATCAAAGCCGGTTCATTGGCGCCGATGAGCGCCTGACCCAGCAGCACATGGATGAGGGTTGGGT
>Ga0137390_10005677_pt1 | contig 10548 bp, 8 predicted proteins | sample 15con2h24AmetaG_FD_104937 | JGI IMG/M metagenome (GOLD analysis project Ga0137390, IMG submission 104937) | Vadose zone soil microbial communities from Angelo Coast Range Reserve, California, USA - 15con2h2.4A metaG | ecosystem: Environmental > Terrestrial > Soil > Vadose zone > Saprolite... | reverse complement strand
GGTCACGGCAATTCGATCGGCGGACTGATCGTCGACGCCGGCACATTCAACTGGTCGCGCGAAGGCCGCTATCCGATGCTGTCGGAGCCGCGGCCGGAATATCACGGCATCGTGCTGCACGAGACGTTCGGCAACTTCGCCTTCGCGATCGCGTGCCGCGTGCTCAGCCTGCGCGACATGGGCCCGGCGATGTCGCCGTTCAATGCGTTCCTGTTTCTCACCGGCATCGAGACGCTGCCGCTGCGCATGCAGCGCCACTGCGAAAACACGCAGGCGGTCGCCGAGTGGCTCGCCAAGCATCCCAAGATCGCGTGGGTGAGTTATCCGGGCCTGGCCGGCGACCGCTATCACAATCTCGCGAAAAAATACGTGCCGAAGGGCGCGGGCGCGGTATTCACCTTCGGCCTCAAGGGCGGCTATGACGCCGGCGTCAAGCTGGTGTCGAACGTGAAGCTCTTCTCCCACCTCGCCAATATCGGCGACACGCGCTCGCTCATCATCCATCCGGCTTCCACCACGCACCGCCAGCTCTCGGACGCGCAGAAGGTGCAGGCGGGCGCCGGACCCGACGTGGTGCGTCTCTCGATTGGCCTCGAGGACAAGGACGACATCATCGCCGATCTGGAGCAGGGATTGGCCGCGGCATAGCGCGCAGCCGCGCCGCGTGCAGGGTTGCGAGCGTGAGGACGATCAGCGCGCCGGCCTGGTGCGCGAGCGCAAGCATGATCGGCGCCTGCTCCAGCAAGGTCCAAATGCCGAGCGCGGCCTGAAGGGTCACCAGGAGGGCGAGCGCTAGCGCGGCCGGTGCGGCCTTGCAACGCATGGCGTCGGCCGTGTGCAGAAGCGCGACGACCCAGAGCGCATACGCCGTCATGCGATGATCGAATTGCACGGTGAGCGTATTCTCGAAGAAATTCCGCCACGCCGGATGCTCGAAGAACAACCGCGCCGGATCAGGGACCAAGGCGCCGTCGATCAGCGGCCAGGTGTTGTAAAGGAGCCCCGCGCGCAATCCCGCGACCAGCGCGCCGAGATAGATCTGCGCCAGCACGAGACCAAGGAGCACGAAAGCACTGACGCGAAGGCGCGCGGGCGCCGCGATCGTCGGCCGAAGACTCAGCCGCTCGAGCGTCCAAATGATCGCCGCGTAGATGATGCAGGCGAGCGTGAGATGGAACGCGAGGCGATATTGCGACACGCTGACGCGTTCGGCGAGACCGGAGGCGACCATCCACCAGCCAACCGCGCCTTGCACGGCGCCGAGGCCGAAGATCAGCCAGAGCCGCCAGCGCAAGCCGGGCTTCACCCAGCCGCGCCAGAGAAACCAGAGAAACGGCAGCAGGAACGCCGCGCCGATCAATCGTCCGAGGAAGCGGTGGACCCACTCCCACCAGTAGATCGTCTTGAACTCGCCAAGGCTCATGCCGCGATTGACGTACTGGTACTGCGGGATCGCCTTGTATTTCTCGAACTCGGCTTGCCAGCCCTGCTCGGATAGCGGCGGCAGCGTGCCGGTGACCGGCTGCCACTCGACGATCGATAGCCCGGACTCGGTGAGCCGCGTCGCGCCGCCGACCAGCACCATCGCGAAGATCAACGCAGCCACGGACCAGAGCCAGAGGCGGATCGCGACGTGTGGCGTATCGATGGCGGGGGTCGGCTCTCGCATGATCGGTCGAAGGTTGCGCAAAGGCGACCGGACCATATAGACGTCGCCGGGGCGCCGCAACGATCGGCGGCTCCGTGAAAGAGGCCGACCCATGCCCATGCGCATCCGCAAGCTGATCGGCGCGGTCGCGCTGATCTCGCTGGTGGTGGTGTGGGCGCTGCTGGCGATGGCGACGGCGCAGGCGGTGCTCGGCTCGGCCAACCGCATGGTCGAGGCGGTCTTCTACGTGGTCGCGGGGCTCGGTTGGGTGCTGCCGGCGATGCCGCTGATCAAATGGATGTCGCGACCCGATTAGCTAGGCCGCGTCGACGCGGCGGAAACCGTTCCACACCGCGGTCGCGGCGCCCGACATCATCACGCGCACGTAGCGGCCCTGCTGGAACTCGCCGTTGAGCGACAAGCGCGGCAGCGCGGTGAGATGCTCGCCGTGTTTCGGGAAGAGCACGCCGGGGCGCGTCGTCACCGCGGTCTTGTAGCCGAGCTCGGCGGCGAGCCGGAACTCGCGCGGTCCGACCGTCTCGCGATCGCCGTAAGGATACGCGAGATGGATGGGCGCCATGCCGAGCGCGGTTTCGAGCACCGCGCGGCCCATCTTGAGCTCCCGCCGTGCCGCCTCGTCGGACGCCTTGCCGAGCATGACGTGATTGACCGTATGCGCCCCGATCGTCACCAGCGGATCGGCTGCCATCTCGCCGATCTCCGACCAGGTCATGCACAGCTTCTCGCAATGGGCCGCCATGTCGACGCCGTACCGGCCGGCGAGGTCGCGCACGAAAGCGAGGATCTCCTCCTCGGTCGGCTTTGCGCGCAGCCACCAGTAGAGCGAATCGTAGACTTCCTGCTTGGTGCCGGCGCTCGCGCACTCGACGCGGCGCTCCTCTCCATCCATCAACAGCATGATGCGGTCGTGGCGCGCGATCACCTCTTCGAGCGCGAGCCACCAAAGCTGACCGAGCCGATCAGGAAAGCTGGTCGGCACGTAGATGGCAAACGGCACCTTCGCCGCCTTGAGGATCGGATAGGCAAATTCCTTGTTGTCGCGGTAGCCGTCGTCGAACGTGATGCAGGCGAAGCGGCGGCGGAAATCCCGCTCCGTCATGCGGCGATGCATCTCGTCGAGCGAGACCAGATCGACGCCCGACCGCCGCAGATGCCGCACCACCCGTTCGAGAAAGCGCGGCGTGACCTCGAGCAGGCGATTGGGCTGGAACCGGTCGCCGCGCGGCGGACGCACGTGGTGAAGCATCAGGATCGCACCGACGCCGCCGACGAACGGCCGCATCAGCATGTGCGCGCCGCTGAAGTAGAGCGTTTCCAGCCCGGTGCGGATGATCGTGTTTCTGACGCCCATGGCGAATGCCCACCCGTTCCCAGAGCCACAAAGAAACCACCGCGGACGCGTTGAATGCAACCGCGGATTCGCCGGTTAGTAAACCTGCAAGATAAAAATTAAGATGACGAGGCGCGTTCGAGCGTCCGACCCTGCGGCCGTCTGCCGCCGGGCGACCAGACCTTCCGCCGCGCCTTCATGGCGGTGACGAGCCGGCGGGGAACCAGGAACAGCAGCAGGGTCTTCACCATTCCGGCCCAGCAGCGCCATTCCAGCGGATCGATGTATCGCAGCTGGATCTTCAGCCGGTCGAGCAGCTGGCGCCGACGCTTGGAGACCGATATGCCGCCGGTTGAGATGCGGTAGTCGAGAAGAAAATCGCCCACATTGGCGACGGGAACGTTCGAACTCACCCGCCGCATATATTCGTAGTCTTCGGCGGCCGGATATTCGACCGAATAGGGACCGGTCTGCGTCAGCACCTCGGCGCGCGCGAGCCACGACGGGTGAATGAAGCAGTTGTTGTAGAACAGCGCCTTGCGGATGTCCGCCGCGTCGAGTGGCGGCATGTAATGCATGATCTTGGCGCCGGTCTTGTCGTCGATGAAGCGCGCGCCGCTCCCGACCAGGCCGATCTCCGGATGGTCTTCGAGAAACGCGATCTGCGTGGCGATGCGATGCGGGTAGGAAACGTCGTCCGCGTCCATGCGCGCGATGTATTTGTAGTTCAGCGGCAGGATGTGCTGCAGCCCGATGTTCAACGCCGCCGCCAGCCCGTGATTGCGCGCAAGCCGGATATGCGTGACGCCCGCCGGCGTGCCGACGATGTCGGCGACCGGGACGCGGCTGCAGTCATCCACGATGTAGAGATCGCACGGGACGCTGCTGGCCCGGATGCTGTCGACGGCCGCGCGGATCGTCTTGTCCGCGTTGTAGGCGGCCATCAGGACGGCGACTTCGGCGGACATGCACGATTCCTCGGCCCGGGACGATCCCACGGGCCTATAAACGCCCGCATCGGCCGGCGTTTGCAACGCTCGGAATAAGATTTGGTTAACCCTGGCGCGGCGAGATCGCGCAGCTTTCAGGCTTCAACTGCGCTCAGACGGCTTGTTCGCTGCGACGCCGTTGCGGCTCCGGATCGCGCGTTCGCATCAGCTTCTGGCCGATGCCGCTCGCGAGCGTCAGGCATTCCCACATTCCCGGCCGAATGTCGTCCTTCACGAACGTATCGGACCGCTCGCGGCCGCTTAACCATCGCATCGGCTGTGCGACAAAATCGCCGAGATCGCCGAGCCACGTTGCGATGTTGCCGGGGCGAAGATCGCGCATGCCTTTGAACAGATTGAACCCGTCGAGTACGAGATTTCGCGCTCTGATCCCGGTGCGATATGGCACCGCCGCGTGCTCGGTCCGATTCACCATGAGGTCGTAAAGGAAGCGCGGGAAGTCGACGCCGAGCGACACGGGCAACGGCAGGGATCCCCAGAATCGCGCGTTGGTCTCTAGCAAGACCCAGCGATGGGTGTCGAGGTTGTAGCGAAATTCGAACATGCAGACGCCGGTCAGCTGCGTGTGCTCGCAGATCTTGCGGCACGCTCCAAGGAGCTCTTCATTGATGGGTTCGCTCACGCGGTAGGAGCTGGATCCGCCCCTCCCCTCGCGAAGCCGGCGGTGCTGGAACGCATGAAGGATTTCGCCGTCGCGCACCAGGACCGAGACACCCACGCCGGAGCCTTCGAAATAGCCTTCGACGAGATACCGCGCCGGCTCCGAGATGATCGTCAACACCCTGCGCAATTCGGCCTCGTTCTCCACGATCCACACCTTGTCGGCGGTATCGAGCCGGTCGAGCCAGTATGACCGTCTCGGCTTGAGCACCAACGGCAGGCCGAACCGCGAGATGAGCGTCTGCGCGGTGCTGCTCGCGCTGATGCGAGCGCTGTCGTTGACCGGAATGCCGAGCGCCACGCAGAGCTCGTGCGTTTTCTCCTTGTCGAAGAGGAGACCCATCGCGTCGGCCTTCGGGATCGCGATCGGATATTCGGCAAACTCCTCGCGGTGAGCATCGAAAGCCAAAATGGTCGGGTCGGTGCACGGCACGATGAGCTGGAATGAGAAGGCGCGAAGCACCGAGAGGACGGATGCTTGCCACGCCGCCGGATCGTCTGAATAGCAGGGGAAATGATGGACGGCGGAAATGTACTTCGAGCGCAAGGCGGGCGAATGCCGGTTGAACGGCGCCGCATGCACCTGTTTCCCGGCGCGGCCGAGCGAGCGGATGACGGCGAGGAAAATCCGCATGTCGTCGCCGATGACAAGCACCCGCTCCGGACGTCCGTCGCTCATCGCATTGACCGTCCCATGTCGCGCTCGCCCGTCAATTGCCTGTTTGAACCGAAATTGAGGAATTGACCCACTCCCGCGAGCAGGAAGCTATTGAGGCGCCGTTAAAGAATGGTTGGCAACAATGACAGCGGGCGGCTCCGTCAGCCCTGATTAACGGGACATGTGCCAAGCGGAAGGGCTGCGGAAAAGGGTGGCGCGATGCTGCAAGTTCCGGGATGGAATCTTGGCCTCAGAGGAGAGGTTCTCGGCCGTGACGCTTTGCCCATGCTGGTGCCGGCGTGGCAGGACCTTTGCGGCAGGGCGGCGGAGGACAACGTCTATTACTCGCCACGCTATGCATGCGCGCTGCTCGACAGCGTCGAGCGAGATAAAAACGTAAGCTTTGCCGTCGTCTGGGATCAGAGCAGCCTCGTGGCTCTTCTTCCTTTCACGCGTCCGGCGTTTCGGATTCCCGTTCTGCAGCCTGCCGCTCGCGCCTGGCTGACGAAATACACCTTCAGCTGCATGCCGCTGCTCGATCGGGAACGGAAAACGGATGCGGCGGGAGTCCTGCTGGACGTGCTGGCCTCGATCAGCCCGAGCGAGTGGATCATTCCCACCGTGAACGTCCAGGGCGACGCCTGCCAATCCTTGGTCGCGATCCTCGCGCAAAGAGGGCTGCCGTGGACCTTCGTGGAGCAATTTCAAAGGGCGATCCTCGAAACCGACGAAACGTTCGACGACTACGTGAAACGCCATGTTTTGCCGAAGCGACTGAAAGGACTTTCCCGCAACCGGCGCCGCCTGGAAGAGCTGGGCAAGGTCGAGCACGAAACTCACCGTTTCGGCGACGGGCTCGACCGCGCGGTGGCGGCGTTTCTCGAAATCGAGGCGAGCGGCTGGAAAGGAAAACGCGGCACCGCGCTGGCATGCGACGAGCGGACGAAACAATTCGCGCTCGATGCATTCACGGGCGGCGAGGCCCGTTCGATTTGCCGCGCCGACGTGTTGACGCTCGACGGCAAGGCGATCGCCGTGAGCCTAGTGGCTTTGTCCGGGCGCACCGGTTTCGCCGTCAAGTCCTGCTATGACGAGACCTATCGCAGCCAATGCGCGGGACTTCTCGTCGAGCTGGAACTCGTTCGGAGTTTTCTGTCCGAAAAATGGGCGAAGCGTCTCGACTCTGCGACCGCGGGAGCCCACGTGCTCGACGAGCTGTGGTCCGGACGCGTCGAAGTGGGCGACCTGATCTTCTCTCTCGCGCCGCGTTGTCCGTGGCCGCGTCTCTCGGCGCTGCGCGCCACGGACCGGACGACGAGGAAAATCAGGGCGGGGCTGAAGCGGGCGCTGACACGGTTAAGGCCCACTTAAGACGAAGCTCGATTTTTGCAGAAGGCTGCCTCGCACATCGCGAGCCGCCGCAACGCCCCTCAATTGCCGCGCGCGCCCTGCTTTAAGGATGCCGCGGCCTTTGCAAAATACCTAAACACGTTGGTAAGTGGTCGGGCCTAGGGTGACTTCAGGACCTGCTGCGCGACGCGCAAGCTGCCAGCACGATCATTCCCGGAGTCCGCCTTGAAGGTCAGCTCGCCGATCCTCGCGACCGCGGAGATGATGCCGTGCCCAGGCGATGAACGCGCGGCGCGGCACCCGGCCTGGCACGGTTTCCTTCGCCTCGTTCCCGCCAACCATGTCCTGGCATTGGCGGATCAGGCCGTCGTCAGCGGGGCGAGCTTCCTGACCTTGATCATGGTCGCGCGCGCGACCGATGCGACCCAGCTCGGCGCTTTTGCAATTGCGACCTCCGCGTTCGGCGTGGCCCTCGCGCTTCAACAGTCGCTCGTCTCGCAGCCTTACGCGATCCAACGGCATGGTCCGCCGGAACTCGCGGGCGAGCGCGCGTTCTGCTCGCTGATCCAGACCGCGCTGCTGGCCGCCGTCGGGGTTTGCGTGCTGGCGGTCGCCGCGCTGGCGCTCTCCGTGCATGACGCGACCTTCGAAACGGCGAAGACCGCCTGGGTGCTCGCGGCGCTTCTTCCCTTGGTCATGGCCAAGGAGATGGTGCGGGACTTTGCATTCGCACATCTGCGGTTGGCACGAGCCTTGACCTTGGACGTCACAGCCGCATCGATTCAGTTTGCCCTGCTCGGCTGGCTGGCCTTCACCGGCCGCATGTCGGTCCTCGCGGCACTCGCATCCGTCGGAATCTCCTGCGGCGCAGTGGCCATCGCCTGGCTGTACCTGACGCGCGCCGACTTTGCGCTTCGCACCGGATCGTTCCGGATGCTCTTCAGGCAAAGCTGGGATCTCGGAAAATGGCTCGCGCTGTCGAAGGCGGCGCTCCTGGTGCAGGGATATGCGACGTATTGGCTGTCGGCGGCCGTCGCCGGCGCCGCGGTGACCGGCATCTATGCCGCATGCATGAGCGTGATCTCGCTCGCCAATCCCATGCTGCTCGGGCTCTACAATTTTCTCACACCGCGATCCGTTCTGGCCTGGAAGCACGGCGGGCACGCCGGACTGCAGAGCCGTGCCTTCAAGGATACGTTTTTGCTGGCGGCGCTGATGTCCGCGTTCTGCCTCTTCATCCTGTTTGCCGGCCACATGGTGATGCGCCTGCTCTATCCGAGCGCGGACTACCAGGGACAACGGCTGGTGCTCGCCGTGCTCGCAATAGGGACGCTCGTCGCGGCCGTCGGCTTTCCCGCCTCCAACGCGCTCGCAAGCATGGAGCGCCCTCGCCCGGTCGCCGCGGTGACGGGAGCGGCTGCCGTTCTCAGCGTCGTCTTCGTCTGGTGGTTCATGCGGGAATGGGGCCTGCTCGGCGCGGCGTGCGGGCTGCTCGCAGCCAACCTCGTGTGGACCGCGGGGCGCTGGATTGCCTTCTTTGCGTTCTCTCCCCGATCCGATGCGGCCCTGCCGGCCGACGACACACTGCGCGGTGCCCAATGAACGTGCTCCCGAGTCAAATGGAATCGATGCAGCGCACGGTTGCCGAACCCGCGGACGAGAGCGATGCCGCCGGCCGCATCCTCCTTTCGGTGTTCGAGCTGCTCGACCGCTGCGGCATCCGCTATTGCGTGCTGCACGGCTACGAGGCCTTTCCGCAGCGAGTCAAATCCGACGTCGACTGCGTGATCGACCCGCGAGTGACGCCCGGGCAGATTTTCGCGCTGCTCCATCGCAACAAGGCGAGCCTGGGCGCCGAGGTCGTGCGCCACCGGGGTTATTACTTCGTGTTGGCCTGCCGGAACAGCGACGGCTCGCATAGTTTTCTGACGTTGGACCTCGCCATCGATTGTCAACTGGACGGACTGCCGTTCTATTCCGGATACGAGGTGCTCGACGGCCGCCGCCGGCATCATCGATTCTGGGTCCCCGCCGCGCACATCGAGTTCGGCTGCCTGCTGGCCAGGTCGGTCGCGAAGGCCGCCTTGAGCGATGCGCGCGCGCAAAAACTCAGCAGCCTGTATCGGCAAGATCCGGCAGGCTGTGCGAGGCAGGTCGTCCGCTTCTGGGGGATGCAAAGCAGCGGGCTGATCATCTCGGCCGCGAGATCGGGCGATTGGCGCGACGTGACGGAGCGACTGAGCGATCTTCGCACAGAACTCCGCCGCCGAAGGATCACACGAGCGCCGCTCCGTTTCGCCGCCGACAATCTGCGTGCCTTCGCGAACCGGATGAGCCGCCTCGTGCGCCCCGAGGGCCTGAGCGTCGTGCTGCTTGGACCGGACGGCGCGGGCAAATCGTCCCTCATCGAGGCGCTGAGCGGACGCCTGGACGCCGTCTTCAGCTGTTCGGATTGCTGGGGCTTCGCCCCCGCCCTGCATCGCCTGTTGAATCGCCGCCGGCATCCGACCGACCGGCCGCATGCGCTGCCGTCCCGATCGTTGCTGACGTCGCTCGTGCGCGCCGCCTATTGGTTTTTCTATTACACGCTCGGCTACGTGATGCTCCACGTCGCGAGGGCGCGCTCGACGCTCGTGCTGTACGACCGGCATTTCGTCGACATTCTGGTCGACGCCAAGCGCTACCGGTATGGCGGGCCGCGGTGGATCACGCGATTGATCTGGCGCGTGATGCCGAAGCCCGACCTGATCGTCTTGCTCGATGCCGCGCCCGAGGTGCTGCAATCGCGCAAGCAGGAGGTCTCCTTCGAGGAGACGACGAGACAGCGCGAGGCCTACCTGTCGCTCGCGCGCACCATGGCGAATGCGCACGTGGTCGATGCCAGCCAAACTCCGGAGCAAGTCGCCTGTGACGTCAGCGAGGTCATCTTGCGGCATCTCGCGGCGCGCGTCGCCCGTCGGCGGCGCGTCGAGGCACGCCGCAGCCGCGACGCCGGATATGCCGCCGCTTCAACAATCGGTGGTCAAGTCTTGCAAGCCGCGAAAGAGAAGTAAGCGTCGCGGGGCACGGCTCGAGTCAAAACTCGGTGCCAGCGAAATCTTTCGGCGTTTTCGACGATCTGACATGCCCAAGAAGCGCCCTGAGCCGGCTGACGATCGGCCACAGCAATGACGACTGCCTGACGAAGCGCTTGGCGCGCAGCTTGAATATCGTCAGCGCAGCCGTCATCCGGCCGAACCGGTTCGCCGCGGCGATGTGATCGTAAAGTTCGATCGTCGTATCGGCCCAGTCGCGCTTGTAGCCTTCATCGCCGATCGTGAAATCGTACTGACGGCATCCCTGGCCAATGGCGTAACGCATCAACTCGTGCAGATGCACGATTCCGGGCCCAAAGCGTGACAGCGGACCATCGTCATAACTCGCCAGCACGTGGTAATAGCATCCGCGAAACGTCAGGCCGAGGTTTGCGGCCACGCATTGCGAGCCCACGTCGAGACGGCTCACATGGACAAATTGGTTCGCCGTCGCGGCGATCGACGCATAGAATTCCGCATAGCCCGGCCGATCGAACAGATTGGGGATTCCCATTCGGTCGAACCATCGGCCCTTTTGACTCCAAAGAATGTTCAGCGTGCTGCGCGTCTCTTCCGGGTCTCTTGCCGTGACGAGGCGCAATTCCCCGCTCTCGCACAACCCCTTGCGCTTCGTCCGATCCCTTCGCCGCGTGTTCGCTGAACGCTTTGAGGCGTAAAACGTGTCCCAGTCCGCACTCAGATTGGCGAGGTAGGCGCGCGTCGCAGTGAGCTCCGTCGTGAGCGCGGCGAGCGGATTTGACTGCCCGCCGACCTTTTCAGGCATTTTGTCGAACAAG
>Ga0137390_10005674_pt1 | contig 10550 bp, 15 predicted proteins | sample 15con2h24AmetaG_FD_104937 | JGI IMG/M metagenome (GOLD analysis project Ga0137390, IMG submission 104937) | Vadose zone soil microbial communities from Angelo Coast Range Reserve, California, USA - 15con2h2.4A metaG | ecosystem: Environmental > Terrestrial > Soil > Vadose zone > Saprolite... | reverse complement strand
CTCCACAGGAGGCGGCGGAGTAAAACAACCTAGTCCCAGGCCGACTTTCGTTGGCCGGTTTTGAAGTGACCACCGTTGGCCGGTTTTGATGTGACCCCTGAGGCTTATTACCAATCTTGTCTGTTATTTCCCAATAAACATCACTATTCGATGATAACTTTCGAAATCGGAGGAAAGAAGCTTCGTTCTGCTGATAGAAAGTTGAGTTGTCCTGCGAAGCCAGATTGCTCAATCCTGCGGCATTTCGAAATACATACTTCTCTGCACCATAGTCGAGATACGGGGTGGTTGCCCTCTCTATGGCTCCAACTTCGATTTCCCAGCCGACTCCCAACCATGAGCTCTCGCCTGTGCTTCGGTAAGTTATTGCTAACTTAGGCTGCAGACCGTTACGCCCATTTGGCAAATCAAGTTTCAGTTCTGTACGTAAGGTCCCGTAAACAAGTCGGGTGTAATAGTAAGAGGGGCTGAATTTAAGCTCCATTCGGGACTGGCTAGATCTTTGCCACTCGCTAAGTAGCCGGCGACGGCTGAATTTGTGAGCTCTCCACTTTTCAGCGAGACCGCAGGGGCTTGCGGCTGAGTATTACCAGAGGAGGATGTCTGTGTTTGTGAGGACAGTTTGCAACCGGAGATTAGCAAAAATAAGCTGAGGGCTAAGCACTCGCGCATTGAGTCTCCTCAACCCCTTCAGTGCAACGAGACCGGACGAGTGCCGATTTCTTTAGTTGGGTTTCCCTTATTGCTGGCACACATCCTTGGCGAAGGGGGAGCCGATTTTGCCCTCATTGGCGCGCAAGGTCAAAACCATTTGGACTTTGTTACAAATTCCGAACAAACGAGTCTGGTTGGTCAGAGTGACGTAGAGGACCGAGTTGGCGGATGTGGGATATCGCTAAGAACGGATTCACAATGAAAGATTCGACGGCAATCATCGCAGGCACGGTCGTCATTGCGGGTGGCAAGGTGACATTGCGCGTTTCAGGCTCCAATGACCTGCTGCAACTGCTGCCTGACTCCTCCGCGCCAAGTGCAAACTCCTTGGTCGGCAAAACTATAGTGGTGGACGGCACGATTCCCGAGGCGGGGAAGGGCAGGGCATCTACGGCGTCGAGGTTTTTGTCCCCTATGTGCTCGGGCCAATCTTGGCGCGGTTGGACAGTGCCTCAAGAATAGGGCATGTGCTCAAGTGGAGTCTGGCAGCGCAGACATGCATCCATACCATCCATACCATTGGAGGAAAAACAAGAGACATTCAGAGTGGTTAGGGTGGAAAAAGTGTCAACTGTGGGAAGGACGCAAGTGGATCGTGGGAACGCCTTATCGCAATCTCTTTCTTTTACAGTAAGATACGAAAAATGGCCAACGAGAATCCCACTCTCTCCGCCAGTTCTAAAGCACTCACGGGTTTCGAGAGTGCTAGTTGCACACTTTCTCCGGGCCGCGTCGGCATTAATTATCTTACGAACGCATGAAAGCGTCGCATCCCCTGAGGCAACGCTGAGAGCCGATAGGAACCGAGACTTGCACGTAGTCACAATGCCTGCTTCCACGACCACCGGAATTTTCATTTTGTAATTCCTGATGCCACCAAAGGTGGCGAATAGGCATACACTGTACCTTCCTGCGCCCCCACATAAATTTGTTCGCTATCGCCATCCGTGCCAATGCTGCGGAGACACCCTTTCAACTTGTCCGACCATTGGGGGGCGCCATCAGAGATGCGAAAGGCATCCAGTTCACCACGGCAATTACCGGCGAGCAGAACACCATTCCAAAGCCGTGGCCACTCTGAGGACCACGCCCGATCTGCCTTATGTGTCCAGCGAATCTGGGACAAATTCAGATCCGTGCTGATCAGATACCCGCCTTGGCTATCACGGTCCTCCAGAAAAATGAAGAGAGCAGTGGCGTCCACCAGAATGCGACCCTCCGGAGAAGCTGGCACTGATAGCTCGCTTTGGACGTGGCCGTCACCGGCGGAAATCCGAAACAACCGGTTCGTCGAAGTCCCCACATAGAGTGAATTACCGACGACGCTCAGCTTGGTTGTGGCACGTTTACCGAGATCGTGCTTCCATAATAGCTTTCCCGATGGGCCGTCGAGGCCATAAAGGATCCCATCCAACCCAGCGTAGAAGACTCGGTCACCCACAACGATCGGAGCAGAAGGCAAAGCGCAGTCCGGGTTAGGCGTTCCAGTCGCAAATTTCCAACGTAAGTTACCGTCTGCAAGGTTCAGCGCAATCAACTCATCAACGAAGCTCGCGGCATAGGTGGAGGAACCAATGCGTGCGATATCGGTCGGGGTCCCGGCCGTGCGGTATTTCCAACGGACGGCTCCCGTCGCGCGGTCGAATGCATACACGTGGCCAATACTGCCAGAGGCGCAGCTTTTATCGGTGCCAATGAGGACTAGTTGATCAGTAATTAGAGGATTGCCGTGGAAACTGGTCTGGTTCCCGTCTTGGTGAATGTTGTAGCTCCACCGCACTTTACTGGTCCGCTTATCGAAGGCGTAGAAGGTACCAGCGCATGATCCGATCAGTAGCACATCCCCCGCGACCGTGGGGGTGGAGAACACTCAACCGCCCGTGTCGTATTGCCACGCGATCTTACCAGCAGTCGATTCTTTCTGAATGTCGCCGCCATCATGAGGCTGCTGTGCTCCAACCCAAGCGACCCCCATACAAAGCAGCACGAGCCCGGCAACGATCAGCCGCATCGAAAATCGCATAGCTCACCTCCTGGAGCACAGATTCTAATTTTTCTTGTTTGTTGGCCACCTCGGTTAGGATTTGCGGCGGGAGGATCCCAAACATTTTCGACCCGGGGGTGGTTTTTAAAAACGGCCTTCAAAATCCAGCGTCACTGCACTAAATATTATGCCTTCTAACAAGAGGAACGGACAATCGGCATTGCAAAGCTACCTAGTAGGTCGCTCTGCCCCCTAGTCGCCTCAGACCGGGGGGCGGAGAGGAAATCCTACTACTGCGCGCAAAGAGTTAAAGCGGGGAAGCCTCGGTCTGCCGATTCGCGACTCCCTCTCTCGTGAACACTTCACGCACCCCGCAAGATATTCTGAATTGTCTGCGTCGTAAACTCTTTGCCGTATCGTGTGCGGGTGCCTTCAGCGTTCAGCGTTCTCGCAATCGAATAGCTGCTCGTGCCGCTCGCCTTCAGCTTGCGGATGCGGGCCACGACAGCGTGCTCCGCGTCATACTCGTGGCTTGGGTGCTGACCGTAAGGATGACGACCTTCGACGCGCTTCGTGCCGCGCCAATGCTTCTTGCCAGCCTGTAGCCGTGCGACTGTGGCGTCTCTGTCCATCTCAGCCAACATGCCATTGACGCCGCCCATCACACTCTCACACAGGTTCGTTCCGCTGGCATCCAGCACACCGATGCCGTTGTCGCGACACAGGCCGATGAAGGACCAGTACGCGGGCTGCGTCCGACCGATACGCTTGGCGTCGTAACACAGCACTGTCTTGACGCCATCCCCGAGCAAAGCAGAGATGAGCAATTTCCCTTTGGGGCGTTGGTGCATGTGCAGCTTGCCAGTCACGCCGTCATCTACAAATTCTGCGATGATCGCCCGCGCGGTCTTTTCGGCAAACGCGGTGCACGCTTCACGCTGAACAGGCAGACCGGCTTTCTCGCGGCCGTCATCACCCGAGGTTCTGAGATAACAGTAGGCTTTTTCCACGACGTTCTCCTCAGTTCGTATGGTCAAATAATAACTATAAGGCGCCCCATGAAACTGAGATTCATGCCGGCATGAGAGAGCGTTGCGCTGCTCTGGAAGCGAGTCAGGAAATTCAAAGACTTCCGGCTGTCAGAGAACCACTCCTGGAATCGTCACGTAGCATAAAATCCGCGGGATTTTTGTAACCTCCCGTGCCCGCGAACTTCGCCAAGGAAGGCATGAACTATAGCCACATTGCCGACACCCTAACAGAGAGAGACGCCCCACACGCGCGGGTGGACCTTGGTTCCCGGCCACGGTGAGCCGAATTCTCGCGCGATGATTTTTCAAGCTCGGCGGACCACGCGCGCCAATTTGCTTTGCAAGGTCAGGGGTCGGTCCGTCTGACGCTGCGAGTTTCACACGCGAGTCAAAGCAATGCCGGCCTCCAAATTGCGCATATCGCTGAATTCAAATGACTTACTCTGGTGTGGACCGCCACAAGTCTGCGATCTTGACTCGCCGTTCCTTCAGAATTTGGAATCAAGCGCGGCATAATCTGTTGCAGGCAATACACTTAGCCCCATAAAGATGTTTCGGAGAACGATTTGAGACTTTTCGGGAGTCGGCGCGAGTGGCACGGACTACTCTTCCTTAAGTTCTCTGTCATCGCGACCTTCCGAAACGACGTGCACCAGCCCCCCACTATCCCGATCAGAAGGCCAGGCCGATGATCTTGCCCGGGCCCTGGGAGGCGATGGCGGCCACCAGTTTTCCTTGAACTTGGTGGTGATTGGCTCCAATCTCGGCGCAGCGAAATGATCTTGGAGAAGAGACATCGGTGCACATTGCGCACACCTTGAACCAACTCCCCGTCTATAATCCCCCGACTTCAGGAGGGGGTTATACGGGGTTGTGGTTTGTGCATGCAGGTGTGCGTTAGCTATAGGGGCACGCACAGTCGCCGAAAACCGACCTTAAATCCATTGTAATCAAACTATTAGACCGTGCGCGCCGCGCACACAGTCGTCTCCAAAAATCCGTCTAAGATATTGAATATGAAAGGGTTAAGTGTGTGCGCACTTAAAATCGCTGAACATGCGAATAAACGGCGAAAGTATGCGCATGTTTTTGTGGTGTGCGCGGCGTGCGCACAGCGCGCACAGTCAGGCCGTTTTAGTCGCTGATGACACGTGGTCTAGCGCGGACCTATCCCTCCCCCGTCGCGCCTTCCGCCGTGTGACAGAGACGAACTGGCGTCCCTCAATCTTGAACTTCCGGATCCGATAAAGGTCGGTGAGCTGTGTCTCAGCAAGCCACCGCCTCAGGGCGTCCGCGGTGACCCGCGCTGGCCAGCGCATGCCAAGCTTCTTTTGGTCGACCGGATCGAAAGACAGGCCCGCCTGTTCGCCCGGCGCCAAACGGCCGTTAGCGATCGCGGCTATCAGGGCCTTGAACTCCGAACTCTCCTCGATGACGTTTGGATGCCTTTTCCGTACGCGCCTCGGCACTTGTCCTGGCTCAAGAAACTGCATAACGTCACCCCATCAAAAAATCTTTCCTAAGTGCCATGCTAAAACCACAATATATAGCATTTATGTAAGTGACGCAACCACAAGACGGGAAACGGGACATCTTAATTTTGTGATATTATAATTACGTAATAAACTGACGTATATAAGTGACTCGAGATTGAAGAAAGAGCTGGCACGATGGCACTAGAAACCCCCACCGACATTGAAGTCAAAGAGGCCCTTCGCCAGGTTCTGGCGTTGCGCGCGCTCACTGCTTCCACTGGTACTATCACGACCTTCACCCAAAACAAATTATTGCGCGGACTATCGCCCGATGCCTTGACCCGGGTCGCGGTGATCTTGCGCGAGATGGAGAAGGCACAATGAGCGTGTCAACTCCCACCACGACTTTCACCGATCGCGCTCTCGCTGCGGTCCAGAGAGGTTTTAGTATCAACCCATGTCACGTCCGCGGCAAAGGACCCCTTTTTGGTGCAAAGTCCCGTGTCAACACAGAGGAAGGGGTCAGAGCCTTCGCCGCACAGGTTCCGGTCGACGCCAATTATGGGATTTGCTCCGACGAGAACTTCACGGTCCTCGAAACCGATGACAGCGCGCGATTCACCGCGCTTCTTGAGAAGCCTCTCCCGACCACCTTTTGTGTATCTGCGCGCGACAACCGCGCGTACTGGGTTTTTGAACAGACCCCGAAGACCCTAGCCGTAACAACTTGCCCGGGGGTGCCCGGGCTTTTTGAATGGCGCCACACAAACCAGTACTGTGTAGGCTTCGGGAGCATTCATCCTCTCACCGGCGAACCGTACCGAATCGTGGCGGACGTTGCTCCGGTGCCCTTTCCACATTGGTTGGTGGACAAGCTGATCGCTCTGGACAAGGAAGCCCCCTCTTCCAAATCTGGCGTTGCGGGTGCGTCCGACGAGAACGCCCTGAAGCTACTCAAAGATCGTTATCTGGAGAACCTGAACCCAGAAGATCTTTTCAGTATCGAGAATTTCCAGATTGACAGTCTGCACCCCACGCTTATGGAATTCGCGGGGCTCCTGCACGATGGCAAACGTACGGCCGATGAGATCGCAGACATCTTAGAGGCGTTGGTTTCCAAGTATGGCCATCGCGAGGCCCGCGGCCGTGGAGAGGTCAATGAGATTGCCGAGTGGGTGATCAAAAAAGAACCCTGCGAGCTTTGTTTGCCTGACAATCATCCCTTGATCAGGGAGAACGCCAAGCTGTCTATCGGGATGACAGTTTTCGCAAACGCTGAAGCGCGGGCGAAATGGGTCGCTGAAAACATCGATGCTCTCGACATAAAAGCGAAGCTCCCCGAGGAGCCTCGAAACGGCTCAGCTTGGTTTTTCAAGGCAAAGGACCTCTTAAGCACACAACTTCCCCCGCAACGCATCCTCGCTTCTACTGCAATCGGCACACCGATCCTGCGTTCCAGCTTCTTGATGGAGATCTTCGCGTTTCGCGGGGTGGGGAAATCTGCCGTGGCCATGGGCTTCGCGAAGTTGCTGTTGAAAGGCGGTGAGTTCCTGGACTACCGAAGGCGGCTCCAAGGTTCTGTATGTAGATGGTGAGTTACCCCTGATTTTGCTGCAGGATCGCATCAAGACTTTCATTGGCGAGACAGATGAAAATCTCTGGTTCATGAGCGCGGAGCAACTGCCCAACCAAGTGTTTCCAGCGCTGATAGACCCCGCGGTTCAGGCGATGTTCGAAGAGCGCGTCGAACTGCTCAAACCTGACGTGATAATTCTGGACACCGCTCACCGCTGTCGGTAAGTTCGACACGAATGACGCGGACGCATGGCGCGTGTTCAACACCTTTTTGCTGCGGCTGCGGTTCAAGGGCTACTGTGTGATCTTGGTTCATCATGCCGGCAAGAACGGCACCCAGCGTGGCCGGACTGATGCCGAAGACAACATCGACCTCGTGATGCGCTTGACTCCACCGGAAGGTCACGACCCCGGAGATGGTCTCAAGGCTTGCGTCAGTTACACGAAAGTTCGGTACGGCGGGCGTCTTCAGAACTTCGCTTGTGAATATGTCGGCGGGTCATGGCGCTTGGCGGTTGATTCAGACGAGAGAGAGATCGTTGAGTTGTTGAACATGGGAAGAAGCCTTCGCGGTATCGCGACCTCGCTGGGTGTAACGATTGCCCGTGTGCGAGCTGTTCGGAAAAAGGCAAAAGCGAAAGGGCTATTGAGCACCGCAGAGAAAAAACAGAAGGCCGTGAAAACCACAGAAGAACTGGAACAAGAAAATCTATACGGGAGGCGCTATGACAACCAAAGTAAAGTCGAGCCCGCGCATTAATCTGCAGTTCAAAAACGTAGAAGGAAGAAGCAAATGCAAATAATTGACTTGGGAATGTCGAAGGATTTATCCGAGGCCATCTTCAACTCGCGGGCGTTGTCCCTCTTCCGTACGCGATTTCTTGCGACCAAAGCAGCCGCGGAGTATCTTGGCGTGAGCGTGTGGACGCTCCGAAATCATGTCCACGAAGGGCGACTGCCATATCTCCCCGGCGGAAAGTGGCGCTTCGATCGCAAGGATCTGGACCGGTTTGTGGTGGACTCGAAAGAGAAGGGGCAGGTTTTATGAGTGGCAGGCTACGCGGGACTGGGCACGTCTATCTCCGGGGCAAGGTCTATTGGGTAAAGTACTACCGTAACGGCAAGGCCTTCGCCGAGTCGTCGAAAAAGAATGACCTTGAGCAAGCGGAGAAGTTCCTTCAGCGCCGGCTGGCTCAGGTCATTACGGGTACATTCATCGGTCCTCGCGCCGAGCGCATCAAGGTTGCAGAACTCGCGGACGATTTCATTCGCGACTATCGCATCAATGGTCGCAAGTCCATAGACGATGCCGAAGCACGCTGGAAACTGCATCTCAAGCCGGTTTTCGGCCTTCTGCGGGCCGTGCAGGTATCGACGGACCATTGCAACAAGTACGTGGACGATCGGCAAACTGCGGGAGCATCGAATGCGACCATCAACCGCGAGTTGGCCGCTCTGAAGAGGATGTTCACGCTCGGCGCACGAACCTTTCCCCAAAAGGTGACTCGGATTCCTCACTTCCCTCACTTGGTCGAGAGAAACGTCCGCAAGGGGTTCGTTGAAGACGCTCAATACGTCGCGCTGGCGACGGCATGCGCGAATGTGGGGCTCTGGCTACGTGGGTTGTTCGAGTGCGGGTACACCTACGGCTGGCGCGTATCGGAACTCTTGGGGCTTCGGGTCAGCCAGATAAACATCGCCGGTGGTACGATCCGGCTCAACCCCGGCGAGACGAAGAATGACGACGCGCGCACCGTCAAGATGTCCGCGGGTGTGAAGGTGCTGTTGATGGCACTGATTGCCGGAAAGCAGTCTGGGGATTTTGTCTTTACTCGGGAGGGGAAAGTGGTGCGGGACTTTCGGGGGGCTTGGGAAGCAGCGACGACAGCGGCGGGGGTTCCTGCATTACTCTTCCACGATCTCCGGCGGACAGCAGTGAGGAACATGATTCGCGCCGGAATCCCGGAGCGGGTTGCGATGAGCATCAGCGGCCACAAGACGCGATCGGTATTCGAGCGATACAACATCGTGAGCGAACGTGACCTGGACGACGCCGTGCGGAAATTGGAAGCCCGAAGAGAGATGGTTACAAAACAGTTACAAACGGAGACGGAAGAGATTTCGAAAGTTCCTCCCTCTTCCGTTAACTGATTGAAAAGATGGTGCCGGGAGGGGGAGTCGAACCCCCAAGGTACTAAGTACCGGCGGATTTTGAGTCCGCTGCGTCTGCCAGTTCCGCCATCCCGGCAATTCGTGGAAGTGATTGATTCTACAGCCTGTTCTCTGTTTCTATTCTTTCTTCTCCCAAACAACAAATGCGAAACTGTGTAACAAAGTGTGGCGCTTTTCGAGGATTTGCACAGCCCAACCTCATTTTGCCGATGAAATGCTGCGACTCGTTCTCGGGCTTAGATGCCCACGACCCAGTCCTAAAAGGGGCACCCGTACGGGATTCTACCACTATTGTCAGCGAATCCGATTTGGCCCGACAGTTAAACCGCTCCGTTCGCACCCCCTCTACTGTTTCGCGGCGCGTGGGCAGGGTCGCCACGCATCAAAATCTGGCCGGCTTTAGGATCGACTCTATCCATGCATGGTTAGCCCAGAAGGAGAGGAAACCAGCCGCTAATGTTCCGCTCTTCTGGCCGACGGCTCAGACGCGCTTCCTAGAAACGGTAACGTCCAGTTCGAAACAAACCTGCCGAGCCGTGCCAACTTCCGATTTGCCCGTCATCCTGGAAGAACTCAAGAAATCCTTGCAGCCAGGGGTCTTTTCAACGAATCGCCGACTTATCGGTCAGTAGCCAACGGAAGCTCCATCGGGCTCAGCCCTTGGTGCAGCAACTCGTTTTCTTTGAGAAGCGAGTGACACAATCTTTTGCATTCCGATGATATAAGCTGCCATGGCCATTTCGCGATGACCAGTTTGCTTAGACGTTCTGGAAAACTACGAATGCTACTGCGCGATGAGTTTTTGACCCTGCTCCGGTATTACAAGTAAGAATCGATGCTGATCCATCGGCAGCGCTGGAACGGAGGCACATAGTGAACGAGTTCGCTAGCAACGTCGAGCGTCATCGCCGCGAGCTGCTGCTCCACTGTTACCGCATGCTCGGCTCTTTGCCGGACGCCGAGGACGCGGTGCAGGAAACTTTGCTTCGCGCCTGGCGGTATCGCGACAGCCTGAAGGAAGGTGCGCCGCTGCGCCCGTGGCTCTACCGCGTGGCCACGAACGCCTGCCTCGATGCGATTGCTCGCGATGAGCGGCGGTCGGTGCTCGCGGCCCGGGCCGCGGCGGATGATGGCTGGACCGGGGAGCCGGAAGATGTCGTCTGGCTGGGGCCGATTCCGAACTCAGTACTCGAACCAACCACCCCGCCAGCGAGGACACCGGAGGCGATGACGCTGATGCGCGAAACCATCGAGATCGCCTTTCTGACGGTAATCCAGCTCCTCACACCGCAACAGCGGGCTGCCTTGATACTGTGCGACGTGCTGGACTGGTCCGCCAAGGACGCTGCCGACCTGCTCGACCTCAGCGTCCCAGCCGTAAACAGTGCATTGCAGCGCGCGCGGGTCAGGCTCCGCGAGCGTCTGCCGTCTCGCAAGCCACCGTGGCCCGCCAATGTGGATGCCAGCGCGGCCGAGCGCGACCTGCTAAAGAAATTCGTCGAGGCGAGCGAATCGGCGGACTTTCGGGCTTTCGAATCGATCATCCGTGCGGACGCGACCTTCCGCATGCCGCCCGACTTCGGCGCGGCCGAAGGCCGT
>Ga0137390_10005671_pt1 | contig 10551 bp, 11 predicted proteins | sample 15con2h24AmetaG_FD_104937 | JGI IMG/M metagenome (GOLD analysis project Ga0137390, IMG submission 104937) | Vadose zone soil microbial communities from Angelo Coast Range Reserve, California, USA - 15con2h2.4A metaG | ecosystem: Environmental > Terrestrial > Soil > Vadose zone > Saprolite... | reverse complement strand
TACGCCGAGGCTGTTTTCCAGCCGTTCAAGCGGCTTCACGGTAAGGAACATTCTGGAAGCGGGCTGGGGCTGGCACTGGCAAAGAGAATTGTCGATCGACATGGCGGGCGCATTTGGGCGGAGTCTGTCCTGGGCCGAGGTTCAACCTTTTCTTTCAGCCTGCCGGCTCTGGACTGAGCCGCACTCTTTACGAAAGACTACTGCGCAGCCCGCGAGCAAGAATCCTCTCTCTCGAGAAGGTTTCGGATCACTAGGCCCAGACTCATGAATTCATCGAGTCTGGAAGATTTTCGAAAGTACTGGGTCGAACCGAACTTGGCAATTTCGGCCTTATCCTTGGGCGAGTCTGACGAGGTTAGAACAAGAACCGGAACGGAACCACTCCGTGAGCTTTGCCTCACCCGTGCGAGAACCTGCCCTCCGCTCACTTTTGGCAGGTTAAGGTCGAGAATGATCAAACGTGGGATTGGTACGGTTTCGTCGCTGTCGACTTTAGCTATGAACTCGAGTGCTTCTTCGCCGTCGCTCAGAACTTGAAGCTCGAACGCCAGGCCTGCCTGCTCCATGGCCTCCCGAATGAGTAACACATCTGACTCGGCATCTTCAATCAGCGCAATCTGGTGTGGTGACGCATTCATTTGCAGCTCTCTCGTGGCAGCAACCGTGCAACTTGGATTCCAACGAGCGCGGCGGTCGGTGCTCCGCCGCACAGTTTTGCACCATCACCTTGGGGGTAGGCCCTTCGTTCGACCTTGATCGTCAACACGGGCTCACCCCTGCCCCGTGACGGCGGCTTTTCCCGCCGAAGGTTCCCCGTCCGCGGAACCCGACTTCGCATCATCAGCCGCGAAATCCGCGATCCGGCCAACCAAGGTCCGTAGACCAATGCCGAGCATCTGGGCCGCCTGCTTTCTATTGTTCTTCGTCTGTTTCAGAGTCAACCGGATGTAGGCGTCTTCCACGTCGCGGAGTCGCCTGCCCGCGCCAAGCGTGATGGAGCATTTTTCAGTGGGTACTGGCGGGACGGCCTTTGCTTCCAGCGGAACTCGAAAGCTTGATGTAAGGTGGTGGGGTAACACCGTACCCTCGTGAGCCACAATCACGGCACGCTCGAGGACATTGCGCAATTCTCGCACGTTGCCCGGCCAGGAATGATTCATCAGTTGCCTGAGAGTCTCCGGGTGAAGATCTGCGACACGGCACTCGTGCTTCTGGTTGAGATTCCGGATGAGTGCGTCTATGAGACTGGGAATATCTTCCATGCGATGACGCAGTGGTGGCAGCTCGATATGAAAGACATTGAGGCGGTAGTACAGATCTTCCCGCAGGTGCTTCTTCTCAATCGCATCTTGCACCGGTCGATTTGTCGCTGCAAGTACCCGCACATCGACGGAAATTTCGCTTTGGCCCCCCAATCGCCGGAACTTGGAGTCCTCCAAAACTCGCAAAAGCTTTGCCTGCATCGCCAACGGCATCTCGGCGATTTCATCGAGCAACAGGGTGCCCTGGTGCGCGAGTTCAAAACACCCGGCTCGAGATCCCACAGCGCCTGTGAAAGCCCCTTTCTCGTTCCCGAAAAGCTCGCTTTCTATGAGGCTTTCGGGAATGGCTGCACAGTTGACCGCAACAAATGGCCCGGACGCTCTTGGACTTAATTGGTGAATTGCGGCCGCGATCCTCTCCTTGCCTGTACCGCTCTCACCCGTTATCAGGACAGAAGCGGATGTGGGAGCCACCCGCTCAACCAGCGAGAAAACGTGCCGCATTGGCTTGGACGTCCCCACCAGGTCCCCAAGGAAACCCTGGTTGCTTAGTTGACGCCTGAGTCGGTCGGCCTCAGTCATTAGCCGCTTATGACTAATGGCGCGGGCCAGCAAGGGAGCAAGCACCGCCGGTTGCGCGGGCTTCTCAAGAAACCAGAACGCACGGAGCTCGTGCACGATTGAAACAGCGTGATCGATATTGCCGAAGCCTGTGAGGACCACCGTGGGCGTCAAGTCGCCCCGTTCGAGCAGATTTCGCAATAACTCAAAGCCGTCCAACCGCGGCATCATTAAATCGGTGACAAGGACGTCGATATGCCCGGAAGCGAGTTTTTCCAGGGCCTCCTCGCCGTCTGCCGCCATTTCCGCCGCATAACCCATAGCGGAAACCATCTGCGAAAGCGCAATACGCTCTTCCTGGTCATCATCCACAACCAAAATGCGAGCCGACTCAGGTCTGGAGGTCATTGTAATATTCTATCCGACTCCTCCGTAGGAGGTGTCGAGAGCTCACATTTCTCCTGTGGCGATGCAGCTTTTGTTGCGTTGCCTGTAAAATTTACACGCCTCAAATCCGAAAGCCGCATCGGCGGTGCAGATAAGCCTAAAACTGACTTAAGTTCTTTTAAATCTCCCCAGTACCCACGGTATGCGCACCGACACATTCCCATCGTGGGACAGTCTCAACAGCGGTTACGGATCCTGCTGCGTGGTCTCGTTCAAGTTCTCTTCGAATGACGACGGCTGCCGCCTCGGGGGGAGACAGGGCTTCGTCCCCGGCCCACCAGCGCACGTTCATTTCGTCCTCGGGAGTGGCTGTCTTCCCGAGATCGCAGTACGTTGTCAAGACGCGGAGTGCGACCTCCAGGCGTACGGTTGAACTCGCTTCGATCATTGGAGACCTCCCCATCTAAGAATCTGCGACCGGCCCCTGTGTGGTTCCGTGTTACCTTCCCGCCGGAGAGCCGCAAGCGAGCGCACCAATAACTTTCGAGCACGATGATGGCGGGTCCTCACGGCAGAGCTGCTAAGCGAGAGCGATCGCGCGGTCTCGTCGATACTAAGCTCATGAAGATCACGCAATTGGATCATCAGGCGATATTTCTCGGGAAGCCGGGTGAGGGCCCTGTGCAGCCGCTCGGCCCTTTCGCTTTGTTCACACTGGATGTGAGGGGAACTCGCCGGATCAGCAAGACTCTCGGCCAGTGACTCGGGCAGAGGAACATGCACAACCGTCCGCCTCTGCAACAACCGGAGCACTTCATTTAAGGCAATAGCGCGCAACCAGGTGTTAAAGCCCGCTTCGCCACGGAATTGGCTTAAATGGCTGAACGCCAAGAGAATGGATTGCTGGACTACATCCTCGGCTTCCGACTCACTCCGCAATTTCTGGCGGGCGAAACGGTTTAAGGACGTCAAATGCGGCTGGACCAGATCTGCAAAGGCATCGCTTCGCCCCCGTAAGATCCGATCGATCAGCAACTCTTCCGTCTCTTCTGAAAGGGGCTGTCTGTGAACTGCCCATCGTGGCAATGGCGCAGCGGACTTGTAACTCGATTTCATAAAGTGGCTCGAAATTTCCCGGTCGGCTTGACTTCCACCGGAAATGTCCGGATTGCTACAAAGGCTTGCAGGTGATTTGCCAATCGGTCTCGGCTCCTGCTCTGCGTCTGCCAGCGAAAGGCGCGGCCGATTCGCCGTTAACGAGCGTTAGTATTTACAGGAAACGGGAGTCGGTCGAATAAGCCTTTTTTTTTTGGTGCCGAGTCTTTCACTGCTACTAGCGCTCGCCGCTACCATAGGCGCGGGCGAAGAATGAGAAAGCATCTCCACGCAGTTTTTCTCTGCCGCTTCGGACTCCCGCGCCCTGTCACTGGAATTTTGGGGCACTTCCAGCAGAAGTCATGAGCGGCATCGTTTCCAGCAAAGAAGCAAAAACAACGTGCTCGGCGTTACATCCGCGGCGTTGAGCCGACGCATGCTCTCGGCCTAAGCATCGTCACAAGCTCAAGATCTGGGGCGAGCGCTAATATTGAGCGGTCTGGAGACTAGATTGCAGTACCACGCTCAGAAGCCAGGATTTGGACAGCAGGACATTTGGCCTGGGCATTACGGCAGAAATATGAAACATACCAAGACGGAGAGCTATGGCGACCACATTAGTTGAACCGCAAGAGTTCCTATCAAACCCGCTATCGCAGCTCCCCTCGCCTGTGAAGCGCGAATATAAAAGGGGCCAGCTCATCTATAGCTGCCATGAACCTTCAACCAGCATTTACCTCGTGATTGCTGGAAAAGTGAAGCTTAGCCGCGTAGCGGCGGACGGGCGCCGTGTGGTGGTGGATATTTACCAGGCCGGTGAATTATTCGGCGAAGCGGCCTTCCTCAATTCCACCACCTGCGACGAGGAGGCGATAGCACTCGAGAACACCAAGGTGATGACCTGGACGGCATCGGAAATCGCCGACTTTGCGGAGCAGCACCCGCGATTAGGGCTCTCGCTTATGCAAATCTTAGCGCGGCGCACGATCGAGTTAGGAGACAGGATCGAGAGTTTTTCGGCCGACAACACAGCGCGACGTTTGGCCCGTACCTTGATCCGCCTCTCCGAACGCCTCGGTAAGGGCACGGAAGACGGTGGTACGCGGATGATGCCCCTCACACATGAACTGCTCTCGCAGTATGTTGGCACATCGCGTGAGATCGTCACCCATTGCATGAACCAATTCCGGCGGGAGCACTGCGTGCACTATTCGCGCAAGGACGGCATTTTGGTTTACCGCGACGCGCTAAAGGAATGGCTTCAGCATTCGCCGGATACAGAGCAGTCGAAAATAGTGTGAGATAGAGCTCAGTTCTCTTTGGGTCGCCCATTTTTTCCTGGTGGCCATCCGTCGGTTAACCCACTCCGCTGAAAACACGTGGTATAGAAATGGCATGTCATTTGCAGCTATCAACCTAGGGAGAGGTATATGATAACGAAATGCCTTGCGGTGGCAACACTCATTTTATGGTGTTCCTCATTTATAGCTGAGGGGCAACCTTCGCCTCCGAACCCAGAGTCAGCGCCGATTTATCGCGTCACGGTTGTATCTCGGACCTTATCTGCCATTAACTATCAGCATCGAAGTGGTCCCACGAAAATCGATTTTAGGGGAACCGTGCTCTTACCGGCCGCTCGTGGCGAAGCCACGGTTGAAAGCAAGAAGGGCCGCATCGAGATTGACTCCAAATTCGATCATCTCGACGCGCCGCACCGGTTCGGCAGCGAATATCTTATCTATGTACTTTGGGCCATCACGCCCGAAGGCCGAGCGGTGAACCTCGGTGAAGTGGTACCTGGCAGATCCGACAAAGCCGACTTGCATGTTACTACTGATCTGCAGGTTTTTGGCTTGATGGTGACCGCCGAGCCGTATTTCTCTGTCAGCCGGCCCAGTGATGTAGTCGTTCTCGAAAACGCGATACGTCCCGATACGATTGGCAGTGTCGAACAAGTGAGCGCGAAATATGAGCTCCTGCCGAGGGGGCAATACATCTATAACGTGCAGCCATCCGACATCCGTTCAGCAGATGCCAACGCCCCGAAAGTGTCCATGGACCAATACGAAGCGTTGATCGAGCTTTATCAGGCGCAAAACGCCGTTCAGATTGCGCGGTCGCTCGATGCGGATCGGTATGCGCCAGAAACTTATAACAAGGCCGTTAAATTATTGCAGCAAGCCCAGAATTTGCAGGCGCAGAAAATGAGCATGAGGACGGTCGTCACCGTCGCGCGGGACGCGGCGCAAACCGCCGAGGATGCGCGGGCGATCACTGTAAAGCGCCGTGATGAGGAGCGTCTCACCCAAGAGCAACAGGTTGCTGCCAGGGCCGAGGGCCGTGCTCAAGAAGCCGAAAGCCGTGCTGAAGCCGAACATGCTCGTGCGGAGTCCGAGCGAATCGCCAAAGAGCAGGCTCAAGGGGATGCCTCCCGCGCTAACCAGCTGGCTCGGCAGGCGACCGAACAGGCTCAAGCGGCGCGCGACGCCGTTGCTACGGCGAACCCAGCTAACCACCAGCGCCAAGAATCTGACAAGCAGGCGTCGCGCGCCCAGCTACTCCGCGAACTGGCATCCATTCTCGATACGCGCGACACTCCGCGCGGGCTGCTGATAACGATTCCCGATTCGCAGTTCCAGGCCCCCTCGACGCTGCGTTCCAGCGCCTTCGACGAGTTGGGCCGAATCGCATCTGTCCTGCGAGCCCGTCCAGGCCTATATCTGGAAGTCGACGGCCATACCGATAACGAAGGCGGAGATACTTACGGTCAGCAGCTTTCCGAACGGCGCGCTGCCACAGTCCGGGACGCGCTCGTCGGCGATGGTATACCGCCCAACATGATCGTCGTCCGCGCGTTCGGCAAAACCCGGCCGCTGCTGTCCAACGACACGCCCGCGGGACGTGCCAGAAATCGCCGCGTTGAAGTGGTGATTTCCGGCGAGCCCATTGGCACTACGGCGTCCTGGGATCAAACTTACACCCTTATGCCGCGACATTAGGTAACCGCGAAAACGAGTGACCTAAAAGTTTGTTGAAAAACGGTGACTGGCTTCGCCGTCCCAAGCCGGGTGATATGCGCAATCAACCCCGCTGGCGCGCCGACAGCGCTGCCTCTCACCGTTTTTCAAACAAGCTCCGATTCGTGCGATAAATTACCGACGCGCTGCCACCGTTAGGCGTTTTTCGCCAATTTGATGTGTAAAAACGCGCTCGCGCAAAAGCCCGCTTCCGGCCCTAGTGCTCGATGCAGGCGACTTAGCGCCTAATCAACGCAGTCAAACACCTTTGGCCGCAAAGCTGCTGTGTTTGTTGTATGGAGGGCGAAGGCATGACTCGTGTGGAGGCAAACACCCCGGCGCAGACTATTTTCTTGCCAAGAAGGTGGCACACGGAAGATGAGCGAGGATGCGCGCAGGGACTTTCATTGCGGATGAGTTGTCAAGCCATTCGCTCGGCTCGCCCCGACGGCCGCACTCCCTGGATTGTACGTGTAGCTGGCGCGCTAGACTGCAGCACGTCGGAAGAATTGCGTGAGAAGATTAACGGACTACTCGCCGTCGACCAGCAAGACCGTTTGATTTTAGACTTAGAAGGCGTGACCCACATTGATAGCTCCGGCCTCGGCACCCTATTGGCAGGGATGCGCGAAGCGAACGAACGGCAGGTGCGTTTCACGCTTTCCGGCTTGAATATATCGCTCCGTCACACGCTGGAGCGCACGAGACTCTATTCGCTGTTCGAGATTCGTCCCACGCTTCAAGACGCCCTTCTGACCTAACGGACGCCTGGGAATGCGGTTCCGGACGACCCCTATTCCAAGCAGACCCTCCACGACCTCTTGCCGCACTTCGGGCTTTGCCGAAGGCGCCGAAGTACTTCGGTGCCGCTTCGTCTTGGTAAGTTGAGATCCAGCAGGAGAAGAGAAGGACACGGAACCGACTCCCCTTGGTCGATGGGTTCGATAAACTGAATGGCCTTCTCGCCATCCTGAACGCCTAATAGATTGTGGGCGCACTTTAGCCTCTTGAACGCCTCGCGAATCAGTACAACGTCCGCGACGTTGTCTTCCGCAAGAAAGATTTGGATCGGCTCAGCCGCCGGTTGTGAATTCATAGGCGCGCGCACGCTACGAAATTAGCCTGCCACCAGGGACCGACGATGAATGCGTGAATGGATCGAGGTTATGGCGTGTAGGTTTGCGTCCAATCAGGATTTGGGGCTGGCGCGACACTCTATTTCATCGTTTCCAGCAATCATTAAAATTCATGCCACGTTCGGCACTGCCAAAGATGAAAGAACTGTCTACGGCTGCGCACATGCGACTTCCTGGCGATTCTCGGATCCGATAGCAATCGGATCGGAACTGCATCGTACCTTTAGTATGATTATCCTGACGATGGGCATGTTTCCGAAAATGCTTACGGGATAGCACCCCGGCCGCCGTTCTGCACGAGTTTTGAACAGAAGTGTAATTACGCCAGCTTCTAAAGCCGGAGGACGCGGACGGGTGGAGATTTTCCGTGGCGTACGTGCGCCAAGGCCTTCCGCGTGCTGCGGACACGATGTGCGACCGCATCGAACGGAATCTCAAACGATAGGATAAAGAGGCAATGCAATTGGCCCCGACCGATCTGGTGGTGATGAACGGCATTCTCGCTAATAAAGAGGCGCATGTTCTTCGAACGAGGGCTACGGCGAATCGGGGTACAGGCTAAACGTGAACCCGGAAAAGATGACGAGCGCCCCGCCGGGCCCACCGAAACAAGGCCGCCTGGAATTGTTTTTTGCCGATTTGGGACCGGGGCTGATAACTGGATGCGCCGACGACGATCCCTCAGGCATTTCGACCTATTCGATGGCCGGGGCCTCCTTCGGCTATGGCTTGCTGTGGACGGCCTTGATTTCCTTTCCGCTCATGGTCTCGCTGCAGCTCATGTGCGGCCGGTTGGGCATGGTCACGGGGCGAGGCCTAGCCGGGGTGGTCCGCCGGCGCTACCCGCGATGGGTTCTCTGGGGCGCCTGCTCGCTATTAATCGTTGCGAATGTCATTAACATTGCGGCGGATCTCGGGGGCATGGCGGACGCAACGCACATGCTGACGGGCGTCAGCTCACTGGTTTGGTTGCCACTTTATACCGCCCTTATCATCGTTTTTTTGCTTTGGTCGTCGTACCGGCAGATTGCGCGCATCTTCAAGTGGATCACGCTGGTGCTTCTGGCCTACGTCGGGACCGCGTTTTTCGCTGGTGTGGACTGGCGCCAGGCTCTGGTGGCGACGCTGCGGCCGCAACTGGTTTGGTCGCGCGATTATCTGGCGGTGCTGGTAGGCATTCTGGGCACAACCATCTCGCCCTATCTTTTTTTCTGGCAGGCGTCGCAGGAGGTGGAAGAAGAGCGCGCGCAAGGAAAGACTCTTGCTCAGCGCAAAGGCGCCACTGACGAGGACCTCCGCCGGTTGCGAGTGGATGTGTTGACGGGAATGTTTGCGTCCAACTTCATCATGTACTTCATCATTCTCACGACAGCCGCGACCTTGCACGTGCACGGCGTCGTGAAAATCGAAACCGCCAGGCAGGCTGCGGAAGCTCTTCGGCCACTCGCCGGAAACGCCGCTTACCTGCTGTTCACGTTGGGATTGATCGGCACGGGAATGCTCGGAGTTCCCGTGCTTGCCGGATCATGTGCCTATGCCATCTCGGAAGCCGCGGCCTGGCGCGGTTCGCTCGATAAGAAGCCGCGCGGCGCGAGAAAATTCTACGGAGTACTCGCCGCGGCTATGACGATGGGCCTCGTCATCGACTATGCGGGTTTGGACGCCGTGAAAATGTTGTTCTGGTCCGCCGTCGTCAATGGCCTGCTTGCGCCACCGCTCATCTTGCTGGTCCTTCTGCTTACCAGCGACCGCAGTGTAATGGGGGATCGTATCAATTCGCCTGTGATACGAACTCTGGGCTGGATAACCTTCACGATCATGACGGCAGCCGCTGTCGGCCTGCTGCTTACGTGACCGACTCAGAGGGTGTCGAAGGGCGAGTAACCCGCCCGATTTCTCGCAAGAACCGCCTTGTGACACCAATCATTTCGTATTTTTCCACGTCCTCGCATTGCTGTTGCCGTACGGCACTGCGCAGGTTTGGGTCGCGCCACAGCCGCCAGATGCCGTCCGCCAGAGCCTCGGCGTTCTCCGGCTGAACCAATACGCCGTGGCGCACCACTTCCGGGACCGCTGCAGCTCGAGCGGCGACAATGGGTTTACCGGCGGCCATCGCTTCCAGGAAGACGATCCCGAAACCCTCCTGCACGCTTGGCAGGCAGAACACGTCCGCACGATTATACTCGCGGGCCAGTTCATGCCGCGGAACCTCTCCCACCCATGTTACGACCGGCTGGAGTTTTAGCTCACGCCACATCCGCAGGAGCGATGCCGCCTCCGGACCGCCGCCAACCACCCGGATCTGAAGCCCCGGAATCTGCCCGCGCAACAAATGCGCCGCCCGAAGCAGAAGCGTCAGCCGTTTGCGAGGATAAAAGCGGCAGACACAAAGCACGGTGAATTCGCCTTCCGGTTTGGTGGCCGGGTTCGCGCGAAACAGTTGCCGCCACGTCTCTAGATCTATCAGCTCCGGCACAACCGCGATCGAGCCATGCACGCCATATAGCTCTTGCAAACGGTTCTTACAGTATTCGCTGGTCGTGATAACGAGGTCGGCTCGCCTGGCGTGTTCAGCTTCCCACCGGGCCTGCAAGGCCATACTGGCCCGCGTGGCCCCGCGCTCAAACGGAACGGCATCGCCAAGAACACCTTTTATGTTGGCAATATGCGGCGCCCGGCATCGCTTATCGAGAGCAAAGCCATCCAGGTCGAAGCCGATGATCGCGTCGTAGTTCCACCCGCGGCGCAGTCTGAGTGCCTGGTTGAAGAAGTATCTCTCGGCTAGAAATGGCCCAAACTGGATGGCAGGCGTGATCATCTCCAGGCGGTTTCCTAGAGCGGTCGCACCTGCCGCAAGCGTTCCGATACCAACGTAACAGCCGCTCCCTCGATGAACACTTTGCGGGATCGCTGTGATAAAGCCAAGCCGCCGGCGCAACTCGTTGTCTTCCACCACACCGAATGAACGGCTGGTTGCGGCAGTCGCTGGAGTCATTTTCGTTTGTCTGGCTGGGTGTCGGCCTCCCCAGGCTGTTCTAACGGGCGATTTAACACCCCTGGGGAGCGCCGCAAAGCAGGGGAGACGGCAAGAAC
>Ga0137390_10005670_pt1 | contig 10552 bp, 16 predicted proteins | sample 15con2h24AmetaG_FD_104937 | JGI IMG/M metagenome (GOLD analysis project Ga0137390, IMG submission 104937) | Vadose zone soil microbial communities from Angelo Coast Range Reserve, California, USA - 15con2h2.4A metaG | ecosystem: Environmental > Terrestrial > Soil > Vadose zone > Saprolite... | reverse complement strand
GGGAATTCGTCTGGCCCGCGGAAGTCGCCAGGGTACGGACTGATTGACCACTGGCAGGGGGTCTGTACCCGGAGGGGACCGCGATCCATGTAGGCGAGCTCGGTCCAACCCGATACGTCGGTGGCTCCCCTTACCTCGGCGTCGCCGATGGTGATGATCCAGCCCAATGGCCAGAAAGAGAAGCCGGAGACTAGGTGCCCACGGCCGCGCTCGATGTCGAGGGCCGCTACCAGGCCGGTCGTCGTCGCACTTGGGTCCGCCTTCAGATATAGCCACAGACGGATGGGATCGATCGGCTCCCGCGCCTCTCTATTCACGAGGAGAGTTCGAAGCTGCGGATAGCGTGTAGTGAACCCTGGCTGAGAGGTGGCAACAATGGAGACGAGAGCCTGCTTCGCCACGCGCTGAGGGTTCAGGACATCGACATCGAGGACGGTCCCGGCCGCCTTTGGTATCGCAATCTTCCTGGCGGCCCTAGCAAGACCGACATATGCGCCGTTGTACCAGCTGCCCGTCGTGTTGTTGCACGATGCGCAGAGGGTGCGCTCCTTCGCGCCTTGGATAATGGTTCCGGTCCAGACGACACTTCCACCAGCCGCAGTGGCGGCGTGATCAATCATCCCCTTGACCATGCGGCCTACGTTCCCTGCGGTTTTCGAGGGCGAGTGTTCAGCGGTCAGTGCCGTTTCTGTCCCACACAGACGGCAGGCCGTGGGGCTGCTCAATCCCTCGATCTCGTCGAGTTCTTGCCGGAGCCTCTTCCCTTCGTCCTCGAGGGCCTGCGCACGCTGCAGCTCTTCTGGCCTGGTTACCCACATCCAAGGCATCCGCGCCTCCTCCTGAAACTCCGGAGTTCAGAAGCTAACACGACCCCGGGAAGGTAGCGCCCGAAACGATGCCCTTACTCATTTCAATTCGGGTCCCTCGCTCGATACGCTGGCGATGCGGGCGGGAGGGGAGGAGGACTTCCAATCCCGGGTGCAGTCTCGGTGCCCGGCACGCCACCTTTGAACGCCCCTGCCCACAGAAGCAGCTGGCGGCGGCACCAAAGCTTGCCGTAGATAGCGCCTTGGCGACAAGCCATCTCGTCTTCGGTGCTGTAGGCGATCTCACTTGCCTTGCGCTCGCGTGCGGCGCTACTAGCGGCCATGCAACCGGTAGAGCGGGCGTCCCCGCTTTGATGTGCCAGCCTTCGCGGCGCAGCAGCACCTAGATCCGGACATAGCCGAAGCGCGGCCGCGCGTAAGCGAACTCGAGATTCCCGCACGCGCAAGACCGTCTCATCGCGTGCCTGACCCGGCCCATACCCAGCCGCCCACCCGGCTGAACTGGTTCACTCGAGGGGCAGCACGCAACTCGCCCCGACCGAGCGGCGAACCCACGCGTCCGCTCTAGCGGCGTACGGGCCTCACACCGTCCTTCGCAGCACCTGCAAACACGCGCTTACCGAGCATCCAGTCCGTCACCACACGCCTCCGGCGCCTGCTTTCGTCCTCGCCTTGCCGCAGACGGTGGATAGCCGGCGCGAACGCCCGGCGGGATCCCCGTCGGCTTGCGCGAACGCTCACTATATACACGCCCCGTGATATGCCCGCGGTCACGCCCCTCACGTTTGTCCGCGCTGCGACGTTTACCCGGTAGAGGGAAGGACAAGGCCATGGACACGGACCGGTAACTGATCGGGCGGATGGCACGAAGCCACTAGGCGGACGTTCACACCTTTCAGGAGGAACTGATGAGCGACAAGGCGAGGATGCTGCGGGAGACGGATGAGGCATTCGCGGATCTGCGTGCGATGTTTGACTGGCTGACGGAGGAGCAGGCCAGCCGCGTCTGGCCGGGTGTCCGGGACAGCCTGAATCACATCCGGGCGCACCCGGGCCAGAATCGCGACTGGCGCGCGGCCCGTACGTTGCAGACGGCCGAGAGCACTCGCGCAGCGCGTAGCCTCTGGGCGCCCGGCTCCTTCTGGGGACTGAGGTACCCGAGCAAGCCGGACGGTAACAATGGCGGACGGTCGACCGTGACCGAGTCGCCGTCATGACCACGCGTAACCAAATAATCCCACGGCTGCCCTCCCCGCTAGTCACCGGCGAGCGCCTAGATGGTTCCCGCGGAAGTCACGCACGGCACCAGCTGGTGAGCTAGCTCCGGCAATCACAAAGACTAGAAATGGCGAGCCTCGTGCCTGAACTCCTCTTCTACTTCCTGATCGTCACCGCCCAAGCCCCGGGTCACCGTAGGCGTGATCCTTCACGACGCGACATGATCAGCGTTTCGTTCGAGGAGGATGTATGGGACGTGTGGCTCGCGCCGGGAGCGATGATGCTGGGCGGTTGGGACCTCGCATGACCATCCTCGCGTCGGCTTTCACGATCTACATGATTCAGGGCTACTTGTTGGTCCCATTTGACCGGTTCGAGTCGGCGGATCACGACGCGTGTGAGGCCGCGCGCGCGGAGGTCGAGGAGATCGGCGGCACTCACGAGGGATGGACGGTTGTCGTAGACGCGGGATGCAGCGGTAGCGAAAAGGCTCGCGATCTCGAGGCAAACTCTCTGCGGGGAGCGCGGAGTCACTGAAATCGAACAACCCACGCTTCAGGGTTGACCTCGCCTGGCAAGCAAGGGCCACAGGGTGTCGTTCCAATGGCGCGCCCGTGACCAATGGCGCGCCGGGGCCATCATCCACGAATTCCATCTCACGTTTTCGCTCACCGCTACGTCTACGGGGTGTGGAAAACGCCCACGGGCGAACGACCAATCAGGACAGAAGGGAGGTCCCCTAAGGAACCGCCGGTCACAGTGGATAAACTTCTAACATTACGAAAGGACACAATCATGTCAGAAGAGAACAAGGCGATCGTCGGACGTTGGTTTACGGAATTCTGGGGAAACCCGTGGAACCCTGCCGTCGTCGACGAACTTGCCGCTCCAGACATCCGCTTCGAATACTCGATGCATGCACCCCGCCGCGGGCGGGAGGACGTGAAGAAGTTCGCCACCGAGTTTCGCGCGGCCTTCCCGGACCTGAATTTCTGGGGCACCGCCGATCTCATCGCCGAGGGCGACTATGTGGTCGGGCAGTGGGAAGGCGGTGGCACGCACACCGGGAGAGCGTTCAGCGATCTGCCCGTCGGTTCCCTGCCGGAGGGCTCGGGCAAGAAGATGCGCTTCACTGGAACCACCGTGCTGCGTGTGAAGAATGGCCTGATCACGGAGGAACTTGGCATCGATGACGGAGTGACCGTGCTGAAGCAACTGGGCCTGATTCCGAACGCCTAGCGAACCAGGCATCCGGGCGTGCATGATGCACGCCCGGACGCCCTCGATACATCATCGGACGATGCATAGGGAGATCACCATGGCGCGCGAAAGCTGCTTCTGTGGCTGGATGGGTGAGCTCGCGGGCCGGTAACCGGTCTACGCTGGCGATGGGGAATGGGGGCTGAGCTGCCCCATGTGCGGCCAAGTCGACCGTCTGGAGGCTTGGTCGGAGGCGGCCCGCGCCCGGACATTGGCCGAGGCCGCCCGGCGACGCGAGAGCGCGGCAGAATCGACATCGGATCGGAGCCAATACAACGAGTCTCCTCAGGCGGCCGCCCGCTCCCTCTCCCGTCCGCCTCGGCTGAGGGAAGATGTCTGAGGGACGATCTCACGTTTGGAGCCGCCGGAGCGTTTACCAGTGAGATGAGCACGCCCCTGCCACCCTTCGAGGAGATCGTGACCACGCATGGGCCGACCGTGCTCCGGGTGTGCCGGGCCGTCCTCGGGCCGATGGACGCCGATGACGCGTGGTCGGAGACATTTTTGGCTGCGTTGCGGGCCTATCCGACCCTTCGACCGGGCAGCAACGTGAAGGCCTGGCTGGTCACGATCGCCCACCGGAAGGCCATCGACCAGACGCGGGCCCGGGCGCGTCGCCCGCTCCCGGTCGACCCCCTACCGGAACGCCCCGCCCCGAGTGAGGCGGACCGGCGGGACGGGGATCTCTGGGCTGCTATGCAAGCCCTACCGTTCAAGCAGCGCGTGGCGGTGACTTACCACTACGTCGCCGGGATGCCATACGCGGACGTGGCCGCCCTCACCGGTGGCAGTCAAGACGCCGCGCGGCGAGCAGCCGCCGACGGCATCGCCACACTACGCAAGACCTATGGGGAGGGAGGCCAGCGATGATGACCACACACGAGCCGCGCGAGCCGGAGCGGAGCGACCTCTTCGTCGCTCTGCCGGCCATCGACGAGGAGACCACACACAGGCTACACGACCGTCTCGTCCGCGAGGCCCAGACGGCAGGACTCCTCGATGTCGCCTACCGCACCATCGACTCCCCAGTCGGCCCGCTCCTGCTCGCGGCGACCGCGAAGGGATTGGTGCGCGTCGCCTATGGGTGCGAAGACCACGAGAAGGTCCTTGAGCGTCTGGCTCGAGACCTCAGTCCTCGCATTCTGCACGCGCCCGCGCGTCTCGATGCAGCGGCGAAGGAGATCGACGAGTACTTCGCCGGCCTCCGCCAGGGGTTCGACCTGCCAGTGGACTTCAGCCTCGCGCGCGGGTTCCGCCGCCTGGTCCTAACGCGCTTGCGCGCGATCGGCTACGGACAGACCGCCAGCTACGCGGCCATCGCGGTCGCGGCCGGCAACCCGAAAGCTGTGCGTGCGGTCGGGACCGCGTGCGCGACCAACCCCATCCCCGTCGTCGTGCCCTGCCACCGCGTCGTGCGCAGCGACGGCTCACTCGGCCAGTACGTCGGCGGCGTCGACGCGAAGAAGGCCCTACTCACCCTGGAGGCAGCCGCATGACCGCTGGTATGTTCCGGGGGCAGTGAGAGAAGCTCCCTCGTCGCCCCTTGCGGGACGGAACAGCCAAGCCAGCGCTTACTCGGGTGAGGCAGATCTCGAGGGACCAGACCGTCCAGTGCCCCCCGTGTCCGGATGGTTCTGAGCGTCGCGATCTGGCTCGCCGGCCGATGGGCTCCCCGCCCAACGCGCGCTTGTTCCGCCGCAGCGCGCCAAGGGACCACGGACATCGTCCTCCGATCGCGCTCACGATTGGGGCGCTCCCCGGTTACCGCTGATTCTCGATTGGATATCCTCTACGCGCTCTCCCTGCGCATGAGGATGGACCGCGGACTTCCAATCCTGGGTACGGTCCTGAATAGGGTTGTCTCGACCCGCTGGCGGATAACACCATAGCCGTGATACTCGTCAATGCGATTTCGATTGGTGCAGGCGCTAGGCTTGAGCCAGCCGCCCGCCAGGCCCCAGAGGAGGCGAACATGGCCGCGACGGTCCGAGAGGCAATCCGCGAGTTGATGACGCAGACCATGGCTACGGTGGACGCTCTGCTCGAGGCTCCCGACCCCGAGTTGACGATGGCGGCGTCGCACGCATGCGCGCAAGGGAAAGATCTGTGGACGTTGATTACCAATGACATCGATCACGAAAAGATCCACACGGGACAGATCCTGGAGGCACGCTACGAAGCGCGAATCACGGCCTCGCGGATGCAACGGCTCCTGGCTGAGTGGCTCGAAGAGCGGGCGCGTCTCATCGGCTCACTCATCGGGCTGACCGACGAGCAATTCAACCGCGAGACGGCACCAGGCCAGTGGACCTATCGAGTAGTGGCCAAGCACGTGCTGACTCTAGAACAGGATTCGCTGAAGACCATCGCGGCCGATCAGGCAACCAGAGCGAGCACCGGGTGACAAGCCGCTAGCCCAAGTTAGCCGACGCCGCGGGTGCGCCTCCGAAACGCCTCAAGCCACCATCGCGACGTCCGCCAGCGGGTCGGCCGTAAGCAGCCATCATAGGAATTTGCAATCGCACGTGACCGAAGATATAGTCAAAACCGATGAGTTGAGCCTCTCGTGGGGGTGACCGGCCTATGGCAAATCACGGTTCCCTACAACTCCGAAGCGCCGTCCACCACGCTTACTCCGCCGCAGCCGAACGACCTACCCAGAAGCACGCCTTCCCTGTCGGTCGTCTCTTGGCCGAGCGGTTAGGCTATCCCGCCGGCGTGTTGGATACCTTGCCGCCCGAGTGCGTCGAGGCGTTCGCGGGGGTCTCGAATCTGGCTGTCTCGGTCGCAATCCCCGCCGAGGCGCACGTTCTCGACCTTGGATGCGGGGCGGGACTCGACAGCCTCATCTTGGCGAGGCGTCTAGGAGCAACCGGCCGAGTAGTCGGGATCGACTTTAGCGAAGCGATGCTCATGCGCGCCCGAACCGCCGCTGCTGCGTATGGGGTCAACGGGACGTTCTGTCTGGGTGATGCCGAAAGACTGCCATTAGACGAGGCGTCGATCGACGTGGCGTTCGTGAATGGCATCTTCAACCTGAATCCAGCTCGTGCGGAGATCTTCCGGGAACTCGCGCGCGTCGTGCGGCCAAATGGACACGTCTATGTCGCGGAGCTCGTCTTGCAGGAGGCGGTAAGCAAACCGGATCATTTCACCGAAGCGGAATGGTTTGCCTGAGTGGCCGGGGCGAAGGAAGGCGGGGCCTTCCTGGACGAGTTTCGAGAGGCCGGATTTCGAGAGGCCGTCACGTTGCGCACGACGCGGAACGCACGATGCAAGGATCCGCGCGTTATTGCAGCAGAGGTGTGTGCTACGAGGTAGCGGGTCAACCGCACGCGATCCACGCTCGCGCGGCTGACCCGCCGTCGAGTCAAATCTTTGCCAATTGGCCCGCCTGAATCAGGTCAACGAGCAGGTTCCATTCCTCCTTCTTGAGTACCGCGAGGTTGCCCGTCTCGCCAATCCGTACCTCGTCGCCAGCAATCTCCACGTCCGGGCACTGACCGCACCCGGCCGGGCAGAGCGTCACTTTGTGGTTCGCCATGGTCTTCACCTCCCTCCCTTCACGACGGTTAGATGTTCGATGCAAGGACAGATAGCGGCAGAACGGTGTCGTCGGGACTGCCAGGACCGTAGCAGCCCTCGAAGCTGCCCACGTACTTCTGCCAGGTCCGTGAGCGCCTGTTCAGTGTTCTCCAGCTTCAGATGAACGAGATCCAAGACGTGCTTGGACGGTGTTCGACCTGATCGCTTGAGCTCTACGACCCGCTTGATCTCATCCAGTCGGAAGCCGAGCCGCCGCGCCTGTGAGACGAATCCGAGGAGAGGCAGCGTCTCAGGTCCATATATGCGGTAGCCCGATCCGGTGCGGCGAGCGGGCGGGAGGATGCCGGCCTTCTCGTATAGACGGAGTGCCTTTCGACTTACTCCGCTCTGTGCCGCTACTTCACCGATCAGCAGACCGTCTCGTGCCATGGGAGCAGCGTAAACCCTGTCCCGTGGGACAAGGTCAAGGGGATTCTTGCTCACGGGCCTAGCGTCACTTGGATCATCAGAAGTCCTGCCATGCCTGCCCACGATCTCTCGGCGTCGAATAGGGTAGGGGTCGCCGTCTACCGCCTTAACCTTTCACCCGTGACGCGGGCCTTAGAGGGGGTTGGATCCTTGGGGCAGTGATCCAAACAATCTCGCGGTGACGATCCAGGGCCCATAACGCCGCCTCTGTCGTCTTCTAGCTTCGACCCTTCAGGGACGCTCGGAATCCGGCATCTTTCACAGCCCGGATGAGTTGATCGACACTCACCCGCGCGGGATCGAATATCACCCTCGCCTCTTTGTCGCGGAAGTTCACCTCCGCTCGCTGCACGCCCGGGAGCCCCTCCAGGGCTCGCTTGACCGCGACCGGTCAAGCGCCTCAGGTCATCCCCTCAACCGAAAGCACGATCGTCGACGATTGCGCCGCTAGCGCAACTTGCGGCACCAACAGAAGAACGAGCATCGCGACCCAAAATCCGTGTCCGGGCTTCATGGTCTCACCTCCCGCCCATGCCTTTCATGTCGTGCCCGGCTGTGCCGTGACTGCCTGTGTCACTCAGGCGGGCCAAGAGGTCGGAGGTCGCCTCGGGGAATCGGTCGAGCACGATGGCCGTCACCACGACGAGGCTCGCCAGAACCAACAGAACTAAGGTGGTCCGGCCTCCGGCCATGCGGCAGGCCAGTGCATCGCACCGGCGCCGTTCCCGGATGTAGAGGGCAACACCCACCACGACACCAAGGACCCCGGTGGGGATCAGAATCCACCGGTACTGCATGGTCACCGCCATGAACGCGCCGCTCCCAAGGCCGAGGACGATGACGGTCAGGGGTAAGAGGCAGCAGAGCGAGGACAGTACGGCGCCGGCCCAGGCGGCCACGCCCGCGCCCAATGAACCCAGTTTCATGGCTTTCTCCTGCAGGGCCGTCCATACCGGTACACGGCGAGCCCGACGAAGCCCACGAGCAGCGGGAGCATGACCAGGTCCAGCCGACCCGTCAGCGTCCCGAGACCGATCGCCCCCAGCACCACGACCAGAGCCGGGGTGAGACAGGCCAGGCAGGTTAGCGCCTCGCCGATCACGCCGAGCACCAACCAACGATCGCGCCACATAGCGCTCCTCCTAGAGCGCCTCGGCCGCGTAGGCGCCGTACTCGAAGGTAAGTCGGTAACGCCGACTGCAGCATTCGATCACGTCTCCAGCCCGAGCATCTTCCCGGAGCGTCACCGTCCGTTCGCAGTCCGGACAACTCACCCGATATGCGAGGGTGGCAGACCACTGCCCTTTCTCCTCCGTGACTCGAAGGGCGTGGCCCGCGCAGTTCGTGCAGTCAAGGAGATCTCCAGACCGTGTCCCGGCGGGTAGCTCGATCGGCTCGCCGCAGTCCGGGCAGCGGACCTTCACGGTGGTCAGATTCCTAGGAGCCGCTTCAACCGGCCCCGGTCGAACCCGACAATGACCTCATCATCGACGGTGATGACGGGGACGGCCATCCGGCCAGTCTTCGCGATCAGCTCCGCCCGAGCTGCCGCGTTTTCGGCGACGTTCTTGGCGACAAAGGCAATCCCCTGGGACGAAAGGAACTCTTTCGCCGCGTGACAGGACTGTCAGGTCGTGGACCAGTAGACCGTGATTTGGCGGCTTGTCATGACCCCTCCCTCCTCAGAAGCCCTCCAAAGACTCGCGTACCGAGCTTGAAGGCCTCGGAGACCCGCGTCCCCGCCCCAGCAACCTCGGGATGTGCCTCTCGCCACGCCCGCATGTGCTCTTCCGACCGGAAGAAGTTGAGCGTCGTTCAGAGCGAGGTCGAGGCGCGCCGTTCGCCGTCCCCTTGCTTGCCGACCCAGACCATAACCCCCTCGCCTTCCAGCCCCGCGCCGGCCTGGTCGACCCCGAGTTCCAACGGTTCCCCGCAGTGGTGGCAACGAGACCGGATGCGCACCCGCTGCCCCAGCATGGGCGCGATGCCCAAGGCGTCGATCGCACAGCACGCATAGCGCTCTTGGCCGTCAGCCAGCTGGACCACGAAGGGTGTCGGGAGCGCTGAGAAGGGGTACGCCACGTCCACGAGGCCGTCGCGGATCTGGATCAGATCGTCCGCATCGAGCCTCGCCAGATCCGCTCGGATGCCGTCGGGCGGTCCGTCGGCGAAGGCGGCGACGATCTGTTCCACCTCTGCCGGCCCAGCCCGCTTAACGAACGCCCGGAGGACCTGCTGAAGGATCTCGGTCTCCCGGTCCGCGCGGCGTGTCGTCCACCTGGCTTCCAGCTCCGGGTCGATCAGCTCGGCGGCGGTTCTGATCTCGAGCGCCATGAGGTCTCCTCCACCGGGGATGGGCCCCGATCGTTTCAACTTACCCTGGCGCAACCATAAACTCTGTAGTAACTACAGACTCAAGGCCATTTTTCAGGGGGGAGGGGAAGCCAGACATGAGCACCACATCGGGCTGGCTCGCGATTGGAGCCTTGTCAGAACGGACGGGCTGCAAGATCGAGACGATTCGATTCTACGAGCGGACCCGTCTCCTGCCCGCTCCTGCGCGCAGTCCCGGGGGTTACCGTCTCTATAGCAAGGACCACCTCAAGCGGCTGACCTTTATCCGCCGCGCCCGGAAGCTTGGCTTCTCCGTCGACGACGTCCGGAAGCTCCTCACACTCGCCGATGAGCGCAAGCGCCCGTGCGCCGAGGTCCGGGTGGTGGCTGGCGCGCACCTGGAAGATGTCCGGGCCAAGATCGCGGATCTCAGAGCGATGGAGCGGGTCCTCCGGGATACCGTCGCCCGATGTGCAGACGGCCAGAAGGCCGACTGCCCGCTGATCGAGGCGCTGTACCTCGAGGCCCCGAACCAAGCGTTTCAACCGCCAGACGCAGCCGATCGCCGACGCAAGAGAGTCTTGGCTGTCCCCCGTCGGTAGAGGGGCAAGGAACTTGGCGAACGCGACTAGGCGGTTCAAAAATGACTGCCTTGATTCGGGGGCGAACCTTGGACCAATGGCGTGTGGTTGCGCCGGCCCGCAATCATCGAAATCGACTCGCCTCACCTTCGACGTGGACGTTGTCTAAATTGCGGATCTCGCCGGATCGGGTCCCGGAGGCTTCCCACTCACCTCATGCGTGGGAATGAAGCGGGAAACGATATGGGAATCTCCTGGGAATGTGGGAAATGGACTGGGTATTCGCTGCCGCTACTGGATCTACGTGGCTCCGAACCT
>Ga0137390_10005669_pt1 | contig 10552 bp, 11 predicted proteins | sample 15con2h24AmetaG_FD_104937 | JGI IMG/M metagenome (GOLD analysis project Ga0137390, IMG submission 104937) | Vadose zone soil microbial communities from Angelo Coast Range Reserve, California, USA - 15con2h2.4A metaG | ecosystem: Environmental > Terrestrial > Soil > Vadose zone > Saprolite... | reverse complement strand
GCCACCTCCACGGGGACGGGAGAAAGGAGATAATCCAGGTCGTGCGGTCATCCCTGTACAAGTCGAATATGTCTAGGAGGGCGTTGTCGGGCAGCACGTCGATTGTCACCTGGCCTACACTGGATCAGTCAACCGTTGTCATGGACATCACACAGAATACAGACTTTGGGGTCGTCCTTCACTGGCACAACTTGAAGGACCTTCTTCCTCGGGACATAGAACGGAGAGCTCCCTCGTCACTGAGCCTTCAGGGACATCCAAATTTGAAGGTCCGGTGATTCTAAGAGATGTATTCTGGTTAGTTGCTTTGGCAGTGGGGCCAGTCAATTTCCACTGACGTACTTGTGAGAGGTCATTGGTGAGGAATCGGTGCTAGATGGTGCCGGTGAATTGCGGTAAACACGCGCCACGCGATTCGATTTCCGATAGCTCGTGAACAAATATCACACGCTCTCTCCTCCGTCTGAGAATGCCTCACGACGACCGCCAGTGCCATGAACGACTTATCTTCATCCATGACTTGGCGTTCCTCCCGCTCCCAATTTCCCCCTTCTCGGCCGAGTACCAGAGGGTGACGGAAAATCGTCGGAACATCCATCCTTGTGCCGTGCGGCTTGCCACCTGCCAATATTTTGGGGACTCTCGAACTTCGCGCCCAACTCCAGGCTTTCAGTACCTTCCAACATGACGAGAAATTGATGGCATTGCCCCAATTTGTTCGATCCGACGGTCCATATCCCGGCCCATTTACGTTTCCAGGACGCTCGCCTGCGCTACGCAACCTTTCCTCGGAAGGACTTGGGCCATCAGGCCATCATGACCTGTGCAGGAGGGCATCAAGTCATTCGTTGCTGCCCGACAGCTATCTGATTTCCCCCTAGCCGTCCAGGGCTGGGATCATGGATGTAGGTGCCGAGAATGATATCTCTACACAGTACGCTTCGACCGATGGAGGTTGGACGGTACTCTTATCATTCCTCACTCTTACTTTTACTATTCCCATCTCCCCACTACCGTCCACGCTACCATTCCGCCTTCCCTTCATCAGTAGTAAATGGGGTTATTCAAGTTCTTCGCAAGGGCACATCCTGCATGTCTTCGTCATATTCGGTGTAGTCTGTTAGTGGTGTTCTTTTGCCCGTCTAGGTAGTTGGTTGCCCCAAAATGTCGAATCCTCAATCAGAGGTTAGAGGTCCATTGCGGTCGTACCTGCTGCATACCACTGGGCTTTGTATGCTGCCTGGATCTCTTATGTCCCTTAGTGTGTTGTCACAAAATTGGGAAATGTATGATAATGCCCCAAGAGGTTCCCATTCGTGGTGTCACACAATATTCTTACGCAAATAGCCAATCTGGCATCACACCGGTTGGTCCGTTATGTGTGCACCTCAGAACAACATGCCTTGACCGTCCGTTCGTCAGTCCACAGAGCGCGCTCATGATGACGCACGTCCGTGTGCTGTAGGAAGACGGGAAGCTGGGTGCACCAGCTCGGGCATCGGCTGTAGTTGGAGCGAACGAGTGTGTTCGCGGCCGCATAGAAGTCCGTGATTGGTGGCGGGTTGTTATCGTCGACGACTGTCCGTGCCGCCGCCACGGAGGGGTACGTTTGGAGAAGTAATAGGCGATTGGCAAGGGGGGGTGCCGGAGCGCAAGGGTCGTCACGAACTGGCCAATCAAGTCATGTGAATCGTGTGCGATTGGAGAAATGGAGCACAGCAGGGGAACGAGACCAAATTGGTCACCTGCCAATGTCACCGCGCCGCGCACGAAGCCCAGCTGCCGCGTAACACATTACTTAATCTATTCCGAACTGAACTGACGTTCTCTATCCGTCGCCGTCAGTTCCCGCAGCTATCAAAGAAGACTTTGGACAGCATAGCCTGCTACACTCGCCATGGCCAGCTGATTCCCGGTGAGTGTGTCAGTCTTGATGGTCAACCATGACACCCTCAGGGGGTAAAACACGTAATCTGGTGCGTTGAGACGAATTGGGAAAATGGGTCGGTACGCGTGTATAGACGAACAGAGTAAGTTACGTACCCTCCGAGCTGGTTGCAACCAAAAACACTTTCCAACTGAGAAATTGCATCACCACATCCGCGACGACTATCTTCGCCACCACCCTTCAGAAGCTTTAAGCCATAATCAGTCAAGAACCGGAGTACGAATCGATCAACTCACTGGTCCGCGCGCTGTCGTCATTTTGATCAAAAGTGGGGACAGAAATCGAAGTGACTGCGCCATACTCTTCTCAAGTAACTCCGAAAAACTCTTCTTCAGTGAGATCGCGGGAGTCACTGTTCAGAGGTTCGAACAAGTGAATGGGCTCAAAGAGGTTGACGAGTGTGTTTTGTGGAAAGTCGAATGCGTTTCGGATGTGTGACGGTGGGTTTGGGTGAGAGACTTAGGCCAGAGAAGAACACCGACACAGTTAACCTTGTGAACGCTAGGATTGCCGAGAACTAAATATCAGAGAACACGGCTATACGGAAGGAATGAGAGACTTACCAGGCCAATACAGTGCCAATACCTTCCCAAAACATTGTCAACAATGTAAATGGGTTATGGAGTGTCTGATCGACACATGTCATCAGCTTCGCGTCGCCGTCGTAGAATGCACCGAATGTGCTTCGGCCATGTGTTCGAATTAGGTTGAAGACCGCTTCGGGGAGGTGGCAGTTTGCAAGCCACGCGGCAAAAGGACCGACGTTGGACAATTTCGCGCCACTTTCTTGCCTTTGTCTTAGCAGGGAGACCTGTGAGGAGAGCCACGTCATGGATGAGGATCAATGGAGGGCCGAGCCTGAGGATTTGATCGGCAGAAAAAGTGTGTCGAGATAAAACACTGGTAGTCATTATGGAGGTGGGTTTGTGATTAATACCCCAATATAGACCACGGAACGTCCACTGACCAAAGTCATTCATGAGTGTGAGTGTTGGTTACTACCTACTTGGCACAGCAGGGGAACGACGAACCCAGATTTGCGCTATTAGTAATCAATTACACTCAAAGACGATTCGACTACAAGGAATATTAATTGATATTAATCTACGGTACAAGAAATGGACAAGAGGACCATGGCTCTCCGAGTCTGTGCGCACACCAATTGAAGGTAGCTATGGCTACCTAGTAACTTAGGGTTCTACATCCACATACACAGAAATGGATTCGGGACTCGAAAAAAAATTCCCAATATGTAGAACTCACGGCTGTGGGAAGTGCGTGGCGGTGGCATCCTGGCCGAGCATTTCGCCATCTGACGTTGTAACCAAATCTTCACCGATGGCCTCTCGAAACTTGGAGTACGTTCGGAGAAACTCACTCACCCCCTTTTTGAATTGACCAACCAGGGAGTATTCCTAGCACCACTGTGTTTTCGAATCTGCCAGTCGGTGATGACCCCTCTGAAGGCTCAGTGATGAGGAACCCTGAGCATGCGATATGTCTTCAGGGAGAAAACACTTGTGGAGAGCGACCTCAAAGTTTGTATTTTGCGTAGCGTCCCCGTCAACCCTTAACTAATCCAGTGTAGGCCCAGTGATGGTCGACATCCTCCCTGACGATGTCCTCCTAGAAATATTTGATTTCTACAAAGATGATCCCTCATCCCGTATTTCCTTCTCATGGAAGTGGAAAACGCTGACACACGTATGTCGAAGATGGCGACATATAGTCTTTGCATCACCACGGCGTCTGGGCCTGCGAGTCGTCTGCTTCGACACAACACCCGTGACGACGTTATTGGATATCTGGCCATCCTTCCCTATCTCCGTGATTCATTTTTCCCATTATCCTCATACGGCGTTAGATGAGAAGGGCGTAGAAAATCTCATCGCGGCAGTCGAACATCGTGATCGCACAGCCGAGATCCAGATATTCCACATAAGTGTTCCTGCGTTGAAGAAATTGGTCGCTGCGATGAACGGACCACTTCCGGTTTTGACAAATTTCTTTCTTGGGTCAACTGATGAGAAGGTTCCGATGCTTCCCGAGACATTCTTGGGTGGATCTGCCCCACGTCGTCTACAATCATTCCACTTATCAGGCATTCCATTTCCATCATTCCCTAAATTCATTTTGTCTGCCACTCACATTGTCCATCTTGCCCTTGGCCATATCCCAAATTCTGGGTACATTTCACCCGACGCCATGGCCACTTGCCTGGCCACATTGCCCAATCTCGAGTCCGTTTACATTGGATTCCGACCCCCTCTATCCCGCCCCCTCCAAATAGGTTTCCCTCCCCTCATCCGTGCTGTCCTTCCTGCTCTCGTTCGTCTTTCCTTCAGCGGTGCTAGCGAGTACCTTGAAGACTTCCTTGCCCGGACACATACACCCCTACTCAAACAACTCATCATTAAGTTCTTCATGGACCTCATCTTTGACACCCCACGACTCCATAGCCTCATTATTCGTGGAGAATGGCTGACTCCACTCAGTCCTACATGGGTAGCGTTTGACTATAAACAGATCAGTATTATCCTTGGAAGGCCAACTCGAATCCGGTTGACAATTTCATGTGAAGAGCGGCATTTTCAGCTTTCCCCGCTGGCTCAGGTATGCAACCAGCAGTTGCCTTTCCTTTCTCTTGTGGAACAGCTCAGCATTTGTGAGCTTTTTCAAGGGTCATTCAGTTGGAATGACAACATGGGCTCCTCCCAATGGCTCGAACTTCTTCGGCCGTTCGTTGCAGTCCAGAATCTGTATGTATCTAAGGACCTGGTGCCCTTTGTCGCCGCTTCCCTGCTTGAGCTCACGGAGGAAAGGACCATGGAGGTTTTACCGGCACTGAAGAATCTTTTTCTGGAAGGATTTGAGCCATCCGGACCTGTGCAAGAAGCGATGAAACCATTCGTTTTTTCCCGACAGCTTTCTGGTTACCCAGTAGTTATTCATTCAGAGAGACCTCTGTCGCACCCAGACATCCACTTAGAGGATGGCTGATAAGTAGTCTCACTGTCCGTATGCTATCACTACTATCACTCGGATTTCCTGTTCGCACATAATGCTCTCTCTTGTCATCTTATCCCATCATATGATATCTCGGTGGTGACACCGCCGAGAGATCTCATTGTCATGACATACCGTACATACGTTGACTGGGCCTAAGTTACTGTCCGCCTTCGTTATCCTATCTGAGCAGATCGAATGTGAGCCCAGTGAAAGCACGACGATTGCCGTGCTGGTGAGTTCGAGAGAAGGAGAAAATAGTTTATTGAGTAAGACCGCGCAGAGGGATCGGATAGGACGGAGGGCTGACTCGGAGGCTCGAAACGCTTGACGGCACGGTAGCTCGGATTTGTGTTCAAGGTTCGAGACGAAGAGGGAGGAGTTAGAGGGAAAAGGTGTCGTCTAGGCTGGGCTCGCGAAGAGCCCAGGGCGATTCAATTTATGGGCGTGCGAACATATCTACTCTACCAAGATTCCGGGTCACTACCTAAGCAGTCAGGCAACTAAAAGGGTACTAAAAGGGACGGTGCGAGGCAAAGAGTCAAGCCGGTGACAGACGCACACGGCGATGGTCGAGAGGTACACGCTAAGAACAAAGGTGAGGGAGAAAACGTGAGACGAGAGTGGGTAGCCAATGAGATGTACGCTTACAGAAGCATCAGACGACCGAAATTTGGAGTGTGTCGCGGTTAGAGGGAGGGGAAGGATGGCAATGAAATTTCCTTCCTGAGATCGAGATTGGGTGGCGGATAGGGATGACAAGATTTGCGCTTATGAGTAACCATTTCGAAGGGACCAACAAGTCAGCTGTCTGGCTATTTTAGTAAACAAGGAGGAACACACAGAATAAAGTCCGAATCATATGACCGCCCGAGGTCAGTATGCAAGGCGCAGCTGCCACCACAGTACCAGCTATCATTTGCTATGCTATAGCAAATGATAGCTGGTACTCTCAAAACTCGAAGGGCTTATACTACTATTAGCCCTTCGAGTTTTGAGATCCCGCGCCTGCGTCACTGTCACTGCCCATTACTACAAGCTACTCGCTTCTCCACTCTCGAATGAGACAGGATGGCGTAGTCTGTCGCTTTCACCGCTGTCACTGAAAGAAGGATCACCACGGATCATGGTGAAAGTGAATGTGTGATGAGGGGGTGACATCGCACGGAAAAGTGATCGATGCCAGAGGAGAGGAAAGGGAGGGCTAAGACAAGTATCGAAGCAGGTCACGGTACGTTACTGTTTTAAGACAGTAAATAGTATGGACAGAAAGAGTGGCGCACCATCCGAGGTCGAAGCAACCATCGCACGCCTCCCTCTTCTTTGGCCAGCGTTCCAATTGAGAAACCGCATCCTCAACGACCGTCGTTCCCACCACCGTTTTCAGAATCTTGTACGAGGCATAGATAGCCTAAAAATGAAGGAAGGGATCAATAGCCCCACTGACGTGCGGATCTCCGGCATCACCTTCATCGAAAGTATGCGGATGGAAAGTAACTATGCCATTGTCTTCCCAACGATGTTCTGGTAGCACGAGAGTTGAATATTATTCGGATGCGTGATAGGGAACTTGGAGAGACTTGTAAGAGGCAAAATGGTAGCAGTCGTTGTACAAGGTGACTTTGTGAATTGACATCGATGCGGAGATCGATGCGGAGGACAGTCACAGTCAACGGGAAATTTGCGCACAGTTTTGTGGCGCGCCGGGCCGACACGGAATCATTAGTAATTGCAATGACTCTGTCCTCTCACAAGTACGTCCAGAGAAAATGACTACTTCCATTACTAAACTAACCGACGAGGGCGTGTTTACTAGCATCACGGGGTCTTTGAATCCGGGTGATGATCGCCCTCAAGGCTCATTGATAGGGGACCCTGAACAATCTATACGTCTCCAGGAAGAATGCCTTTGTGAAGAACGAGGTCAAAGTCTGTGTTTAACGCAGTGTTCGCAACAATCACTGACTGGTTTAATGTAGGCCAAGGGACGATCGACACGCTCCCTGACAATGCCCTCCTAACAATATTTGATTTCTACAGAGACGATAACACATCCTGGATTCTCGATGGGCTCTCGTCCTCATGGAGGTGGAAAACGCTGACACAAGTGTGTCGAAGATGGCGACATATCATCTTTGAACCACCTCGCCGTCTCGACCTGCGAGTTGTCTGCAGCAACACAACACCCACGAGGACATCGCTGGACATCTGGCCCCCCTTCCCTATCACCATCTTCTGCTTTCCCTTCTACATGATGAACGAGAAGAATGTGGAAAACATCATCGCGGCAGTCGAACGCCGCGATCGCACGTCCGAGATCTACATCAACGATATATATGGCTCCGCATTAGACAAATTGGCCGCCGCGATGCAAGAACCGCTTCCGACTCTGACACGTTTCTATCTAAGGTCGACTGATGACTCGGTCCCAATCCTTCCCGACACATTCTTGGGCGGATCTGCGCCACGCCTACAATTATTCATCTTACATGGCATTCCATTTCCGTCATTCCCTAGATTTATTTTATCTTCCACTCACATCGTCGATCTTCACCTCGTCGATATCCCGCATTCCGGGTACATTTCACCCGACGACATGGCCACTTGCCTGGCCACGTTGCCCGATCTCAAATATTTTGTCTTTGGATTTCGATCGCCCCTATCTCGCCCTCTCCAAATAGGTTTACCTCCCCTCACACGCGCTGTCCTACCCGCTCTCGTTGGCCTTTCTTTCAGAGGCGCTAGCGAGTACTTTGAAGACTTCCTCGCCCGAACACATGCACCCCTACTCAAACGGCTCATCATCAAGTTCTTCATGGACCTCATCTTTGACATCCCACAACTCCACGGTCTCATAGTCCGTGGAGAACGGCTAAGACCACTTAGTCCTACTTGGGTGGCGTTTGGCAACGATCAGATCAGGATTATCCTCGGACTGCCGACTCGGATTGTGTTGACAATTCTTTGCGAAGAGCGAGATTGGCAGCTTTCGTCGTTGGCACAGGTATGCAACGAGCAGTTACCTCTTCTCGCTCTTGTGGATCAGCTCAGCGTCTGTGAGCTTTATCGAGCGTCATTAAACTGGAAAGATGACACGGACTCCTCGCAATGGTTCGAACTTTTCCAGCCGTTTGTTGCTGTCCAGAATCTGTATGTATCCAAGCAATTTGTGCCCTTTGTCACCGCCTCCCTGCGAGAGCTCACGGGGGAAAGGACCCTGGAGGTGTTGCCAGCACTGAAGAACCTTTTCTTGGAAGGATTTCAGCCATCCGGATCCGTGCAGGAAGCGATGAGGCCATTTGTTTCTGCCCGCCAGCTTTCTGGTTATCCTGTAATTATCCATTCAGAGCCACCGCAGGCGCACCCGACCTCCTTCCTAGAAGGTGATTGATTTGATTGATAAGGACTCTCCACTGTCCATATACTATCCCTCGGATTTCCCGTCCGCACACGCACATGATACTCTTTCTCCGTTCGTCATCTCATCACTTATCTCATCGTATGATATCTCGGACTTTTGTGTGGTGGCACCGGTCGCGGTTGCAAATTCATTCTCGTTGTCCGCTACCCCCACGTTTCCCTCCGTCCGCCTGGCAGTGTACGATATCTCACTATTATGCCCATCACGGATGGACACCTACAGCAGGAAATCAGTCCACTTCCATGATTACCCTGGATAAGCTCTGAGTGGTGAGTCGGCAGGAAATCTTAAAATCACTTTTTGCCAAGTCCACCCCAACTTTGAATATGCGGAGGTTCTCAACTTCGACTTGTTCAGCCTGTGTCTCCTGATCTAACCGAATCTGCACTTATTATGCCATCCCGTCAATTGATAACAGCTGCTGAGACGGTGTGTTGCGCGACAATTCCAAGCCGGATCAAGCATGGGACAGTATTCCCTTTGCTCACGTCAGGGACGCTGGGAACGACCTCATCGGGCTTCTTCGGCATGATCATTACTTGAAGCTTAAAGGTTTAAAAGCTTGAATATATAGCTTGAATGCTTGAATGCCCCTGACAAAAAACAAAATTGCTGATGACAGAGACTTGGCGCTCACGCGTCGAAGAGTTATCTCGCGGGGAAACCTGCGGGACAAGTTGCCATTCATGACACCTGTTACCAGTGGCCTGCAAACGCCGGCGTCCACAGGGACTCGGACATGGTAATGTTCTAGCCGGGGTGGCACTGGTAGTGTTGTAGATAGTGTTGCGAGTATAATGAGAAGTTAAGTCGACCCGAGGGGGGACTTGAATGCAGACCAAAGGAAGGGGAATGAAATGACGAGAGACAATAAGAATGGATGACTCGGAACAAGAAGGGAAGGAAGAATGCGGGTAACGATGTCGCAAGAAGCGACACGCCAGCGCAGGCAAACAGGGCAAAGATGACCTTGAAGATGACGGCGAGAGGGATGGCGACATGGATGATGATCGATGATTCCACGATGGCGGGCTTTACTCAGGCGACGCAAAGACTGCGAGACTCGGCGAGAGAGATAAAAGAGAGAAAGAACACACACGAGGACTTGTGAGAAAGCAAACTGGAATCCTACTTATCCTCTCCACGATAACCTGGAGGGACGGTTTATATACATGTACGGTGTACCTACTGGAGTGCTGTCCGTGTCGGAAAGTACTGGACGGAAAGAGAAACGCAGTGACGGTGAATTTGAACGGGAGGTAGAGGGAACGCACCGGGCATACAGCTGTTATCACCTCGGTCGAAAGCACGAGGAGAGAAGATAATTGCGCCACAATCTTCCCAAGCACTCACGTAAATTCGTTCGTCATCGCCGTGTGATCGCGATACTAGTGTAGATGTCAGAGACTGGATAACGAAGTGATTGTGCTTGAAGACCTGGATGAGTATGTCGTCGTAGTACGCAACAGCATCCTCACGGCATGTTTGGCAGATGATGTGGGACATGGAACTTGAAGAATCGATTCGCAACATCAAGATTAGTATACATAGTTTCGCGTGAGAATAGCTGAAAACCAGATGTTGGTGAACTATCATACAAAAAGAAATGAAAGGCTCACTAGGGCGATTCCCTCTCCGAGCGTGCTGGAAACGTAAATGGGGCGGGATATGGACCGTCGGATAGAACGAACTGGGGCAATGCCATCAACTTCTCGTCATGTTGGAAGGTACTGAAAGCCTGGAGTTGGACGCGAAGTTCGAGACAGTCTCTAAACATTGGCAGGTGGCAAGCCGCGCAGGATGGATGTTTCGACGGTTTTCCGCCACCCTCTGGTACTCGGCCGAGAAGGGGGAAATTGGGAGCGGGAGGAATGCCAAGTCATGGATGAAGATAAGTCGTTCATGGCAGTGGTCGTCGTCGTGAGGCATTCTCAGACCAGACGGAGAGAGCGTGTGATACTTGCTCACGGGCTATCGGAAATCGAATCGCGTGGCGCGCGTGTGTACCACAATTCACCATCTAGTACCGATTCCTCACCAATGACCTCTCACAAGTACGTCAGTGGAAACTGACTGGCCCCCCTTCCGAAGCAGCTAACCAGAATACATCTCTTAGCATCACCGGGTCTTCAAATTTGGATGTCCCTGAAGGCTCAGTGACGAGGGAGCTCTCCGTT
>Ga0137390_10005667_pt1 | contig 10555 bp, 8 predicted proteins | sample 15con2h24AmetaG_FD_104937 | JGI IMG/M metagenome (GOLD analysis project Ga0137390, IMG submission 104937) | Vadose zone soil microbial communities from Angelo Coast Range Reserve, California, USA - 15con2h2.4A metaG | ecosystem: Environmental > Terrestrial > Soil > Vadose zone > Saprolite... | reverse complement strand
ATCCGTTCAAAGGATGCAAGCCCAGGCAGCGGCAGCCGCGACTACGACGACCGCCCAGTCTCCTCCATCTCCGCAGACTAGCTCGCCGTCGCCACCTATTCAGCAACAGCAACCGTTTAGCTTGACTACCCCGAATAGTCTCGCTTTCTCGCAGCTGCAGCTACAGCAGATGAACCCCTTGATGCAGATGCAGATGCAGATGCAGATGGGCATGCCCTTTGTAAACGCTCAGACCATACAAAGCCTAATGCGCAATCCGAGCCCGGTGCCGGGTCAAGGCTTTACGGGAGGTGTACCCGGTTTCCCTTCCTAAGTGAGCGTCTATCCGTCATCAGAGAGACCACCCGCTTTCTCAGGTACATAGATCCCACGTTATTGTCTAGCTGTTGTCTATATTTCGAAAAAACATGTACGAGTAGCAAATGGGTTCCCATTCCTCTGTCGTCTTACGTGTCGTCGCTAATTTATCACTCACCAACCCCAGCGACCCGTTCATGTTTTCCTTGGTTTGGCTTAGTTTTTTTGTACTTACATATATTGCGTTACTGCTTGACACGGATAGGGACAATGTCGAATGGGCGTGGACCTTGGCCCTGTTCGTCCTCCTTGTACTTGCACATTGTCGTACTATTACGCTACGCATAGGATGGAACTCCCCTGTTTTTCACTGAAGAGTACTGATATAATTGCTCGATCGAATTGGAAATTAAATATGTATGTACTTGTTGACAGACCAGCACTCGAGTTGTGCAGAGTGGACGTCTTCTCTCCGTGCCCGGGTAGTCACGGCCCGTGGCCCGTTGGACGTGATGTCCCGCTCATGGTTATGCCATATCTCTCTTCGCAAGGGATAGCTTGTCGATATGCGCGTCCCACAAATTTGCGCCATAACTAATGCAGAATTTATTCATATGATGGGAAAGTGTCGTCCTCCCACTGGCTGGCCATCCACATTAGGTCAGTACCGATGCCCGACCTCTTCCCATCGAGCCGTTCGAATCACCGTTCAAAACAGCCGTCGCGAGCTCTGCAGGACCAGACTCGACATGTCTCCTCTTTCTCCTCCGACGCATGATCGACTCGAAGCAAAAGAACAAGGAACCCGTCGCGCCCGACCTCCCCGACTCCATCCTGTCCTTGCACGTGGACCACGGCCTCCAGTCCGACGCCGAGAAGATGGCGCGCGCCGCACGCGTAGCAGCGACCACCTTCAAGGCCGCCCACCACTCCGAGCTGCGCATCCCCTGGGGCGAGCCGCCGTTCCCGTCCCGCCCTCGCCCCGGCAGCGAGTACGAGGACGACGGCGAGGGCGCAGGCGAGGCCATCGAGTCCGTCGCGCGCATCGCGCGCTATCGGCTGATGTTCGACGAGATGGTGGTGCGCGGCGGCGACGACGACGTACGCGTCCTCGCGACGGGGCACCACGCGGACGACCAGGTCGAGACGGTGCTGATGCGGCTCGGCGCGGGCAGCTCGGCGCTCGGGCTGGGCGGGATACGCCGCGTGCGCCGGTTCGGGATGGCGCTCGGCAGGCGCGAGGGCGATTTTGGGTGGTTTGGGCACCTGGGGCTGGAGCGCTGGATCGTTCGTCCGTTGCTTGACGTGTCCAAGGTCAGCTTCGGAGCGGTCACCCGTGTTTTTCTTTTTTTTTTGGCGTGGGTTGGGTGAATAATGATGTTTTGCATGTTTTTGCGCGCCCCGCGCCCTAGGGCAGGATTCTCGCGACCTGCGACTTGCATGGGATTCGCTATGTGCTCGACCGCACGAATTTCCAACCGGAACTCACGCTACGCAATGCCATTCGCCATGTGCTCGCTAGCAATGAAAAGCAGCGCCACTCTGCTGAAACCGTCGTTCGTCTCTGATCGTTGCACGATCGTATCAAATTGGGGCTGACGCGGATATCTCTATGTATGAAGGAGCCAGTCACACTTCCTCCCGTTTTGGCGGACAAGATTACACGCATCAAGACAGCCTCCGAGAACCTGAAGACCTCCATCCCAATCGACATAATGGCTAACCGGGAAAATCTTCATATAGCCGTTCGCCGCTCATCCCGCGATCTCTCTCACATCGAAAGTCGAGGTAATACCTTTTGACATTGTCATATCGCACAATGGCCTGACCACATTTCATCCAAGCCAGCGCCTATCTTAACTGCTTCTCTGTTCTATCCCCTCCTGGCACCTTTATCCTCGCTACCAACAAGCTTTCCATCACGGTTATGGATCAGCTTACACAACTGGCGATAGTCCTCCGCATCCTACGGTACATCTCACCACACCCATGGGGCACGACGCGCGCACAAGCCGGAAGGCGCCATGGGAGTTTACTACGTATCGTCCAACGTGTGTGGGATCCCGACCTAGCTTCCAAGGCACGTACCCGATTCGGGGCAGGTGCAGACGTCCTCTGGACACCGCTTAGAATCTGCCAAGATGGAAGGCTAAAATATGGACAAACGAGACGGGGCGAACGCTTCGGATGGCTTGCATCACGTGCACCTCCCCGACAGGCTTTTGATCGTGACATTAGCGCGGAATTGTCACCTCCAAGGCGACGTGCAGAAGTACTGTATGACAACAGATTTCTTATCACGTTTCGTCTCGAAGCGATCCCACCTGGTGATCCTGTCATGACTAGTGTTATAGAGGGGTCTGGAAGGATTGTGTTGGTCCTCGGAGGTAGATGGCTCTGGCCTCAGGTGGTATGGCGACGGAAGAATGAGGGAGACGTCACGGTTGCATGTATAACTGTGCCTGAACTCGACTGGTACGAGCCTGCGCCAGGCAGGAGGAGAAACTATTCCACGTCAGAAAAGCGTCAGGGAGCACGCCTCCCGTGGCAGGATGCTGTCGATTTCAAGTTTATACGTGTTTTAGACGAGCCCTAATGTAGACGTCTAAGTAATTCTAAGTTGTGAGGATGACTGGTTATGGAGCCGCCTGCATGATGTGCATGAACGCAAACGTCGGCGTTTGAAGTCTGGGGTACTTGACAGAGGATATCGCAATGTCAATCTTCGAACTTGAAGCTATGGGATTGTAGCTGTGGTTATGTTATATTAGCTAGATCACTTCCACATTCCAAGGTCAAGGAAAGACTTACTGTAATGTCCCCTCCCCGATAGGACCCACGCTTCTTTTTGTTTTTCTCTTTTCTGAACCCGTCTCCGCGTGTCACAATTAAATCCCGATTCGCTCGCGCGCCATAGTCATCCGTGCGTGCTCCCTGTACCGTTACAACGCCTTCAGAAAAGTCTCATCTATCAGCACATGAAACAGGACAAACTCGTGATTCAAAAGAGTTGTCTTTCAGCTTCTCGTCATGATATTGCGCTGTTTGTGCGTTGACGCGTTGATAGGGTGTATTAGGCTTGCGCGAAGCTTTGCCTCCCCGCGCATTGCCCGCCGGTGTCTTGGCTGTGGTTGAGGTGATTACGGCTGTGCCTTCCTTGTTCGCTCGGAGCTTCTTCGTCGCTCGCGTGCCGGGATCAGGTGTCACCGAGGAAACAGGCGTCTCTTCAAGTTCATCCTCAGACCCAGACGAGGAAGACGCCGAGCTCGCTGAACTCCGAGCCACGGCTTGGATGGCTGATCGCTTTTTTGGCAAACTCTTGTCGTTCGAACTCGACTCAGACGACGAGCTTCCGGACGAGTCGGAATCCGAGCTAGAGTCCGAGCTCGAAGAGGCTGTCGCATCGCGGACCGATTTCTTCGTCGTTGGAGGTTCACTATCCTCGTCGGAATCGGAATCCGAGCTAGAGCTGGAGTCTGAACTCGAAGTGGGCTTGGCTTTGCGCTTTGGTACGCTTGGAAGTTGATCGCCCTCACTAGAATCCGAATCAGAGCTAGAGCTAGAGGTGGTATCTGAGGACGACGTGGCAGGTTTTTTCACTTGCAAGGTCTTCCTTTTACTCGTCTCTTCCTTGGCATGAGGTGCAAGTGTCGAATCCATATCGACGTCGGATTCATCACTTGAATCTGAATCCTCACTCGTAGACTCCTCATCACTGTCAGCGTCATCGGAGGAAGAGAGAGTTTTGCTCGAGTCGCGCTGGGAATCCTTCAAATTCGCAACTTGTGGTACTGCTTTTGAGGAGGTACTATCATCATCATCGCTGCTACTAGTATCATCTGAGTCGAGGTAAGTGAAGGTGAAATGAGGTGCAATAATGGATTGAGCAAACCAGAGGAATCGTCGGCGGGGGATAAATGGGAATTAGGTAACGTCCTCGATAGGTGAGCCTTACAAGGCTTCGACTTGCTCGTGCTCTTGCCTGCTACATTGTTTTCTATTTCACTATTGTCATCTGACGAGGATTCATCGGACGAATCTAGACACCATAATAGTTGCATTAGATAAAAATGAATCTAGCTCCAGTACGCTCACCAGAACTAGAATCAGGACTACGGGTATCTCTGGGTTGGCTTAAGGAAGGAACAAACAAAGTCATTGTACACACATAGCATCCGCAGCGGCCTTCAGCTCTCTCCACTCCTCGAGAATTTTCTGTAGATTTGGTTGAACAGCTTTGTCGTCTATGGTGATGATGCCATTAACAGCCTTTTTGAGAGCGCTCGCTGCCTTGATGTGAGACTTCTCCTTTAAGAATGAATGAATTAAGGTATAAACATCTATCATACGGCATTAAAGAGGGGCATAGAAGGGGAGAAGTACATATAAAACGTACGCGTCAAGTCGGCTCGTGCCTTTCTCTGAGGCTCTATCGTCTTTTTGGATTTGGTCATTTACAGAGAAAGTTGGCAGAAAGCGGAGGAACCCCGGCCCGGACTTTCAAGGATTATTAATAAGATTCTCGATAAAACCACGCGTTTTGACGAGTTACCTGATTTAGGTTTCCAATCAATCTACGACAAGCAAGCGATGGGCGACAACTCCGTCAAAAACTATCCTCTATTTCCCGAAAAATTCGACGGGTCAACTCTGAGGATTGCAATCGTCCACGCACGATGGAACAAATCCGTCATTGATGCGCTCATTCGGGGCGCGGTTGACAAGATGACGGAATCTGGTGTCCAAGAGCATAACATCGTCGTTCAGTCGGTGCCAGGGAGCTTCGAACTTCCCTTGGCCTGCAAGCGGTGCGCATCGGGTCCCATTAATTACCACCGCTACTCCCTTCTCAGTGTCAGTGTTTTTCCCGTAGGGTGATCGACGGTTCGCACGTCCAAGCCGGTGCCAGCGCCACGGATTTGCTGGGGGGCCTAAACATCGGCACCCCACGATCCGTCACGCCCATCCCTGGCAGTGCCAGGGCGATGACCCCCAACTTCACGAGCACCCAAAACAAACCCTTCGATGCGGTGATCGCGATCGGAGTGCTCATCAAGGGCGCGACCCTGCACTTCGAGTACATCAGCCAGAGCGTTTCCCAGGCGCTCATGCGCGTGCAGCTCGACACCGGCGTGCCGGTCATCTTTGGCGTCCTCACTGCCCTCTCGGAAGAACAAGCTCTGGAGCGCGCTGGGATGGGCCGTCAGAATAAGGGACACAACCACGGCGAGGACTGGGGCATGGCTGCCGTAGAGATGGCGTCGCGGATACGGCGGTGGGGCGAAGGGAGTTTCCCCACAGAAAGCACGGCATGACGAAGGCATCGTTGTATCCTAGGGTGTTTCTCTCTCTTTGTTTTGATAGACGGGGCGAATTTGACAATGTTTTGTACATTTATATGATCATCGAATCATTCCGAGTCGTCAATCGCGCAAAACCGTGACAGCAGAGACGCCGTGGCGTCCTATCATATCATCTGGATTTTGCACCATCACTTGTTTTCAGCACAATGGTTTATATCTGCGGCCCTTGGACACTCTCCGAAGTGTCGAGCCCTGGCACTACCGGGTATTCGTCTATCAGCTGACCTTCAAGTTGGCCCGAGTGGTGAGTCGACAGCCGTTGAAAGTTGAAATGAGTTTGTCTTCTATTACACCCGGGCGGCGTGTCTTTCCCGCTCTTGTGACCCTCCAGACTGCTGTATATTTTTTCCTAGTGGTATGCAAGCGAACCGGGTCAGGGCGCACTTTCTGCTTGTGTGTCCAACCTGAAAGGTCCGTCACACCAGCCCTTAAGATATTTTAATTTTTATGCGTTTCTGCGGGTGACCGTGACAACGGTTGCCAGTGTACCGCATAGAAGGAAAACTATTTGTTATATTCAAACAGATCAGATATAGCAAACCGGTAGTACGGGGCAAAAGGCACAGGCTAGAGCTACAGTCAAGACGACGAGGTGTACTTTTGGCTGAATACAATTGGCCAGGAGGGGGAGAATGACTGACGGGCTCTGACACAACGTAATGGCTTCATGAAGTTCCGTGACAAATGGTGGCATAGCGTATCGTTACGAGTAGTAGGAGAATGGGTCAAGGTTATCGGATAGAGATTGAAACAGTGTCATGCTTGGTGATGCTGGGAGGCCAAGGAGCAAAAATGTTTGCGCAAGATACATGGCAGTTTGCACCATCAAACGAGTGCTGGCAGAGAAAAACATTGGCTAACTTTCGGAGTTATCATTAGTACCTTCGCATCGCGTTAGAACCAGAGCCAGACGCAGAGATTCAATGTTAAATAGCACCTTTCTGTACCGAATAAGAGTTGTTCACTTACGCTTCCTTGGTAGCAGGCTCGGATGGGTCGCACTCGGTCGCTTTAATTTCTCGTAAACCGGCGGGGCGACGGGAGGGGTTTTACCTCCGTGCTGAGAACGAAAATGGCGATTTCGAGCGTCTTGCCTGGCGAAGCTATCATTCCGGGCGGTGAGTTTTCGTGGATTATACCGTGGCCCGGCCGCGAATAGTAAAGGCGACCTACGCGATGTTGCAAAAGGTGCACACCTCGGGTCTATCCAGAGGCAGGCCCGCATTGCGCTTGTGCCCATCGGATTTAAGATGTCTTGCCAGGCTCTCTGGTTTTACCGTGAGACAGCATTGAAGCAATGACTTTTGTGCCGGGGGGAATTCAGCATCGGGTGGGGAAAATATAATAATGGGCGTACGGATTCGTCGTCGCTGTCAGCTTGGTCGACCTTTCGTTTCTTAGACGAGAGGCCGGATGACCGCTGAGTAGGCTGAGGTTTCGGCGGCGTGGCTGTCACTTGAGAGCTTCCTTGGAAGGGGGAATCGCCCCGTGTCGAGCCAGATTCAGAGTGGGTAGGGCACGCTAGAGAAATGGGACCGTCAAGTTGGCTGTTCTGCGAGGGAGACGAGTTTTCTCTAGAAGGAAGAAGAGGGGGAAGAGGAGAAATACGAGGAGGGGGGTCAGGCATGGAGAGGTGTGTGATTGGCATAGAGATATGGTTTTCATAAGTACTAGGCGGAGTAGGCCAAAAGTCTTCTATGTTGAAGGCGAAGGAAGATTGTCCATCGCCGAAGACAAATTGTTGCCTGGGAAGAGTTCGTCCTATGGGCCCGTGAGGGACACCAGGATTCACAGTAGAAAGCTGCGATGGATTAAATGCATCCCTGTTGTCGCCTCTCCCCGGGGGGATGGAAATAGCGGCGCACAGAGGAGCGTAGAAGTCCAGCGAGTCATTCGATTGATTCTCGTCAAACGATGTGGAGTTTGGGTCGTAAAGATCGAGTTGCATTTGTGAAAGACCACGAGAGCAATTGCTCGAAGTGGGGGAGGGAGTGAAAACGAACGGCGCCTCCGGGAACTCAGACCAGGAGCACTGGTCCGTCCCGGGGAAGCTGCGGTACATTCTACGAGCAGTAAATTCGACGGATGGGGAGTGGGAGGATGAAGAAAGTTGGGTTTTGTGGATGAAAGAAAGGCAGGCATGTTCGATTAAATATATGGGGCTCATCTGGACCGACAGAGGTCCACAAGGACAAACCTCATTCACCGCCCCACCTCGTGGGCCAGCTCAGATCGGAGATCAGAATTAGATTCGGCAAACCTCCGCACTCTGAACAAAGTCATCAACAAATAGAGTTCTCTATTTTGTTGATGACTTTGTTCAAGAGTCAGTATGATAGACAGAATATACGAAATCGTACCAGTCTCCTAAGCTCAGGGGATTGAGTTGCATGATTAAGGTGAGAAGAGGTGGAGTAGGATGATGTGGGGTAAGGTAGAGAATCCGTAAACTTCTGGGCGCAACGACTTGTGGATAAGGGCGCTTGTAGGCTGGTTTGTAGCTAGTCCAGTATTAGACAACAAGTTTTTTTTTTCAACCTCAGAAGTAAAAGCGGAAAGTTAGCGACTGGGATACTCAAGGGCGAGATCATGTCCTAGGATACAAGAGGACTTAAGCATCCGAGCGACCATTCGTTCGTTGACGAGTTACTTCCCCCCCTCCAAGTAGGTATTGCCGCCGAATTGTAACGATCTCATCCTCGTGTGTCACCCGGACGTCCATCGAAAGCCTGCCAGTGCAGATAAGAATGTGCGCCCAAGGCAAGGCGTGGGTACGGAGGCGTGCGAAGAGGATCGTCGGGGGCAGAAAAAAAAAACAAGGAAGCCTCGGGCTAGTAGCAACTTCAATGATCGGATCACACGTTGATAAAGTTCGAAAAGCAGGAGACTCCGACTATTCACGCTCGACTTCAGAAGGACGGTGATACTACGAAAATGGGATATCGGTATCAGGGATTGCGCCGAAAGATGGCTGATATAGAGAACCAAAAGGCTCACTTCCCTAGCCCTGCCACCACGGGAATCGGGATCAGTGAGACGTATTCGAAGCTCGGGACAAGTTACGCATAATGTGCTCGAAACGGCACCTTCAGAGGAGTGACGGGGGAGAGCGAAGGACAAGGCTGACAAGGGGTCCCAAGTAGTCGATAGCCGTACTCAGGCTCGAGCCTCTGAGAAGATCAACGTTCAATCATTGCGCCCGAATGCCCATCAGAAACGTGACAAATTTCAAACAGCGGGTCGTGAGTAACCCTCGTCGCAAGTGTAGCATGAATATCATGAAGTGGGTCTAACGTCCCATACGATCATTGCAAGCTTTCAGAGCAGGTCCGTCACAAGTCAAAGACGTAAAAGTTAGCCACACCGTGACGGCAAGTCCCCCCCTCGGGGAGAATTCGCTAGGCGAAGAAGCGGAGAGGGGGTACTGAGTAATCACCCAAAGCTCCGACCACAGGTCGCGTCGCGAACTGAAAGGGGATAGATCAGGGAATAAGTCCACAACGGCTAAGCTTGGAGCTCAAGTCCTTTATCCGATGCGCTGTATGCTCCGAAGGAAATACGATTAGTAGAAAGACAGACACACAGGCAAGGCCAGCGTTCGAAAGACAGCATCAGCGCCTGCGCGACTCGGATCACATATGCGCAATGGTAATTTTTTTTGGGACAACTTCCCATGAGAAGTATCACGTGATTGGTTGAGCGAAAGAAACTCGAAGCGCCCGGAACTCCAAAGGTGCCTCGCCTGCATTAATACCAAATCAGTGTAGATCTCACGAGCCATCATGAGACAATATCTACTGGTGGGAGTCATTGCTGGGACGCGGGCTGTTGGACTGCCAGATGCTGGATGCCAAATCATGGATGAATGAACTATCCTTGGAAATATCTAGAACCAGGCTGGCTTCAACCAGAACTGGCAGGTGAAGTGATTTCTTCTTAGGTAAGGCGGGTACGTCGATCTAGAATTACCTTGATCCATGGAATCCCAGGCCGTACTAGTACTTTACTGTGTGATACTGTGCAAAGGTAAGTTCGGATGACGGCCCGACTGGAGAAAAGGAGGTCTTTCTTGCCAGCAAACGTGTGAATCCCGAAGGCGAGCGAACCGCCTGATGTTCTCAATCGAAGTCTTGGCAGGTTTGTCGTTTACGGACATCGTTACATAATGCTTAGTAGCAGCCTACCCACATCACACCGGTCTTTCCCGTGACCCGTGACAAACTGACAATCCCGAGCTGGTCACCACGCCCTCCAATTAGCCACCCCCTTACGAAACTTCTCCGTTGCGGAACAGTGCAGGCCTACCATGTCACACCACGTTGACGCTACACGATATATTCAGCTAGGGGAGTAGGTACTGTGGCAGAACAATATTGGCAAGTAATCCTGCATAAAAGTTGGTATGGTGGAAGGAAGATGATTGATAAGATACACTCGGAAAGATTCCATAATATAAAGCAGGCTCCAGATCTCTAGCCCGGGCTTCCATCCCACTCTAGAGGCCTGAAATCATACCGTGCTGCCAGATAAAATGACCACGAAAGTCGAAAGAGTGAAGGTAGCGCCATGATCTGCCCAAGGACTGGGCATGAAGCGTGAAGATGAGTTGAAACGGGAGAAGAAACTAGAGATGGAAATACAGTAATTGTGAAATAGCGCTTGTGAAGTGATTGAGCATGGTCGGGATAATACTAAAGGAGCGTTACGAGACCCAAACTATCGCAGTCACCGCATTAGGTCGCGCAGAAGACAGAGAGCTACAGAACACGCACAGGCCAGAGCAATGACAAGATACAGGGTGATCAACATAAGGCCTTCCATATAGTTGGATTTTCCATCTCTGTGAGGAAGTCGCGACGAACGTGGTCAGCGGATCCGGCGCGGGAAGGAGATGT
>Ga0137390_10005662_pt1 | contig 10559 bp, 10 predicted proteins | sample 15con2h24AmetaG_FD_104937 | JGI IMG/M metagenome (GOLD analysis project Ga0137390, IMG submission 104937) | Vadose zone soil microbial communities from Angelo Coast Range Reserve, California, USA - 15con2h2.4A metaG | ecosystem: Environmental > Terrestrial > Soil > Vadose zone > Saprolite... | reverse complement strand
GGTGCATTTCCTCGCCGTCGCCATCGTCATCGTTTACCTCGTTCCAACCGATAGCCGTTTCCTGCGCTGGCGGAGCGCGCGGCCGATCGTCATCTGCGGCCAGCAGTCGCTGCCGATCTTCTGTCTCGGCATCCTGCTCTCGGTGCTCGCCCATTTCGTTCTCACCGAATGGTCGGGCGGGCTGCCGATGCAGCTCGCGGTGAACCTCGTCGGTTTCGCGCTGATGATCGGCATGGCGGCGCTCGTCACCTGGTATCGCGCGACCGAGCGGGGACAGGCGAGAGGCGTCCTGCCGCCGGCACCGCCGATACGCCCGCTGGGCTCGAGCTAGCGCCGTGCGCCGCGCCCTCCCCTGCCTTGCCTTGCTGATCCTGCTGGCGCTGCTGGTGCCGGGTTTCGCTGGCGCCCAGGAGCAGGAGAAGGACTGCGCCGCACCGGCGGAGCTCATCCAGGACGACCCCAAGCTGCCTCTCCTCGCCGCTCGCATCCAGCAGCATAAGCCGGTGAAGATCGTCGCGATCGGCGGCTCGTCGACCGCCGGCGCCGCCGCGCAGTCGCCGCTCCAATCCTATCCGCAACGGCTCGAAGAGGTACTGGCGGAACGTTATCCTGATGTCGAGATCACCGTCGTCAACAAGGGCGTGCCGCGACAAACCGCGCAGGAGATGGTCGACCGCTTTGCCAAGGACGTCATCGCCGAGAATCCCGTCCTGGCGATCTGGGAAACCGGAACCACCGATGCGGTGCGCGGCGTCGATGTCGATGCCTTTACTGCCACGCTCGAGGCGGGGATCTCGACGTTGCGCGCGCACGACATCGAGGTCGTCCTGGTCGACATGCAGTACTCGCGCCGCACTGCCTCGATCATCGGCTTCGAGCGCTATATGGCGACGATGCACCGCATCGCCGATGTCGACGAGGTCTATCTCTTCAAGCGTTTCGACATCATGAAATACTGGAGCGATAACGGAATCTTCAATTTCGAGGACGTACAAAAGAGCGACCGGGCACGCCTCGCCGCCGATGTGTATGACTGCCTGGCCCACCGGATCGCCGACGCTATCGACTACGCCGTGCAGTGAGGGGGAGTTTCAATGGGGGGACGGAACGGCGGGCTCCGCTGTGCGGCGCTCGCGTTGTTCGCGGTGCTGCTCTCCAGTCCGGCCGGTGCGGCGCCGGACGATAAAAGCTGCGCGGCGCCGCGCGAGCTGGAGCGGCTGCGGACCGGATTGGCGCGCACGGCAACGCGGCTGGCGCGCTATGAGACGCTGACCGTCGTGACGATCGGCTCGTCCTCCACGGTCGGCTATGGCGCAAGCTCTCCCGATCTCAGCTATCCCAGCCAATTCGCCGCCGAGCTGCGGCGTCGGCTCCCGGCGCAGTCGGTCGAGGTGCAGAACCGCGGGGTCAACGGCGAGACCTCGATCGATATGGTCGCCCGCTTCGATCGCGATGTGATCGCTGCCGAGCCCGATCTCGTCATCTGGCAGGTCGGCACCAACGCGGTGCTGCGCGACCTCGATATCGGCCGCTATCGCCAGGTCGTGCGCGGCGGCATCGAGCGGCTGAAGGCGGCCGGTTTCGACGTCATCATCATGGACATGCAATTCGCTCCCAAGGTTCTCGCCCATCCGCTCTATCGCGACATGGAGCGCAGCCTCGCCGTGCTGGCCAAGGAGCTAGGGGTTCCCGTCTTCCGGCGCTTCGCGCTGATGCAGCATTGGATTGCTTCCGGTCAGCTTGATTTCACGACCATGCTGTCGCCGGATGGGCTGCACATGAACGATCTGACCTATGGCTGCATCGGCCGCGCCCTTGCCGATGCCGTCATCGAACGCGCCGCGCCGCCAGTCGTCACGTCGCACCGCTGAGCAGAGCGGCGCGGGGCGCCGGAACGTCGCGCCGTTCGGCGGGCCGGGTTGGCCGGCCCGCCGGGCGATGCGCTATTTCTTCTCGCAATTGGCGGCGTTGACGCTGATACCGTCGAAGCTGCCCTTGCTGTTGGGATATTCCCACCACACCGGCGAGCCGCCTTGGCTGCACTCGAGAAAGCCGACGAAACGGCCGGTGCAGCCGCTCAGCATGAGAACGAGCAGCGCCGCCGAGAAAAGTTTATAAGCCATTTTATTTTCCCATGGTTGTTCATCAACTGCAGATTGATCTTAGCCATCGATGCTGCGCCAAACCAGATGAAACTTGGCGCCGCGGGGATCGCGCCGCTTTCCCCGCCGAGCCGCCGCTTCTAGGATGAGCTTGGCCCTCTCGCTGAGATCAGTCGCGATCCCCACGATGTTTGGAAAGAGCACGAACGCGAAAGACTATCAATCGATTGCCCGCCCGATCGCGGCGATGGCGAAGGATTTTGCCGCCGGGGTCCATGTCGCCCGTCATCACCACGAGCGCGCGCAGCTCGTCTTCGCCACCAGCGGCGTCATGCAAGTGACGGCCGCCGGCGGTATCTGGGTCGTGCCGCCGCATCGCGGTCTGTGGATCCCCGCCGCGGTCGATCACGAGATCCGCTGCGCCAGCGCGGTGGCGATGCGCACCCTTTATATCCGCCCCGATGCGGCGAGCGGGCTGCCCCGCTCGGTCTGTGTCCTTGCCGTCCAGCCGCTGCTGCGCGAGCTCATCCTCGAAGCGGTCAAGCTTCCCCTCGATTATGTCGAGCGCGACCGCGACGGCCGCATCATGGCGCTGATCCTCGACGAGCTGCGCGCGCTGCCCATCTTGCCCCTCCATCTGCCGATGCCAGGCGATAAGCGCCTCGCCCGCATCTGCATGGCGATCATGCGCGCGCCGGCGCTGCGCCGGCCGCTGGCAGCCTGGGGTAGCGAGGTCGGCGCCAGCAGCCGGACCCTCGCCCGGCTCTTCCTGCGGGAGACCGGGCTGAGCTTCGGCGCCTGGTGCCGCCAGGCACGGCTCCTCGACGCCGTCGCCCGTCTGGCGCAGGGCCAGAAGGTGACGAGCGTCGCTCTCGATCTCGGCTATGACAGCCCCAGCGCCTTCACCAGCATGTTTCGCCGCCATCTCGCGACGACGCCGAGCCGCTACTTCCGCGATGACGAGAATACCGAGTCATCGCCGCGCCGGGCCTGAGCCCGCCGGCCGCCGGGATCTTGCATCTGCAATCCCGGCTGAGGAGTGTTACACTCGGCGGCGCGTAAGGAGCTGAAAGTCGGAGAAATGCAAGTATCGGCGCGAAGCAGTGAGTTTTTGCAGCCGGCGGCGCGCCCGGAGCCCTTGCCGCAAATCGCCGTGCTTGTTCCCTGCTACAACGAGGAGGCGACGGTCGGGCAGGTCATCGCAGCGTTTCGGTCGGCGCTGCCGAATGCGGCGATCTATGTCTATGACAACAACTCGTCCGACCGGACGGCATATATCGCCGGGGCTGCCGGAGCCATCGTGCGGCGCGAGCGGCTACAGGGCAAAGGCAACGTCGTCAGGCGGATGTTCGGCGATATCGACGCCGATGCCTTCATCCTCGTCGACGGCGACGCGACCTATGATGCCGGCGCCGCGCCGGCCATGGTCGAGCTGCTGCTCGCCAACCACCTCGATCTCGTCAATGCCAGCCGCGTCACGGCGATCAAGCGGGCCTATCGTTCAGGGCATCGCCTCGGCAACGCGCTGCTGAGCTGGCTCGTCAGCATCATCTTCGGTCGCGGTCTCACCGATATGCTGTCGGGCTACAAGGTCTTCTCCCGCCGCTTCGTGAAATCGATCCCGCTGCTGAGCGCCGGCTTCGAGATCGAAACCGAGCTCGCGGTCCATGCGCTGGCCCTGCGGATGCCGATCGCCGAGGTGCAGACCGCCTACAAGGATCGGCCGGAGGGCTCCGACAGCAAGCTGAACACCTATCGGGACGGACTCAGGATACTGCGCACCATATTCATCCTGATCAAGGAGGAGCGGCCGCTTTCCTTCTTCGGATTCCTGTCGCTGCTGCTCGCCGCCGTTTCCTTGGCGCTCGCCACGCCGGTGATCATCACCTTCACCGCGACGGGGCTGGTTCCGCGGCTGCCAACGGCGCTCTTGGCGACCGGCATCATGCTGCTCGCCTTTCTCTTCCTGTTCTGCGGCTTGATCCTCGACACGGTGACCCGTGGCCGCAAGGAGATCAAACGCATCGCCTATCTTGCCGTGGCGCCATCCGTCCGCTCGCCGGCCGCTCCGCCCGATCTATCGTCCAGGCCCTAGGAGCTTTCCGCGTCATGGTCGGCGAGCCGGCCGCCTATTCGGGGACGGAAAACCTCGAAGTCATGGCCGAGGCGAAGAACTACAATCGCTATCTGATGTCGCTGATCGCCGCGCAGTTGCGCCCGGGCGACAACGTGCTGGATTTCGGCGCCGGCGTCGGGACGTTTGCCGCCGAGCTCCATGGCGACGGTGTCAGGCTCGTCGCCGTCGAGCCCGATCCGGCGTTGAGCCGCCGTCTCAGCGAGCGCGGCATTCCGACCCATCGATCGGCCGCACCCGTCGCCGAAGCCAGCATGGATCTCGTCTATACGCTCAACGTTCTCGAACACATAGAAGACGATGACGCGGCGGCGAAGGACCTCGCCCGGGTGCTGAAATCCGGCGGCCGTCTCGTCGCCTACGTGCCGGCCTTCAACGTTCTGTGGACCGCGATGGATGATCGCGTCGGCCATATCCGCCGTTACCGCCGCCGCGGCCTCGTCGCCCTGCTTCGCGCGGCAGGCTTCCGCATCACCTATGCCGGATACGTCGATAGCCTGGGTTTTCCCGCCAGCCTGCTCTATCGCCTGACGCAGAATTCAAGCGGCGAAATCAATCGATCCGCCCTGCGCCTCTACGACCGGTTGATCTTCCCGCTCAGCCGGGCGCTCGATCGTCTGCTGTCCCGCTTCTTCGGAAAGAACCTCCTCGTCCTGGCGATCAAGGAACCGCCGGCGCCGCCATCGCGCGGCTAAAGATGGCAGTTCGCGGCGTCGATCCGGACGACGTCGCTCGACACCGAATTGCTGTAGAAGCTCGGGACGGTGCGTGATCGCGGCGCCGTCATGACCTCGCTATGCACCACGGTGCCACAGCCGGCGGCGACAAGCGCCGAGGTGAAGCCGACCAGCTCACCGGTCTCGAAATGGCGCTCGCCGCGCGCGAAATCGGCCAGCCCGGGCACCGCGAGGACATAGGTGATGCCGAGCCGGCTGATCTCGGCGAGGAACCGCCGCGGATTGCTCGAATCCGGCACGAGATCGACCAGGTACTCGTAGCGCTGGCTGGCGGTGAAGCTCGGGACATCGAGGTGATAGACGAGTTGCCGCTCGGTGACGAGCACGCGGTCATGCGGCGTGAGATGCGCGTTGAGCCACGGCACCGGGCCGTAGCGGGCGACGTTGCGGCGCAGAAAATCCTCGCGCGTTTCGCCACTGGCGAGATGCCGCACGTAGTTGAGGTTGAAGACGGCGACGACGCCGCACTGAATGGCGAGAGTGATGAATACGGCACCGTAGAGCGGCCCGCGCACGTCGCGCGAGCGTGCGAAGCGACACGCCGCGACGGTGATGCAGAGCAGGAAGAAGGGATAGACCGGCAGCAAATGGCGTACCCGCTGCGACGTCGCCGAGAAGAACCAGAGCACGTAGAACGCCAGGACGATCAGGGCGTAGCTGCGCAGCGGGCTCGCCGCGACACGATCGCGGAAGCGCCACAGGCCGAGCAGCGCGAAGGGCAGTGCGAGAAGACCGAACGGGCCCAGTCCGGTTCGCCCCGAATCCCAATTCTCGATACCGTGCAGCGTCGCGGCAAAGGGATAGGCAAGCAGCCAGAAGACCGTTCGCGGCACCGGATTCTCCTCCGGCATCCATTGGCTGCGCAGGAACGCGGCGACCTCCGCCGACCAGTAGCCGTGCTTCGCGCCGAGCCAGTCGTAAAGCAGCGGGAAGAGCGGATCGCCGGCGTTGAACGCGTTCCACAGATACCACTGCGAGCCGACGATAAGAGCGACGATGCCGAAGATCGCGCCATGCAGGAGCCAGCGCCGCTGCATGAGGAGGGCGAGACCGCATACCGCGGCGAAGAGCAGCCCGGTATATTTCGCGCCGATATAGAACCCCACCGCCAAGCCGGCGAGGCAGGCGAAGCGCCAGTCGCCGGAGCGCACGGCCCGCACCACCGCCAGCCCGGCGGTCATGGCGAACAAGCTCAGCTTGAGCTCGAGCTGTCCCGATCCCGAGCCGTAGACGACGGCCGGCGTCGTCATCAGGAGGATGACGAGGAGCAGCGCCCAGCGCCGGTCGACGGCTTCGCGCGCCAGCGCGTAGAACAGCCACGCCGCCGCCCAGCCAAGCAGCGCGACCCACAGGGTCAGCGCGGTCTCGCCGCCGATGCCGAGCGCGACGAGATAGGTCATGTGGAGGAGCAGCGGCGCCGCCCCGTCGACCGCGCGCGGCACGAATTCGAGATGCCCCGCCGTCAAAAACAGCTTCGGCAGGGCGAAGTGGTAGCCGAGCGTGTCGGCATCCGCCGGCGGCGCCATCGCCTGGACGACATCGAGCGCGGCGATCGCCGCCAGCAGCGCAAGGCCGGTCACGATGAAGGCATCGAGCTCGTGCCGGGCGACTGCCGTCGCGATCGGCTTCCGCTTCGGCCGGAGGGCCAGTCCGGCAAGGCCGGGCACCAGGAGAGCGATGAGATAGGCCGGAGCGAGAAGACCCGCTAGGGCGACGAAGAAACCGAGCCAGCCGAGCAGGCCGACGCCGAGGACGAAGGCGAGCGGATCGACGAGGCGCGGCTCGAGCCTGTCGTCGAGGGCGAGGGCGCGCAGGATCGCATGCCCGCCGCCGGCGCAGGCCAGCGCGAGCAGCAGCACGGTGGCGAAACCAGTAGCGAGCGCCACCGCGGCTCAGCCCAGCAAGGTCAGGATCGGACGCACATAGCCGGCGAACTGGGCGAGATAGGCGAGCGTCATCGCGATGACCCAGAGCCACGCGGCAAGCGTGACAACGGTCGAGCGCCGCTCGGTGAGTTCGATCGACAAGACTGCTTCCCAATCACGCAGGCGAGGATCGCCATACGCCATAATCGCCCGCGAGCGTCAAGGGCAGCGGCAGACGCGTCGTCGCCGCTCACTCGGGCGGCGGCCCGACCTCGTGGGTTTTCAATATTTCGTCGCCGACCGCATCGGTCTCGACGAGGCGCACGTTGTAGCCCCACAACCCGGCGATATGGCGGAGCACCGACTGGCAGGTTTTTTCCTCAAGCAGGATGCCGTTATAGACGGTGTGCGAGAGCACCAGGCAGCGATCGCCGGCGAGATCGACATCGACGACCTGGATGTCGGGCTCGCGCCGCGCCAGATCGTATTGCCGCGACAACGCGCTGCGCACGCGGCGATAGCCGAGCTCGTCGTGGATCGCATCGACCCGCATCGTCGGCTCGCCCCTGTCGTCGGTGACCTCGAACAGCCGGAACTTGCGGATGAGATGCGGGCTGAGATATTGCAGGACGAAGCTTTCGTCGCGGAAATTCGCCCAGGCGGCGCGCAGCGTGCCGTAGGGATCGTCGTTGCCGGCGATGTCGGGAAACCAGGCGCGGTCCTCGTCGGTGGGATCGACGCAGATGCGCTTGATGTCCTGCATCATGGCGAAGCCGAGCGCGTAGGGATTGATGCCGCTGTAGCGCGGATCGTCGAAGGCCGGCTGGAGGACCACGCTCGAATGCGAGTGGAGGAATTCGAGCATCGCCCCCTCGGTGACCAACCCCTTCTCGTGCAGCCGGTTCATGATCTCGTAATGCACGAAGGTGGCGCAGCCCTCGTTCATCAGCTGCGTCTGCTTCTGCGGGTAGAAATACTGCGAGATGTTGCGCACGATGCGCACCAGCTCGCGCTGCCAGCCGTCGAGCTTGGGCGCCCGCTTTTCGATGAAATAGAGCAGGTTCTCCTCGGGCAGGCCGAGCTTGCGCCGGCTCTCCGCCTGGGCGAGCTCGACGCCGCTCTGATCCGGCGCGTTCGGCAGGGTCGGCACGGTCCGCCAGAGGTCGTTGTAATTCGCCTCGTCATGCGCCCGCCGCTCCTCCTCGCGCCGCCGCTCGTCGCTGAGATTGGGATTGCTGCGGTGATAGCGGTTGACGCTGTGGTCGCGCAGGGCATGCGCCGCGTCGATGACGCGCTCGACCGCCTCGGCGCCGTAGCGCTCCTCGCATTTCGCCGTGTAGTCGCGGGCGAAGGCGAGATAGTCGAGGATGCCCTCGGCGTCGGTCCACTGGCGGAAGAGATAGTTGTTCTTGAAGAAATGATTATGGCCGAACGCGGCATGCGCGATGACGAGCGTCTGCATCGTCATCGAGTTCTCTTCCATGATGTAGCTGATGCATGGACTCGAATTGATGACGATCTCGTAGGCGAGACCCTGCAGGCCGCGGCGATACAGCGTCTCGTGATGCGCGAAGCGCTTGCCGAAGCTCCAATGCCGGTACATCAGCGGCAGGCCGACCGAGGCATAGGCGTCGAGCATCTGCTCGGAGGTGATGACCTCGATCTGGTTGGGATAGATGTTGAGACCGAGCTCGCCGAGGGCGATCTCCTCGATCGCCTCGTGGACGCGCTGCAGCGTGACGAAATCCCAGTTCGCCCCCTCGAACAACGGCTTGCCGTCGTTGAGCAGAACGAGCGACGATTTCTCCGGCTTAGCCGTGGGCTCGTTCTTTGGCGAAAAGCTCATGGAACACCGAAAAGATCTGAGTACGATCGCCGACGCGCTTCATGGCGAAATGGCTGTGCGCCGGCAGCACCTGGCTGTACGAGCTCCACAGATCGCTTTCGCGCGTGGTGATGCTGTCGATGCCTTCGCCGACCTCGATATAGGCGAAGTATTGGCAGAGCGGTAGCACCTCGCCGCCGAGCAGCTCGACGCAACGGCCGCTATCGGCGCCGTAATTGTCGCCGTCCGAGGCCTGCGCGGCATAGATGTTCCAGGTGTCGAGGGGATAGCGCTCGCGCGCCACCGCCAGCATCTTCTCGAGCGCGGTCGAGACGACGGTGCCGCCGGTCTCGCGACTGTAGAAGAAGGTTTCCTCGTCGACCTCCTCGGCCGTGCTGGTATGGCGGATGAAGACGATGTCGACGGTGCGATAGCGCCGCTCGAGGAAGACGTGGAGCAGCATGAAGAAGCGCTTGGCGAGATCCTTCATCGTCTCGGTCATCGAGCCCGAGACGTCCATCAGGCAGAACATCACCGCCTGTGTGTTCGGCCGCGGCACGCGATCGAAGCGGTTGTAGCGGACATCGACGGGATCGATATAGGGGATCAGCTTGGTGCGGCGGAGCAACGTCTCGATCTCGGCCTTGAGGCGCATGACGGCAGCCTCGTCGCCGGCGGCTTCGCTCTCCTCGAGCTCGCGCTCCAGCGCCTCGAGCTCGGCCGGCTTCGGCCGGCGCAGCGAAATCCGCCGTGCCATGCTGTTGCGCATGGTGCGCCGGACGCTGAGGCTGGCGGGCGAGCCGGCGATGGTGAAGCCGGCGCGCTGGAGATCGGTCGCGTTGGTCTCCTTCAGCGTCTTCTTGACCAGGTCGGGGAGCTCGAGATCCTCGAAGAACATGTCGAGGAACTCTTCGCGGGAGAGGGTGAACTCGAAGGAATCCTCGCCCTCGCCGTCGGGGCTGCCCTCGGAGCCGCCGCCGCCGCTGCCGCCGGAGGGGCGCGGGATCTCGTCGCCGACGACGTATTCCTTGTTGCCGGGGACGATGTACTCGCTGCGACCGGTGCGGCGGGAATGGCGGAAGGACGGCTCGCCGATCCCCTTGCTCGGGATCGCCACCTTCTCGCTACTGCCGACCTCGGCGACCTTGCGCTTGCGCAAGGCGTCCTGCACCGCCGCCTTCAGCTCGCCCCGGGCCCGCGCGATGAAACGCTGGCGATTGCTGAGGCTCTTGCCCTTCGGGTTGGGACGACGGTCGACGATATTCATCGTTGCTGCCTCGGCACGCTACCCCGCCTTGTTGACCCTCATATACCATTCGACCAGCCGGCGCACCTGGCGCTCGGTATAGCCGCGCGACACCATGCGGGTGAGAAACTCGGTGTGCTTCTTCTCCGTCTCGCTGTCCTTCTTCGAGCCGAAGCTGATGACCGGCAGGAGATCCTCGACCTGGCTGAACATGCGCCGCTCGATGACCTCGCGCAGCTTCTCGTAGGACGTCCAGGCCGGGTTGCGCCCGGAATTGTTGGCGCGGGCCCGCAACGCGAACTTCACCACCTCGTTGCGGAAATCCTTGGGGTTGGCGATGCCGGCCGGCTTCTCGATCTTCGAGAGCTCCTGGTTCAAGAGCTCGCGATTCATCAGCTGGCCGGTATCGGCATCCTTGTAGTCCTGGTCCTCGATCCATGCATCGGCATAGGCGACGTAGCGGTCGAACAGGTTCTGCCCGTAATCGCCGTAGGATTCGAGATAGGACTTCTGGATCTCGTTGCCGATGAACTCGGCGTAGCGCGGCGCCAGCTCGCTCTTGATGAAGTTGAGATATTTCTTCTCCATCTCCTCGGGGAACTGCTCGCGCCAGATCGCCTGCTCCATCACATACATGAGATGGACCGGGT
>Ga0137390_10005658_pt1 | contig 10561 bp, 5 predicted proteins | sample 15con2h24AmetaG_FD_104937 | JGI IMG/M metagenome (GOLD analysis project Ga0137390, IMG submission 104937) | Vadose zone soil microbial communities from Angelo Coast Range Reserve, California, USA - 15con2h2.4A metaG | ecosystem: Environmental > Terrestrial > Soil > Vadose zone > Saprolite... | reverse complement strand
GCCTTGGCGGCAATCGTACGCGTACAAATCGGTCCCAAAAAAGTCCGAAATAGCATAGACTGGAGCCGTTCCTTCACCTTTCGTCTTCGCCCGATTTCTCTGGATCAAGTTCATTTTGAAGCATTTAGGACGTGACTAAAAATGCGCAAGAGCCCCCTGTGTGCGAAAACCATTTGTGCTGACGTTTCGAAAATGTTTCGCCGCTCTCTGCAACTCACAAGCCGCAAGTGGATGATTTCTGCGGTCGTCTGCGCAGTCCTGATTCAGACTGCTGCGATCGGACAAACCACTTCACCCGCAAAAGGCCTGAAGCCGATCCTCGACTACATCGGAACAGCTTGGGACACGCTCACGCGTTCCATGACAGATTGCCAAAGCCTGGTCGACCCAAAGATAAAAGTGTCTCCAGTTTTGTACTTGCCCGCAGGAATGGCTGAACCGCCCGCGGTTCATAAACTTGCGAGCGAGTGCAACGTGCGAGTCGAGCACTTGCCAGTGGAGATTCACCACCTCGGCGAAATCGACACCAGCAAGATTCAACCACACGGTCTCTTGTATCTGGAGAATAAATATGTAGTTCCCGGAGGCCGCTTCAATGAGATGTATGGCTGGGACAGCTATTTCATCGTGCGGGGATTGTTGCGGTCAGGACGCGTGGAACTGGCGCGAGGAATGGTGGACAACTTCTTTTTTGAGATTGAACACTACGGCGCGATGCTCAACGCGAATCGGACGTATTATCTGACGCGATCGCAGCCTCCGTTTCTCAGTTCGATGTTTGTGGATGTTTACGATGCGCTGCAGAAATCGGGGCACAAGGATCCGGCGTGGCTGGCGAAGGCCTATGTCGATCTTGAAAAAGATTATGAAATGTGGAACCGCGATCCGCATCGGGCCGGCGACACCGGCTTGTCCCGCTACTACGATTTTGGCGAAGGGCCGCCGGCTGAGGCAGTGCAGGACGAAAGCGGCTTTTACCGGAAGGTTGCGACGTATTTTTTCTTTCATCCGGGACAAGCGGATAACTACATTCAGGAAAATCTGCCGGGAGCCAGTCAGTCCGTTGCGGGGTCGCTTTATTCCCAGCAGGTGTGTGACGTGCCTGCGACCATGGCGCGCGCGGAGTGCGAAAAGCGCCGCGAGTTCAAATTGAGTTCCGACTACTACAAGGGTGACCGGTCAATGCGGGAGTCGGGATTTGATGTGAGTTTTCGCTTTGGGCCGTTTGGCGCGGCAACGCATCACTACGTGCCCGTGTGCCTGAACAGTCTGCTTTATAAGACTGAGAAAGACCTGGAGCAGATCAGCCGCTGGCTGGGGCATTCGGCCGATGCTGAGATGTGGAGCAAGCGCGCCGAAGAGCGGAAGAAGCTGATCACGCGCTATCTGTGGGACGAGAAGTCGGGATGGTTTTTCGATTACAACCTGCAGACGGCAAAGCGTTCGTCCTATCGATATGCGACGACGTTCTATCCACTGTGGGCGGGGCTGGCGACGCCTGGGCAGGCCAAGGCTGTGGCGAAGAATTTGACAGAACTCGAGAGGCCGGGCGGGGTTGCAATGAGTGCCGAGGACACGGGCGCGCAATGGGACTTGCCGTATGGCTGGGGAAATATTGAAATGCTGGTCATCGACGGTATGCGGCACTACGGTTTCAAGGCTGAGGCGGATCGCGTCTCGTATGAATTTCTGTCGATGGTGGCGGAGAATTTCCGGCGCGACGGAAATATCCGGGAGAAATATAACGTGGTCACACGATCGTCGGAGTCTCACGTGGAACTTGGTTATCAGATGAACGTTGTAGGCTTTGGCTGGACCAATGCAGCGTTTCTGGAACTGCTGCACGATTTGCCGAAGGATATGACTGAGGGTTTGGAGCGGGAACAGGACCAGCCTTTGCCGGCGGCTGGCAAATAGGCCGCACTTAAGGGCGCGAATCAGATTTGGTTTGCAGTTGCTCGGCTAGCTTCAACTCATTCTCGGCTTCCTCTTTCTTTCCCATATCGCGATAGGCCTGGCCGAGCAGATGATGAGTGGTGGGATTGTTTGGATCCATCGCGGCTGCTCGCTGTAAGGCGCGAACCGCCAACTCGAACTCACCTTTCTTTTCCAAAACCTTTCCCATCAGAATGTAGGGTCCCGTGGAGGTGGCGTCGAGCCAGATGGAGCGCTGCAAGAGTCTTTCAGCGTCGTCGTATTTCTGAATGCGAGAGTAGGCGTCGGCAAGTTTGTAGTAGGTTGCCGCGTCCGCGGGATTGATTGCCAGTTCTTTCTGAAACTCCGAGACGGCTTCGGGAACCCGCGACTTGAACAAGTACAACTCGCCCAAGAGGAAGTGAGCTCGGGGAAGTTTGGGGTCGAGGCTTGCGGCCTTCTGCGCATAGTCTTCGGCGATGGGATCGAACTCCTGGCGGAACAGCATGCGAGCCGTGAATAAATAGCTGGCGGCAGAGTCCGATGGTACGTCGAACATCTTCGCAAAGGCCGCGCGCGCGTGTTGGTAATCTTTTGTTTGGATATAGCAAATCCCGAGGATATACGACGCGTCCACGTTGGCACGGGGATACCAGGCCTGCACCTTTTCCAGAAGTGGAATCGCTTCCGCGGGATGTCCTCCCAGATAATAAGAAAGCCCCAGCAACTGGACGGCCTCGTTGTTGCCGGGCTCCGCTACACTGGCTCTCTTCAAATATTCAATAGCTTTGCTATAGTCGCTCTTTTTGTAAAAAGCGGCACCGAGTTCCAGGTCCAGCCCTTTCATGCCTGGGTTGTTAGCTTCGAGCGAATGCAATTCGGCGATGGCGTCGTCGAGTTTGCCCTGCTGGATCAGCTTGCGACTTTGCGCGAACTCGGGAGCGAAGGCCGCTGCGGGTTGGGTCGCGCCTGCTACCGGCAGATCTGGCTGCTGCGACAGAGCCAATGGGCCGCAGGTCCAAAAAAGTGCCGAAAGCGAGAGGCAGTGAAGCAGCCATGAGCGTTGCATCAAGTTCATCTTCGTCATGAGGATTACAACACAAACCACCTTAGAGTCGTGTATCCGTGCGGCCCTCCTCTCTACCTGGGATGGGTGTCTAGCTCGGAGGCGCGGTCGAGTTCCCGCGCGGCCTCTTGAGCATTTCCTTGCTGTTTCAGAGCTTGAGCCATCTGATAGTGAGCGGGGGCGTATTGATCGGCCATCTTGATCGCCGCACGAAACTGCGCAATCGCGCCCTCCACGTCTCCGGCGGAAAGCAGCCGCTTCCCGGAATTGGTTGCAAACGTCGCTGCCTGGAGATTATTGGTCGCGATCGTAAGGTGTGACGCCGCCTTGGCCTCCTCTGCGGCGCCTGCAGAGTCGCCAAGCTGGCGCAGGACAGCGGCCAGGGTGGTGTGAGCACCGGCAAAATCCGGTTGCAGACGAATCGCCTCACGAAGCGAGACGGCAGCCTCCGCTAGTTTTCCTTCTTGTTTCAGAATCGTGCCCAGCGTGTAATGGGCCTCCGCATAATTTGGTTGCGATTGGATTGCCTGATGGAGTTGTTCGATCGCCTTTTCAAATTCACCACGCTGCCAGAAGAGCACTCCCAGCGTGTAGTGCGCATCGGCGAGATCAGGTTGCAGCGAAATGGCATTCTGGAATTCAATGACCGCTTTGTCGAGTTGGTCCTTGAGCTTGTAAGCGAGACCGAGGTTGTAGTGGAGCGACGCGTCATCTGGCGCGAGCCGGATGGCGGCATCCAGTTCGGTTATCGCGGCATCAAAATCCGCGCGCTGCATGAAGGCAATCCCTAAATTTCCCCGGAAAGAACCGTCCTTTGGTCGGAGCTGTATCGCACTCCGGAAGCTCGCCACGGAACTCTCCGCATCACCCTTTTGAATCAGTGCGAGCCCGAGATCGTTGAAAGCCTCGGGATCGGTCGGCTTCACCTTCACAGCCTGCTGGAAAGCAGCCACGGCGCACTCCGCGTTACTCGCCCGCTGGCAGGCAAGGCCTAGAGCGATCAGCGCTTCAAACCAATCGGGCTTCAGGCTGGCGGTGGTCCGCAACTCCTGCAACGCTTCCGCATTTTTCGACTGAGCGGCCAGAACTTCTGCGAGGTAGTAATGGGGCGCGGCATCCCGTGGAGAAAGTTCGGCCGCTTTATGCAGCTCCAGGGCGGCTTCTTCCAGTTGATGCTGTTGCGAGCGAGCGACCCCCAAGTGGAGATGCGCCGAAGCCATGCCCGGCTCCAGCCGGAGGGCTTCCGTGAAGGCAGCCGCCGCATCGGCAACCTGGCCCTGCTGCGCCAGGATCGAACCAAGATCGTCGCGGAAGTCGGCACGCTCGGGAGCGAGTTCCACCGCCCGGCGCAATTCCGAGGCGGCGTCTGCCGGTGAATTCCGCTGGCTGAGGATGCGGCCTAGCGTACGGTGAGCTTCCGCATTCGCTGGTGTCCCCTTCACTGCGATGCGCGCTTCGTGTTCGCCCTCCTCAAGATTCCCTTCTTGCACGAGAATGCCAGCGAGATTCAAGCGGGCTGCTACGAAGTCGGGTCTGAGACGCAACGCAACTTTGAGATGACTTACCGCAGCGTCCAGTTCTCCCTGCTGTGAAAGGACCCAGCCCAGTGCGGCCTGGGACTGAGGGTCTCTCGGAGAGCGGTGCAGCGCCTCTTCGAAATTGGCGCGTGCGGAAGCGAGGTCGCCCTTTCGGAGTGCGTCCTGCCCGCGCTGATAGGCAAGACGAGCCGTTGAAGGCGAGGAACGCTGTGCCTGTCCCAATGCTCCGGGGCCTGAGATCAGGAGCGCCCCTAAGAGGCAGGCGGCGAGACTGGATATGTTGCGATCCGACACAGTGGGTCTCGGGATGAGGAGCACGACAGTATGTGAAATTATATCAAATAATCTTCAGTTTTTCGGGGCTTCTTTGGCTGGTTGGCTCGCCTGGTAGGGATCGAATAGTGACTCCGGGTTGCCGGGCGGACGACAAACCGTCGAGCTTCGCTCGACCGGACAGCCGAGGGCGACTGTCCCCACATGATTATGCCCGCGGATGGAAAAAATTGGGGGAGCCGATGGCTCCCCCAGAATGTTTGGTTGTTATTGAACGCGGCTAGAACGTAACCCGGACGCCGAACTGTAATTGCCGCATCAGACTGTTGGACTCCAATCCAGTGATCAGCCCGCCACCGCTGCAATCAATGCAACCGTTCGGATTGCCATAGACGGGATGATTGAACACGTTGAAGAATTCCGCCTGGAACTGGGCATGAACTCTCTCCGTGATCGTAAAGTTCTTGAAGATCGACATGTCAGACAGAAATTCTCCCGGCCCAGTGAAGCTGTTGCGCTGGATGTTACCGAACTTGCCAACGAGGGGATCGCTAAACGGACCGCTCTGCAGAACAATCAACTGCGTGAATAGATCGTTTGGAGCGTGGCAAACGAACGTCAAATCGGCGTTCTGGGTTGTGTTGTCGCACATAGTGGGCCCCGGAGTGAAGTACACGACATGGTGGTTTACCTTGTCGAAGCTGCCGGACCCCATGTGGAAACTTCCGTTCTTGCTGGGACGGCAAGGTCCGGTATCCCTATCGAAGCCGCAGTTCTGGTAGCTGGGAGAGAACGGCAGGCCGCTTCCAATCACCATAGTCGCATTCCATTGCCAGCCCCCTACCAGCAAGTCCATCGCTCGCGAACTGTTGCCCAGGAACTTCTTGCTCCGACCGAAAGGCAGTTCGTAAATCGACGTCAGAATCAAGACGCTGTCGCGGTTGAAGTCCTGACGCCCGTAGCCTTGACGCAGATCAGGCTGATAGCCGCCATCGTTGTCATAGGCCCTGGAGTATGTGAAAGAACCGTTAAGTGTCAAGCCGAAGGAGGCACGATGGTCCACTTTGATCTGCAACGCCTTGTAGGAGTTGGTTCCGTCGTTGCCTCTATAATCGAACCCATTTCCTTCGCAGCATACGACGTTCGTCGTGAAGCCATCGGCATACGTGTAGGGGGTGCTGAAGGCGGTATTGTAGGGCGACCGCTGGGCGAAGGACAGGCTGCCTGTCGACGTCGAGCACCCGAAGCTCACGCAGCCCACGATTGTCGCCTGATTGGCATTGTACGAAGGCCCGTTACCTTTGAAGACATGGCTGCCATGGTTGGCCACATAAGCCACGTCTATGCTGGTCTTTGAAGTAAGTTGCCGTTGCACGGTGACGTTCCACGCGTCCACGGTCGGCACAACGAGCTTGTCGGGACGGGTCTTGGGTTGAACGTTGCCTTGGCAAGGGCCCCCTGCCTGCGCAACTGACTCGGGGCAGATGCCGTAGAAGGGAAGGATACCGTTGCTCGGAATTACCGGGAAGGCGGCCGAGCCCGAAATGGGACCACAAATCGTGTCATTAGGGGCTGGCAAGCACCCCAGAGACCCAGCAGGAGAACCCGGCGTTCCCGTAAAGTTGTACGCGGGAGTCTTGTCGTCGAATGTGAGCGAGTTGAGGGTCTGGCGGGCCAACACTGGCAGGTTCTGCGTAACGGTGTGGCCGAAGAGCGACCCGAAGACACCGATGTCATAGCTTCGGCCGTATCCCATACGGACCACAGTCTTGGGAGTGACTTCGTAGGCAATACCGATGCGGGGAGCGAAAAGCTTCCAGTTGGTGCGGGTGCTACCGTTATCGCTGATGCCGCCGTAGCCAGCAACGCGAATCACGCCTTCCGGCAGGACAGAAAAACCGCCGTTGCCCTTGCCGTTCACAAACTCCGGCGTGTAGTGCTCCCAGCGCAAGCCGTAGTTGACGGTCAGCTTGTGAGTCGCGCGCCAAGTATCCTGCCCGTAGAAGAAGTAGCGGTTTTGAGTCTCTATCGCGTTCGGCTCGCCGACAGATCCGACATATCGCTCCATGTGGCTTACTTCCGAGAAGAGAAACGTGGCTAAGTCTACCCCGCCGTTACCGTTGCCGTCGCTGGTCCCCTGCCAATTGAAGTGCATCTGGCCGGTGCGATTGGCATCGGAGGGAACGCGCAGGTTGGTCGCGTGCCGCAAGTCGGCGCCGAACTTGAACTGATGATTGCCGAAGATCTTTGTCCAGTTGTTGGCGTACTGTTCGCCCTGCTCCTTCTCGATCAGTGGGCAGTTACAACGGGTAATATCGAGGGCTTCGCCAATTTTTGTAAACCCGCCATTGCCCGATGAAACAGCGTCGAAATAGAACCCAGGCAAACCGTTAGTTGTGACGTCCGAGGTGTTCAAGCCAGGCAGCCCCAATGCCGAGGCCGCATCCGTGCTGCCCTGGTCGAACTTCGTGGAGTGCGGGTTGTAGCGGAAGTATCCGAAGCGGAAATCCGTCAAGAGCGTGCTGCTCAGTGTGTAGTTAAATCCTGCCGCCAGGCTGTAATTGTTAATTAACGATTGGCCGGCGAGGCCGAGATAGCCCAGTCCGGGACCGCCGATGGCGCCAAATACGGGCTTGCCGGAGAGTTTGAAATTGGAGTGAGTGTAGCGGCCGAAGATCTGGAGCTTCTCGCTGGCGGTATAGTCGCCGCGTATCACGTACTGGTAGTCGTTGAAGCTTCCGCTTCCGCTGGCCCCGTAGTTGTTCAGGGTTCCGTTATGATCGCCCGGTAAATTTGGTTGCGGCAACTGAGCCAGAATCGCCTCGCCAGTGGTCAAGCCTGACCCGGTAAAGTTTGCGTCATAGCTTTGCAAGAGAGCCTGCTGAATGACATTGCCGGTTTGGAGAGTCCTCGACCCGGCCGGCTCGTAAGGGTTATACACTTGGCCGTTGCCGGTGCTGGCGTTCCCGAGGTACTCACTCAGATTGCAAACGCTGCTAGTGGGGTCTAAACAGGTTGAGCGAACCAGGGCGGTAGGAACACTGGTCGTAAAGGTGGTGCCTGACTTTCGCCGGGTGCCTTCATAATCCCCAAAGAAGAAGAGTTTATTCTTGATGATCGCTCCACCCACCGCGCCGCCGTATTGCTTCCAATTATTCGGCGAGGCCTGGCCGGTAAACGGATTCTTCGCGGGATCGACTGGATCCAGGTCGTAGAAATAGCCGCTGCCATGGAATTCGTTGCTGCCCGACTTGGTCTGGGCAGTCATGATTCCGGCCAGCGCTTTGCCGAACTCAGCGTCGTAGTTCTGGGTCGTAATCTTGGTCTCAGTCACTGCATCCAGACTGGGGTTCACGATGATGATACCCAGGATCGGATCCTGGTTGTCGGTACCATCCAGTTCGTATCCCGTACCACTGAAGTGCTGGCCATTCACAAAGATCTGCTTGCTGCCTTGAGGATTCTCCGTGGCGGCATGGCCCCAGCCCAATATCTGAGTGCCCGGCGAAAGGAGCTCCAAACTCTGGAAGTTTCTGTTGAAGATTGGAAGTTCTGCCAATTGTTTTCCGCTGAACTCAATCGAGACGTCGGCGCGGTCCGTTTTTAGCTGAGGTACTTCGCTGGTAACCTCTACCGTCTCCGACGATCCGCCAACCTGGAACTGACCGTCGACGCGAACGCCGGTGTCGGCTGAGACTAGTACGTCCTTGAACTGCAGGTTCTTGAAGCCTTGTCCTTCCACTCTCACCGTATACGTATCCGGGATCAAGTGGGTGACAGAATAGTTGCCGCTTTCGTTCGAGGTGGCTTCGACGGAGGTGTTCTTGGTCTGGCTGGTGGCCGTGACCTTGGCATTAGCAACCGCAGCCCCGGAGGGATCGGTGATCGTACCCAAGATGCTGCCGTAGACTGCCTGGGCGGACGCTTTCGGCATGCAGAGACCGCAGAGAAGCGCGAATGCTGACACAGCCGCAAGAACTGACCTTTTCATGAACTTCCTCCTGATACTGGGAAACGTTTGCTTTACGAACGGACAGGCCACAAACAGACAGACAGATGCTGTTGAGTGGTGAGCATTCCTAATACAAAAGGACTATTGGATTAAGTTTCTTTACGTCTTATAGCGTTACACTTGTAAACTGTTAAGCTTGCAGTAAGATACAAAAGCAGGTTACCTCTCTGTCACATGGCATTGGCACACGGTTTCGCAACGGGACGGGAGCAATGCTTCCAGCAAATAGATACGCTTATTAAAAGCCATAGCCTGAGCGGGTCTGAATCGCTGTGCAAGCTGCTCCGTTATCTGGCAGAACACTCGCTCGATCATCCTGGGGTGGCGCTTAAGGAATACCAGATTGCCACTGAGGTGTTGGGTCGGCCTGGCGGATTCGATCCGCAAAGCGACTCGACCGTCCGAGTGCAGGCGGGACGTTTGCGTTTGAAACTGGGCGAGTATTACGCCCACGAAGGCCGGGAAGATCCCATCATCGTGGAGTTGCCCAAGGGCTCGTACTCGCTTACTTTTCATGCGCGTACTCCGGGCGGTCAATTGCCGGCTGGCCTGACTCTCGAGAAGGAGAGCGGCAAGGGTGCGGGAAGAGGTTCGAATCGCGGCTGGGCGGTTGCGGTGGGGGCTCTGTCGGTTCTGCTAATCACTTCGCTGGTCACGAGTGCGGTACTGTGGTCGGGACGATCTCGAAGCCAAGGAGAAGTAAGAGAGCGCGTACCGCCTGTTTACCAGATTTTCTGGAGCCGCTTTGTGACTTCTCCGCAGCCGCCGTGGGTGATTTTCAGCAACGCCAACTTTGTGGGACGTCCGCAGACGAATATGCGTTACTTCAACCCGTCCACCGATTCGCGCGAGGCGGTCCTCGATCATTACACCGGAGTGGGCGAGGTGCTGGCGATCCACGAACTGGACCGCGTTTTCGGGCTGCTCAACCGCCAGCTTCGGGTAAAGCGCGGGGCACTGTTTTCCCTGGATGATGTCAGGAACAACGATCTGATCTTCGTCGGCTCCCCTGCGGAGAATTTGACTCTGCTGGAGATCCCGGGAACGCAGGAATTCGTTTTTCAGCGAGTGAATTCCGGGCCTCGCACGGGAGACGTGCAAGTGATTAACGTGCATCCGGCGGCCGGGGAGTCTCAGGTTTTCCTAGCCAGCCCTACCAGCCAGTCGGTGACCGAGGACTACGCGATCATCGGTCTAAAGCCGGGATTGGACCCAGCACATTCGATGTTAATACTGGCGGGAACTACTACCGTGGGCACGCAAGCGGCTGCGGAGTACGTTTGTCGCGAAGAATCTCTGACCGAACTCCTGCAGGGCTTGGGGGTTTCGAAGGCCGGCGAGATCAAGCCGTTTGAAGCGCTGTTGCGCGTGAAGGTGACGCACGGAGTTCCCGTCATCACCGAACTTGTCGCCGTGCGCAAGCGAAGCAACTAGGATGTTTGCTGGAGAGCGTCCGACCGCCATGACCGGTAGTCAGTGATCGGAATTCACCGGCGGAGCTAATGAGGGTCCTGTTCGGAAGCCTTCCGATACATCGAGTCAACTTCTCCCCTTTATTCCTTTTTGACAATTGCGAGAATGAGAAAACTGGCGGAGAATCGGGAGTCACTCATCGAGATCGAGGGCAAGTCAGGTTGTTCAGCATCATCAGTGGGCATCAAGTTTCGCAATCTTTATGATTCATTCTATCTATTCCAAGAGCGGGGTAAAGCTGGTAGCGCTGCTTTTCGCGCTGGTTTCACAGGATAGCGTAAGTCT
>Ga0137390_10005657_pt1 | contig 10562 bp, 13 predicted proteins | sample 15con2h24AmetaG_FD_104937 | JGI IMG/M metagenome (GOLD analysis project Ga0137390, IMG submission 104937) | Vadose zone soil microbial communities from Angelo Coast Range Reserve, California, USA - 15con2h2.4A metaG | ecosystem: Environmental > Terrestrial > Soil > Vadose zone > Saprolite... | reverse complement strand
GCGCCGAGGATGCGGCGATCGTGCCCGTCACGCTGCGCAACAAGCTCTCGCCGACCGACGAGCGCCGCGTGCTGTCGATTACACTGGTCGTCGACCAGAATCCCGCGCCCATAGCGGCGAAATTCGAGCTCGGCAAGGACGCAAAAGTTTCCGAAATCTCGACACGGGTGCGCGTCAACAATTATACCGACGTCCATGCGGTGGCCGAACTCAGCGACGGCAAGCTCTATGTGAGCAAGACCTATGTGAAGGCCTCGGGCGGCTGCTCGGCGCCCGCGGCCAAGAATCCCGACGAAGCCAAGAACCGGATCGGCCAGATGCGCTACCGGCAATTCGGACAGGGAGACCAGGGGCCGACCAGCGGCGCGCGCGAAGCCCAGATCATGATCGGCCATCCCAACAATTCCGGCCTGCAGATGGATCAGGTCACGCAGCTCTATATCCCGGCCTTCTTCATCAACGAATTGCACCTCTGGCAGGACGACAGCCCGGTGCTGTCGATGGAAGGCGGGATTTCCATTTCGGAAGACCCCAATATCCGCTTCACCTATGTCTCGAACGGCGCGAAGCGCTTCCGGGCCGAGGCCAAGGATATCCAGGGGCACGTCTTCCAGCACGAATGGAATGTCGACGCTTCCGGCATCTGACGCGGTGCAGCCTCCGGATCGGAGGTTACGATACCGACTTTCGTAGAAGAGCCGAATATCTTTTTGATTGAATCGGTCGGCGCCCCGGGTTCGGTTCACCTCTCCCCTGTGGGGAGAGGTCGACTTGCGCAGCAAGTCGGGTGAGGGGGCGCAGGACTATCGAGGGACCGTAATCCCTCACCCCAACCCTCTCCCAAGGGAGAGGGAACGTATTTGTGTTGCCGCTCAGTTGAAATCATCTCATCTAGAAGCACCGCACTTCCGCTTCAGCCTGCGCGCGCCTCAGATCGTTGAGGGCGTTCGCCGCCTGTTCGGAACTGCGGAATTGCGTACCGAGGTTGCCCCGCACCTGCGACATGCTCAGCACGGTCTCGGCCGTGACATAGCGTTCATAGGGGATCACGGATGCGATAACGTCGATCGAGCAGGAGCATTGCTCGATCGCCTGCCGCGTCTCGCCATTGGCCTTCATGCAGCCATAGACATATTCCGCCCGCGCCGAGGTGGGATAATCGTTGATGTCCTCGGCACGCGCGACCGGCGCGCTGATCGCCAGCATCGCCAACATGGCGACAATAGGTCGTACCGGTCCGACGAGCTGCATGATCTTCCTCCAGGTGCCAAGCCGGCAAGCTATGCTATGACTGCCATAACGAAAACAAGACATTCTGAGGCAAGACAGTCTGAGGACAAGACAGTCTGAGGAAATGGCTCACGGGATCATGAAACATCTCTTTCGCATCATGCTGGCCGCGATGATCTGTGCGGTCGCGCCGGCCGCTGCGTGTCGCGCCGCGGAGACCATCAAGGTTGCGGTGCAAAAAACCGGGACATTCGCCTGGGAACTCGCCGTGATCCGCGCGCACGGTCTCGACAAGCAGGCCAATCTCACCATCGAGGTTTCCGAACTCGCAAGTCCTGAGGCCGGCAAGATCGCGCTTCGCTCCGGCACCGCCGACATCATCCTGTCCGATTGGCTTTGGGTCTCGCGCGAACGCTCGCTCGGCGCCAAACTGACCTTCTATCCCTATTCGAGCGCGCTTGGCGCCGTGATGGTGCCGGCGTCATCGCCGCTTCGGTCCGTGGCCGACCTCAAGGGCCGCAAGCTCGCGGTCGCCGGCGGCCCGATCGACAAGAGCTGGCTGCTGCTGCAGGCGCGGGCGAAACAGGACGGCGTCGATCTGAAGTCGGACTCGACGATCGTTTACGGCGCGCCGCCGCTTTTGGCGGCCAAGATGCTCGACGGCGAGATGGACGCCACCATCAACTACTGGAATTTCAGCGCGGCCCTGGAAGCAAAGGGTTTCCGCCGCCTCGTCGGCATCGAGGAGCTGCTGCCGAAACTCGGCGCCAAGGATCGTATCGCCATGGTCGGCTACGTCTTCGACGAAAGCTGGAGCAGCGCCAACCGCGATCGGCTGTCGCGCTTCATCGCCATGACCCGCGCGGCCAAGGACATCCTGACGACCTCGGACGCCGAGTGGGAGACGATCGCGCCGCTCACCGGCGCCGCCGATGCCGCGACGCTGCACGCCTACCGCGACCGCTACCGGGAAGGAATCCCACGCCGTCCCGTCACCGACGAGGAAGCCGATGCCCGCGTGCTCTACCGCGTGCTGGCCGAGATCGGCGGCCGCGAACTCGTCGGGCCGGCGCCGGAGCTGCAGCCCGGCACCTTCTATCACCCCGCACCGGGAGACTGAGGTGCTGCGTCTTCTGTCTTTGGCCGTATTGCTGGGCACTTGGTGGATCGCCGCGCTGATGGCCGGCAGTGCCAAGCTGCCGCCGCCTCCGGCGGTGCTCGCGACTGTCATCACCGAGGCCGAATCCGGCGCGCTGTTCCTGCATCTCGGCGTCACGCTGGCCCGCGTCGCGCTCGCCTTCGTTCTCGCGATGTCGCTCGGCTCGGCGATCGGCTATCTGATGGGCCGGATCCGGCTTGCCAATCGGCTCGGCGATCCCTGGCTGATCCTGCTGCTCAACCTGCCGGCGCTGGTCGTCATCGTGCTGGCCTATATCTGGGCCGGCCTGACCGAGGCCGCGGCAATCGCTGCGATCGCGATCAACAAGCTGCCGACCGCCGTGGTCACCTTGCGCGAGGGAACCCGCGCGCTCGATCCGGCGCTCGACGAGATGGCGACCGTGTTCGCGATCCCGCGCGCACGGGCGTTCCGCCACGTCGTGCTGCCGCAGCTTGCGCCCTATATCGCGGCCGCGGCGCGATCGGGCCTATCGCTGGTCTGGAAAATCGTGCTGGTGGCGGAGCTGCTCGGACGGCCGAACGGCGTCGGCTTCGAGATCGGGGTCGCCTTCCAGCTGTTCGACATCCCGCTCCTGCTGACCTATTCGCTGAGCTTCGCGGCGGTCGTGCTGGTCATCGAAACCCTCCTGGTGCAGCCGTTTGAAACCCGCGTATCGCGATGGCGGCTCCGTGCGGCTTGAGGTCGATATCACAAGCAAGGCCTACGAGAACGCGACGCGCGAGCGCCACGACGTGCTCACGGGTATCCGCTTTGCGCTCTCTTCAGGAGAGGTCGGTGTCTTCGTCGGCCCGTCCGGCTGCGGCAAGAGCACCATGCTCAGGATTTTGGCCGGTCTCGATCACGACTATCAGGGCCGCGTGTCGCGCCCGGCGAACGCGCGGATCGGCATGGTGTTCCAGGAGCCGCGGCTGTTGCCGTGGCGAACGGTCGAAGACAATGTCCGGCTCGCGGCACCCCAGGCTGATGAGGCGAAGCTTTCCACGCTCTTCACCGTTCTCGAATTGACGGCGCATCGCGGTCATTTTCCGACCGAGCTGTCGCTGGGGCTGGCCCGGCGCGTCGCGCTCGCCCGCGCCTTCGCCGTCGAGCCCGATTTCCTCATCCTTGACGAGCCGCTGGCCTCGCTCGACGACGCGCTTGCCGCGCGCCTGCGCGAGAGGATCGCGACGTTGGTGGCACAGCGCGCGATGATCACGCTGTTGGTCACCCACAATCTCGATGACGCGGTTCGGCTCGGCGACCGGCTGTTCCTGTTGTCTGCGCGCCCGGCGCGCGTTCTTCGCGAGGTCCCCATCCGCACGCCCCGCGCCGCGCGGCGCGAGGCGGAGATCACCGCGATCAAGGCCGAGATCGCGCGGCGGCCAGATGCCGATCGCAGCGAAAGAGATGCCTCGTAGGCAGCGATCGGGCCGCGTGCTAGAAACGTCAGGAGCGGAGTTGACCATGAAACGCACCGTCGTCACCGCGCTTCTCGGCCTCGGTTTCGCAATGACCGCGTCGGCGCAGGACATGATGAGCCACGTCGACCTGTCGTCGCCCGACATGGTCACAGCTGAGATGTCCCGCGCGGACGTCGAGACCGCCCTTGGCATGGCGACCATAGCCGCGCCCGCCGATTTCACCGGAAAGAGATTGTCTAGCCTCGACCTCTCCGGGCTCGACCTTTCCAGCGTGGTTTTTCGTGCGGCACGGCTCAACAAGACGAAGCTCGCCGGCGCGAAGCTCGATGGTGCGGTTCTCGATCAGGCATGGCTGATCGAGGCGGACCTGACCGGCGCAAGCCTGAGGGGCGCCAACCTGTTCGCCTCGCAGATGGTTCGTGCCCGTCTCGACGGCGCCGATCTCACGGGCGCGCGCGTTGCGGCCGACCTGACCGGCGCAAGCCTCGTCGGAGCCTCGATCGCGGACGCGCGTCTGGGCGCAGACATGCGCAACCAGTCGATGGGCCTCATGCGCGCCGTGCTGAAATCCGCCAATCTGGAGCGGGTGAACGCACGCGGGGCCGACCTGTCTCGCGTCGATCTCGAATTTGCTTCGCTGAGGGGTGCCGATCTGACAGGGGCTTCTCTGAAGAACGCCCAACTCGGGGGAGCCGACCTGACCGGCGCCACCGTCAGCGACGCCGATTTCGACGGCGCCGACCTCACTTCAACGAAACTAATCGCTCCGATGGGCCTCGACCGGGCAAGAAACTTCGACAAGGCGAAGAATCGCGACCGTCTGATAAAGCAATGACGGCTCCAAGCTTTGCTTTGATGAGTGTGGCCTTTACAAACGTTCCCTCGAGAAGGGTTGTCCGATGAGATGGATCCTGGGTTCGATCGCGCTTCTGTTGGCGAGCAACGCTGCGCTTTTCGCGCAGGGCAAAGGCATCCGATTGTGGAATCTGACGACGTCGACCATCACCGGATTTCAGCTGTCTCCGGCCGGCCAGAACGCGTGGGGAGCGAACCAGACCCTGAACGACAAGGACAAGGAAGTCGATCACGACGAGCGCCTGCGCATCACCGGCGTGGAGCCCGGGCGCTACGACGCCAAGGTCGGCTATGCCGGGGCGCGGCAATGCGTCGTGCGTGATATCGAGATCAAGGCCGACGCGGTGTTTTCGATCGCCGACAAGGATCTGAAGGACTGCAACAAGTAACCGTTGCCGTCGTTCCTCAAACCAAGGTTAGAGTCTTGTTCTGACGCGTTTTCTTCACGCGAACCGGTACCCACCCCGCATCAAGTGCGGGGCAGGCTTTCGCTCGAAAACGCTCTAACCCGCAGGCGTCACGCCAGCCTTTTCGGCCTTGTCGTTGCTGTGCGGATATTCGCACCGCCATTTCACCGCGGTCCACTTCGGATGATCGCCCACCCATTGGGCGATATAGGGCGGCGCAGCCATGGCGCATTGCTGCAGCGAGGCGCTCGAGGAAAACACCAGGTGCGTCTCCTCGCAGGTGGTCGGCGAGAGCACGGCACAGACGGTTATGATCAGGTCGATCGGATTCATGCTGACATCCTGCGCGTCGTTTTGTCCCATTCATACCATGAACAGCTACGGAACCCGAGCGATGAAGTTTCGGTTCCGCCGACGTTCGGAACGCAGAATCGGCCCTTTCACCTAGAAGTTGACGCCAAACACCAGCCGCGCCTGGTGGCGCTCGAAATTCGTAAGATCGAGAGCCGCATTCGATCCGGCCGGGCGCCCCCAGGCCTGAACGCTCCAGGCCACGGTCAGCCGTGAGCGCTCGGAAAGCTGAAAATATGCGGTCGGGCCGACGAACAGCGCCTGCCCCGCGAACTCCTCCAGACCGATGCCCTCGTATCTTCGCAAGTAGCGCGCTTCGCCGCCAAAGAGGATATTCGGACTGAGCCGCGTCATCAGCGCGAACGCGGCGCCGACGGTGGATTCCTGCTCCGCGGCGCCGGTGGCGGCAAAGCGCGTCCATTCCGGCTGATAGAGCAGATTGAGCGCCGCGACTGTCTTGTCCGGAACCAGTTCGCGGTCGAACGCCAGCACGACATCCGCGCCGTAGTGCCAGGCCGCCGCGCCGGTGGTTTCGTCGACCTTGTCGACTTGATGTTCGACGGCAACGGTGAAGCCGAATGGAGAAGTCTCCCGATCAAGGAACCGGTAACGAAAATCGAGGGAGATCCCCTGCGAAGCCAATTGGCGGCGATCGTCGAAACCGGGAACGCCGTTGATATCGTGAGCGGCGAAGGTGCTCCCCAACTCGATGCGAACGTCCTTGGTGGGAATGAATTCCAGTTCAAGCTCTTCGTTGCCCGCGCGGTATCGCCCGCCCTCTCTGCCAAAGCGTCCGGTGGTCTGGCTCTGAAATTCGCGCTCGCCGACATTGCCGGTGTCGGTGCCGATCATGAAGGCAAACACATGCTCGGTATCGATGCCTTCGGCACGAACGCCCGCAGGCAGCACGGCGAGACACGCAAGCATCGCTCCGATTGTCGCTGCGCCGATATTTGCACGGATGGGCATCCAGATTCCGCAGGGGCTCGTTGGGGTGAATGGAAAGCGGCAGGACCGCTGACCGAGGCCCCAACCTATCACAATGCCGGAACCGGAAGCCAAGAAAAGAAACAAGAAAGAAAAGCTTACAATCAGAACGCTCGATTCTTCGCGCGATATGGCATTCAATGTCCGCCCGCTCATGGCGGCAACAGCTCAAGGGAGGAAACACCGAATGGCTAAAGCAATCGTGCTCTACAAGAAACCGAAGAACGCCGAGGCTTTCGACAAGCATTACGCGTCGGTGCATATCCCGCTCGCTAAGAAAATTCCCGGCCTGACGAAATACGACATCAGCAGGGGCGCGGTCGCAACGCCCACCGGCGCAAGCGACGTTCATCTGGTCGCCACGCTGCATTTCGATTCGCTGGATTCGCTGAAGGCTGGATTTGGATCGGCGGAAGGAAAGGCCGCGGCCGGAGATCTTGCCAATTTCGCCGATGGCGGCGCAGATCTCTATTTCTTCGACACGAAAGAGGTCTGAAGCTTCGTGACGCCCGCCACGGCTCGCGGCGGGAGACCGCCGATCGAGCCGGGGCAGATCGTTTCAACGAGATTATTTGCGCGCCGCACAGGCGTACATGTTGATTTCCATGCCCACCGGCACTTCGGCAATCTTCGGGGTTTTCCAGGTCATGCGCTTCTCCCAACTCATTGGCCAAGGTCTTAAAGGCGCGACATGCGCGCCACCCTTAAGCGTATGACCGGCGTTCCCGTTGCGCAAGTGGCCGGCTGACGACGGGCATTTTGCCCACCAACGGCCCGACTGTCGGAACAGCCGGCGAGGATGGGCACACGGCGCCCGCGGCGACCGCGGCTATTTCAACAACCGCAGCAACGCTTTCCCGGCCTTGCTGTTCAGCTCCTTGGCGTCGAGCGTGCCATCCTTGTCCGGATCGGCCGCGTTGAAACGTTGCTCCACGACGGCGAGGTATTCGTCGAGCGTAAGCGTACCGTCATGATCGGGGTCGGCGGCGGCCAGCTCCTTGGCGCTGAGCCGGCCCTTGAGCTCGCGCTTGTCGAGGGTGCCGTCGTGATCGCGCTCGAGTTTCGCGAACAGGTCGGAGGCCGCCTTCTTCACCTCAGCGAGGTCAAGCGTTCCGTCGTTGTCGGTGTCGAACATCTTGATCGGACTGGCGTTACGAGGGGCGGCCAGGGCCTGCGAACTCACCTGCCCACAGCTCACGGCAGCCAATGTCAGAGCAATAGCCCAGCGCGATATCATGGTTGACCTCTTGTTTTTCATGGCCCAAATTTGAATCCAGACGAGTTCGCCCTCGTGACTTACGGCGCGTCCGACGAATCATCGTTGGTCCGCGGCAATGTCATTGTCAAAGGTGTCATTGTCACAGTGTCATTGTCATGGACGTGCCGTCTTGAAGCCGCGGGTCGAGCCGAAGTTCCTTGATTGATCACAGTTTCCCCGTCGCGAGGCGAGTATGACCGATGGGAAGTAACGTTTACAACGTCGTGAAGGCTCCGATCGGCTGGTCGTTATTTTGCAACCGCGAACGGATCGGTGGCTATGGGTCGAGCGAAGAGGCGCTCGAGGCCGCGACCGCGTTCAGCGCGCTTGCCCTTCGCGAGGGCCACCGCATTCAAATCAATGTGCCGGGACCTGAACCGGAGGCCGCCGAGGCGCAATTGTGGCCGGCGCACTGGCAGTTCGATGTGAAATAGCGGACCGCGCCGCCTTGCGGATCGTTCGCCGGCTTTCGGGTGGACAGGCGAAATCCGGTTCGGTCTGATCGGGCGTTTTCGCGCTGCATGCGAGGCCGCTGATGTCCCTTTGGTACGCCCGACCACTCGCTGCTGCTATCGCCCTCTGCCTGACTCTGCCGGCTGGCGCACAAAATCGACCGCCAGCTGCCGCGCCGGCGAGCACGCAAGACTCGCCCGCGACATTGACCGGCAAGGAACGGCTGGGCCGGAAGTGGATGGACGAGCAGCGGATCGACAATTGCAACGTCCCGGTCGACAAGCGCGGCAACAAGCTGCGGCCGAGCGCCTGTGCTCACACGCCGACCGGATGATCGACCGATCAGACACCGCCGGGTTGAACGTTCGCGGTGCGATGATGCCGAGGACGAATCGCCAAACGTGAGAGCGAGCTGGCCGCGCGTCGCCGGAGGGTGACTTGCGCAAAAGCGCGCTCGCGGTTTTCGTATTGACGCCTTTTGCTTTCCGGCAGACTGTTGCTTCCGCAGCGTCAGGATAGGCGCGCAATTTGGGAGGAATGGATGATACGCATAGCGCTGGCCGCGAGCCTCGCCATTGTTGCATCGTATGGTGCAAGCGCTCAGACCGCCGATCAGCTGGTCAAGGGGGCGACCGACACTTCGAACGTTCTCAACTATGGCATGGGCTACAATCTGCAGCGATTCAGCCCGCTGACGCAGATCAACCGCGACAACGCCAAGAACCTGGTCCCGGTGTGGAATTACAGTTTTGCCGACGACCGCAGCGAGGAATCGCAGCCATTGGTCTATCGGGGCGTCATCTATGTCACGACGCATAACGCGACGATGGCGATCGATGCGAAGACCGGCAAGCAGGTCTGGAAGAGCAAGATCGAATATCCCGCCGAGACGGCGCGCATTGTCTGCTGCGGCATCATCAATCGCGGCGCCGCGATCTTCGATGGCAAATTGTTCCGGACGACGCTCGATGCCAATGTGATCGCGCTCGATCTTGCGAACGGCAAGGAGCTGTGGCGCCAGAAAGCCGCCGACATCAAGGAAGGCTATTCGATGACGGTGGCGCCGCTGGTCGCCGATGGCGTCGTGCTGACCGGCATCTCGGGCGCGGAGTTCGGCACACGCGGTTTCATCGACGGCTGGGACCCCGCAACCGGCAAGCATCTGTGGCGCACCCACACGATTCCATCTCCGGACGAGCCCGGCGGCGACACCTGGAAGGGCGATACCTGGAAGCTCGGTGGCGGATCCACCTGGATCACCGGCTCCTATGATCCGGAGCTGAACACGGTCTATTGGGGTATCGGCAATCCGGGGCCGTTCGATTCGGCAGTGCGTCCGGGCGACAACCTCTACACCTGTTCGGTGCTCGCACTCGACCCGAAGACCGGCAAGATCAAGTGGCACTATCAGTTCTCGCCGAACAATCCGTTCGACTATGACTCGGTCGCCGAGATGGTGCTTGCCGACATGACCATCGAGGGCAAGCCGACCAAGGTGCTGATGGACGCCAACCGTAACGGCTTCTTCTACGTGCTCGATCGCACCAACGGAAAGCTGCTCGCGGCCAATCCTTACGTGAAGGTCAACTGGGCAACCGGCATCGACATGAAGACCGGCCGGCCGATCGAGACCGACGTCAGCAAGGACGCTCGGCAAGGCAAGAAGGTCGTCGTTTTTCCGTCCCTGCTCGGCGGCAAGAATTGGGAGCCGATGTCGTTCAATCCGCAGACCGGCCTTGCCTATGCAAATACGCTCGCCTTCGGCGGCCACTACAAGACCGAGCCGGCGACCTACAAGGCCGGCGAATGGTATCTCGGCATGGACCTGACCGATCTGTGGGAGTGGGGTGACGGACCGCGTGGTCACCTCAAGGCGATTGATCCGATGACGGGAAAGGCGAAGTGGGAAGTGCCGAGCGATATCCCGCGCTTCTCCGGCGTGCTATCAACCGCCGGCGGCGTCGTGTTCTCCGGTCAACTCACAGGCGAGTTCGAAGCCTTCGACGCCGATACCGGCAAGAAGCTGTGGCAGTTCCAGACCGGGTCCGGCATCGAAGGCCAGCCGGTGACCTGGCAGCAGGACGGCGTACAGTATGTCGCGATCGCCAGCGGCTATGGCGGCGTCTATTCGATCTTCTCCGGCGACGAGCGGCTCGCCAGTGTGCCGGCCGGCGGATCGCTGTGGGTGTTCGCGGTAAAGAACTGATCGCGGATTGTACGTGACTGAGAGAATATCCAGGTGCACGGCGGCGTTCTTCGCCGCCGTCGCGGTGGTCTTTATCGTTGAGATGACGACGCCGGTCGCCGCACAGCAACCAGACGCCAGCGTCGACCAAGCGCAAATCGACCTGGGCAAGAGAACCTATGCCCAGAAATGCTCGCATTGCCACGGGCCCAACATGGTCAACGCCGGCACCGTCACGCCCGACCTGCGCGCATTT
>Ga0137390_10005656_pt1 | contig 10563 bp, 10 predicted proteins | sample 15con2h24AmetaG_FD_104937 | JGI IMG/M metagenome (GOLD analysis project Ga0137390, IMG submission 104937) | Vadose zone soil microbial communities from Angelo Coast Range Reserve, California, USA - 15con2h2.4A metaG | ecosystem: Environmental > Terrestrial > Soil > Vadose zone > Saprolite... | reverse complement strand
TCTCGTCGATCCACACGCCCATGGGCACGTTCACGATGCCGTAGAGCTCGGCCGTGAGGTGACGCTCGTCGATCAGGCAGGGATAGGTCGGCTTGGCGGCGCGGATCCACTGCTCCGTCTTCGCGGGGCCGCCGCTGTCGAGGGCGATCGCGATGCACGTGAAGCCTTGCCCCGCGAGTTCCTCGTGAAGCGCCTGCCACACGGGCAGGTCGAAGCGGCACCCTCACCACGAGGCCCAGAAGACGAGAAAGACCTTGCGGCCGCGATAATCGGCGAGCCGGTGGACGTGGCCGGCGAGGTCCGGCAGGGCGAAATCGGGCGCCTGCAGCGATGAAGTGCCGCTCCGACGGGCGGCGGCGGACTCCCCGAACGACCACACGCCGAGGACATCCTCGTGAATCACGGGCTGCCCGAGCAGTCGCGCGAGCGCGGCGAGATTGAAACGCGCGGGGCCCTCCCTGAGGAACTCGCCTCGCCGATCGCGCGGAATGGGCACGCACACGTCGCCGCGACACGCGCCTTCGGGCCGGAGCTCCCAGCCGGAAGCCGGGGCGAGATCGTCGGCCGGCACCCAAAGATTCTCACCCTCCGCCACAGCCTCGGCCGCGTACGGCGTCCGTGCCTGATACAGGATCGTCACGCTCATAGGTTCCATCCTCTCTCTCCCGCCCGACACGCATCCTCGACGGGGCGTCGATCCTGCCAGATCGCCCGCGACGAATCAAACGTGCTTGCCCACACGGTTACAATGTGACCGACGAGACCGCCGATCCCATGAACACGACGCGCCTGGCCGACCTCGACTGGAAGCCGCTTCTCCGGCAACGATTCCATCTTTCTCCATCCGCCTGGGAAGACCAGGTGCTCTACTTTCTCCTTCCGGACCGCTTCTCCGACGACAAGGAGCGCGACTACCTCGACAACGCGGGACGGCGGGTGACGACCGGCACCACCGGTCTCCTCGATCGGGGGCGGGATCTCGGGAATGCCATCCAGACGCCCGCGGAGGCCCAGACGTGGCGAGAGGCCGGCGGGGTATTCGTGGGCGGCACCCTGAAGGGGCTCACGAGCAAGCTCGGCTATCTCCGCCGCCTGGGGGTGACCGCGATCTGGGTCGGGCCCATCTTCAAGCAGGTGGCCTTCCAGGCGACGTATCACGGCTACGGAGTGCAGAATTTCCTGGAGATCGATCCTCACTTCGGGAGCCGCGAGGATCTGCGCGCGCTGGTGGAGACGGCGCACGCCCACGGCATATACGTGATTCTCGATATCATCCTGAACCACGCGGGTGACGTGTTCTCGTATGCTGACGGGTCGCCCGGCTGGACCGGATCGACGTACACGGTCCGGGGCTTCAACGATTCGCGAGGACTTCCCACCCTGCCGTTCCAGACCATCGACCTGACCGCCTTCCCCTCGGCGTTCCCGGATGGAGCGGTGTGGCCGGCCGAGCTCCAGGCCCCGTCGACCTTCACTGGCAAAGGTGCCATCGGCAACTGGGACTCCGACCCCGAATTCCGCGAAGGAGACTTCTTCGATCTGAAGGACATCGATCTGGGCCTACGGGAGCCGGACACATTCACGGCCACCCCGGGGCTCCGGGCTCTCTGTGAGGTGTACAAGTTCTGGATCGCCTTCGCGGATCTCGACGGATATCGCGTCGACACCGTGAAGCACATGGGCGACGGGCCCACGCGCTACTTCGCCTCGGCCATCCACGAGTTCGCGCAGAGCCTCGGCAAGGAGAAATTCCTGCTCGTGGGCGAGGTGACCGGTGGCCGGGTCAGAGCCTTCAACACCGTGGAGACCACGGGGCTGGACGCCGCTCTCGGCATCGATGACGTGCAGGACAAGCTCGAGTACCTGATCAAGGGCTATCGAAACCCCCGCGACTACTTCGACCTCTTCCGCAACTCGCTCCAGGTCCAGAAGGATTCTCACGTCTGGTTCCGCGACAAGGTCGTGACCATGATCGACGATCACGACCAGGTCCGGAAGGGAGGCGCCAAGGCGCGCTTCTGTGCCGCGGACCAGGGAGACCGCCTCATCGTGAGCGCCATTGCCCTCAACCTGTGCACCCTCGGCATCCCGTGCATCTACTACGGCAGCGAGCAGGGCTTCGACGGCGCCGGGGGCAACGACCGCTATATCCGGGAGGCCATGTTCGGCGGCGCCTTTGGGGCCTTTCGCAGCCGTGCCCGGCACTGCTTCGACGAAGACGATCCGATCTATACGGAGCTCGCCAAGATCGCGACGATCCGGGCGCGCGAGCTCCCGCTGCGGCGGGGCCGTCAGTACCTGCGCCAGATCTCCGGCGACGGCGTGAGCTTCGGCTTTCCCTTCATGCTGGGCGGCCGGATGCAATCGATCGTGGCCTGGTCACGTCTCTTCGTGGACGAGGAGATTGTCCTGGCCGTCAATACCGACCCCGACCAGTCCTCCTCGGCCTGGGTCACCATCGACGCTGATCTTCACGTCGCCGGCGACGTCCTGACCTGTCTGTACTCGACCGACAGGGGGCAGGTCGGCGGGCGAGTCGTCATCGAGCCCCGGAACGGCAAGGCCGTCCCCTTCACCGTGCCCCCGGGTGGGTTCGCGATCTACAAGTGAGCCCGTGGTCTCGTGCGCCGGCCGGGCTGCGCCCGGGACTCCAGGCCGTCGTCCGATGCGCCCGTGACGACCAGCCACTCCTCCACGGCATTGACGAGGTCGTAGTCGCTCGGGGCCGCCGTGACCTCGGCTCCTCTCGTGACGTGGCCCCGGATGTCATCAACGCTCAGCACCGGGCGGAGCGATCCACGAGAGAGGTCGTCGGATTTCGTGGCGAGCCAGGCGATCACGGTGGCCCCGGAGGTCGACAGGCTCCGATAGCGGGCGACGTTCCTGGCTCCGCCGAATTCCTTCGAAGCGATCTGCTCGATGACCTGCCACAGGTCGCTCGCCCCGTGAGTCGACAGGATCTCCCTATCGGACAGGAGGCCGATCATGTCCCTGATCTGCGTCTGGAGCTCGCGCGCCGCGATGTACGCGATCCCGGAGCCGTGACGCGACAGATTGGCGGCCAGGTCCCGGCCCGCCTTACGGATCTCTTCCTGGCTCGCCAGGGCGGGAGAGGAGCCGGAGGCATTCGCGACGGAGCTCTGACGCGTGAAGGACGCCACCGCCGAGAGGAAGCGGGTCCACAGGTCATGGAACTCCCGATTCGACGCCCCGCCATCATCGCCGATCCCCAGCACCTTGCCATAGACGGCCCGGCGCTCCCTCTCAGACATGCGGAGCGCCGCCGCCTTGGCGTAGGTGACGAGCTTCCCCGCGGCCATCCCGCGGCTGAGAGGCAGCCGTCCTGACTCGAAGAGCTGGACCAATCTGTCTACGACCCGGAACATTCTGCCCTCTTCCAGCATGGCCGCGACATAGATGAGCTCTGTGGCGCGGAGGCTGGGATTGTCCAGATCGCCGGAGACGGTGCCCGCCAGGGTCTCGACCGTCGGGGGGACGCGCACGTCGGCCCGCCGAGTCCCGAGCGTCCACAGCAGGCTGCCCAAGTCCTGGATGGCGAGGACCAGAGCGAGCGGCCCGGGAATCAGGCTCACTGACCAGAGCACCGCCATGACCGGGATCATGAGGGATCGCTCGAGCAGCGAGGCGAAGACGAAGCCTTCCGCGTTCATCCGTCCGCTGACCACGTAGAGCATCCCCGCTCCTCCCCCGAGGACCCCGGCCAGCCGGAGATAGCTCACACCCTGTTCGACGAGCGCGGGAAGGTGGAGCACCGACGCGGCGACGTGCGGCGCGAGCACGATGACGACCGCTTCAGCCGAGATGAGCCAGCCGAAAACTTCCACGCTCCTGGCCGCGCGGCTCTGACCCTCGGCCGTCCACAGCCGATGGAGGGTCGCCCGGAACAATGGCATGGCGTGACGGGTGGTCACTTGAGGATCTTCTTGACGGCACCCACGGCCTCGTCGACCGGGCTCGCCCTGGGGGCCGCCGCCTGGGCGAGCTTCAAGCGCACCTCCGAGGTCTGGCCGGCCACGATCTCCACCTGGCGCACCTCGGCGACGAAGCGGGGGTGGGTGACCCGCAGTCGGTAGGTTCCCTCCTTCAGCTTGCCCCGGGCCCGCCCCTCGGCTCCGGGAGTCAGCGTGGTCACCACGGCGTTCTTCAAGGTCAGCACTTCCACGAAAGCGTCCGTCACCGGCCGCCCCGTCCGCGCATCCTGCACGACGGCCACCACTTCCCCCGCCACCGGGGTCGCGGGACGCATGTGGAAATAGGAGTAGAGGCCGACGCTGATCGAGATGAACCCCGCCGTGATGCCAACGATGGCCTGGAAGCGAGAGAGGGTCAGGTGGGCGCGGACGGAGCGGATCAGCTGCCTGATGGCGCTGGCCGACACCTCCGACTCTCGATCGCGCTCCCCGTCAGCCACGCGCGTAGCCTATCAGGAGGCTGGAAGTCCGCAATCCGGGGGTGGGGCTCAGTACCCCTTCTCCTTGTCGATGAGGGCGAGGAGCGGCTCGCCGGTCCGCATGCGTCGGAGGTTCTCGATGAACGTCTCGATCACGCGCCCCGCGCGGCGCGGCGAGCCGCCCGCCGTGTGGGGCGTCACGATCACGCGCGGATGGGTCCAGAGCCGGTGGCCCTTGGGCAGGGGCTCGGGATCGGTGACGTCGAGGCCGGCGCCCCACAGGAGCCCCTCGTCGAGGGCGGCGAGAAGATCGTCGCCGTAGACGATCTCGCCGCGCGTGACGTTGACGAGAATGCCCGTGGGCCGCATGCGCCGGAAGAGATCGCGGGTGAAGAGGTGCCGCGTGGCCTTGGTCAGGGGCAGCGCGATGACCACCACGTCAGAGCGCCCGAGCATCTCGTAGAGCCGGTCGGGCTTCCAGATCGCCTCCACGCCCGGCTCGGGCGGGACGTCCTCGATGTCCACCGCGAGCACCCGCATGCCGAAGGCGAGAGCGCGGCGGGCCACCTCGCGGCCCGTGCCTCCGAACCCCACGATGCCCATGGTCGCCTCGTAGAGCTCGCGCTGCTCGAGGCGGATGGGCTCGCGCAGGGCATAGTCGGGCTGGCGAATCGCCGTGTGCAGGCCGCGGGTGAGGCTCAAGAGGAGGGCGAGGGCGTGCTCGGCGAGGTGGATGCCCACGCCGCCCTTCTCGCTGGCCAGGATGACGTCGCTCTGGACCAGCTCGGGAGTGAGGATGGCGTCCACCCCCGCCCCGATCGAGTGGTAGTAGCGCAGGCGCCGGTTCAGCAGGAAGGTGTCGTTCGAGACGCGCCCGAAGAGCACGTCGGTGTCGACGATCTCCGCGCGCTGGCGGGCGGCGTCCTTGGTCTCCACGAGGGTGGTATCAGGACCGGCCGCCTCCAGAATGCCCGCCCGCTGGGCGGGATCCAGCGACGGCACGATCATGAGCGGCGTGTAGAGGATCTTCATGAGCGTCTGACCTCCGTGAAGACGCGGTTGGGGGTCGTCACCTCGCCCCGGGGCGCCCCCGAGACATACCACGACGCCGCAGACTGCGCTCAGTGGAGCATTTTCGTGCCGTGCTCGAGCACGTTCAGCACCGGCTCGGGCAGGTTCAGATAGCCGAGCAAGGGCACGAGGGCGCCCAGGGTCTGGACCAGCAGCTCGGCGAAGGAGCGCAGATCGAAGGGCACGATCCGCATCTTCTCCACGTGCTCGTACAGGGTCCGGAGCTGATGCCACTGGAGCAGCTCGGCGTTGAAGCTGACGGACGGCTCGACCTTCCGCCACCTGTCCTCGAAGATCCTCGCGCGGTCACCCATCCTCTCGTACAGCTCCTCGCGCGCCCGCTTCTTCACCCGGTAGAGCTGCTTCGTGAACATGAAGAGGGGCAGGGTGAAGACGAGGGGGGCGCCGATGACGAAGAAGACCAGAGGCCCCCACACGGTGTGCAGCGACCACGGCGCGTGCTCGATGCTCAGCTCGTATCCCACCGTGGAGGCGATGTTGCTGATGCCGAAGGCCAGGATGGCCAGCCCGAACTTCGTCTGGACGTCGCTCACGAAGCCGATGCCGCCCGTGGCATCGGGATGAGTGGGGACCAGGATGAGGGGCACGCGCGACATCCGGTAGAGGAACCAGGACCACAGGGCGATCTTCCAGATCCACCGGAGCCACCAGTAGTTGAGGATGGGGAGGGTGACCAGCATGGTCCACCAGCCGGCGAAGTTCAGCTTCTTGGTCACCTCCGGATGCGCTCCCTTCGCCTTCGCCTGCTCGTCCGCCGGCTTCCCCTCCGAGCGCTTGCCATCCCTGACCGATGCCCGTAGCTCACCGGCGGCGGACTTGAGCTCCTGGGCCGCCTCCTGCAGCTCTCGCTCCGGCCCCTTCAGCTTCTTGCCCGCTTCTCTGTCTTTCTCGGCCTGCGTCCTCCTCTCCTCGCACTCCGCCCTCAGGTGCTCCTTCGCGGTGGCCAGGCTCGCCCCCGCCTCCCGCGGCGTCGTGTGCCAGCTGATGCAGACGCTCGACTCCTCCTTCGGCAGGATGGTGACCAGGGCAAGGACCACGGCGAGGGCGAGACACACGAGGTCGGGCACGATCCATTTCCGCAGCTGTTCGACCTTGCGGTTGGTCGCCTCGATGGTCGGGAGCTCCTCGGGAGGAATCACGCCCGCGGCGAGGAAATAGCCCGCCGCCTCGCGCGTGTGCTCGCCGATCACGCGCTCGGCGATGACGAAGAGGGGCAGTCCGATGAGCAGCTGGAGATATGCCGCGAAGTCGAGGAAGAAGTTCTCCCCGGCAGGGCCGTGCGCCACCTTGCTCACGAAAACGGCCAGCACGGCGAGCACACCCCACGTCACGGATATGAGGATGAGGATGCGGGCGATCAGATCGACGGCGCGCCGGCCATGGATCCCGAAGGAGCTGAAGATCCGGTTGACGAGATCGCCCTCGAAGAGGGAGAAGGCGACGCGCGTGGGAGACGGAGGGAGGTGCTGAGGGGGACGAGGAGGGAACCGTTCCTCGCTCGGCCGCTGCGCTTCGCCTTCGGTCACGGCGCCGATCCTGCCAGAACGGCCCCGCAGGGTCAAACCACACCGCCCCTCAATGGTGGCGCGCGGGGTCACGGGCCCGGCGGAATCTCCAACGGCGGTCGGCCGCTCCGAGCGCGCAGGCGGTCGACCACTGCCCGCACCGGCCCACGGCGAAGCACGGCCAGGAGCAGGCGACGTTTGCCCGGGAAATCCATGAGGATCAGGCCGGCGAGAATCGTCAGGACTCCTTGGCCGGGGACGCCGGGGACGGACAGGGCGATGCCGAGGATGACCAGCGCTCCGCCGAGGAGATTCCAGCCCACCTTGGCCCAGAGACTCGTCGCGGGCGGCCGGCGTCGCGAGGTGAAATAGTCCGGGGGAAGTCGGATGAGCATGCGCCCGGAAAGCAGCAGGCTCAGGACGAGGCTCACGACCGAGAAGACCGCCACCACGGCGACCTTGCCCATCGCGGTCATGGCTCAGGAGCCGGACGAGCGCTAGCCTTTCCGCATGTACGCGGGCGGCGCCCCCGTGAGGAAGTCTTCGCGCGGCGGCGCGAACACGTCGATCACCTCCGTGTCCTCGGGAAACCACGCCTCGTGCTCGACGCCGCCGGGGATGACCGCGACGGCCCCGGGACCGCACATCCGCCGCTCGGCGCCGAGCCGGAAGTCCATGCGGCCAGAGAGGACCCAGAACGACTGCTCGTGCGGGTGGGAGTGCGCGGCGGCATGGGCGCCCGCCTTCATCGACCACCACACGATCATTCCCTTGTCGCCCGCCAGCACGCGCCGGGTGATCTGGTCCGTCAGCTTCTCTTCGGGAAGATTCTTCAGCAGCTCGAAGCCTTTGATGATTGGCATGACGGTCTCCTTTTCGAGTAGTTGCTCACCGTAGCCCCGGCCCTGAAGAGTGTCAACCGGCGCGGGGCGAGGCCGCTCGTGATCAAAACTGTCCGTGGCGGCCCGCGCCCTCGGCGAAGCGCCGCGCCCCCTCCTGGCTCTCGCCCGACTCGTGCGTGGCCTTGCCGAGGGCGAACTCGTTGGCGAGCGCGACCGGAAGAGGCAGTCCGACGCCTTCCCATGCCGAGCGTCGATCGCTCCGCACGCAGCGCGGGGGGAAGGCGGCGATGGTCCGCGCCAGGGCCTCCGCCTCTTCACGCGCCCGGCCCGCGGGGACCACGCGGTTGGCGAGTCCGAAGGCGAGGGCTTCGCGGGCCTCGACGGGCCGTCCCGTCAGGATCATGTCGAGAGCTCGCGAGAGACCGATCAAGTGCGGGAGCCGTACGGTGCCGCCGTCGAGCAGCGGCACGCCCCACCGCCGGCAGAAGACGCCGAAGATGGCCGTCTCGTCGGCCACCCGCAGGTCGCACATCAGCGCGAGCTCGAGACCCCCCGCGACCGCGTGGCCCTCGACGGCGGCGATCACCGGCTTCGTGAACACCATGCGCGTCGGGCCCATCGGTCCGTCGCCGTCCGGAGCCAGGCGGAGGCCGCGCCCGGTGCCGCGGGCCTTGAGGTCGGCGCCCGCGCAGAAGGTTCCGCCCGCGCCCCAGAGCACCGCCGCGCGCAGGCCGTCGTCGGCCTCGAACTCCCGAAAGGCGACGGCCAGGGCAAGCGCGCCGGCGCCGTCCACGGCATTGCGCGCGTCGGGGCGGTCGATCACGATCGTCGCCACCGCGTCGTGTCGCTCGAGTCTGATGGCCATGAAAGATCTCCTCGGCGGTCGGTGAGGGTCAGCCTTGCTCCTGGGAAGGTGGCGGAGGCGCCATGGGCGAGCACACTACACGATATCAGCCCTCGCCTCGCCACTGTTCCACTCAGCTCTCGCCTCAAGGCTTCGCCCTTCGGCTCGAATTGCCACGCCTCCGGAATCAACCCAGCTCTCGCCTCGCGACGGCCAGGGGCCGCCGCTCAGCTCGAAAGGCGGGCAGCGTCTCACCTCGAACAACTATCTCTTGGGAGGCTACCAGCGCGGGACCCTCGCGAACGCGAGGTCGCGGACCGCCGCCGCCCCCTGGCGGACGGCGAGAATGCCGCCCGCCAGGAGCACGAGGACCATACCCGCCGCGAGGCCGAGCTTACGGCGTCGCGACTTCATCGCTCTTCGGGCCGACCTTCACCTGGGCCACGGGGCCGAAGTTCCGGATCTCGAGGTGGACGCGACGATTGAGCTGTTGGCACTCCTTGCCCGGATCGTCGCAGAGAGTTGCTTCCTGGCCGACGGCGACGACCTTGATCGACGTCTCCGGCACGCCCAGCTCGACCAGGAACTGCTTGACCGCCTCCGCCCGGCGCTGGGCCAGCAGCCGGTTATAGGTGGGCGGGCCCTGGTGGTCGGCATAGCCCGTGACGAGGACTGTCCACGTCTCCGTACGCGTCATCACCGCGGCGTTGTCCTGCAGCATCCGGGCGGCGTCGGCGCGGAGCCGCACGCTCTTGAAGTCGAAGTACACGTCCGCATGAAGCACCGGAACATCGGGAGCCGGCGCCGTCGCCTTCGGCCGCGCGGACTCGACCGGCCGGGCCGTGGCCGGCGTCCCCGCCGAGGCCGTTCCCGGCAGGCTCTGCATCCAGTAGAGGGCGCCGACCCCGGTCAGCAATGTCACGAGGAGCCCGATCAGCCCGAACATGATCACCAGCTCTTTGAAAAGCCCGCCGCCTGTGCGCGTTTCCTGCTCGTTCGTCATCGCCCTCTCCGTCGCTCGGGTTCACTGTCGGCGCCGGCCGGCCCGCCCTCGCGGGTGCCGCGCCCGGCGGATCACCATCGCAAGGGCCGCGCCAGCGCAGTAAATGGACGGAGCGCACATGGTGACGCGCACTTCCGCTCGGGCCGAGAGGCGAGCGATGCGGGGCCGTCCCCGCATCCCCGCACGGGTCCCGCGTCAGGCTGGCTGAGTCAGGGGTTGGAGAAGACGGTCAGGCCGCGGGTGGGCGGCGGTCGAAGTGCTGGCGGACGAGGGACTCGAGGGAGCGGAAATGGCGCTCGGGGAGGTTCTTGAAGCGGCGTCGCGACGCGGCGACGGCGGCCTCGGCAGTATCGAACCCGGCCACGGAGCGGAGCAGGTGCTCGTGGTACTCGCGAAGCTTCAGCTCGACGGCCCGGGCGAGCGGAGGGTCGCCGGCGAGATCCAGGGCGGCGCGGGCCCGATCTCCCCCGGCCTCGACCAGCGCGCGAAAGCCCAGTCCCTTGAGCCGCTGGGTGACCGTGCTCCGGTCCCATCCGAGCTCTCCCGCGGTCGCCTGCATGTCGAAGCCGTGGCGCCTCAGGCTGGCGAGGACCGCAGCATCGCCCGTCTCCGCCCCGGGCTCGACGGCGCCGCGCCGCTCCAGCGCGGGCAGTCTCAAGTCCTCCCGCTTGAGCAAGGGGCCCGCCGCCAGGGCCACGGCCTGTCGCAGACAGTTCTGCAGCTCGCGGACGTTGCCGGGCCAGGCGTGGCTCCGGAGGGCGGCCATGGCATCCTCGGAGAGCGCCACGCCCGGCCGGCCGAGCTCGGCGGCGGCGTCCGCGGCGATCCTCGAGGCGAGCAGCGCCACGTCGTCAGGCCGGGCGCGG
>Ga0137390_10005654_pt1 | contig 10565 bp, 16 predicted proteins | sample 15con2h24AmetaG_FD_104937 | JGI IMG/M metagenome (GOLD analysis project Ga0137390, IMG submission 104937) | Vadose zone soil microbial communities from Angelo Coast Range Reserve, California, USA - 15con2h2.4A metaG | ecosystem: Environmental > Terrestrial > Soil > Vadose zone > Saprolite... | reverse complement strand
TACTAGCGCGGATGATGGCGACCATAGGAAGCGTCGTCGCAATCGCACCACTATGTCTTGTTTGCACTGTCATGGTTCCAAGCGCATGGTATAATCACATGTCATATCCTCCTTGCTTGTACTCAGTACTGTGTCGTCAGTGTGATCGAAAGAGGCCTTGCGGTCGCTGCACCCAGCTCGGGATTGTACGTTATCCCCCAGGAATGAGGGTCCACTGGTGCCAAGTAATGAAGTTGCTCATTGTCTTGTACAGACTGGGCTCTGTATGTACGAAATTGACGACCCAAATCAGAGGTGATCTAGTGCCTGTAATCATTCTCAGCATCCACCCTAATAACGAAGTTCTATCCACTTCTTTAGGGTTGAGAAAGCAGATGATAAAATCCATCTCCAAAGGCGGGTAGCTGAGCTCGAAGGTGTCATTCGAGAGGCGAGTTACCCGAGCAGTACACGGAGAGTGTGCCACCTAACGGACGGCATGGTTTACCTAGCTCAAAAATAGGCCGCATCCGCGCTGGACTCAGCTACCGCCAAACGTCGGTCAGGGACATCAGGAACATACATCTAATGCCTCCGCTACATCCCCATGCCCTGCGGAGCATTCTTCGAGGATCGCACAGGCCGAGGACTCAGAAGAAAACATCAATTTCCAGTCGCCATCTCCCAACGCGGACTCGGATGGGTCCACAGAAGTACCTCGCTCGGCACCGCCGGAGCCACAATCACGGGAGGGTTCACTACGCACACTCCCTCAGCTTCCATTCGAAGAGCTGCCTGAGCCATTTTTTATCGACCCTTTCAACGTGGCCTCGTCATCCTCAAGTACTACTTCGCCACTTGCTACACCGAGCGTTGCAAACGCTGCAATACCATACCATTCCGCCTTGGCCTTGGCCTCACCGGCAGACGACACCATGGCTTCATTATTATCTTATCTAACAAATGGGGATCCACAATCAGATACCCCCTTTGTAGATCTCTTTGACAGCACGCTCCACGATATTATCCGCGATAAGGACTCCCGTGACGCCTGTCTATTCGGACACCAGACGTCGCTTGGCGAATGCAGCTGCCTTTCAGAGGCTACGAACTATTATGCGGTCCTTGAATTGTCTTTACGCCTTAGACATGCGACGGAAGTTCTGAGCCGCTATCCACTGCATAACGAAGGTTCGATGTGTCTTCTCAAGCAGCGCATAACAGACCTGGATGTCTTCACTAGGTTTGCATGCCTTTCACGCGGGTTGCCAACATTCTAAAATATCAGATTTATTAGCGCCACTTTAGGGAGTATCGACACACTTGGAATGAGCAGGTTCCCCCAAGTTCCATCATCGTATGTCGGGCGTAATCCGTGCTCGGATCGCGCTCCACCTGAAGCCAGCTGGGTAGATGGTTCCGTTGCTTTTGCGATGTCAGCAAATATCCACCCCAGAACAACCTTTGTGACCCCATCCTGTAATTCGCTGATGTCCTGGACACCCCAACAGCACTGGAACGTGTCTATGTCCTCGGCGCCCACTTCTCGGGTAAACGCTGGGTCTCACTACTCAAACCCGGATACAAGTAGCGCTTGCCCGCCCACGAGGCTATATTCTCAACACCTCTCGTAGACGTCCTCTCCTCTTATCATGGGAATGCCGGATGGTTACGGCCATCCAACCCTACTAACTCCGATTTCGTCTTACGCCGTGCCGGGGTTTGATACAGTACGGTAGTCCGTTTATGTTGAGATATCTCAATCAGACAGACCTTACATCTAGGGTGACTCAGCACCTCATCGTATGGTTCTTTCAGCATGGCCTGCCCAGTGCGCAACATGACTGTCACGAACTCTGTCACCTCTCATCTTTCCCACGTGTCTTCCTATAGTCATCATAGCGGCCAGTCTTCCGAAGTAGTACAGGCGACTGTATCTCGAGTGGCCATCGTGAGCAGCGTTTCACGGTAGTAACTTTGAGATGTAGTCCCGCCATGAATCCCATCCGGTCATTGCTACCTTATCATGCGCATGGCGTGGGCCCAGGCACAGGGGGGACAACGTCCCCACAAGGGATCCGGGAATTGAATGGGGCACCGGCTCCTTATCGCGCAATTGAAGTGACGGGGCAAGGGAGGGCATCCAGAACCAGAAACGGACGGCTCGGGTTTCATAGTGTTTAGTCTCCTTGAAGCGCTGATGAGAATGGGGACAACGATGATGCCAAGCACAACCCCACTAGCATGTTCGAGCAGTCCCCGGCCTGAGGAAAAGTGGACAGCCCGCGCGTCTAAACGCAATACGCACCGGAAACGGCCAGGTAGGAAAAATGTCATGTACGGGGCCCAAAATTGAAGTTCGACTCGACGCGATTCGCCAACAACGGTAGGCGTAGAGTCGAGAATGCACCTTGGAGGATGCTACGAATAGTATCTTTGTATACAGTGAGCTTATTGCGAAAGGTGGGGAGAGCGCTATCCTAGAGCCTGATATATCGAAAGGCCAGAAATTGGCTGAGCCAGAGGAGAGCCTGAGTGCGTCGAGTCAATGCTAATTCCAAAATGGGATTCAGAAAGCGTCGTGGGAATCATGCTGAATAATACAAGGTCCGTGTCCCAGTCATTCCCACCCACCACTACAACCAAGCCTTTGTTCAGTTGCGTTCATATTCCACAATGGCCTCACATCTTGTATGTTCTTCCTCTCTTCTGGTTTGCACTCACGACTCACTCTTCTCTACTGTCAAGGCGAATATTTTCGGTACAGAACAGGATCGTGTGAACTGCTCGTTTTACTACAAAGTATGTAGCTTTTTTGCGGCGACTGTCACCCTTGCGCTGAAAATTGCCTTACTTCTCACTCAGATCGGTGCTTGTCGGCACGGGGATCGTTGTTCTCGAAAGCATATCAAGCCTCCATTCTCTCAGACCATTCTTCTACCGAATGTTTATCACAACCCCGCACACGACCCTGTCTGCAAGCTCACTGAGAAAGACCTTCAAGAAGGTTTCGACGCCATATACGAAGATTTGTACTGTGAGCTCGCGAAGTTTGGACACCTCCTCGAACTGCATGTGCGTACTCGATTACTCGTTCTCCGAATGGGCCACTAACCCGCGGCTCGACAGGTGTGTGACAACGTAGGCGACCATTTGATAGGCAACGTGTATGCGCGCTACGAATGGGAAACCGAAGCGCAGACTGCAGTCGATAGTTTGAACGATCGCTGGTATGCTGGTACGTATTTTCGTGCCGTGGACGAGTTATCCTGGATTTACCACCCCCTGCAGGCCGACCGTTATACGCGGAGCTCTCTCCCGTTACGGATTTCCGCGAAGCATGCTGCCGACAGAACGAGAACGGCGAGTGTAACCGTGGCGGTTTCTGCAACTTTATGCACTTGCGTCTCGCATCCAAGGAGCTAGTTTCTTCGTTACGCCACGGCCAGCGCATTGAACGTCGGCTCCACCCCCCGAAAGTTCAAGGCAGTGGAGGTGGCTGGGAACCATCAAAACGCGAGGGCGGTCGAGGACGGAGTGCTAGTCCGAGACGTGGAGGTGGTAATGGGGAAGATAGGTGGACGCGTAAATAGGACCCGGTGGACGTATGTGCGACTCTTGCGTCCCGCTGTTTTGTGGTCCAGCTGAGCGGGTAGACAACGATTGTCTCGCATTCTTTCTCGTTGTACAATTGATCATCGAACATCGCTCGTTTGACTCGTCATCACTAGATATGAAAGATGAGAACCGCAGAACCGTCGCCGCATTTAGTTGCCCACCCACCAGCAACTATCCCCATATGGTTGAAATCCACTGCCAGGTAAACTACGCGGCAGCTTATTGAATATTATATGCTCTATTGATTATAGAACCCAAGGCAGACGGGTATGAGTTATAACATTATTACTTAAACAAGCCAGCCATGGCACTCGCCGCGTCCACCATCCTTTAACAAGTCAGGCCATTGCACGATGAATCTCCACACTCAAATCAGTTTCCGGAATTAGCGTGATGAGAGCAAGACAGACCTGTCTACAACGTGACGTAGTAACTTCCCGGTAAGTGAGAGCACTCGGACGCGCGCAAAGGACTCGACATAAACGAGTCTCGGAGACGGTAATCCCAAGAACTGCGGAGTTCGAGAACGTCAATAGTAAGAACGGATGTTCGGGTGGAGGAGGGAATTCAATGAAACTCAACGCGATTGACGTATGCGGCTACGCAGAGCACGAAGCAGGTCCCCGGTCCGTTTAGGAGGAGGAGGTCGAAGGCGGAGTCTCGGGAAAGCCGAGGGGCGAGGGTGACATGATACACAGCGGCTAGTAGCGAACGTAGCGCCGTGAACGGGACCGTGAGGAGGTTCTGGTGCACGCGCCGTGCGCGGGGAATGATGAGGACCTGGTATCCGACGCCCAAGCGCTATTTGGATGCCAAGGCTCGCGCGGTCAGTGTGATATATCGCGCAGCAGGTAAAGGCGACACTTGCGAGGGATGACGCGGAGGCGGTGGCCTTGAGCTTCTCCAACGCGACGGCCTTTTGTTCGCTGAGTGTGTCGCCCTCGCTTACGAGGTACGTCCTCGGGGTATATCGCGAGAAGTCCAACACAGACACGAGGGACAACGCCTCGCTGCTGTGTCCGCCTAGATAAATGATGTCGTCTGAGCGTGGGGGTGCGGACGTCTGATACGGACCGCATCGGGCTTGCCTGAACCGAGGAAGACGGCCAGGTGGCATGTCTCCGTATGGGCCCGTTTACGAGGGACGCTCCCCTTTGGAGTTATGACGACAGCATATGCCCTTGCAACGGTCGCAAAAATGACCCCAAGCAGGAGCCAGATTAAGGGATGCATGTACTCTAATGATGCGTCTTGCGGGGGTACAGTAATTGACAGGCGGCCCGGGGGGTCAGAGACGGATATACTGCAGGTATTGCTGTCAGTACTGTACCATTCTAAGAAGTAAGCAGGAAGTCTCACCAGGTTACACATGTGCTAAGAGGATTGTTGGGATACGCAAACGTCAAGAGGAAGTTTGAAAATTCGAGGTGTAGGTTTGGATACAAAATCATAAATATGTTGGTCACTTGGCAACCCCTGCATAACTCAGGCTGTACTACTCGGACATCAATTCCTGGGCAATGACAAGCGATCGCATCAGTTTCGCCGGTAATTTTATTCGCTTGTGAGGTGAAACTACTTCATGGAACGCGCATAAAGGGCCTTGATTTTAAAACAAGACTCTAGACGGAAAACCTTGAAAAAAAGGACTCAGACGACAGATATCGGAAAGCAGCCAGTTACATAATCATAATCACTTTCAGTCAGGTCGCACCTCTCATCGCTCTCTCAGGCCCATCTCTCAAATCCAGCTTTCTCAAGTAGGCCATGGCTGCCGCCGTCGTGACGGTAGATGGAGAAATGATTGACAGCCTTCGCAAGGCCATCAACGACTGCGCCGACCGCGGCCTGCAACACGCGTCCAAATGGTATGCTTGCGCCTTCCTCCCCCTCCCTCAGTCTACTGCCGCGCTGCCGCTCCCGTTATTATTACACACGTTCTGACGCACGCTCGGAGGGCCGCAGAGCTTCTCGCAGCAGTGTCGCCAACCAAGCGTCGTGCCCGCCAAGAGCACTCGGTCGTCTCGTCGACGCCCTCGCGGAACACCTCTCTCGCACCCCCACCCCCAACCCCACCGGCGGTGTCCTTCCCTCCCCCTCACCCCCACGCGCCGCTCGCCAGCGCCGTGGACTCGCGCGTGCTGCCCGAGGAGCTCGCGCTCGAGCTTGACGAGGAGGACATCCTCGCCGCGGGGATGACCATTTTTCGCTGCCGCGAGTTTGCGCGGGCGGCGCACGCCTTGAGCGCGTGCTCGAGTCCGAGGGGCCGGTTCTTATGGCTGTATAGCCAATATCTGGTACGTCCTTGGGATTTGTCCTGGCCTGTCCGGGAAGGCGTGCCGTAGGATGACACGGCCCTCCGCTAGGCCAGCGAGAAAACTGCTCTACGGGACTGGAATAAACTTGACAGTACGTTTGGAACCCATGCGTCGAACCTTGACTGTGAATACTCAATGCGTGTTAAGTGGATCGAAGTCAACCTGCGCTGCCAGTCAATTCAAGCCTTCTGGGGCTGTATGAGACAGCATCATCTCTTGAAATGGAGACAGATCCGTGGATGCTCTTCTTGTACGATCGTTCCCGCAGTCTCGGTGATGTTGCCACTCAGCGTCGCGCTTCAGCCGCGGATTAATCCTATACCGCCTCAATCGAAGAGAGGCGGCAATGGAGTGCGCTCTGCTCTCCCTTCAACGGTATCTTTGGAATTGGTCTGCTTGGGACCTCCTTAGCAGCCTCATTAATGACAGCGAAGAAGTAGGCCTCTGATGCCGTCAGTCGTTCTAATCCTGCTTATTGTTCCTCATAGTTGTTTTCTCTACTCCCGCTCTTGCCCATATCCTCGACCCACCCGCTTGTCCATCTCTTCCAAATACGGACCCTCAATACGCTCCATCAACCTTCTGAAAATGAACTTGGCCTCTGTGACCGACTCCTTGGTCCCGATAATTTCCCCAGAAGCTTATGGATTATGAGCCTCCGGGCCAACGTACTCTACCATCTACACGGCAAGCCATTCTCCATTTTGTGGTTGATGATACTAACCAAAAAGTTCATCACTAGATTTTCCCGCTGCAGAGCAGCAGTTTGCGAAAATCTTCACGATTGACCCCTGCCGGATCGATGACATTGACGTTTACTCCAACATCTTGTATGTTACAGAGAACCGTTTGGCACTGTCCAGACTCGCGCATGACTTTCTTGCCCTCGACAAAGACCGTCCAGAAGTATGCTGTCTTGTTGGTACGATTCCTTTTTGTCTTCTCTGAGCATATGCCGACGAATGTCCGTGAAATGCAATAGGTAACCACTACTCGTTGAGAGCAGAACATGAAAAGGCCATTCGATACTTCAGGCGTGCTACGCAGCTCGATCGGACGTACCTCTCCGCCTGGACGCTGATGGGCCACGAGTATGTCGAGATGAAGAACTCTCACGCGGCGATTGAAGCGTATCGCCGGGCCGTGGACGTGAATCGGAAGGATTACCGTGCATGGTACGGGCTTGGCCAAGCCTACGAACTCCTCAACATGCACCAATATGCTCTACATTATTATCAGCATGCAACCGCTCTACGGTCCGTACTGAGCTGCCCTTAGATTTCGTATCGCTTATGATAAAATGCCTATAGCCCGTACGATGTCAGGCTGTGGCAGGCGCAAGGCGCAAGCTATCAAGAGATGGGTAGACTACGCGAGGCTATTGAATGCTTGAAACGGGCTTTACTTGGTGCTGATGCGAATGAGATTGCGATCGCCTTGAAATTGGCAAGGTTGCATAACGACCTCAAGGAAACTGCCGATGCGGTTGCCTACCATCGGCGGGTCATTGATATTTCCCGTGCCATGCGTATGTCGTTTTGCCACAACAAGACAGTCTCCAGTGGTGATGCTGACTACATAGTAAAACCGGTGGCGGAGTGGGCGCGCTCCGCCATGTATGTCGCGCAATACTATTATGGATCAGAGGGAGGTGATCTCGAACTAGCACGGGATTTATTGGAGACGGTTGGGGGAAGTAACTCTGAGGATGCGGACTCTGCAGCAGAGTTGCTGAGGAGAGTGAAAGGGGCGATTGAGAGGAATGAAGGGGGAGAGGGAGTCGGAACGAAGGAGGAGTTGTAGTAAACAGTGTGTGAAATGCGGAGATTGCCTCCCCTCAAGCGTGCATTCGTCGACTGTTCGTTCTCGCGGTCACGCGGATCTACACTGCCAAATTTTGACGAGAAATAAACAGCAGACCATGTCAAGCACACCGCTCCTTTCTCTTCCTCAATCTCCTCCTACCCAGAGTCATGACCCATCACCGCCCTCTCCCACACCAGCCCCAACTCCTAGTGCCCAGTCCGTTCCGTCGGCTAGCACTTCCGTCCCATTTGACATTACTCCACCACTCCTACCTTCGCCTAGTCGCTTCCACCGACGGAGGGCCCCCGTAGTTCCTCTAACTCTCGAAGAGGAAGCCGCTGCCGCCCGAATATCAGCAAGGTATGTCACGGCAAATCTTGTCATCGCATCGCGATCCTAAGAGAAAAATCTCCTGTAGGGTTGCTGCGCGCTTGACTGCCGATCACATCTCCGCGCTCTTCCCAGATGTCGAGACGCCGTTCCAAGATGTCGAAGATGCGGTGGATCGTTTGCTCCCCTATCACGTTTTTCAGCATCCGCGAGACGACCTCCTCAAAGCAGGCAAGAAGGGCAAGCGGAAGGCTACGGAGACGGAGATCCTCCAGAACGAACTCGCAGGTGCGCACCGTTCCCCGCGCAGATGGCTGTTTTGTGTCCCTTGCCCATCACGATAACTATTCAGAAACAAAGTTTGCGCTGGAGTGCTTCAAGCGCCAACGAGCACTGGACGAACGCTTTCGTTGCGCTAGGACGAAATCTGGCAAGGCAAGGCAGACCCTCGCGTCGCATCCGCGTTTGCCGTTTTTTTCTCTTTTTGCTGACTCGCGCACCCAGCGTACAGCGTCGGACGACCAAGCGTATTATCTCGAACGACAATTGCTCGACTCTGAACGCGCCGAGCATTCCGCATTGTCCACAGAGTTGCGCAACGCGAAATCTGAGCTCGAACGCGTTACGCGTTTGCAACGCGTGGCTACGCTCCCGCAACGAACAAATTACTATCCTGCAGCCCCCGTCTATGCGCATCATTACCGCACGTATCATTACCCCTACACCCAGACATACGGGACGCCCGCAGGTTCAGCTCCTGCTACCCAAGGCTATCCTTATTCCGTCCCGCTGACCTCCACCATCGCGCAGTATATTCCCCCTGCCCTTACTACAACTAATCCAACTACCAAACCACCACTACCTTCCGCTACTACTTCAGCAAGTGGATCAACCTCGAAGCCTACGATGGCGTCCCCATTGACACCAGCCTCCGACACATCAGTTCCTACGCCCACAACGTCTGCTTTTGGGACATCCACTGCTATTCCTGTGCAACTGCCTGTCTCATCGTTGCCAACATTACACGCCTTGGGCATTGTGCCCGTTCCCCCACAATCCTTATCATCCAGTACACCTACACCGCCGGCGGTCTTGCGTGGCACATCAGCAAATGGTGCCATGCTTAACCTCGAAATTAACGTCTCCCTACTTCAGGCTGCTCAAATGAGTGGATTAGCCCTTGTCCTCAATTCAATTATGCGGGGCTCTAGCAACACAGGTACTGGAGAGGTGCCACCACATGCGCAGGTTGGTGCTCCATACACCTACCCTTATACCACAACGCAACCATCGGCCCCCACGACGGCGGCCACCCCATCACCAAATGCTGAACCTAATAAAGCGGCGACCCAGCCCCAAGGACAGGAAGAAAAAACGTAGATGATGCGGCTGGCGGTGTTCCTGAAACGCCTGATCGTCTTACCATACCACACTTATACTGTACTGTACTTATTTCCTGACTATTTCTTGTACTGATAATGAAAAAATGCACTTCTTTCGGTTATTAGATGGTTTTAGCATTTTGGCAGTAGAATTTCGACGTTTGTAGTACCTCCTATACGGGGACAGGCTCCCCAACCCACCGCCCTCCAACACCCAGTATTTCCTCCCCTTCGAGACGCTCTCCATCAACGAGGACTCCACCTTGAATGACATCCTTGGGTAAATCCAATTTTACGTCTCGGCATACTTTGACGAAGTCTGCCGGAAGTGGGGCAGTGATTGTCAAACGAAAGCGCTTGCGAAGCCCCTCGCGCCGATATCTCTGAGATATTGTTAGCTGCCTTGGCCGGAAGGCCGAATGAAGAACGCTAGAGAAAAAATAAATCTTCGCGCACCCAGAAGGAGATCGACGAAGAATGCAAAAAAAGTCGGCCCTCCGGAACACATGTGCGTACCGAGACCGGCGAATTAGTCGTGGCGCTTCCGTACAGAGCGTCGCCAAGGATCGGCGCTGCAAAAGGACCGGGCATATCCAGTTTTTTCGAGGACGCTCTCGAACGAAGACCGAACGTACCCCCAACAGCGCGGGCCATGTGCACGCGCAACTGGTGCTTCAACCCCGTATGCGGACGCAGACGCACCAGCGACAACGGTGCGACGTCCTGGCAAAATCCAAAACCGCATATCAGTTCAAGTGGTGATAATGGTGATGGTGGCGATGGTGGTGGGTGAAGAACGTCTCGCAGACACTCGGATACCCCTCATCCCCATCATCACGATCCGAAAACTGACCGAAGAACCGAGGACCTCCCACGCCGTCTGCGCGGCCTTCAAGTTGCCTCCGACGAGTCCGTCGAGTCCGTCGAGCCGCCGACGCGGCCCCAGATCCGCGGCGTCGCCAACCTCAGGCTGAGCTCGAGCTGCTTCTTCGAGCGGACGAAGAAGTCGATCTTCCAGTTGGTGAATCCGCACCCGTACGCGGCCATCGGAGCCCACACTCAGCGGAGCGGTGATCAGCCCGGCCCTCGCACCCGACCCAGTGCTGGCGCTGGGTCCGGTCCAGGCCCCGGG
>Ga0137390_10005649_pt1 | contig 10571 bp, 12 predicted proteins | sample 15con2h24AmetaG_FD_104937 | JGI IMG/M metagenome (GOLD analysis project Ga0137390, IMG submission 104937) | Vadose zone soil microbial communities from Angelo Coast Range Reserve, California, USA - 15con2h2.4A metaG | ecosystem: Environmental > Terrestrial > Soil > Vadose zone > Saprolite... | reverse complement strand
TGTGCTGATTGCCCGTTCCTCGTTCCTCCCTCGTTCCTTCCTTGGCCCGTGCCGCGTCACGTGTAGATCGCATGGTTGTCGATCGGGATTGCGTCGTGGCGCTTTCGCGCCGCGTGGAAGAGGCAAGGTCGGCCGCTCTCGGAGATGAAGTTCCGCGCATCCTGGACCTGGCCGTGGGGCCCTCCTTTCGTGGTGCGCATCAACCCTTATCCCCCTTTTCAACCCCCCTTTTCGCTGACCACGTCGATGATGGTGCACCGCGCCAGATTGTAGCCATGTCAGCCATTATCATCAGTGCGTATCTTCAAGTCCTTGCATAGTCTCCCCTTCTCCTCTCCCCTCCTTCATTTCCCGCCGCCTTTCTTTTTCCTGTTGCCGTGCCCTGCTCTTTTATCAAACTGTGTTTTATCCGGAAGCTGACCAAAGGAAATAAAACTAATAACCGGGGGGGTCCCGATCCTGTGGTTCTGCCGCATTTTTTTTGGCGCTTTCCGCGCAGTCCAAGGCTGGCCCTCCGTCATCCCCCGCTTCTCCGCAGTCGACTTCCTGTCGTACTATATCGAGTTACTCGTGATGGCTCTCATGTACACCCTCTGGCTTGTCGTCCACCGCGTGCTCCGGCCACCCCTTGCTGCGCAACAACCGACGTCATCCCCAACAACAGCAGTAGAAGCAACAACAATATACCCGACCGCGCGGCCGTTTTTCGACTTCGTTGATCTGTCGCGTGTGGATTTATATCACGACGAGCACGAGGATGCGCCAGTGGACAAGCACGAGCACGAAGTACGTGCGTGGCGGCTGCGTGGGCCTGCAGGCTGGGCCTGGGCTTTGTATTATTATATCGTCGCCTAGAGCGTCTGCTGTACGTAAAGCTTACCTTTTACACGCATCCGACAATATTCACTAATGCAAGGTTTTTGGGACAAACAGAACTCCGATTGAGGGGTGGGGTAAGGGAACGTAGTGGTACTGTATACGACATGGGCAAACGAGAGACTATAGCAGTAGCGAGTACTATACGCAAGGGTATGGGATTAGATATGTAATGCAAGCGCGCAAGCATGCGCGCCGAATGGAGTAATGAGCGATATGGGATATGGGTATTAGTAACTAAAAAATCACAGGAGACTGTTGAACATCCAGGATACGCTGGCAAAAGAGGGGGATCGAGGTGTAAAAGAGCGGGGAGAAGGAAAAATATAAGAGCTACAGCCAAAGGAGTTCAGCGGCTAGCTGAGCGAGGGGGGAGGGAGAATGTAGAGAGCCAGGGTCGGAGTAAGGCTAGACCTGGTCCATCAGTCGACATGCGCGGTGATGCTACGCGCGTTGTACGAGAAACCTATAAAACAAACAAGGGTGAAGGTGGGTGACAGGGAGGTCCAGCCCAGCAAGTTAGATGACGTCTATTTTTCCCCCTTTGATCGGTAAGCGGGCGCACCTTCGAATTGCGCCTGGACCGTCTTGGACAGCAACGAGCCCTCGACGACCGAGTCGAGGGGCTGCTCGGCCGTGAAGACGGTGTCGAAATTGGACACGTCGACGGGGCTGCTCACGGACGGCTTGAACGGCGGCTGGATCTTCTTCTGCGCGAGGCGCTGCCAGTCTATCTTCTCGAAGAACGGATGGCGCCTGATCTCGTCCGCGCCGTTGACGCCCAGGCGCTGCGCGGGGTCGCGCGTCAGCAGGCCGGTCAGGATCGACCGCGCGCTCGGGGAAACTTCATCTGGGAAGAGGAGCGGATCGCGCAGGATCTTTTCGTACATCTTGTCGGTGATTTCTGGGAAACCAAAAAAAAAAAAAAAAAGAGTAGAAAGAAAAGAGAGGGAAGGTACAAAAGGCGCGTAAGATCGCGCGCAAGCATCAGTCAAAATGCCAGACGTGGCCTGGAGAACGCACCATCGTAGAATGGGGGGAGGCCAACGAGCATTTCGTACAAGAGCACACCCAGGGTCCACCAGTCGATCGTCCGATCTGCGGTACGAACATTTATTAGCTATATATGCATCACGGAGGGGAGGGGGAGCGCGGGCTGCGTACTATACCCAGCACCGTTGAGGATCTCGGGGGCGATGTATTCTGGAGTTCCGCAGAACGTGTTTGTCGTGTCGTTGTCCTTCATGTTGAGCTTGCACAACCCGAAATCACAAAGGGCGATGTGGCCAGTGTAATCGAGAAGGATGTTTTCTGGCTTGAGGTCGCTGAAGGCATGATCGATCATGAAGCATCTCTGATCGGGAACAACACCGTGGACGCATAATGCTCACCGATAGACGACGTCTAGATCATGGAGGTGCTCGAGGGCGAGGAGGAGTTCTGCGCTGTAGAAGCGACTGCGCTCTTCGTTAAACTTTTGTTCGCGCTGGAGGTGGTGGAAGAGCTCTCCCCCGTTGACGAATCTATTTCGAGGCGATCAGAGCGCGAGGTGTGATAAGGCACGGGTGGCACACGCACGCGAGCACAAGATACAACTTCTGTTCCGACTGAAAGCTAAACTTGAGTGGCACAATGAAAGGACTCGTCACCCGGGAGAGTACGAGACGTTCCGCAAGTGTATGGGTGATCTCCCCACGATCCACGATATGGGCCTTGCGTATAGTTTTCAAGGCGTAGATACGCTGTGTGTCCCGTTTGCGGACTTGCATGACTTTGCCAAAGCTGCCTTTGCCAATGACCGTCGTCAATTCGAAATCATCGATGGTAAGCGGGTGTCCCTAAATGACAAGTCTATTGCGAAAATGACAAGACGGAATGAAAGGGCTACGCACGCTGCTTGGCTTGAAGGAAACGCCAACAAGAATTTTGCCACTGCCACCATTGAGATCATACCACTGATCCTGAGTGGACACGTTGTCAAAGTCTGGGGTGAACTTGATACCTCCGAGGAAGACGTCGTTGCCCATGTCGTCATCAGCGCCTCGTTTTGGCTCTTCCTTGCGCAAGTAGATCTGCAAAGATATCTCGGAATTACGAGATACGTCACTGAATATCGAATGAGTACCTTCATAATTGATAGTCAAAAAAAGTGAGACTCGCGTACAAATGTGCCTGATACATGTAGAGTGGCTTCTCGAGCTCGCCGCCGAGGGGAGTGATGAGGATTTGGTTGACCTCGAATTCCATGACGATGTATGGAAGCCACCAACATTGTGTGCGTTGTATGCTATCGCGCTTGCCTCGGGCAGCGAGCCTAGACTGCGAGACACTTGCAGGTGAAATGGAGGCAGCTACCTTTGCTTGTTGAGAGGAGAGCGCGCCTTGGACGACTGCCGGGACGGAAGTGTCTTGGGGGACTGAAAGGCTTTCTGCCCAAAGGACACGGATAGAGAGGATGCCAGTGCGGAAGCGTGGCTTGTCCTCGCTAGGCGTTGGGGTGATCGAACGAGTGGAGGCGGCGTCATCGCGGTCAGCGGTGAGCGTGGCCTTTTTACTCTTTCCAAGCCTCCAGGACATGATAAATGAAGGAGATGTGTGGGGTATTCAGGGCGGAGGACGGGGGAGGAAATGGATGAAAATTAAGCGAGACCAGCTTCGTCGTTGTCGAAATTTGAGAAAAAAGTTTTAGGAAATTACAGTACACTGTGGCAACGGCAACCGGAACAAACTACTATTATTAAGGACAACTACAGTTACTGTCCTCCATTTCATTTAACTGCACTCGTGGATCACATCTTTTCGTCAGCAAACGTGAGTGACAAGAGTTGGCCTCATGGCGTGCGGTAAGGCGATGCGACCACGATGTTGTATACCCTGTATGGCTCTGTCTATGATAGAAGATGTGTATGCGCGTGCAGACCGCGAGGAAACCATGGTGTTTGATGATGGGAATGAGATAGAAATAGGCGGAGGACCACTTGGTTCCTGCAACTCGCCCTCGACTGTCGCAGACCGACAACGATAAGTATTAGTCAGCACTGCCAGCCTGCTTGCCTCTGCCTTTGCCAGTTGCCTTGCGTCCGCTTCTCATCCTGACCCCCACCCTCCCCCTCCCCCCCCCCCCCCCCCACAAAACATGTCCGTCACTCTCCAGCCAAGCAATTCCATCGGCTTCAACCGTGCGTCTTTCTCCTTTCCTCAGATCTCCCCCCTCTCTTTCTTTCTCACATCGTCACACCCTCAAAGGTCCTCTGACGCAGAATGTGAAACGTTCTCTGAACATCTCAAACCCCAATGCCGATCCTGTATCTTTCAAAATCAAGACCACCGCTCCCAAGGTGTGCCCTCCCCTTGTTTGACGTCGGGCTTGCCTCATCTATCTCCGCAGTTGTACTGCGTACGACCCAACTCCGGAAAAGTCGACCCTGGTCAGACGGTTGAAGTTCAAGGTGCAATATATCTTCTAGTATTCAACGCGGTGGGCTAACCCGACGTGCCCAAGTGATGCTCCAAGCAATGAAAGAAGAGCCGCCACTGAATGCGAAATGTAAAGACAAGTTTCTCATTCAGAGCATGTTGATTCCTCCAGAGAAAGCTGCAATCCCTCTCCATGACCTCGTGGGTTCTTTCCTTTAACCCAGTATCTCGTCTGACTTGGTGTTCTCATGTCACAGTGGACTACTCACGAGGGCGAAGAGACAGGAAAGGTTCACTCTCAGAAGGTAAAGGTAAATTATCTTCCCCCAGAAGGCCACCCGCTCTCCGAGGATGATGAGTACCACAACCGGATGTCCATGCTGAGTGGTGTTGCCCAAGATGATCCTGTAAGAAGACATCCTCCGATAAATTGTCAACATCTAACCTTCCCGTAGCCCACGTCCTCGTTCGGTACCGTGAGGGGAAGACCCAGTACATATGGACAGCCCGGAGATCAGTTCCCCATCCCTGAACCTCCGCGCCTCGTTGTTGAACGCGCCGCCACGCCGCTCGATTATTCGGCCCAGCCAGAGGAACCGGCCCGTGAAGAACCCGCAGGTGGCGTGGGTGTGATCAACGTGAACGTGCACTCGCCACAGCCCCCTCTTCCTGCCCCCGCCCTGGTCGCGCCCGCACCCTCTGAACCCAACCCAGAGATGGTTGCCAAATACAAGGACGCTCAGGCAGAAATTCAACGATTGCGTTCGCTACTTGCCGCAGTCCCTGACCCTAGCTCCGTTGCGAGCAGTGGCACCAGTCCGACGGTACTTCGGGAGCGGCACCATAGCAGTCGGCCCAGAAGCGATGACGGTACGGTCGTTGAGTCTGAGGCAACATACGTATCGGATGCTTCCCTACAGCCGGAGGGCGTGCCGCTCCAAGTCGTCGTCATTATCGCCTTACTTGTGTTCATGACCACCTATCTATTCTTTTAATACTCTTCTGTTTTTATTCGCTTTTGGGCCTTTGAACATAAATGGTAGCGCTGGTTTTCTACAAGCCATCTACAAGAGGATTTGTTCAATCGCCAAGTTTTCTTTTTTACAGGTGTATCCGTGGTCTGTTTCATATGAGCGGTCTCAGCCTCGATATCCCCACCTTTGATCGGTTCATTTAATCTGCCTTCGCGAGACTCACAACGCATAGCGCAAACCAATATATATACACATTCGTTATTTACACTGTAAGTAGCTCCACGACACGAGACTGACGCACGTCGTCTGCGAGGTCGTGCCCGAGTCTCTGTTTTTCTGACATTCTTGACATTCTCTACATCTCAACTCGTCCCTTTGAGTTTTTAGGCAAGGTACGTCTACTGCGTAGCTGCGGCGAGCTCCTTTTCGATCCGCAGTAGATCATCAATGGTGTCCAGGATGGTATCCTGCCACTTGACGTAATCTTTGAGCCCAAGAACGGCCTCGGTCGTGCTGGTATCGAGTGTAACGAATGGCTGGACCGGAGGCTCCTTGCCCGTAATGAGGGGAAGGCGTCCCTTTAGCTCCGGCCTTGCCTGAGCGATGAAAGCGATCGCCTCGACCCACGTGAAGCTGCTCGAGGAGACGACGAACCGCTTGGCCTCGTCGGAAGGGGGCACCTTGAGCGCGAGCACGTGTGCACGCGCTACGTCGCGCACGTCGACGTTCAGTGGCGGCCCCCGGATGGCGGGATCGTACCCGCTGACGGGGCGACCAGGCGCGCCAGCGATGAGCGCGTAGATGTACCGGTTCGTGCCCGTCGTGGGCGCGCTGTAGACTTGGCCTTGGCCGAGCGGGCCGTAGACGTAGGACGGGTGGATCGTCGTCAGGTCTAGGTCTGGGTGTGCGCGCTTGTAGTCGCGCACGGCAAGGTCCGCGAGGCTCTTGGAGACGGTGTAGACGAGGAACGGGTTCACGCCGGGTCGGAGTGCCTCTTCGGCCGTCTGACGGTTGTACGCTGTCGGGTGTGAAAATCGCGAGTCAGCCCAACTGAGATTCTTCTGCTTTTTAGTCGTTTTCTTTTTTCTTTTTTTTTTTTTGTTTCTCGTCTGCGTCTGCGAGAGCGAGGCTCCCCCACACAACGCACACAGCGCGCGTTCGAGGTACTTACATTTCTCGGTGATGGTTATGTCTTTCCACAAATCCGAGGCGAGCGACCCCACGCTTGCTGTGATGACGAGCCGCTTCACGCCGGCGGCGAGTGCGGCATCGAGGATGCGGGTAGTACCGGAGACAGCGGTCTACAACAGAGGTGTTTTGGGGTTAGAGAGAGGGCAGAATCCTGCGCATGGGGACGACGAACGTCGAGGATGACTTGGGGGCTGGCCGAATGGGCGATCGGAGACGCGACGTGGATGATGGCATCGACACCTGGGAGACATATTCAACCTCGTGGGACAGGGACAGGAGACACCGGCAGAGTCACGAACCTTTCACGGCTTGTGAGAGGTCCGAGGTGGCCAGGTCTTCGATGACGGTGGTGGTGAACCTGTCGCCATATGATTCGTAGCTCTTGCTGACACGTGGGACGTTGTGACTCCGCACCGCGCTGAGGACAACGGCGACGGGTGAATGAAGTGTCCAGGCGCGGGGGCTCAGGAGGATGTATACGCGCACCCTCGAACAGAGTAACCTTGCCGCAAAAGCTCTTCGACGACGTGAGAGCCGACAAAACCAGATGTACCGGTGACCTGATTGATAGGCAGCCGTGAGACCGCCGCTGGCGTTACAAACCGAACGAAAAGGCAGTTCTGGTCACGTACTAGGACGAGAGGCATGACGATGGAGGAGATGAGGATGCGGATTGCGTGTTTGATTGACTGTTTCCGCCGTACGTATGTCCACACATTTATCTCGTCCTGGGCTTGTGCTTGTGTTGTCGTCGTGGGATGAGCCCGAGCCCGAGCCCGAACTCCGGATGGGGTAAGGGACGGCTACCACCTGTGAGACAAGAAATCGACCACCAAGCAAACTTGAAGCACGCAATCATGATACTCCAAGCTACTTCGTAAGGGGTGTGCGGATGCGGGCTCTGAATCTGCTACAGCACGTACTCGATAATGCAACTAAACAGAGATATTTTTCCAAGTTGTTTATTCAGCAGGGCGTACGTGCGTGTGTCTCTTCTGAATCATGCACAGGCCTTTGATAATGCGGCCTACTTTCGACGTAGGTTGGCACTTGCATCTAATTACAAGGCCAGCAACATAATGCGATTTACAGGGGCGGAATCGGGTCCTACCTAGCTATGGAGTGTCTCGTGCTTACAGGAAGATTCAAAGATTCAAAGTATCGGCGGTCGCGCATGGCTTTCTCATCAGAGTTGTTCCGTCTTCGTTTGTCAGCTCCGCATACGAACGCATTATTCATTGTCCACGACCTCCGGTATATTTTGATACCGCGTTAGCACATCCAGTAATCCGGCAGTCATATCATATGACGCAGAATTCCGATCGGTGAACACCACTCTCTTGTTCATGAGTTTTATTACTCCAGTCTCCAGTCGACTCGGACTGGTTCATGGCAATGCGAAACTTCAGACTCGGCCAGTGGACAGGGTGTTTCTTTCTTCCTGTCTCGATGTTGAAACACCAAAACCCCCGTGACAGGGGTCTCACGTAGATCCAAAGGGATTCGAAAGCAACGAATTTTCACTGCGCATTACCATGATGGACCAGTAATAGTAGGGGAGCCTTTGGGAGTGCATCATACATAAAGACAAAAGAATGAAGGATTGACAAGCCTCGGGGTCACAGACAAAGACTACTAACACTGCAGCGGCCCATCTGCAGCGAGTCTCTGCCGCTCCGAGTCTTCAAGATGCGTGATTTCCCGGGCCACCGTGACTTGCATGACTGGCTCGCCCGCGGTCCAACTGAAAGCAGCCGATGGCCACTCATATTCGCTGTCTGTGCCTTCATCATCAGAGTCCCTCCCTTTCCATTCGAAGGGGTAACTCATAATAACAAATATTTTGCAGGATTCTGTAGGTGGATGATGTCGAGTTCTAAAGCTCACACTAGTACTGTAGCTCTGGGCATGGCACTCATCATGCATATTGTTTGCAAGGCCCTGAAAGTCTGTTTAAACTGCTGGCAGGGTTAGGTGTCCCGATTAGGGATCGACGGTTCCAATTTGACACTACTCAGACTTGTTCCCTGGAGTAAGCAAAGTTGCAACATTAGAGACAGGATGTGATTGAGCGCCGGTCTTAGATTAGGTAGTGGTGGCACGCGCGGCGAGAGATGGGGAACGGAGTCTTATTGTTACTCCTGCATTCGAACACTCTTCCAGAGCAAGATGGGCGAGTGTGGTCAACTTGAAGGTCCATACTGCCATACTATGCTCGTAAGTTGGGTTTATCCACTCCGACTCCTGACAGCTGGCATGACAAAACTCGGATCGCTCGGGATGGCAAGTCTGGTCCTAAACCTCATAATGAAGGATCCAAAATGCAGCCTAGGAGTGTTGCGACTGGGAATACGAAGAGTATGATCGACGGTGGACGTTATAGTACTAGTGTTGTAGACGATGGACAGCACGCGACTCAGACAGTCACGGTATGCTCAATATATCGCCGCGGCTTTAATTGGACCAACTCGGATGCCCCATTTCCCTTTCTTACTCTCGTTCCCTGTTCCAGTAGCACTGTTTCCTTCCTGAGATGATACTTCTAGTTGTTGTGCCTGAAACCGCATACACCCACCCAGTACTGTACTTAACGCTATAACTGAACATATCGGTGATGACGCTGGCACCTCTCGGGCGGCCGCCAGGTACGTAGGGGTCTGAAGCCTCTCCACATAATGATTGTCAAACGTTGTCTCCTCTTTCCGATGTTGCCAGCGAACAAGTAACGCAAGGTGCCAACTGAATACTACGCAGCCCCCTCAGGGCCTCCCTCCTCCCTCTCGTCGACAACCCGGTAAACTCACTGGTCATGTGTGCACTGCCAGTGTGCGGGACGAAAATAAGCTGCTAATCATTGCGGCACCAGTACTTCCTCCGAGTTGGTCTCTTGTGCTCTGGTTCCATAATGCTCTGTTACATCGTTCGAGGACGTAGGTATATGAGAGAACTTCAATCGCTCTGCGTAGCGTGGTAGATTCATTAAAGTAGACAGGTGTCAGGTCGTCGCCGTCGAGAAAAACAGTCGCATCCACCACGGACGCTTCCCCGTGTTCTCCGCATCTTTCGCCTCCTGCTCTATGCGTTCCTCCTCGACTATTTGTTCTTCGATCATCACTTCATGCGTCACGACTTCTGCGGGTGATATAGTTGCTGTCCCAACTGAATGCTCGCTTGGCTGTGGCAGGAACTCGAGGTGTGCTTGTGTCTCGGGTAGGATGTTGGTGACGTCTCCCAGTTCTGGGTCTAGCGACGTCGCGTATTGGTGCCATCTGATAATGGGTAGAGATGCCGAACGAGAAGGACCGAGATAGGGGCGCCCGACCGATTGAGACGACCTGACGGGTAGCGTGGGGTTTGTGTGGATAGTTGGCAGCTCCGATGGACTGTGTCTATCACGTCCACGCCATCCGTAAGTGGAGTGACGGCGCTTGGGTTGCGGAACCTCTTGTATATTTGTGCTGGGTATCCAGGGCGCTATGTAGGGTGGTGATGCTATCACATCATTACCACTACGACGACGTTGCAAAGCGGTAATGGGGGTCTGTAGAGGCAGACTGCTAACTGGTGAGCGTTCTAAGTGCGAGGATTGTGGATCGGATGGTCGTGACTGGGAGCCGACAATCCACGATCGGCGAGCCGCAGAGCTGGAAGTGAGAGCCTTGTGGAGATCGACGGTGTCATCTAGATCCAGTACGCCGCAAGGGTTCCGTGGTAGCCACAGACTGTCCTCGATAGGCTTGTTATAATGTGGATTGTCGTAGGGGTGATCGGGATCTGATTCGTCGTTCCACCTCGGATGAGGAGGATGGGGCGAAACCCAAGGACATTTTGACCCTGGCTCATCGTTCTTCGAATCGGCATTAAGCGAATACTCAGTGGCTTGCGCTGATTCCGCTCGAACCGGTGCGCATCGAATATCCGTATTGTCAAACGGGATTGGGTGACGTCGCGTATTGCGAGGTGCGTGAGGTGGAGAAGTAACATAGTTGAAAGGAAAAATCTGAGGTGCGCGCCAGGTTCGCGACTGCCCTGCGGGACCATGCTCAACATCTGCGTCGTCAATCTTCCGATCATGATTAGAGGGAGGTTGTGCCTCGACGTCGTGAGGCTGGT
>Ga0137390_10005647_pt1 | contig 10573 bp, 8 predicted proteins | sample 15con2h24AmetaG_FD_104937 | JGI IMG/M metagenome (GOLD analysis project Ga0137390, IMG submission 104937) | Vadose zone soil microbial communities from Angelo Coast Range Reserve, California, USA - 15con2h2.4A metaG | ecosystem: Environmental > Terrestrial > Soil > Vadose zone > Saprolite... | reverse complement strand
TGATTTTCTCGATGATGTTGCGCGTCGATTCGAGGAGTCCACCCGGTGTGTTCAATTCGATTAGCAACGCCCGGTCTTTATTCCGTTGAGCTTCGGCCAGGGCGCGTCCAATGTACTCATCTGTGATGGGGTGAATTGTGTCGTTCACTACAATCTTCAAGACTTCCGCCGAAGCGGGGGAGGGAAGTACGCATAGCAGGAAACCAACCATCAACGCGTGGAACCAATGCGAGCTGGTGATACCTTTCATGCTCAGAAATAGAGTAAGCCAATGGATGCGCATCTACAACAGGGGTAATGCTGAAATGAGTCGCCACAGTCACCCCACCCGCTGGTTGGCAGGTTCGGAATGCGTCGATTCCTGATCGTCCCAGCCCGGCAATCGAGTATCCCCCGTAATCAAGCGCGCTCCACGCTCGTAAGTGAAATACGACCATGCCCACTGAATCAATACGATGATCCGATTGCGGAATCCGATGAGAAAGAATATGTGGATGAAAAGCCAGGAAAGCCAGGCGATGAAGCCGGAAACATGAAATTTCCCAAAGTCGGCGACGGCGGCGGCGCGTCCGATGGTGGCAAGACTACCTTTATCCACGTAGTGAAAGTTCTGGCGCGGTTCATGCCGCAGATCACGTTGAATATTTTTCGCCGTTGCCGTTCCTTCCTGCATGGCTACGGGCGCGACTCCGGGAAGCAGCTTGCCATGGTCATCTTTCAGAGTCGCCAAGTCGCCGATAACAAAAACTTCCGGATGGCCAGCAATGCTCAAGTCGGGATTCACCAGCACTCTGCCGGCGCGATCGACCGGAACTCCAAGCTTTTTTCCCAGAGGAGATGCTGCCACACCGGCGGCCCACAAAATAACGGCCGCGGGCATACGGGCTTCGCCCATCCGCACCGCACCCGGCTCGATGCCAGTGACTAAAGAGGAGGTTTGGACTTCCACTCCAAGGCGCTGCAATTGGTCCACAGCGCTTTGCGACAAGTCTTCCGGATAAGCGGGCAAAATGCGGGGACCGCCTTCGAGCAGTAGAATGCGCGTGCGTTTAGGATCGATGGACCGGAATTCGTTGGCCAGCACGCGGTGGGCGATCTCGGCCAGCGTGCCCGCTAATTCCACTCCCGTCGGTCCACCGCCAACCACCACGAAGTTTAGCGGCAGTTCATCTTCGCCACTAGCGGAGCGGCGCTCAGCCAACTCATATGCCAGCAATATTCTCCGGCGAAGTTCCAGCGCATCCTCAATTGTTTTGAGGCCGGGAGCGAGTGGCTCCCATTCGTCATGGCCGAAGTAGGCATGGGTCGCCCCCGCAGCCACTATCAGATAATCGTAGGGAATTTCTTCATTGGAGATTTTGACTACGCGCCGTGAGAGATCGAAGTCTTCTACTTCCGCGAGCAGGATTCGGATGTTAGGACGGCCGCGAAGAATCCAACGAATAGGGGCAGCGATTTCCCCGGGAGAGAGGCCCGCCGTGGCCACCTGGTAGAGCAGAGGCTGAAAGGTGTGATGGTTCTTGCGGTCGATCAGCGTGATCCGGACCGGGGAGCGAGCTAGCTTCCTTGCAGCCATCAGCCCACCAAAGCCGCCGCCGATGATAACCACATGTGGCGTGATTTTTGCTTCCATGGGTTCTAGTTAAAACGCCAATTTATAGGATTCCAGGGAATGCGGAAAGAACCCGGAATTTCTGTTGGCTCTTAGCTGCTTGCCTGCGCTGGAGCTTGGTGGTATTTCGTCCCTCCGGGACTCTCCTCCCTTTGGAGCGGTCCCAGCGCTCGAAGCGCTGGGCTAAATTGTGCCGTCCCTGCGGGACTGCTGCGAGCTGGCCCTCAAGCTCGCGCTTTCCCCAAACCGCCTGGCGTGGAGATCGCTTCAGCTCACTGCCCAATAGCCTGAACCCTAACAAATGCGGTCGCGCTTGACATATCGCGCTCCATCTATATCATAAGTAAGTATTTACTTACTTATGCCGACGGCTCAAGTTCGGTATTCAGCGGCCGACCGCCGGGAACAGATTTTGGAGGCGGCGACACAGCTTTTCGCCCGGCAGGGATTCCAAGGTACCACCACCAAACAGATTTCCGAACAGACGGGTGTGACCGAGGCTCTAATTTTTCGGCATTTTGCATCCAAGGACGAGCTTTATTGGGCGGTCATTGAGCGCAAAATCAAAGCGGCCGCGCCCGGCGAACATATGCGCGAACGTCTTGGCGCCGGCGGCAGTGATCTGGAAGTGCTTTCCGGAGTGGCTACCCAGATTTTGGAGCGACGAGCTAAAGACCAGACACTCTCCCGTCTATTGCTCTACAGCGCACTGGAGAACCACCGCCTTTCCCATCGGTTCTTTCGCACCTACGTCGCGGAATGCTACGAGGTGCTGGCAGACTATATTCGCCGGCGCATTGCGGAAGGGAAGTTCCGGCCAGTGGATCCATTGCTCGCGGCCCGAGGTTTCCTGGGAATGGTGGTTTATCACTCCTGGATTCAGGAATTATTTGGGGGAAAACGTTATCAGAATTTCTCCGTCCAAGAAGTAAGCAAGACGCTGGCCGAAGTATGGCTGCAAGGCATGCTGTCTGCCCCTGAAATCGCGTCTTCACAAGGGACGGCAAAATTCAATAATGGTAATAAATAAAATCATCGCAATCGCAGAACACAGGAACATGGCAACCATGTTGGATAAAACACTTCGTCGCGGCGCGCCGGCAATTCTGGCATGTGGTGTTTTGGCGTTACTCACGTCGTGTAGCGGTACCAAAGCCGCCCCGCCGAGCAATCCGACAGTGCCGGTTATGGCTGCAGAGGTTGAGCAGAAGGATGTCCCCTTGCAAGTCAAGGCGATCGGGTCAGTGGAAGCCTATTCGAATGTTTCCATCAAAACCCAGATCACCGGTGAGCTGACTGGAGTGTTCTTCAAAGAAGGAGACGATGTTAAGAAAGGCCAACTGCTGTTCACACTCGACAAGCGTCCGCTCGAGGCAGATATGAAAAGAGCAGAGGGCATGTTGGCGAAAGATCAGGCGCAGGCTGCCAATGCCCAAGCCCAAGCTCGGCGCTACGAAGCTTTATTGGCTTCGGGAGTGGTCTCCAGAGAAGAGCATGACCAGATTCGCTCCAATGCCGACGCGCTCGATGCGGCGGTGCGAGCCGACAAGGCTGCAGTCGAAAACGCTCGCGTCCAGATTCAGTACTGCTCGATCTATTCGCCGATTAACGGGCGTACAGGTCCGCTGATGATTCATCGCGGCAACATGATTAAAGCCAATGACACTCCCTTTCTGGTCAGCATCAACCAAGTGCAGCCCATTTACGCCACCTTTACCGTGCCGGAGCAGTACTTGAACGAAATCAAGAGATACGCCAGCGGCGGCAAACTTCCCATCAAGGCTTACATTCCCAACGACACCCGAGGTCCTTCCATCGGCCAGCTTAGTTTTATCGACAATACTGTGGACCAGGCCACGGGGACGATCAAAATAAAAGGTCAGTTTGCCAATCCCGACCGTCGCCTGTGGCCAGGGCAATTTGTGGACGTAGTCTTAACCCTCGCCAACCAGCCGAAGGCGATCGTGATTCCCTCGCAAGCCATCCAAAACGGACAGCAGGGACAATTCGTTTTCGTAGTTAAGCCTGATATGACGGTCGAAACCCGTCCCGTGATTGTCAGCCGCAGCAGTGATGGACAAGCCGTGGTTGATAAGGGTCTCGCTCCCGGAGAGCGAGTGGTGACGGATGGGCAATTACGATTAGTGCCTGGAGCCAAAGTCGAAGTGAAGCAGGCCGTTGTGCCACCATCTGCAACTGGAAGCACCGGGACTGCGCAGAATTCCCAGAGTCCCCGAGCGCGCGGAGAGTAGTAGTCATGAACGTAGCCGAAATCTTCATTCGCCGGCCCGTGATGACCACCCTGGTCATGCTCGGGATTCTGATGTTTGGTGTCATGGGCTATCGCTTGTTGCCGGTGAGCGATTTACCCAACGTAGATTTTCCCACCATTTTGGTTTCGGCAAGTCTTCCGGGCGCGACACCCGAAACGATGGCGTCGGCAGTAGCGATGCCCCTAGAGAAGCAATTTTCCACTATTGCCGGCGTGGACTCGATGACCTCATCGAGTTCGACAGGTTTCACACAGATCACGCTGCAATTCAACCTGAGTCGCAGCTTGGATGCCGCCGCTCAGGACGTCCAGTCGATGATTGCGAAGGCGGCACGAGATCTTCCGCAGAATTTGCCGAGTCCGCCTTCGTACCAAAAGGTAAATCCGGCGGACGCGCCGATTCTTTACCTGTCGCTCAGTTCACCCACTCTGCGTCTCTCCGATGTGGACGAGTACGCCGAAACGCTGATTGCGCAGCGCATCTCAATGGTGAGCGGCGTTGCTCAGGTCAGCGTCTATGGCGCGCAAAAGTATGCGGTTCACGCCAAACTCGATCCCAAGGCTTTGGCGAGTCGTCAGATTGGAATCGATGAAGTCACCACCGCCATTCAGAACGGCAATGTGAATCTGCCGACGGGGACGCTCTACGGTGCGCACCAGGCTTTCGTGGTTCAAGCCAGTGGTCAGCTTAAGAAAGCGATTGATTACGAACCGCTGATCGTGGCCTATCGGAATGGCGCTCCGGTTCGCCTCAAGGACCTGGGTTCGGTGGTGGAAGGAGTTGAAAACGATAAGACGGCGAGTTGGTTTTTCGACAACAAAGGTTTGCGACGCGCAATCATTCTGGCGATTCAACGCCAGCCCGGCACCAATACCGTCGAAGTCGTGGACTCGATTAAGGCACTGCTGCCCAGCTTTCGAACCGTGATGCCGCCGTCGGTGGACGTAGCCACTCTCTACGACCGGTCCGTGTCCATCCGCTCGTCGGTAAATGACGTTAAGTTCACACTATTTCTGGCGCTGGTTCTGGTGATTCTCGTCATCTTCCTGTTCTTGCGAAACCTGTCGGCCACGGCAATTCCGAGCATGGCATTGCCTATGTCCATCGTGGGCACGTTCGCCATCATGTATTTACTGGGATACTCGCTCGACAACCTCTCGCTGATGGCATTGACGCTCTCGGTGGGCTTTGTGGTGGATGACGCCATCGTCATGCTGGAAAACATTGTGCGGCATATGGAAATGGGCGAGCCTCCCATGCAGGCCGCGTTCAATGGCGCGCGCGAAATTGGTTTCACCATTATCTCCATGACGCTGTCGCTAGCGGCGGTATTTATCCCCGTACTGTTCATGGGAGGTATCCTCGGCCGATTGCTGCATGAGTTTGCCGTCACCATTGGCGCGGCCATTCTGGTTTCCGGCGTGGTATCACTCAGTCTCACTCCCATGTTGTGCAGCCGGTTCCTGCAAGCTTCGAAGGAAGCGGAAACTCATCACGGACGCCTGTGGTCGTTGTTCGAGCGATTTTTCGATGGCATGCTGCGGGTTTACGATCGCACGCTGCAGTTCACGCTGCGACATCGCGTCGCCACCATGGCGGTGTCGGCCGCAGTCCTGGTGGCAACGGTCTATCTCTTTATTGTGATCCCCAAAGGCTTCCTGCCGGATGAAGACCAGGGCCAGATCTTCATTTTCACCGAAGGTCCGCAAGGCATTTCTTTCGACAGCATGGTCGAACATCAGTTGGCGTTGACTCAGGTCGTGTTACAGCAGCCGTGGGTAGATTCATTCATGTCGACGGCGGCAGGAGGCAATGCGGGACGGATTTTTGTGCGCATGAAGCCGCGGAACGAACGCAAATCAGCGGCAGAGATCATTCAGGAGCTCCGTCCCAAACTGGCGTCGGTTCCGGGAATCAACGCTTTTCCTCAGATGCTGCCGCCCATCCGCATCGGCGGCCAGCTCACAAAAAGTCAGTACCAGTTCACGTTGCAATCTCCGGATACCGACGAACTTTATCAGGGCGAGCCTAAGTTCGAAAGCCGGCTACGCAGCGATCCCCAATTCCGGACGCTGCTGCAAGACGTGACTAGCGATTTACAGATTAAGAACCCACAGGTCAACGTAGATATCGATCGTGACAAAGCGTCGAGTCTCGGGGTTACCGCCCAACAAGTAGAAGACGCGCTTTACAGCGCTTACGGGCAACGCCAAATCTCAACGATCTACGCGCCGAACAATGCCTATCGAGTCATCACAGAACTGGAAAATCAATATCAGCTCGACCCATCGGCACTGTCGATGCTCTATGTCCGCTCCAGCAGCGGACAACTGGTGCCGTTGAATGCCGTCGCCAAACTCACGCGTACCGTGGGACCGCTCACCATCAATCACCTGGGCCAATTGCCGGCGGTGACGGTTTCATTCAACTTACGTCCGGGAGTGTCATTGGGAGTCGCGGTCAGCGCTGTCAACAAAGCCGCACGGGAAATGCTTCCCGCAACCGTCAGCCCCAGTTTTCAGGGCACGGCGCAGGCCTTTGAGTCCTCGATCAGCGGATTAGGGCTGTTGTTGTTGATGGCGATCCTGGTCATCTATTTGGTGCTGGGAATTTTGTATGAGAGCTTCATCCACCCGATCACGATTCTTTCCGGTTTGCCGTCCGCAGGTTTTGGAGCGCTGCTCACGCTGATGATCTTCCATCTCGATCTGAATCTCTACGCGTTCGTGGGCGTCATCATGCTGGTGGGCATCGTCAAGAAAAATGCCATCATGATGATCGACGTGGCGCTGGAAAAACAGCGCGACGGCGGCGAATCGGCGCAGGAAGCCATCTATCAAGGTGCGCTGCTGCGTTTCCGTCCCATCATGATGACCACCATGGCTGCGCTCATGGGCACGTTGCCCATCGCGCTGGGATTTGGTGCGGGGGCGGAATCGCGGCGTCCGCTCGGCCTGGCCGTGGTCGGAGGATTGGTTTTTTCGCAATTGCTCACTCTTTACATCACGCCCGTTTTCTATACTTACATGGAATCCTTCCAGAACTGGTTGAGGTCGTTTCGAAAGCGGAAGACGGTTCCCGAACGAGCCTTCGAAGAAGAACCAGTATTCGCGGGGAAATCCGGCAGCAAGATCGCTTGACCTTTTCATTTTAGCCAGTAACCTCGCCTGAGCTTTCGACTGACCAGAAATGTCCTGCAAGTGGTACTTACCTCCAGCGTTCCAAAGAAGATAGGCTGAGCAAAGTTCCTTAAAGAGCCAAACTCATTGAATAGGAGGATCTGTGATCCGCCGATTTGTGTGGCTGGTTGCTCTGTGCACCCTCTCGCTTGCTACCTATGATCCTGCTCAACCTTCGCTAACCATCTACAACCAGAACTTTGCCGTCGTTCGCCAAGAACTACCGTTAGAGCTGAAGTCCGGCGTGAATAGCGTCCGTGTCACGGACATCACTATGCACCTGGAACCTGACTCCGTGATCTTGCGCGACCCGACCGGGAAACAATTTATTCAGGTGCTAGAGCAAAACTACCGTGCCGATCCGCTGTCAGAGTCGCTTTTGCTTTCACTATTTGAAGGCAAAACGATTAACTTCCTGGTGCCTCGCGAAAACAAGCAAGAAATTGTCCCGGGGAAGATCATCCGAAGCGGCTATGTGCCTCACAGCCCCATAGCGATGCGCCAGTACGGCACTCAGTATTACCAGGCGCAGATGGCGCAGGGCGGCTCGGAGCAGCCCATCGTGGAGGTCGACGGGAAGGTGCGCTTCGGCCTGCCGGGAACGCCATTATTCCCCGCCCTCGGCAACGACACAGTGCTCAAGCCGACGTTGCAATGGCTGCTCTCCACCCCGAACCCCGGACCATTGCGGGCTGAATTTTCGTATGTAACCGGGGGGCTGACCTGGGAAGCCGACTACAACATTGTCGCGCGGAAAAAGGAAACGCCGTCGACGTTGTCGGCTGGGTCACAATGGACAATCAGAGCGGCAAGCGTTTTCAGAATGCTCGTATCAAGCTGATGGCGGGAGAGGTAAACAAGATTCAACCAGAACAAATGTATGACCGAGTACAGGTGTTCGCGAGTGCCGCCCCAATAAACGGCGCAGAACCCCACCGGTGACGGAAAGAACCTTCGACGAATATCACCTGTATACTCTGGCCCGTTCCACCACTCTGGACGACCGTGAAACCAAACAAGTGGAGTTCATAAGAGCTGGTAACGTTTCGACCACACAAATCTACATCTATGACGGCCTCAAACTTGATCCCAATCGCTATAACGGATGGAACTGGGAGAACATCCGCAATGACTTCTCGTATGGTACGGAATCAAACCCTAAGATATGGGTTATGCGAGAGTTCAACAACTCGGAAGCCAACCACTTGGGTATGCCGCTGCCGAAAGGGCGGGTGCGGTTCTACAGACGCAATGACGATGGGCAGATTGAGTTCACCGGGGAGAACGTGATCGATCACACTCCGCACGACGAAAAGGTGCGTGTCTATACGGGAAATGCTTTCGACCTAACGGGCGAGCGTCGCCGCACCGACTACCGGGTCGACACGAATCGGCAGACGATTGACGAATCTTTCGAAATCAAGGTCCGCAATCACAAGAAAGAGCCGGTGGATGTTCGTGTAGTAGAGCACCTGTATCGTTGGATTACTTGGGATATCTCGGCTAAGTCCGATCCGTATCGAAGGACGGATAGCAAGACCATTGAGTTTCCCCTGACGATTCCGCCGGATGGAGAGAAGGCGATTACGTATACGGCGCATTACACATGGTGAATGCTAGCAATGCAGGGCCATATATGAGATAGCTTCTAGTCTCATGAGTCATAAATAGCTTGCATAAATAATCGGATGAGAGTATGGTGGATCATGTCCAATCCACGAGGACGTCCCACCAAGCGCAAGCTCGTAGTCAGCCCAGAGCAGAAGTTAGCTTTGCGACAGCTGATTCAACAACCCCGAAGTTCACGATCTCTGGCCTTTCGGGCTCGCATCGTACTAGAGTGTGCCCGTGGACAGAACAACGTGGCAGTAGCTGCCAAGATGCACACTTCCGGCTTCACCGTGGGCATGTGGCGGAATCGGTTTATCAGCGGAGGGATAGCCGCTTTAGGAGATGAGATGCGCCCGGGAGCACCCCGCCAGATTGGCGACGACCAGGTGGAACGCGCCCTACGCCTCACTCTGGAAGAAGCCCCGAAAGGAGCCACCCACTGGAGCAGTCGTGCCTTGGCAACCAGAACCGGACTGAGTCAATCCACCGTCAGCCGCATCTGGCGGGCGTTCGGACTGCGTCCCCATCGCAGCGAGGCCTTCCAGCTGTCCAACGATCCCCTGCTGGTCGACCAGGTGCGCGCCATCGTCGGCCTGTACATGAACCCACCCCATCACGCGATCGTGCTCGGCGTAGATGAGAAGAGCCAGATTCAGGCCTTGAGCCGTAGTCAACCCCTCCTCCCCATGCTACCCGGACAGGCTGAGCCTCGAACTCACGACTACCAACGCCATGGCACCACCAGTCTGTTCGCTGCTTTGGAGATCGCCACCGGGTCGGTAATCGGTAAATGCTGGCCGCGCCCTCGGGCCCTTGAGTTTCGCAAGTTCTTGCAGCATATCGATCGTGCACTTCCGGCTGATCTGGCCGTCCATCTGGTCTTAGACAACTATGCCACCCACAAGACCCAGGAGATTCGCCAGTGGTTCCTGCGTCACCCGCGCTACACCCTGCACTTCACTCCCACGCACAGCTCGTGGCTGAACCAAGTGGAGCGTTGGTTCGGTCTGCTATCACAACGTCAGATCAAGCGCGGTTCCCACTACAGTGTGCGCGAACTGGAAGCTGCCATCGCAGAGTTCATCGCCATTCACAACCCGCAACCCAAGCCCTTTGTATGGACCAAAAGCGCCGATGATCTCCTCAACAGCATTGGCCGCTTCGCCTCCCGCACTCTGGCTGAGCATGGTGCAAACAATATATAGAAATCAATGACTCAGGAGACTAGGCTGAATTTTCCGCCGTTGATGATTTGGTAAACAGAATCTCATAGACCAACAATGCGGCGCCCACCACGATAGCGCTGTCGGCCACGTTGAACGCGGGCCATTGATATTGCCCGACGTAGAACAGCAGGAAGTCCACCACCCGGCCGCTCACGACGCGATCCCACAGGTTGCCCAGCGCGCCGCCGAGAATGAGCGACAAACCCACGCCGGTGGTGCTCATTGAATGGCTGTTTTTCCAGAGCAGGGCGGACACGATTACCAGCGCCACAATTGAGAACAGCACCAGCACGGCGATCTTCCACTCCGATGGAGACTCGGCGAACAAGCCGAAGGCGGCACCACGATTCTCCACGTGCGTAAGCCGGAAGAAGTCCGGAATTACCTGAATGCTGTCATGCAATGGAATTTCTTTGGCGATCACCCATTTCGCAACCCGATCGAGGAACACAATGCTCACAGCGATCAGGAAGTGCAACCTGCGCATGGCGTGATGGTTAATCATTGGGCCCCGGGGAAGGTTTCTCTGAACATTAGATTACTTAGATGAGGCCTCGGCTTCGAGTTCCTTTAGCGCCGCACTGCAGCGTTCGCAGATCGTGGGGTAAGCCGGATCGTCGCCCACGTGCGTGGAATAATTCCAGCAGCGTTCACACTTCTGGCCGGCAGCCT
>Ga0137390_10005646_pt1 | contig 10573 bp, 10 predicted proteins | sample 15con2h24AmetaG_FD_104937 | JGI IMG/M metagenome (GOLD analysis project Ga0137390, IMG submission 104937) | Vadose zone soil microbial communities from Angelo Coast Range Reserve, California, USA - 15con2h2.4A metaG | ecosystem: Environmental > Terrestrial > Soil > Vadose zone > Saprolite... | reverse complement strand
TTCTTTCCGTCGCCACGCAGCGCTCCTGGAAGACCGCCGAGGACGAATGGGCCTTTAAGACCGAGTGGCATCGCGTCTGCATTATATGGAATCAGGACAGTACGTCAACTGCAGGAGGCCACGACTGCGCGAGAACTTGGGGTCCGAGAGCAGAAAGGGCGACAGGTTGCGATCCTTCCGGGCGCTTTCTCTCCGTGCCGCCGCTCTTCATCGAGGGGGTCACTTCACAAGGGAAATCTGGAACTCCACTTTGACTTCATCCTTTACCTTGACCGTCCCGCCCGCGATACTCACGGGCGTGATCCCAAACCCAGTCTGCTTCAGGGTGGCTGATCCCCGATAGAGTCCGTCCTTGAAAGTAACATCAACGGTGACTGGATGATTCTGTCCATGCAAATTCAGGTTTCCGTGCACGACCCAGTGGTCTGTTTCCCGAGGTTCGACGGCAGTGGACTGAAAATGGATCTCCGGAAAGCGGTCGCAGTCCAGAACCTGAGCACCTTGCATTGTCCTTTGAATTTGCGCTCGTTTGTCCTCGGACTCTTCGGGATCGAGAACGCGCATCTTCCCCGCATCGATACGCAGCTCGATGGACGGGCCGTCAGATTCTTTCAGTTCGCCCGACTTAATCGGAGCCTCTATCTCATGGTTGTGGGCGAAGGCCGAGAAGAAACCCGTCTTGTAGACGCGTACCTTCAGTGAGGAACGAGATACGTCGATCTTCCGCGTGTTCGGTAAAGCTGTGATGCTACACGCTAGACAAAGCAATGAGATGACGACAGCAAAAGTTGCTCTGTTGACCCTATTCATCGGTACCCCCGGCACGACGAGTTCATACTCTTCCCACTCCACTCTTCGTACCCCGAAAGATAAGCACGAATAAGAGGAGCCCGGCAACGCCGCATGTAATAAAGCCGACGCGCAATCCAAATGCCTGCGAAAGCGCTCCAATAAGAATGGGCCCGACCATGTCGCCGAACTCCTTGAAAGAACCAGCGGCACCCATGGTCGCCCCGAGGTGGCCAGCTCTTGCCAGTCGGCTTACGACCACGTCTGAGTTCGTCCAGACGATGCCGATGCCTGCCCCTGAAACGGCCGCAACAATTATCAGTGCTGGGCCCCTCAAAAACGGGGCCATCATGATGCCGAACGCCGACAGCAGCAGGCCGATGCGAACTGTCAGCTCTCCATCTATGATGTCCGCCCACTTCCCGGCGAGTGGCTGTATAAGTAGATAGCTTAACGCGACAACGGACAGAATGAGGCCAGAGTGGACCGCTTTGTAGCCGAGCGAGTGGACGTACACGGGAAGGAATCCAAAAAGAATGCTCACGAAGAACATGTTCACCACGATGACGGCGTACCACTTAGCGAGTAGAGGTTCTCTGAAGACGCTGACAAGCGTCTTGATTGAGAAATCATCGTCATCCTGAAGCGTGCCGCCGGCCGGCTGCACCTGCACACTTGGCAGCGGCAAGGAAATCAAAAACGCAAATACACCGATGGCGGCTGTAGCCAGGAAGAGAGCGGCGAAGTTGCTTCTTGAGACGATGAGCCCACCAATGATGGGACTAACGACATACCCAGATCCCTTGATCGCGTTGTAGACGCCGTATGCGCTCCCTCGGCGGTCCGGATAATAAACCCCAATGAGTGCAAGCGATACGGCCGAGAGCCCCGCTGCGCCAAGACCCTGCAGGAATCGAACGAAGATCAGCAGGCGTGGGCTCACGAAGGGATAGAGAACGGAAGCTAGAGTGAAGACCACGATGCCGGCGAGCATCGTTTTCTTCATGCCTTGCCGGTCTGATAGCGCACCGAACGCGGGCTTGGCCAGAATCTCCGCAAAATCGTAAGCGGCGATGAGGAGGCCGATCATGGCGGTCCCAATACCTACCTGTTCAGCATAGACCGGCAGGTTGACCGCAACGATGTGTGCTCCGAAGGATGTCACGAATCCCACGAAGCCGAGGATGAAGACCGGGAGCATGCGCCGGAGCATATGGGGTTTCCTTAACTCTGGAGTGCCTTATAGAACGTGAACCCACACTCAAACTGAGACCATCTACACCACGTTACAAGATGGATGCCTCTTCTTTTCTGTCCGTCGCGTCGCGCTCGAATACTTCATAGAGCAAAGGCAGTACTACCAGAGTTAGCACCGTACTCGTGATCAACCCGCCGATCACGACCGTAGCGAGCGGGCGCTGCACTTCAGCCCCCGCGCTAGTGGACACGGCCATCGGAATGAAACCTAAGCTGGCCACGAGAGCCGTCATCAACACGGGGCGGAGACGGATGAGTGCTCCTTCGCGAATGGCCTCTCTCAATGGCTTGCCGCTCTGCTTCATGTGATTGATGTAGGTAACCATCACCACGCCATTAAGGACGGCTACCCCGAATAGCGCGATGAAACCAACCCCTGCGGAAATGCTGAAAGGCATCCCTCTCACCAGGAGCGCAAAGACTCCCCCTACGATGGCCAGCGGAATACCCGAAAAGACGAGCAATGCGTGCTTCACGGAATTGAATGTGGTGAAGGGCAGAAGAAAGATCAAAAATAAAGACAAAGGCACGACGATCGTCAAGCGCTTCCGCGCGCGCTCCAGATTTTCGAATTGGCCACCAAAGCGGACTCGATAGCCAACTGAAAGCACAATCTTTTTCTCGTCGAACAGCTTTCGCGTGTCCTCGACAAAACTGCCGATGTCCCGTCCCCGGACATTACCCTCTACGAAAATCACGCGCGAGCCGTCCAAGTGGCTGATCTCCGCTGGACCCTCCACTTCCCGGATATCGGCAAGAGACTTCAGGGGAACGCGCTCTCCGCCCGGCGCGGTCACGGTAAGGTTGGCAATCGCTTCTTTGTCGCCGCGTGCGCCCTCCGAAAACCTAAGAACGAGATCAAAGCGTTTCTGCCCTTCTAGAATCACCGTCGTCTGCAAACCTGCTATCGTCTCGACGACTTCCATAACGTCCGCTGCATTGATGCCGTACCGCGCAATCTGGTCGGGCCGGACAGCAACCTCCATCACGGGAAGACCGGATACCTGCTGTGCCCGGAACCCACGAGCTCCAGGAATTCTCGACACAGCGTCGACCACTCCGTTTGCAGTCTTTTCCAACACCTTTATGTCTTCGCCGAAGATCTGAATCGCGAGGTCCGAACGAACACCAGCGATCAGCTCATTCATGCGCATCTCGATGGGCTGCGAAAACTCGTAACTAACCCCAAGGAACTTTCCGAACTCTTTCTCCAGAGCTGCGAACAACTCATCATGGTTGTGAACAGATCGCCACTGTTCCGGAGGTTTCAGGAGAAGGATGAAGTCGGTGCTATTCGGCCCCATGGGATCGGTAGCAATCTCCGCCCTTCCGGTCTTTGAGACAATGGTCTCGATCTCATTGGGGAATTTCTTCAGGAGTGCCTGCTCCATGGCGGTGTTCTCCCGATTGGCCTCGTCGAGGGAGATTCCGGCAGGGCGCCTCATCTCCAGGGCGAAAGCGTTTTCATCCAGCCTGGGGATGAACTCCGATCCCAGGAAGAGGCTCGTAACGATGGCAATCATCACAGCTGCCCCACTCAAGAGGAACAACAACGACCTGTGCTGAAAGCTCCAGTCAAGCGCGGGCCCGTAGAACTGCTTTGCTTTACGGACGAAGAAATTTTCTTTTTCGGCCAACTTGCCGCTCAGAAGCAGGGAAGTCAGGACTGGAGTAATCGTGAAGGTGAGGAGCAAGGAACCGATCAGCGCAAAAACGACGGTGATCGCCATGGGACGGAAGAGCTTGCCTTCGACTCCTTCCAGAGTAAGGATGGGCAGGTACACGATGATGATGATCCCGATGCCGAAGATGATGGGACGACCCACTTCGGCGCAAGCTTCCGTAATCTTCTCGATGAATCCTTTTTGATCCGTGCCCTCGGAAAGCCGGCGCACCGAGTTTTCCACCATCACCACCGAACCATCGACGATCAAACCGAAGTCGATAGCTCCCAGGCTCATCAGGCTGCCCGCGATTCCGAACTTCTCCATCAGCGTGACCGCGAACAGCATGGAGAGCGGGATCGAAAGCGCAACGATGACCGCCGCGCGCAGGTTTCCGAGCAGTAGCAAGAGAACGGCGATGACGAGAATCGCACCCTCGAACAGATTCTTCTCCACGGTATGGATGGTGCGGTTGACCAGGTCCGCCCGGTCGTAGAACGGCTTCAGTTTCACCCCATCCGGCAGACTCTTGGCTATCTCGGCAAACCTCGCTTTCACACTCTCGACGACGGTTCTTGAATTCGAGCCCATCAGCATCATCACGATGCCGGAGACGACCTCGCCCTTTCCGTCTTTCGTGATTGCTCCCTGGCGCAGCGCAGAGCCGATCCTCACCTCCGCCACGTCTTGGACTTTCACTGGGATTCCGTTCTTACTCGTGATGACTACGTTTCGTATCTGCTCCAGGCTTTGTACCTGGCCGATACCGCGAACGGCGAACTGTTCGGCATTCTTGACAATGTAGCCGCCTCCGCGATTCTGGTTATTCGCGGCGACAGCTTCCTGGACTTGCCGGAGCGTCACCCCGTATTTCAGCAGGGCGTCCGGTCGAATGAGCACTTCGTATTGCTTTTCGAAGCCACCTAGTGAATTTACTTCCGCGACGCCCGGAACAGTTCTCAAGACTGGTTTCACTACCCAGTCTTGAATCGTGCGAGCCTCGCGCAAATCGTTCCCCGGCGTCTCGACCGTGTATTGATAAATCTCTCCTAGCCCCGTACTGATCGGTCCCATTTCCGGTGTGCCGAAGCCAGGTGGGATTTCGGCGCGCACATCCTGTAGGCGCTGCTGCACCAGCTGTCTTGCGAAATAGATATCCACGCCATCTTCGAATACCACGGTGACCTGCGAAATTCCGAATTTCGAAATGGAGCGCACCTGTTGAACGCGAGGCAAGCCAGACACCGCCACTTCCACTGGTAACGTGATCTGCTTCTCGACTTCCAGGGGAGACAGGGCCGACGCGTTCGTGTTGATTTGGACTTGGATGTTGGTGATGTCCGGCACCGCATCAATTGGCAGATGCACCGCAGCCCACAATCCAAGTCCGATCAGTAGCAACGTAAGTGTGACGACCAGGAGCCGCTGCCGCAGCACGAAATCCAGGTACTTTTTGAGCATTCTCTCTTTGCCTCAGTCCTGCAGCTTGGATTTCGCCAGCTCGCCTTTCAGCAGGTATGCGTTTTCGGTGACTACGACGTCGCCGGGCTGTAGTCCATTCCTTATTTCGACCCTCGGACCGTCACGCGCTCCGAGTTCCACGGATTTGCGCTCGAAGGTAAACGTCCGTTTCGGATTCCCGGCAGTATTCCCGACTTGAACGAATACGTAGGATTCACTTCCTTCGGACTGCACCGCAGCAAAGGGAATCACAAGCGCATCCTTGCTGCGAGCCGTTTCGATTTCGATGTTCGTAAACAGACCTGGACGAAGGACGAAATCTTTTCCGGAGGCGCCACCGGCGGAACGATTGGTGGCCAAGACTCGGAGTTGCACTGTGCGGGTCTTCTCGTCCACCTGCTCGCCGATGTAGGTGACCTTCCCTCGAAAAACGGTATCCGGCAGGTTGGGAATCCGGATCACGGCAGGTGCGCTGGTCCTGATTCCGGGAAGATCCTGCTCCTGTGCCACTGCTTGCACCCAAATCTGAGAGAGATCCCCCACGAAGAAAAGTTGGTCTGAAGCCGCAACGCTCTGACCGGTGGTTACGCTCCGCTGGAGAACCGAGCCGCCGATAGGACTCTTCAACGTGTATTGATTCCTGACAGCCTTGGCGCCCTCCTTCGCGAGTGATTGAATCTCGTCTGCACCAAGGCCAATGCCTCTGAGCCTCGCGGAGGTTGAATCGAGCTTGAGCCTTGCACGCGTAAGATCCGCCTCAACGCCGATCATTTCGTTCTGCGTGCGGAGCCCTTTCTCAAAGAGCTGCTTCATCCGCGCGAAATTTTGTTCCGCCAACTCCGTTTCCGCACGCGCCATGACGTAGGACGCCATGGCATCTCCGAGATCAAGCGATTCGATCAAGCAAAGCGGGGAGCCTCTTTGCACTCGGTCTCCAACGCCTTTGTAAATGGCACGAACGACGCCGGGGACCTGAGGCGTTACATGCGCGATGCGATCTTCCGCCAGCTGTACTTCGCCAGGAGCCTGAAAGAGAACGGGAACGGAGCCCCGGCTTACGGCTGCTGTCCGGATTTCGGCCAATTTGAAGGCGTCCTCTTCCAAAACAACCTTGTCTCCTTGGACGCGGCTCGGAGTGCCGGCAACTTGCTCGCCTACCTCGGTTCGTTCCGACTGTCCCGTTTCTTCCTTCGCAGTGCGATTGAACTGGAGCCGTCCCGTGAGAAACAACACGGCGCCCGTTCCGACCACCGCAACCAGAACGGCCAATGCGGCGTGTTGTCTCACCCACGCCAGGGGCCCCGCACCCTCGGCGCGTTTCTCGATTCGAGCATTGTTTTCTAGATTCATGGTTGCTTGTTCATGCTTTCTGCTTCGGAGAGGTGCGCCCCGATCGCTGCTTCCAAGTCGAACGCGGCCTTCCAATACTCCAGCTCCGTGTTCACGAATTCCCGGCGGCTTCTCAGAACTTTGTCCTGCGTTGCCACGAGTTGCACCAAGTTGAATTCGCCGAGCTGAAACCCGGATTCGGTCAGCTCTACGTTCTCGTCGAGGGTTCGCTGGATGGAGTCCCGGTACAGACGGATCAGGCGCTCCTGCGCCTGGAGATTCCGGTAGGCCTCATTGAGCTCCGCCCGCGCGAGATGTACCTTCGCAGTAAAGCCGTCGCGAAGTTTGTCACGGGTTCCTTCGAGCGAAGCGATCAAGCCCTGGTTCAGGTTAAGAAGCGGCAAATCCAAGCCGAGAGTGATTCCGAGACGGTCAACCGTGCCTTCGCTTTTTCCGCTCTCACGCTCCCAGCTCGGGCCCACGCGAAACCATGGAATCCGCTGAATGTAGGCGAGCCGCAAGTCTTGCTCTGCCTGTTCGTATTCCTGCTTTGCAGCAGCGAGCTGTGCGCGCCGCTCAATCATCAGGGACTCCAGAATGCCCGGGTCCAAATGCAAGGGTCGGTAGGCAATGGAGTCGGACGATGCTTTCAGTTTCAGATCGTAAAGAGGAGGCAGGCCGAGTAATTGCAGCAGTGCCTGCCGCGCCCGGCCCCGATCGCTGCTGGTTACCTCCCTCTGGCGCAAGGCGAGGGCATACTCGACATTGACCAGATTGAGGTCCAGCCGACTTGCGTCACCCAGCTCCCTTTTTTGAAGAAAGAATCTTCGGATTCGTTCCTGCAATCGCACCGACGCATCGTCAATTTTCAACTGGTCTTCGAGCGCCGAGACCGTCAGATATGCTTTTCTTACGTCTGCAGCCAGCTGCCACTCTTCCGCCGAAATCTGGTTCTTTACTTCTTCGATCTTGGCCCGAGCACGGGAGATTCTCGCGCCGCGTTCCCCGGGCCGGGGGGGACTGAAGAGCGCGGCCAGCGAACTCGAACCTATGCCACCGCCGCCTACCAGGTTAGCTAGGGCGCTTGAGGAAATCTCAGGATTTGGCAGGAGCCGAGCCGAGACCAGTTGCCCTTCGGCGACGCCCCGTTCCTTGCGGAACGCGCGTAGATTCGGGTTCAGATAGAGAGCCAGGGCCGCCGCTTCGTCAACGGACAGGCCGTTTGCAGTATCGATGTTCGGTGCATTCTGATCCGGTTTGGCTTGCACGGGTGCAAGGGCTTCGAGCCTGATCGTCTGCAGATCATGCAGGACCTGACGATCCGCAATGGGTTTGCGATGGTATGCGCCGCATCCAGCGGTTCCTAGACAGACGACAATGCATAACAAGCCCGGCGACAATTTTCGCTGCATGGAAATCCGCTCCGTTCTGACAAAGGTGTACGCACTGCTCAAGAGCAGCGGCAAATGCTTTTCGAGGTTGGAGCTAGATACGCAACGGGAGTGGCGGAGGGATTTCAGGCAGGACAGCCGCGAAGTCCAAAGCGGGTAGCGTGAGCCGGACTAAACGAACGAGACTGAACCTTTCAAGAACTGGTCCTAAAAGAACGACAAACGTTTTTGCAATCCAATAGGCCAATTCGAGGAGCAAAACGAGGACTGCTACGGTTGATTCTGTATCGTAACCCGTTTGAAAAATATTGCCATTCCAATGCATCGCCGTCTCGATAAAGGGAGAAAGCGCGCATCCGAAGAGCGCAAGCGCGACTAGGATATGAAAAGCCCTAGATATCCTGATTATCATGCTCTGGCGAAAGTAGACGGATTCAGCGGCCGAGTCAAGTTTGGAGAGCCCTAGCTGATGTGTCAACTTGAAACACGCGCTCTTGACGGGAACGTGTCGAGGGCGAATCGTTCCTGCAACGATGAGCAGGAGTAGAAGCCGAGGCACCTCGAGCCCTAGTAGCCAAGGACGATGGGGCGCTGCGATAGGTTCCTCGCCTCGCGATTCAGTCGAGTGCTGCTTTGGATTACGGCAGCAATCTTCGTCGCCGGTTTCTTCGTCGGATTTCTGCTGGGCCCGATCCTGGAAAGGCCTCGACCGCCCCTAGCACCTCTGAATGTGTCGAATTGTCAACGGGAATCGTCGCAGGCCTTGCCCTGCAATCCCTCGGTTCCCTCTCTCGCGATGACGGGGACCATGATGAGAGCTGCCGCAGGGTCGGCCCACCACAGACCGAAGAGGGCGTTGAGCAGTAACCCGGCCAGCAGGATGGCTGATAGATACGTGCAAAATTCCGTCTGTTTCGCATCCGCGTGCATCGCGGCGCTGCCCAGGACGCTCCCAACCCTTCGCTTGGCACGCGAGAGTATCGGCATGACAACCAGAGAGACACAAGCCAGAATAATTCCGGGCACGCTGTGTTCGGGAGCTCGCTTGGACCATAAGCCTGCGGCGGATTCATAGGCGATATAAGCCGCCAGCGACAAGAAGCAGACCCCTACAATCCTCAGCGCACGCCTCTCGTTGCGTTCGCGGCGCCCTGCATCCACATCAACCGACATCCTCCATAGCAAGACCGATCCGGATGTCACTTCGATGAAGCTGTCGAGGCCAAAACCCATCAGGGAAATGCTTCCGGCAAACGCCCCCGCAACAATTGCTACTAGCCCTTCTAGGGTATTCCACGCGATCGTGAAATATTCGAGCCTTCGCCCATGATGAACAGTCGCCGCGCGGTCCAGAACTGCTGTTTCGGTCATATCCCTAGCCTACAAGGATCAGTCTTTAGGCATCCCGATTCGGAGTCGGTTTGCGTCGGGGTCGTGGATCTCAATTTCGTACCCCCAAGGTGCTTCTTCGACTTCTACTCCAAATTCTTTTGCGATTGAATAAACGTCGGCAACTCCAAGGTATAGGAGCGTGTCCGGCCTCGCATCGCCCGTGTGTTCTGACAGGAACAGTTTCATCGGTCCGCGCTCGACGGTTACGAAAGCCGGGAGTCCAGGCTCGAATCGATGCACCGACGTTTGATGGAAACCAAGTCGGTTGTACCACGCGACAGCAATGCTGGCATCCTGAACGCGCAGTATCGGAATCACTTTCTCTTCCATGCGGTCAGTATAGCAACGGCTACGCCCCTTTCTTTTGTTTCCCCGGGGGAAAGTTCAACAGGCACCTTCAGGGCTGGTCGTTGAGCGCCTTCTCCAGTCCCGGAATAATTCGCACAACTGGGCCGTTCCAAAATACTGCTGTCGGCTCGTCCTTCCAGTGTGCGTGCGGTGCGTAAAGAATCGCGTCATCCCAGTAGAATCCGTTCTGGACGCAGCAGCTCAGCTCAGGCTGCGGAGGTTTTTGCTTAACAATCTCATTTAACGCGCTTGCCACAACGTGCTTCGCATCCCAAAACTGTCGGACCCGCCGGTCCGGAATTCGCGCCAGCGTATTCCCGCTGGGCGACTTCCAATCGGTTGCCAGGATGGGCTCCCAAACAACCAGCACACGGACCTTTCGATCCGCGTGCCCAGCCAACAGTTGCTGGACTGCGGAGGCCCCCCGCAGACAAGTTGGTCACGTCGGAGAAAGAAGCAGCACCAGCCGAGGAGCATCGGAGTCACGGTCAAAATCATTCTCGAAGTCACTGAAATTTGTATTTGACAGCGCAATGAGAGGCTCCTGGCCTGGCGGTACTGACGAAGGACCCCACAGATACACGACAGCCAGAAGTAAAACGACAGCTATCACCGCCAGAACGATTACTCTCTTCTTCGTCATTTCCCAGTCTCGTAGAACCGGTCCGCGATGAATCCAGCAATTTGCTGGGGAAATAGAATCATCCCCAAAACCACAACCAATGCGGCCCAAAGCAGCACATTGCCGAGCAACCTACCTCGGACAGCGCATTGCTTAGCGCGATGCTGTTGCCAGAATCCGAGGCCAAGCAATACAACCGAGAGACCCAAAAGCCAGGGACGGAGCGTCGTGAAGAAAGCACTCGCGGCGCCGGCCCCAAGAGCAGCGGCAAATCCGAGCGGAAGGCAACAACTGATCGTCGCGACGGAACTGAGCATCGC
>Ga0137390_10005643_pt1 | contig 10575 bp, 2 predicted proteins | sample 15con2h24AmetaG_FD_104937 | JGI IMG/M metagenome (GOLD analysis project Ga0137390, IMG submission 104937) | Vadose zone soil microbial communities from Angelo Coast Range Reserve, California, USA - 15con2h2.4A metaG | ecosystem: Environmental > Terrestrial > Soil > Vadose zone > Saprolite... | reverse complement strand
CCGACGGGGCCATCGGCCAGTAGGCGCCTGTTTAACTCCGGACCGGCACTGTCTCCGATCCGGCTCGGATTTTCAGGTGCCGATCCAGGTCACTGGCGAATCCCTGGAAGTTGGTCGCGACCTGCTTCATCCCGGATAGCCCTGGCTCGTCGGCGAGCTTGAGCGAGACATCGGCCAGCGTCTCGAAGCGCTCGTGAAGAATTTTCCACGCGGCGTCGCGGTGCGGGAGGACGAAGAAGGCGGGGCGCACGATCTCGAATGCCGGCCCCGCCGTCTGACCCGAGTGCTGCGGGCCGACCGGGAGCGAGGTCATCATCGGACCGAGGCTTCGCATCGTCCAATTCATCAGGTGCTTAACCGTTTTGGCGAGTGTTTCGAGTTCGTCCGGTGTCTCGCCGTGATGGACGAAGTAGCGGCTCTGGGCCTGCAGCGTGACTTCGTAGGTGGCGTTGAAGACGTCCGCGACGCGCTTGGTTAGCGGATCTTCGATCAGCGTCACCAGGTCGACATCGGGCGGCTCGCGTAGGAACACGGGAATCACCGGACGCGCGGGCTCGAACGCCGGGTCCGCGCGGCGCACCGCCAGATAGTCCTCGAGGATCCCCACGAATTTGCCGAAGTGCGATTTGACCCAATCGCCACGGGCGCCTTCACCCTGCTCGACGATGATCTCGATCGCCGAACTCGCGGACGCGAGGTTGGTCACGGCGGTCAACTCCGGCCACTCGAAGGTCTGCGTCGTCGCCTGCGCTTTTGGCGGTCCGATGAAGACGTCTGCCTCGCCGTAGCGGTCGACCAGGTGGGCGAGTCCCCGCTCGATGCCGCGGTAGAGGTGGCCGACCGTGTGCCATTCCTCCGCACCCCCCGTGATCTGCGGATCGTCGTTGGAGAGCGGCCGCAAATGACCGACCGCGCCGAAGCCCTCGGCATCGCGCAGCGCCATGCCCTCGGGGCGCTCGAGGAACATGAAGTGCCGGAGCGCCCGGTCGCCAAACGCCAGCAGGGCGATCTGGACGTCCGGGGGATACCAGCGGGACAGGATCGGGAAGTTGGGCCGCTCGAAATGCGGTGCGGCCCCAATCGCCGTCAGGATGTTGGTGGCCAGCGCCAGGTGCAGCATCTCCTGCTTGACGACGTCGATGATGGTGAGCTCCCAGGCCTGGATGCGCGCGAGCTGCTCCGGCGTGACGCCCTCCTCGACGCCGCGCTTGAGGGAGAACTGAGCGTACAGGTACTCGCAGAGCAGGCCGTGCTCCAGTTCGCAAGCCTCCCCGAGCAGGTAGACCAGCTCCTCCCGGCTTTCAACCCGAAGCGGCGGCTCCGGCGCCTGCCCGTTCCCTTCCCCGGCCACTGGCATACGGGCATTCTGGGCGCCGTGGCGGCCGGGCCGCAACTTCTGGAGCCATTCTGGGCGGCTAACCGGGTCGCTGGAAGCCGCCTCAATACGCGTTGTATTTGGCGCCTAATGGCCCAAGACGAGCGGATTCCTGTCGACTTCCACCAGGGGATGTTCCGCATCGCCGCCATCGCCTTCGTGACCGCCGCCACGGTCGACGTCGGCAGCAGTTTCATCGGCGCGGTTCACCTCGACTTCACCGGCATCTGGATCGTCGGCATCCTTTCTTATGTGGGGGCGGCCGTGAGCTGGTTTTTCCCCTGGCACCGGCTGCCGGTCGAGCGATTCCTGGTGGTGATCGTGATTCCGGGCCTGGCCCTGCTGGGCTTCATGCTCATGTACACCGGCGGCACGCATTCGCACATCCTCCCGATCTTCATCGCGCCCGCGGTGTTCATGGCGGCGGCCTACGGGTTCCGCTCCGGCGCGGCGATCGCGCTGCTGACGGCGGCGACCGCGACCCTTCCGCTCCTGATCAACGGCTGGGACAACTATTACGCACGGACCGTTGTCGTCCTCGCGGTGTCGACCATGCTCTGCGCCTTCATCTCGGCTCGGGTTCGGAAGGCGCTTCTCAACGAGTACGAGAGCCGCCGGCGCCAGCAGGAAGAGAGCTACGTCGCGACCATCGGGGCGCTGGCTGCGGCGCTCGATGCCAAAGACCGGTACACGGAGGCGCACTCACGGGAAACCGCAGAGCTCGCCGTCAACGTTGGGAAACGGCTCGATCTGCCGGCCGATCAGCTCCGTCTACTCAAATACGGCGCCTTGCTCCACGACATCGGCAAGATCGGCATCCCCGGCTACATCCTGCAGAAGCCGGGCCCGCTGACCTCCGAAGAATTCGCCATCATGCGCGAGCACCCGGTCATCGGCGAGCGCATCGTTGCTTCCGTAGCGTTTCTTGCCCCACTGGGTCCGATCGTCCGGGCGGAGCACGAGCGATGGAACGGCACCGGCTATCCGGATGGCCTCAAAGGGGAGGAGATCCCGATTGAGGCGCGCATCATCCACGCCTGCGACTCGTTTCACGCCATGGCCTCCGACCGCTCATATCGCAAGGCCATGCCCATCAAGAAGATCGTTGGGGAGTTCCGTAAGGAAACCGGCCACCAGTTCGACCCGCGGGTGGTCGACGTGATGCTGGACCTGATCGAGCACGACCCGCCCCATTTCACCGCCGCCGCCGAAGCGGTCGGACAGCCGACCCCGGATGCCGCGGTTTCAGGGCCGCGCGGTTGGGCCCAACACATGCAGACGGTCGAGGCCCTCGGTCAGCAGCTCGCCCGGGCAACCAGCATCGAGGACATCTGCAATCGCATCGGTGAGACCATTACGGCTTTGCTACCGCTCGACCAGTGTCGCGTGTTGTTGATGAGTGAAGACCGCACGCGCCTCGAGGTCGTGTACTTACGAGGGACCGACCGTGACGAATACCGGGAAGTGACCGCGATCAATGCGGCAGTCGAAGTGGGGGAGGGAATTGCCGGCTGGGTCGCTGAGTCGCGGCGTGGCGCTGTGCTGGGCGATACCGAGCACCATCCCAAGGCGGCGCATGTGAAGGGAACCACGGTAATCGACGAGTCCATGCTGGCGGTCCCCGTGATGTTCGAAGACGAGGTCCTGGCGGTGATCGTGATTCTCAAGCTCGGGTTGAATCAATATTCGCTCGACCAGCTGCGACTGCTGACGATCCTGGCCAATCAGGCCGCCGTTTCGATCGCCAACGCGCGATTGATCGAGCGGCTCGCCGCGGCCGCGACCGTCGATCCGCTGACGGGCTTGATGAACCGCGGGGCGTTCGAAGAGGCGGTCAACAAGCAGATGTTGCGACCCCAGTCGTGGGGAACCTTGCTGATGCTCGATGTGGAGGACCTCCGCGTGACGAACCAGGCCTATGGCCACCGGGCCGGTGACGCTGTCCTGAAGCGGATGGCCCGCGCGATTCGGACGTCCATCCGCGGTGACGACCTGGCGTCGCGGTGGATCGGTGACGATTTCGCGATTCTTGCCCCGGGAATCGACGCCACGCAGGCCGCCCTGCTGGCCGGTCGGATCGAAACCGCCCTACAGTCCGACCGGATCTCGATCCGGTGGGGGACCGCCGAATACCACGGCGACGCCCTGACCGCCCAGGACCTCCTGACGGCGTCGCTGAAGTCGCTGGCCGATCGAGCTGGCACGGGCACCCCGCCGCGTGTCGACGTCGGCGCCAAGGCATCCTGAGATCGCCGCCGACCTTTGGGCAAGGCCCTGCGCCCGAATGGGCAGGATGCGGCGAGTTTCGCGCAATATCCTTGACGGTCCAAAACCGGTCGCCTAACGTCAAAACCCGCCGCTGAAACTTGAGCGCCCACGGGCGTAACGACCCGTGCCGAGGAGGGTGTGAGGCTAGACGTACGTCGCCGGCTGAAGCCGCCATCTTCGTCCGCCGAGATCCTGGCGCGCCACGCGTGGAAGCTTGGCCTGGGCGTCGTCGTGGCCGTGCTCCTGACGGCCCGGGGCACCGGCCCGACGTACACGCACCCGCACGGGCTCCCGACCAGCGTCGTCGCGACCAGTGTGCCGTGTGGCGACATCAAGCTCGATGCCGGCAGCACCAACACCGCGACCTGGACGGCGACGAGCAGTCCCTACGGGACGGGCAGCCCCTACATCCTGCCGCACAACGATCCCAATCTCTCCACCACCGATCCCAACAATCCGAATTGCCTGACGATCGCCAACGCGCCCGATGAGGTGCATGTGCCCGCGGGCGTCAAGCTCGTGATCGATGGCAGCCGGGGTCCGGTCCAGATCTTTTCTCACGGGACCGGGATCTTCGTCAACGGGGGTCAACTCAAAACCATCAGCACCGATACGACGAACACCGTGGTATTCGATGCGGAACCAGACGTTGCCTCGTGGGATGGCATCAATGTCAGTGCTGCCGACCCAGCGCACCGCGGGAACGCGTCACTGTCGTTTGTCAGCATTCAACACGCGCTGACGGCGATCACGATCACCAGTGGCGCCACCTCGTCGCCCGATAGCGTCAGCTATGGCCTGACGGTACGCAACAGTGGCATCGGCCCGTCGTATTTCGACGGGATTGACGCCACCAACACTCCGATCTCTCTGTCCGGCCGCGTCGACCCGCTCACCCTGCGGCCAGATGGCCAGTTTGGCACGCTGAACAACATCGGCTCGCAGGGGATCAAGGTGACCTATGACCCGGGCCAGCCGAACTATCCCGCGAGCATTCCCGACAAGGCGCTCGATGTGGAGAACATGACGTTCGGCAGCTCGGTGCCGTTCGGTGAGACCACCTGTGTGCCGCTGCAGCCATGCGCGGCCGGATCGATTGGCAATGACGCGATCCAGGCGAACTTGGTTACCGGCCAGCCGCCAATCAAGCTGGACAACAACAGCTTCTTCCGGGCCGGATCGTACGGACTGGAGCTGGCCAATGCCAACAGCCCAACGATCACCAACAACATCTTTACTTGCAATGGGAGCGGCTCACCCAAGCCGGTGATCAGTTGCATCGGAACCGGCCTGCGATACCCCGCCGTCTACCTGAGCAGCGTGACGAACCTCAAGTTTGCCGCCAGCGGCATCAACAACAACACCGGGCAGCAAAACGGCCTCGATGCGATCGGCCTCAACGGCCAGGTGGTTTCGGACCTGGTCTGGCAGACGCCGACGAACGACGCCAACACGCCCTCTTCCGGCCACCCCCCGCATGCGCTCGGCTACGTGGTCGCGAACGGCGACCTGCAGCTCGTCGGCTCGAAGCTGACCGTGAAAGACGGCGACGTGGTCAAAGTCAAGGGCGGCGCCATCCTCGTCACCAGCGGCAGCGTAGATGCCAGCAGCGCCGGGCTGAAGACCTTTACCAGTCTGCGTGACAACACGGTCGGCATCCAGGCCTGCCCTTCGGTCTTCGTCCAGAGCTGTCCCTCCCCACTGCCGGCAAATGAATGGATCGGCCTCACCCTTGTCGGCAGCACCGGCAACATCGCCAACGCCAGCATCCTGTTCCCGACCAAGGCGATCGACATCAGCGGCGGACAGGCCTCGCTGAGCGGGCCCGACGGCGGGTCCTACGGGCTGGTCGTCACCAACAGTCGCCTGGGGCCGACCTTCTCCGACAGCGTCGCCGTCAACGCCACCCCGGTCTACATCAGTGCCAGCAAGTTCTGCCGCATCGACACCATCCCAGCGGATCTCACCTACCTGCAGTGCACGGGAGCAGGCCCTGGTGACCACGGGATCAACGCGAGTTACACGGGGACCCCACGGCCGGCGGCTGGGGGCGGTCTCAAACTGCTGGGCAACGACTTCGAGGGCAGCACGAATGAGGCGATCCTTGGGACGGCGCTCGGCGGGCGGGTGGTCGACATCGAGAACAACACCGTCGAGGGGGCCGGCGCCTATGGCGTGCACCTCGTGTCGGCCGACAACCTGATCCTGAAGGGGAACGGCATTACCGGCAGCGGCACCGGCAACGTGGCAAATACCACGACCTACGCCGCGATTTACCTCGACGGCATCAGCAAGGCGGACTTCAGCGGCCCGATCAGCGGCAACACCGGGACCGGCAACGGTCTGGACGCGATTGCCTTCCATGGGTCGACCGCCGACGCCAAGCCGCTCAAATGGAAGAGCGCCGGCGCCAGCGGCGGCGCCCTCGGCTACATCATCGACGGAGACCTGGCGGTCAACGGCGACCTCGCGCTCGCCGCCGGTGACTACGCGTCGGTGCTCGGTGGAGCGGTCACGGTACACAACGGCACGTTCAGCTCCACCGGCGCGGTGCTGAGCAGTCTCAAGGAGCAGGCGTCACATCTGCCCAGCTGTGGTTCGGTCTTCGTTCCAAAGATCTCCGGCGTGTGTCCCGTCCCAGCCCCCGGCGACTGGACCGGTCTCATCCTCGACCCGGGCAAGGCGAATCAGTTGACGGACTCGGAGGTCCGCTATGCCGTGACCGGAATTTCCGTGGGCCCGCCGACCGTACCCCCGGTGGCGCTAAACCTCACGATGACCCGGAGTAACGTCCGCAACACGGCGGCCGATGGCGTTGCCACGCAGTCCCCGGTCTCGATCACGGACGGCGCCTTCACGGGCAATGGTGGGCGCGGGATCAAGGTCGATCTCACCGGTGTCTCCCCAAGCTCAGCGCAGCAACTCACCATCACCGGCCACACGTCCATCAGCGGCAGTGGCCAGGACGGCATCCTGGCCATCAAGCTGGGCGGGCTGGTCCAGATCTCCGGTGTCAGCGTCGATCGCGCCGGGGCGTTCGGCATCAACCTCCGAGATGCCGGGAACCTCACGCTCACAGATAACACCGTCACCAACAGCGCCGCGACCTACCCCGCGATCTATCTCAACGGTTTCAGCGGCGCGTTCGGCACCATCCACGGAAACAAGGGTGCTGGCAACGGGATCGACGCCATCGCGTTCCACGGCACCGTCACCGACAACCTGACCTGGCAGACGGCGCGCAAGACCGCCGACCCAACCCAGCCTCTTGGCTACGTGCTCGATAACACCGTGAACATGCAGCCCGGTAACACGCTGACCGTCAACGCCGGCGACATCGTCAAAGTCGGCAATGGTGGTGCCCTCAACCTGCAGGGCGCCGCCCTCCGAGCCGACAGCACCGCGTCGAGCGTGCAGAAGATCTTCACCAGCCTGACCGACAACAGCGCGGGCGTCGTGGCCTGCCCGTCGGTGCTCTTGTCCGGGTGTGGCCCGGCCGCCCCGGGCGACTGGGCCGGGATCAGCCTCTCGGGGACTACCGCCAAGGGAACGGTTGTGAATGCCTCGGTGCGCTACGCCGGGACCGGCATCAGCATCACGAACGGCGCGACCACCACTTACGGCTCGTCGAGCTTTGGCCTGGTCGTGTCGCAAAGCACGGTGGCGTCGACCAAGACGGACGGCGTCTTCGCGAGCAACACCCCGGTTTCGGTAACGGACTCCATCATCAGTGGCGGTGTCCACGGCGCCAACGTCATATTGACGAACACCTCCGCCACCCCAGCAGCCCTGCGACTCAGCGGCAATAGGTTCACGTCCCAGAGCGCAGAGGCCATCCTCGGCCAGGGACTCTTTGGACAGTCGGTGTGGATCACGGACAACCGCATACAAAATGCCGGAACCTTCGGCATTCGGCTGGTCGGCTCGGACGGGCTGGTACTGCGAAACAACAACATCAGTGGGGGCGGCGGTGGTCCAAACGCTGGCGCCGGCGGGTATCCAGCCGTCTACCTGAACGGTATCTCGGCGGACTTCACACTGAACATTCGGGGAAACGTTGGCTCCGGGAACGGCCTCGACGTCATCGCTTTCCACGGGACGGCCAACGGTGACCTTTCATGGCACACGCCAACCGTGAACGCAAGTACGGCGGCTCTGGGCTATGTCCTTGACGGATCGCTGACGGTCACTGACGGCACGCTGACGGTCCATCCCGGCGATGTCGTGAAGTCGCTTGGAGGACCCATCACGGTAGAGGGCGGCTCCCTCGACGCAAGCAACACCACCGATCCAGGGACAAAGGTTTTCACAAGCCTGAAGGACCAAACCGCCTATGCCCAGACGTGCCCGTCCATCCTTACCGGTCTGTGCGCTTCTGGACCGCAACAAGGGGATTGGGGTGGAATTGTCGTCACCGACGACACATCCGGCCGGCCGGGTAGCGCCAGCATCGCCAACGGTCGGCTCAGCTTTGCGGCAACAGCTCTAAGCATTAACAGCGGCCCGACAGCGAGTTTTGGGACAACCAACCTCGGACTGATTGTGAAAGGAACGACGATATCGGACGCCACCAGCGACGGCATCAACGCCCAGGACACGCCAATCTCGGTGACGACGACAACCATTCAACGCGTTGGTGTTCACGGGATCCTCGCAACATTCTTTGGTGGCACCCCTTGCATAAGCGCGTGCGGCACGAGTCTCGATGTCGAGCACGTCACGATCACCACGAGCTCGAAGGACGGGATCGTCGCCAGCGGACTCGGTGGACGCCATACGGTCGTCAGTGACAACGTGATCTCCGGCGCGGGGACCTATGGCATTCGTCTGGCGGGTGCCGATCAGTTGACGCTGAACAACAACATGGTCAGCAGCAGCGGCGGACCAGCAACGACGTTCCGCTATCCAGCAATTTATCTCAGCGGCGTCAAGGCTGACTTCGAGCTAATCGCGGGAACGTCGACGGTTGCCGGCAATCATGGTTCAGGCAACGGCCTGGACGCGATCGTGATCCATGGAGAGGCGAGTCAACCGCTGAGCTGGCTGACCACCGGCGTAACCGCTCCAGTTGTCGTGCCTCCGGTCCCGGTCGACCACTTTGGGTACATGCTTGACGGTGGGTTGACGGTCGACGGCATGATGACCACCAACCTGGGCGATGTCGTCAAGGTCCTTGGCGGCGCGATCCAGGTCAACGGCTCGCTGGTTGCGACAGGGACGACGTTTACCAGCCTCAAGGACGGGACCGTTCCGATCAAGGTCTGCGACTCAGGCTACGACTCCGTATTCATCCAGAGGGTAGCTGGCTCGTGCCCGGCGCCGGCGAGCGGCAACTGGGCTGGCATCACCGCCAGCGGCGGCTCGACGCTGACGAGCACCACCATCGGCTTCGACGACGGGTTGACGGTGACCGGTGGCGCCCTGCAGTTCGCCGGTGGCGCGATGCACGACATTTCCCGCAGTGCCATCGTCGTCAGCGGGTCGCCGCTTTCTGTTACCAATGTCGTCTTCAGCAGGGTCGGCAACGACGCGATCGACAGCACCAACGGCGGGTCAGCGGACACCATTACCGACGACCAGTTCGATCACGTTGGCGGGGTCGCTATCAATCTTCAGAATGCCCAGGCTGATGTGGAGCGCAATGTTTTCACCAACGACGCGAGCCCAGCGGTGAAGACCAGTGGCGCTCCGGTCACCCTTGCGTGTTCGAGCATCCAATCGGGTGGAGTCAGCGGTGATGCGGGGCTGGTTGTCAAAGAAAACGATTTCGTTGCCACTGTCGGCGTCACGGCGCCCGCCGGCGCGAGCGCCGAAAACAACTGGTGGGGCCAGGCAACTGGTCCGAACGGCCAGCTTTCTGGTGGCCTGACGGTCACCAGTTACTTCGCGACGCAGAATCCGTCGGCGACGATCGCTATCACCGGCAAGCCCAGTGCAACGCAGACGCTCGATCCTGTCAAGTCGGATGGCTCGTTGGGCACCGGCCTGGTCCAGGCCACACTAACGTTCAGGCGCAACATGAATCCCGAGGCAGCGTTGCCCTCGGTTAGCTACGCCAGCAGCCCGGTTGCCTTCACGGGGGCCTGGAAGTCTAATGATCCGCGGACCTGGATTGGGACGGCGCCCATCGACTCGACGCTCGCGGCCACTGGGACGCACACTGTTTCCACCACGGGCGCGCACGATTGTGTCCCGGATTTGCTTCACAACCTGATGACGCCGGCGTCCAACACGTTTGCGGCGGACACCACGACGCTGCCGGTTGTGGCCGTAAACGCCACTGCCGATCTCATCGGGGCCCATGGTGCCCGGCTGCACGGACATATCGATCCCAACGGCTGGGCGACCGGTGGCACACACTCGGGGCAGTTCATAGTCACGAACGTCGCGAGCCCATTCGACCAGCACATCTATGCAACGCCGCCTCTGGCTGATAAGACCACGCCGCTCGCCTTCACCCTCACGATCGCCGGACTGAGCTCGTCCTCCACCTACGCGTATCAGCTCCAGGTTCCAGGCCCGAACGGCACGGCTATCGAGCCAACTGCGGACACGGTAACCACCACGGCGTTGGCTTCGAAGGTGGTGTTTACGTCATCGCCACCTGCGTCGATCCAGGCAGGGACGACGTTCTCCGCGACGGCAACGACCGAAGATCCGTCGAGCAATGTGGTCAACGATTTCGCCGGCAACGTGACTGTTGCACTAACAGTGCCCGGCAGCGCCACCCTCTCCGGAACGTTGACCCAGCCAGTGGTGAATGGGGTAGCGAACTTTGGCGACCTGAGCGTGAACAAGACCGGGAGCTATAGCTTGACCGCGACGAGCACTCCGGCTCTGACTTCGGCGATCAGCAATGGCTTCGCGATCCAGCCGGGCCCCGCCGCGCAGGTGGCCTTCGTCCAGCAGCCGACCACGGCCCAATCGACTGT
>Ga0137390_10005642_pt1 | contig 10577 bp, 8 predicted proteins | sample 15con2h24AmetaG_FD_104937 | JGI IMG/M metagenome (GOLD analysis project Ga0137390, IMG submission 104937) | Vadose zone soil microbial communities from Angelo Coast Range Reserve, California, USA - 15con2h2.4A metaG | ecosystem: Environmental > Terrestrial > Soil > Vadose zone > Saprolite... | reverse complement strand
CTCTTCTCAATCCAGCTATCGCGCAGTCCCATAAAACCTCCTTAGTAACCCCGGCCCGCCCTTCGCAGCTGAAATAATTGTTGCGAACCACGAACCTTCAGTTTGAATTCGAATTATGGCACCTGCGAATGACTGCGGCAACTTCGCGATATAGCGGCCAAACCTGCGGCTGCCGCAACGAAGTGAAATGTCTCTGTAGAGGTGCAGCGTCGCTGCGCCCCACACACCCAGGCGCCGCTCGCCAGCTGCCATTGCGTGCCGCGCCAAAGGTGATCCGCTTTGTCCTCACTGTTGAGAGCAGCGCATGAATCTCTGACGATCCTTGCACTTTTCCCCGTTGAGAAGTTGCGATTCGAAACGCACAGCGGCATACCAGAAATTGTATTTGACATAGAGAGAAACAAAAAGCGAAAATTGCAGCCCGCATCGCGCGCCTTGCTGCACCTCACGACCGTGACTGCGGACGGGAGAGAGAATGATGGCAACTCTGGCGCCGCCGGCACCCGGACAGAACTCCCCAGAGCGAGAGCCTGATCGCTTTTCCGAGGCATTACACCGCTATTGGGGCTACCAATCCTTCCGCCCCGGCCAGGAGAGCATCGTCAGGAGCATCGCCCGAGGACGCGACGCCTGCGTCGTCATGCCCACGGGTGGCGGCAAGTCGCTCTGCTATCAATTACCCGCCGTCCTCGACGCCACCACCGCGGTGGTCATCTCTCCGTTGATCGCCTTGATGCAGGACCAGGTCGCACAACTCCTGCAAATGGGAATTTCCGCCGCCTGCTTGAACGCCGCCACTCCCCCGGAAGAGCGCGCTCACATCCTTCAGCACGCTGCCACCGGCAAATACCAGTTGCTCTATTTGTCGCCGGAGCGCATCGCATTCGGCGGCACCGTGGACTGGCTGAAGCGCCTCCCCATCTCCTTCTTTGCCATCGACGAAGCCCATTGTATCTCCGAGTGGGGTCATGAATTCCGGCCCGAATATCGCCAGCTCAGCCGTTTGCGCGAACTTTTTCCCGACCGCCCCATCGCCGCTTTCACCGCCAGCGCCACCCAGCGCGTCCGCCACGACATCATCGAGCAGCTCCGCCTGCGCGATCCCCACAAGCACATTGCCAGCTTTCGCCGGTCCAATCTGCGATACATCGTTCGCCAATGCGGCTCCAGAACGCAAAATGAGTTGCTGCTCCGCGCTGTAAAACAGGTCTCGGACGGAAGCGTGATCGTATACGCCCCCACGATCGCGTGCGTTGGTGACACTGTCGATTTCCTCGAGGAAAACGGCATCGCCGCCATTGGTTATCACGGCCAGATGGAGAGCGCGGCCCGCCGCGAGAATCAGGAAAAATGGATGGCCGATGAAGTGCGCGTCATGGTCGGCACCATGGCCTTCGGCTTGGGCATTAATAAAGCGGCCGTGCGCGCGGTGATTCATCTCTCGCTGCCGAAGAGCGTCGAGCAGTACTACCAGGAAGCGGGCCGCGCCGGTCGCGACGCGCTCCCCGCGGATTGCTTTTTGTTCTGGCAAAAAAAAGACACCGGCTTGCACGCCTTTTTTATCGGCAAAATCGAGGATCCCGGTGAAAAAGAACGCGCCTGGCAGCGTTATCACGAAGTCGAGCGTTTCGTGCAATCCAAAGAGTGCCGCCAGCGCCACGTTTGCCGCCACTTCGGTGAATCTCCCAAGTGGGAGCGCTGCGGCAATTGCGATGCCTGCGCCGCCACGCCCGACTGGTTGGAAATCGCACTGCAATCCCCGCGCAGAAAACGCGATGCCGGCCGCAAGCCACAGACCACATACTCGCCTCCCGCGCGTCCTGCCACGCCGCGTCCCACCGCGCCCACGCTATCGACCTCAGCCGACTTCGAGTTGAAAGAGTACCTCCGCGAGTGGCGGCGCATTACCGCAAGAGAGAAAGGAGTCGCGGCCTTCGTCGTCCTGCACGATTCTGCGTTGGAGGATTTGTGCCTCGTGGAACCATCGAATTTGCAGGAGTTGCGGCGCGTGTCCGGCTTCGGCGACAAAAAAGTCGAAATGTATGGCAAGGAAATTCTGGACGCCCTGCGCCGCTTCCGCGAAGGTGATCGCGCCGGCAACGAAGGCAAGCCAAAAGTATCCTCCCCCGCCAAAGAAACCCTGCGTCTCCTCGAAGAAGGCCGCACCTTCGAGGAGATTGCCCAAATTCGTGCACGCACCCTGCGCGCCGTTGTCTCCCTCGTCGCCGACATGATCGAAAGAGGCGACGCGGAGTTTCAACCCAGCTGGTTAGCCCCCGAGCGTTACAACCAGATCGCCGCAGCCTGCCGCCAGTTGGGAATGGACCGCCTGAAGCCTCTCAAAGAAGCCCTCCCACCCGAAATTCCCTACGAAGAGATTCGTCTCGTCATAGCCCGCCTCCGCACCGAAATTCCATCGAGATAGGAGGGCAGGACTTCAGTCGTGCAAGGTCCCGGTAGTGACGGGTCTTCAGACCCGTGCTTTCAACCGCGCCCGGAGTGCAAGTTCGCTTTCGAGGCACGGCCAATCCTGGCTGTGCATTCCTTGTAGGGGCACGATACATCGTGCCCCCCTCTTCGATGCAGCCGTTCGAGAATTAAGGAACGCGAAGTCCCAGGGCGCCAGCGAGCCGCGCTTGATTCTTATCAAACGTGCAGAACGAACTAGCTCGAAGAGCGAGGGCCGAAGCAACATGCAGAACATCCAAGGAACGAGTGTCGAGGAGCCGGGTCTGGGTTCGGGCAATCCTCCGGGCATGCGCAAAAGTCGCGGCCGATATCGGCACGATACGGATCAGGCCGTCGTGCACATCCTTGGAAAGCGAAAGCAGAACAGCCTGCTCCTCCGAAGCGCGCAACTCCTTCCGGAAAATGCGCCAATTGAGCGCGTTGATGAACTCGAATTCGGCGAACTCGGTGGCGAGGAGAGGTGGCCTGATGCGCTTCATGACTGCTGCGGCCGCCGAGGAGTTGGCGTCGGGGACGAAAAGAGAGAAGAGGAAGCTGGTGTCCGCGTAGACGATCAAAAGCGTTCCCGCTCGGCGGCGAGCTGCTCGGCGCCGGAAACCTTCAGGCGTTTTTTGCCAAAAGTCCTTTTCTGGCGCGCAAGGAAGTCCGGGAAGGCCGCGGGAGCAACAGGATCCGGCGGGAGCAGCCGTGCAATGACGCGCTTACGCGCTGGGCTAACTTCTGGCGCGCCTACGGCGCTGGAAGAATGCAGTCCGCAGTTAGAGGTTGCGGATCACACGCCATCCGAATCACCGGCCATCGGTCACGGAACATGGATCACGATTCACTCGGATGGCAGAATACGCTACGCTCTGCGGTACAGATTTTCCGTCTAATTTAGCTGAGGCCAACGAACATTTCCGCCATACCGAGCAAGACCAACGCCACGCGAGCGGCCGTGCGCAAGGCCGCCTTGCTTCCCTTCGTGTTCGTGATGTACGCCTACGCGACGGGCGGGCCGTTTGGGCTCGAAGACATGGTGACGACGAGCGGACCGGGGCTGACGCTGCTCTATCACCTGTTTATTCCATTGTTCTGGTGCATTCCGGTTTCGCTTGTGGCGGCGGAATTGACCACGGCGATTCCCGTCGAAGGCGGATTCTACCGCTGGGTGCGCGCGGCGTTTGGCGACTTTTGGGGATTTCAGGCCGGTTGGTGGAACTGGAGCGCTTCGTTCCTTCTGGGCGGCACGTACGGCGTTTTGACGGCGGACTATCTGACGTTTTTCTTCCCTGGGCTTGTCGGCTGGAAGCACTACGCGATTGCCGTCGTCGTGATTGCGCTGATCGCCTTCATCAACGTGCGCGGCATCCAGATGGTCGGCGCGGTGGCGACGGTTCTGGAAATTTCTATTCTGCTGCCTATCGCGGCGCTGTGTGCGATCGCAGCAACGAAGTGGCACCACAATCCGTTTTCGCCGCTGGTGCCGGCTCATGTTCCGCCGTTCCAGGTCTTCGGCGTGGGGCTGGCGCTCGGCTTGTGGCTCTATTCCGGCTACGAGCAGGTGTCCAGCGTCGCGGAAGAAGTGGAAAATCCCCAGCGAAATTATCCGATTGCGCTGGCCATCGTCGTGCCGCTTTCCATCGCCACGTATTTTCTGCCCACCGTCTTTTCGCTCGCCGCGCTCGGCGATTGGCAGAAGTGGCATACCGGATATTTTTCCGATGCCGCGCAACTCGTCGGTGGGCCCTGGCTGGGACATGCGATGACTATCGCAGCGATGATCACCAATCTGTCGCTGCTGAATGCGACTGTCCTGACCAGCACGCGCATGCCTTCGACGATGGCCGACGACGGCTATCTTCCAGCGGCGTTTTCGGCGCGCCACCGGCGCTACGGCACGCCGTGGATCGCCATCATCGTGTCTTCGATGATTTATGCGCTGTTGGCGCAGAAGACGATGGTGCAGCTGCTGACCGTGTACGCGTGGCTGCGCATCGGCGTAACGATTCTGACGGTGCTTGCCTCGTGGCAACTGCGCAAGACGCAACCGGATTTGGCACGGCCGTTCCGCATTCCCTGGGGCCGCGCGGGCCTGCTTTACGTCATCGTTGCGCCGCTGGTGATGAGCGTCGTGGCGCTGGTGGGCAGCGACCCGTTCGCGCGCAAGTGGGGGCCGCTTCCAGTGCTGCTCGGTCCCGTGATGTATTTTGTGCTTCGGAGAGGCAAGTTGGCGGCGTGAAGCTGTCTCTACAGCCTGATTACAGCCTGATCGATCAGGTAAGGAAATCAAGAATCTTGTACCACGCGCCGGCGAGAGGAAGGGCCCACGTGTTGCCGCTGCGCAGGCCAAGTGGCGCGCCGCGAAACGGTATGCCGTCGAAGGGAATGTCGTTGGAATCGCCGCAGATGAGGCCGGCGAGTTTCATGCCAAACCAGGTGGCGGCGGCGACGCCGTGGCCGGCGAAGCCCGCGGCGAAATACATGCCGTCGATTTTTCCTGCGTGCGGCATGACGTCGAGCGTGAAATCGAGCGTGCCGCCCCAGACGAATTCGACCTTGGCGTCGCGCAATTGCGGGTAGACCCCGGTCATGCCGCGGCGAAGAATTTCCGCGCTCTGGCGCACGGTGTTCTCGGTTTCGGGAAAAAAGGCGGCGCGGCCTCCGAAGAGCATGCGATTGTCCGGCGTGAGGCGGTAGTAGTAGAGGAAATGTTTCGAGTCGTAGATCATGCGGTTGCGCGGGCTGAGTTCGCGGGCCAGATCGGCGGGCAGGATTTCCGTGGCGATAATGAACGAGCCGATGGGAATGATTTTTTTGCGGAGCGCAGGAGTAGCTTCGGTCGTGTACGCGCCGCTGGCGAGAATCACTTCGCGCGCGGTGAGTGTGCCCTTTGAAGCTTTCACTCGAAACCTGCGTGCATTGATGTTCTTCTCTAGCTCGACAGAGGTGACACGCATGCGATCGTAAAGGCACGCGCCGGCGCGCTGTGCCGCATGTGCCAGCCCGGCCACGTACCGTGCGGGATTCACGCCCGCGCTGGTTTCGTCCACCATGCCGCCGAAATAAATGTCCGAGCCGATTTCGCCGCGCAGCTCGCTTTTCGGAATAATGCGCAATTCGTGATTGAATTCGCGCTTGACGAGCGCAGCGGATTCTTCATAGCCATCGAAGTGCGCCTGCTTGCACGCGACTTCGAGATGGCCGCAGCGCGAGAAGTTACAGTCGATGTTTTCCTCGCGGACGATCTGCTCGACGCAGTCGATGGAGTCGAGCGAGGCGGCGTACATTTTGCGCACGGCTTCCCTGCGGTAGCGTTTGATGAGCGTAGGCACAGGGAGCTTCATGCCGCTGAGGACCATGCCGCCGTTCCGCGAGCTGGCGCCCCAGCCGAATGTTTCCGCTTCGAACACGGCAACTTTCATGCCGCGTTTCGCGAGCGTTCGCGCAGCGGAAAGTCCGCAGAATCCCGCGCCGACAACGGCGACATCGATGCTGTCCGGCAAATCGCACGCCGATTGCGACGGCGGCGTGGTCACCGTCTCGATCCAGTAGTTTTTTTCTTTGATCGGCATGAAGAGCGGCAAGAAGCACAGGGAATCTTAGCATCACCCGGCCCAAGGAGAAATACACGGAAAGAAGCAACCTAGGCAAAACAAACAGAAAAATGGACAGCAGAAAGCAGCGATTCTTGCTTGGAAGTTGAAAAATAGAAAAGACGGCAGAGCGTAACCTGACTCTGCCGTCTTATTTCTCTCCACGTGCTTGCTTTTCTGAAAAACAAAATACCGTAGACGCTACTCTTCGTCGCCGTCGAGGCCGTCCGTAGGAGTGAGCGTGCCGAACAAGCCGTCCTGTTCATTGTTGATACCGGCGGTGAAGAACAATGTGTTCGCAGGGCCGGCTCCCCCATCGTTCCCGAATGTGAGCGACCACAAACCGTCGATGGTCACGAGCGAATCATCGGGATTCTTCAGGAAGCCGATGAATTTGTAGGTGAATCCGTTAAAGGCGGCGATCCAACCACTGCCGAAGTTGCCGACTAGAATGGCGTTGCTGAACTCGCCGAAATCGCGCGTGGTCCAAACAACTCCCCAGGGCGCATTGAACCAAGTACCATGCTGAAGACGGCCGATGTGCTTTCCGGTGGGCGTATAGATTTCGGCGAAACCCAGACCGTCGCCCGCCACATCATCGTGTCTGGCGGCGTCCTGCTTGGCATAGGTGACAAAGAGCGTGCCGCCGATGTTTTGGATGTTGAAAGGCGCAAAACCACGAGGAATTTCCTCGGCATTGAAGGCATCTTCGCCGAGGTGCACACGTTTAAAATTCGTGTCGTAGACCTCGACTTTTGCGGAACGGAAATTCGTTACATAGAGATATTTGTTGCCATTGATTTCGCCGGAGGTTGCGCCTTTGTAGACGGCACCATTCGAGGAACCGTTATCAGAATTGTCGACAACGAGGACGGCATTCTGTCCGCCGTTCCAGCCGGAGATGGTTCCATCTTCTGTGGCAAAGATGAAGTGGGCGGATTTGCCGGGAGCAACCAGAAAATCCGTGGGGCTGCCATTGAAAACGACGCCTGTGGGAGTCGATTGCGTTCCCGCCGGCGAGCCGTTCGGAGGCGGGACGGTGACGGTGCCAGTGCCGTTAATTGGGATGATGGCTCCGGTGCCCGTGTAGAGGGTGGAAGTACCGGAATTATTGTTCCCGACCCACCAGGGGCTCCCGGAGGAGCGCGTGAGACCCCAAGGATTCTTAAGATTGGGGTCCTGGACAGGGGCCATTCCGGCGATGTTGGAGACGAGGTTCGTTTGTTTGTAATGTTGCGCTTGTGTGACACCGGGGAGCAAGAAAAGCGAAAAGACAAATACTGCTGGGAACTTCCAATACTTCATATTGAACTTCATTGGAGAATCCTTCCAAAGCGAGATTTTCGACGCAAAACACGTCCCACGCGTTCACAGACGAACTTCTGCTGGCTGGACTCAGGTTGGTTTGATGCAAACTGCCTACCAATAGACACAATATATATCGCGCCTCATTCGAATTGAGAACAAGCGACTTGGAGCGGGAAGTGAGGCTGAGGAAGAGCCCGGTTTCTAAAAATTGAATCCAGAAGACTAGAAGGATACGGAAGTCTGGAGATTCTGATTCCAGGCGCCGGGGAACGTACACGAAAAACTGATTTCCAGCGGCGTCCCCCGGCTAGGCTCGCCGAAGAACGATGAGACTGATCTCGGGAGGTACGCCGAGGCGAATTGGGGCGCCGACCGTTCCCAGGCCACGATTCACGTAGATATGGGCCATGGGAGACGATGGCGAGGGGAGGAGCGAGGGGCTAAAAGCCCGGGTGGCGGAAGCGTTCGAAGCAGCACGTTCATTGGGAGCAGGCGCAAAGAGCGGACGCTGGTAGAGGCCGGCGATATAGTCGGTGATGAAGCGTGCGGGACTCAGGCGATGGTCGAGGATCTCGACCTGGATCTGTCCTCCATGGGTGTGACCGGCGAGGGAAAGCTCTATGCCGAGTTCGGCGGCGCGATTGAAGGTGTTGGGATTGTGCGAGAGGAGGATGTTGGGCATATCGCGGCGGACGAGCGGCTCCACCCCGGCGAGGGTCTGCTGCCGCTGGCCGCGGGGAGTGCGTTCGCGCTGGTAATCGACGCCGAAGAGATTGAAGGAGGCGCCCTTGAAAGTAATCTGAGCGTTTTCGTGGCGAAGGAGTTTCATGCCGGCCTGCGCGTAGAGATAAGCCGCCTCGTCTTCCGCGCGCGCATAGATTTCGTGATTGCCGTTGCAACCCCAGATCCCCAGCGGAGCGTGGAGACGGCGAATCTCGTCGACACAATCGGCGATCGAATCGCCGCTCCCGGTGATGAGATCACCGGTGACCACGGCGAGATCGGCGCCAAGATTATTGGCCATGTCCACGGCGCGGCGTACCTGCGTGCGGGGCATGTAGCTGCTGAGGTGAATGTCGCTGATTTGCACGATCCGCATGCCGTCGAGAGCGGACGGCAAGTTGGGCAAGGGAATCTCGACGCGGCGGACCTGGTAGTTCAGGCGCTCCGCAGCGAAACCGTACATAGCGCCGAGGAACGGAGCGGCGCCGGCGGCAGCAGTGGCAGCGCGGAAAAAGTAGCGGCGGCCCGGGTCAGCGACGGTCTCCGCATGAGCGGGGTTGGACGGCGCGGTAGATTGCCGGGTGACGGCTTTTTTGGCGGTTACGGCGTGCAGCCATCGCCAGAGGCGTTCCAGCCCGTGAACGGTCTTGACCGCGAGATAGGCGAAGATCGCGCAGAAAAACCAGAGGCCGGTCACAACGGTCATGATTGAGCTTTGGCGGGTGAAGGCTCCGCGACCAAAGACCAGACCTTGGGCCATGGTAACGACTACCAGCAGAAGAAGAACAATGTAGGTCAGCCGGACGCCAACTCGGAGCAGTCCCCGACCCCAATGCGACGTGACGCGCCAGAGGGCGCGGTACCAGAATCGCTGCGAGAGATATAGAAGCGTCAGGATAGCTAAAGCAATGGCAATGCGCAGCAGAAGAAAGCCCCAATTCACGGTGATGGCGCCCCCAAATCTAAAATACGAGTTTAGCATGCGGGGCTTGGGAATTCGCATGACGGGGGCGATTTTACTGCGTAAGATGAACCCCCGCGGAGGGCCGGGTGCCGCGGACCAAGCAAACGCCGGTTGGGGGAAACGCCTGGCAGAGTGGTGCGTCTGAAGGAGAGAACGCCCCGACCGGGTTGGGGGGCGTAACGGAGGAAAGAAAAAATGAAGATGCTTGAGTGGGGGGCAGGATTAGCATTGGCCATGGGGTTGGCGGCGCTACCTGTACTGGCACAGGATGCGGCAAAGAAGGAACCGCCGAAGCCGCCGCAAAGTCCTTCGGCGGAGGTGCTGGAGCAGTGGAACGAAATCGGCAGGAAACTGGTGGCGATTGCAGAAGACTTGCCGGAAGACAGGTACGACTACAAACCAAACCCTGATTCGCGGACGTTCCAGGGAGTGCTGCTGCACGTTTCAGCGTCCATGTACTACTTCACGGACCCGGCGCAGAACAAGAAGCCCCGCTATGCGGATGATCCGAAGCCTGCGGACCTGAAAATCAGCAGCAAAGCGGACCTGGTGGCGTATGTGAAGCAGTGCGTGAAGGACGGCGCCGACGTGATCAAGGCCAAAGGTGACAAGGGAATGAACGAGGCCGTGAACGCTGGCGGACCACGGCTCAACCGAGTGGGCGATTTGGCTTACGGGTTGATTGAGCATTCCGGGGAGCACTACGGAAATTTGGTGGTGTATTACCGGATCAACGGGATGGTGCCGCCGGAGTCGAGGCCGAAGAAGTAATGAAGTAAAGGAAGGCAAGGAAGTAGAGAGACGAATCGAGGTGGTGTCAAAAGGCGGGCGCGATGATTTTTTCCTCGTGCCCGCTTTTTGATTTAGCTTGACAATAAAGAGACCGGACTGATTCGTTTGGACGGAGGCAGTATGAAGGCCAAATTCGTGGCGCACGCTGTGATTTTGAGTTTGGCAATTCTTCTGAATGGATGCGGACCTATCGCGTCCTTCTTTTCGCTATACAAGGCTGATGACAATGCGTTTGAAACTGGACTGCTTGGAACTTGGAAGCTGGAGAAGCCTGACCCGAGCAATCCAAACGACAGAAATACGAGATGGACTTTCGCAAAATCCGAGGACGAGAATTTTTACGACTTCAAATGGGGAGCCGTGGGAGCAAAAGGGGGATTCCTGGCCAAGACGCGACTCGTGAGAATCGGGTCTAGCCTGTTTGCTGACTTTGAGGCGGATGTTCACCTCTAGTTTTTAGAGTAAGCCCCAATCGGTCATACAGTTAGCGGTGTTTTACCTCCTATTGTGTAGACATGCATATATTGGTTATCGTTGATGTTTTGTCTTGCTTTCGTGTATTGTGCCGTGTATTATGTGGACATGTATATTGCCCGCGCTACCTGGCCCTCTGCCAACGGCAAGTCCTATGAATCCGTCTACCTCCGCGAGTCCTATCGCGATGGCACGCACGTCCGCAAACGCAATATCGCCAACCTCACCCATTGCGATCCCAAAGAAATTGCCGCCATCGAGCTCGCTCTTCG
>Ga0137390_10005640_pt1 | contig 10578 bp, 13 predicted proteins | sample 15con2h24AmetaG_FD_104937 | JGI IMG/M metagenome (GOLD analysis project Ga0137390, IMG submission 104937) | Vadose zone soil microbial communities from Angelo Coast Range Reserve, California, USA - 15con2h2.4A metaG | ecosystem: Environmental > Terrestrial > Soil > Vadose zone > Saprolite... | reverse complement strand
TCTGCCCTACCTGATCTCGATGCGGACAATGCCGACGATGGCATCGATACCGATGTGGACCTCGGTGCCTCGTACGGCGCCCCACCGCCACTGCCCGTGCACAGCATTCCGTCCCCTCCCACTCATCGCAGCAGATCTACTGGCGCCGGGAGTGCAGGGTCCTTCGCTGACTTTGTCAGCGCACCACCACCCCGTCGTGCACGACGCACGCGCGGGAGTTTGCTTGCCGGTAGCTCAAGGACAGCCAGCAACTCTGGGAGTGCCGCGGGGAGCAGTAGCACAGGGCCAAGCGAGGGTGAGGACGACGAGGTGAGCAGCACCGGCACAAGGACTAGTCGCACACGTACATAGGGGTGGGTCAGCCTATGCGACTCGGAGTAAGTGGGCATAGAGCGACGCGCGTGTAGCATCATTGGGTTTCTTAGATTCACACTTGCTCTTCATCTTTTACACGAGCCATGTTGATGGTCTACTTGTACCGGAATGTCAATTAATATCAATCACGAACAGCAAGGGCGTAGCGATGACGGGAGATAAAGTGATTGGTAACCAAGACGTCACCGTGCTCCATAATCAATTGGCAAAAGGAAATACGTGCGACGGTCCTGAAAGTGGTTACCACTTTGTGGACAGCTTAAAGGTCCGTAGCAGGGACATCGGTCATATCGGATGATCCTCAAGGGGATTCTGATTTTTCTCGCTGTTGTCCTGGACCGCAGATGCAGGAACGACGGCCGTCGCCTTGCCACCATCACCAGGATCAACCCGGACACCGTCGTGTGACCTCTGTTCCCCACGCTGCGCGCCTCTCATGGCGCGTGGGTTAAGAATCACAGCCAACGCCAACACGAGGCCATCCATCACCTGTCCGAATTGCGAATTGACACGGCCGCGTACCAACGGGCAAAGGCGTTCGTCGGCAAGGAAAACGTCAAGCGGCGATAAAGGCGGGGGATAGGCCGTTGGGACTCACCACTACGAGGGAATACGCGACTGCGGCGAGGACGTCGACGTTGCGCTTGAAGACGAGCGAGAGGATGGAGAAGACGCCGCCTAGGAGGTCGATGGCCATGAAGAGGAGCGAGATGCCGAGGACGGCGCGGTGCTTGTAGATCTCGTAGAACTGGGGTCTGTCGACAGCCAGACACAGACACGACATGAAAGGTCGGTTTTGAACAAGTTAGCTGGATACGGTCGCATTTTACGGCCAGTGGCACCCACATGAGAGCTATTGAGATCAGGGCCGCGCTGAGGACGCCGAAGAATCGTACGCCGGCCTTGCCTGCGGGTGTGCCACGTCTATACGAAGGCTTAATATCACATCCCCGTCCCTTCGTCAATACGAAAGCTGTTGGAACGGAGCCCCTCCTCGCTTATACTAGCTCGGAGGGGAGGGGCGGGTAGGTGGACAGAGTACACTCACTCGAAGAGCCAATACCATCACGGCCTCGATGGTGCCCCAGAGCGCCAGCGTGCAGCCAAGCGCGACGGCGCACCAAGCACGCGAGCGCGCGGCAGCGCCGTAATGCAGGCACTGGCCCCAGCAGAGCAGCGAGAAGAGGCCGAAGAGCTGCGGCTGGACGATGAGGGGCACGTTCAAGTCCTGCGCGATGACGTATACGCCGAGCGGGAGCGCGGCGATGCCCCAGAGGAATCTGCATCGTTGCTTTTTTGTCAGCGCGGAGCGGCGCGAGGGTGCGGGGGAAACGGACGGTTCTTGTTGGAGTCGCGGGGTGAAGAAGACGTGGGAGGAGGAGGAGCGGGGGGTTGGATGGATTCGCGACTTACACGAGCCAGGGAGAGAGCCCTTTGGTGGACTTGGTGCGCCATGATTTGAAGAGTTGTGGGATGAGCTGTACGGTCCAAAAGATCGCGCCTGCCCGCGGCCACGGGTGAGTCGGTTAGGCGCCGTGGAACGATCAATTGAATAGAAAGGCTGACTGACCCATCGTTCCGAATACGTTCTCGGCCACTGCGTTCACGGGCATTATACAGTATCGTGGTTCGTACCGAGCAACGAGCACGGTACGTACGAATACAGGACAAAAAATGAAGAGTCGATTTCCGGTGCTAGCGAATGCGTGGACATGAATTTTAAATTTTACAAATAGTTGGGAGCATTCAGAGTCGCTGAGCCGATTAGCGCCAGATGACGGCAACTACGGAGTCATCATGCATCATAAGTCGTCCACCCCTCAGGCTACGAAACGATCGCCCAATGCACACTCCGCATGAGGTCCTACTGTACTCTCCGGCGCGACAAGTCGTCCGGAATACTCTCGGACCGCCATCGCAGCCTCAACGTTCTTGCGTTGTGAGCTTCCAAACCCCGCCCGTGGTTGTTCTGTTGCCAGCTTCCAAGATAGTTTTGGCCGAGCTGAAATCGGCGTAACCAAAAATTAACAGAATCCCATCCCTGTTCGTTTTCAAGCGTTCGATAGGCGGGCATGGAAATTCCCCAGCGTGTCGGGAGCAAGAACCTCTCGCAGAGTTCACTCCATTCATTCTCGTCGCCCTATCGTAAAGAAATGCCTTTTTATTATAATTTAGCTGTGAGGGAGGACGGGTACTTTACATGGAAAGTTCATTATTGATTATAGAACTGCTTTCTGTTGTCTTACTGCTGATCTACGGGAAGCACATGGACATCTACATCTGTGCAGGTCCCAAATTCGTACCCTGCGCTTTCGGAGCTCGATTCGACAGCACCGTAGATGACGACAAATTCGTCACTCGTGCTTCTCTGACATAATGAGAAGTGATCGCTATCACCACCGTTCACTGCTAGCGAGTAGGGAAACTCGACTCCATGAGGGCTTGTGTTGAACTAATTCGAATCAGATGTAATCAAGACCCAAACTTTGAAGAAACGAAGTTCCTCAGAACTCACTAGTTCGCAGTACACCTGAGCAGGGGAGACGGTCGTGCCATTTTCAGGGCGGAAGAACGATAATAAGCCATTTTCCTCTGGGACCTCCTTCGAAACGCCGACTATGCTGCCGTTTGATCCGTACGCGGTGACTCCGCCGTCAACCATGACGAAGTTCCTCGCAATGATTGAGTTCATCGACTCAGCGCTCTGCATTATACATGGCGCGTCAACAGGATCACTCCCGACAGAGGGTTACGTAAATACCCCAAGCCACGCAAGGGAGCTAAAATCGGGGAAGACACTTGAGCCGAGGGCCAATGGCTTCTGGATGCTGGTGTCCGTCTTGAAGACCGCAAGAAGGGTAAAATTATTTGCATTTGGGACACCGTTCCATGGGCAAAGTGATGTCTGGCGTCCCACAGGTGAGGCGAGAGAGAGGGTAGCAAGGAACAGGGCGATCAAGGCAAGGGCGAACATGGTAGTACTATCGGAATCCTGGCCGTGTTGGCTGCCGGTGAACAGCGGGAATTGCAAGAGGCAGACCCAGTTTTATACCCTGGTGCGCGAAGACGTCCAAACTCTGAAACGGGGCAGAGTGAAACTTGGGCACGACGAGAAGAGCAGTCCAGATTCTCCCCACTACAGTAGAAAACGTAGTGATCCGGCATAGCCATGGCGATTGAAGCTACGGTGCCCTTTTAATTCGGATGGCGGATTCAGATGGCGGCGTGCAATGAAATACGGAAGCTTGTCTGCGACGTTAAAGGGGCTATGGCGAAGCGCGGCCTATTTGTGCCGTTGCGGCAGTTGCGCCGGCGACCGATTACAGTAACCCCGAGCTGAGGTCCCGGGTCTGCCACTGCCATGGATGCTTAGGGAGTAAGACATCGGGGTATCGACCTCGTATCAGATACACGGTCAATAAGTGAAGGCGGAAAGTCGGTGGATGTCTCCTCAGTTCTAAATCAACGCACCTGTCTTCATAACTTGAAGTGGGCCGTTCTTTCTGGCTTTTACCTTTACGAAAGCCGACATTTCGTCTTCTTTTTCCTAATAAATGCGGATCAAGAGGAGAAGACACGTTCCACAAAAAGAGAGATCCTAGAAGCGATGACAGAGATATTTGAATCGATTACTACCCCTCACAGGCCTCACACACACTTGTCTTAGCGAAATACAGGATTTATGAGACCGTTACTGATCTGCACACCCTAGGGTTGCCTTTGCGTTGCAATCTCAGCGAACGGGGCAATACGTTACAATAAGCGGAAATTGATACCTCAGACTAAAACTGGTGGGTTCTCCAACTATTGTACTCCAATATTGGGTAAAATGTTCGAGAAACGTATTACCAGTACGCGCTGGGAGAACTGAGATCATATCGCGTGATCTTGTCCGTTCAACTTGAAAGTTATCACTTGCCACTCACTCCCTCGTATCAGAGCTGGCGTCATGGTCATGGCCATCATGCTCGTGCTATTGACAAATCTAACCAAACATTCCCAACCCTCAACCCTGGACTCTACGCCCATCCATTTGAGGCAATTAGTTTGCGTCTGGCCTCCGAATATCGCAAGGGAGATGGCAGTGCGTTGATCCTCGCTCCCTCCTGCTACCACCACGTCGTGCTGTCTGACAATCGTTTCTCCTTAGTAATATGGCCGATCAGTCACAATCCTCTCGTTTTCGAGTACTCTTCGAGTCTGCCTTGCAGGACTATCAAAAGCAGACGGGCACGACATTGGCCAGCCACCCACTCGCCGAAAAACTCCAGAATTGCGACTCGGCCGAGTCTGTTACCGCACTGCTTCAAGAGCAAGCACGAGCATTCACCGAATTCCGAGGGGGTGATGGCAAAATCATGAAATCTCTCACGACCGTAGTTTCAGTATTGTATACTCTCTCCGCCAGCACCGCCCTGGGTGAGGCTATTGGCTTGGTACGTCGGAAGGCGTCGACAGTTATTCTACGTTTCTGATGATTATTCTGCAGCCCTTCCCACCTGCAAAGGCGATATTCGCTGGCTTCGCTATCCTTCTCTCTGTATGATCCTTATTTATTTCCGACATATACATCGTTGTGACATGCAAGCGCATCAGGCCGTCAAGGACGTCAGCACAAGTTATGACGCTGTTGTCGAGCTGCTCGAATCGATTGAACACTTCATGAACCGCGTCGATATTTATACCAGAGTCCCTTTGACGGGTCCTATGGCCGAGATGATCGTAAAAATTATGGTGGAGCTGCTTTCCACCCTTGCCCTCGTGACGAAACAGATAAATCAGAGGCGACCGAGTAAGTGCGTCCTCACTGATATGACACTTGTCTGAACGGAATGCAGTGAAACTAGTAAAGAAGCTGTTAGGAGAGAATGATGTCGAGGCTGTGTTACAAAGGTTAGATCGTCTCACCCTTGATGAGGCTCGGACGACCGCGGCACAAACCCTCGAGGTTGTCTATGGTCTCATCCAGAATATGAGGGTAGTCATCGATGGTGAGCAAACACACCTGGCTTATTTCCTCCCAGCCGTTGAGCTCTTTCCCCATAGATGGCAAAGCATCGATTGATAGCATTCGGGATGTCCTCGGTACACTTTGTTGGCGATATAATCCGATTCATTGTCTGACTGAGAGTTAGAAATCATACAGCAAATCGCGAGCGATATGAACAAGTCGAAACGTGAGTCATATTAAATGTTTACCAAGGGACAACGCACTGAGGTTTCTCGTAGTTGACAAGTTGCAGGGAGATGTCCAGAGTTGGCTTTCTCCACCAGATCCGTGGAAAAATTACAACATCGCATGCAGATCGCGGCACAAGGGGACAGCGAGATGGTTTCTCGAAAGCGATTCTTTCTCAGATTGGAAGTCGTCTGGACCGAGTTCGCTCCTGTGGGTTCATGGCAAACGTATGCCGTCGTCGAGCTGGTATGCTTTCCTAGAGACTGATGGTTTTCACGATTTGTAGCGGGCGCTGGGAAGAGCGTCCTTTGGTACGTTCCACTTGCGATATTTTCGTCTTGGTGACTTATAGTGTCGTCTAGTTCGTCGATCATCGAGGACGTCGATCGCATGCGGAAGCTGGGACTGGCATCACTTGCGTTTTATTATTGTGACTTTAAGGAAGATCAAAAGAAGGACCTTCGTGGGCTACTCTCATCCTTCCTAGTCCAACTCTGTCATCAATTCGACTCATATTCTGACGTCCTGTCGAAATTTTACTCGGAACACAGCAATGGTTCGAGGCAACCGAGCGACGATGGCCTTGTCAAGTGTTTAAAGGAAATTCTGAAACTGCCAGGACAAGCACCTGTCTACCTAATTATCGACGCGTTGGACGAATGTCCAATCACATCATCTCTACCGTCCCCTCGAGATGAAGTTCTAGTGCTCGTAGAGGAGCTCATCGACTCCAAAATTCCGAATCTGCGCATTTGCGCCACTAGCCGACCCGAGACGGACATCAAAGCTATCCTTGATCCTTTGACTTTCTATTCCACTTCCCTACATGATGAGATCGGACAAATGCAGGACATCGAGAACTACATCAGGTCGGTCATTAATACGGATCGGATGATGAGAAGATGGAATGCAACCGACAAACAGCTCATCATCGATGTGCTCACGAATAAAGCTGATGGCATGTAAGCCGTTAATGCTTCAGACATCAATAATTTCTGCTCACTTCTGCGTAGGTTCAGATGGGTTTATTGCCAGGTGCTCTGCCTTCGTCGCTGCCTCCCAGGACGCATACGCCATGCTCTGGCGGAATTACCGGATACACTCGATGAGACATATGAGCGGGCATTACGAGATATCGATAAATCGAATTGGGGACTTGCCCACCGTCTTCTCCAATGTGTCGCAGTTGCTTCCCGTCCCCTCCGTGTGGAGGAACTCGCCGGGTTTCTCGGATTTGACTTCACGGCAGGTCCGATTCCGACATTTCACGAGGGTTGGCTCCTTGAAGATCCAGTTGACGCGGTGCTTTCTACAACCCTGAGTTTGCTCGCCATTGTCAATGTCGACGGTTCGCCAGTGATCCAATTTTCCCATTTTTAGGTCAAGGAGTTCTTGACATCTCCTCGACTTGCCGAATCAAGTGACATTATTCTCCGTCGTTACCACGTCTCCATGGCACACGCTCATACCCTCGCGACGCAAGCGTGTCTCGGCATGCTGTTACACCTCGACAAAAACGTCACCCGAGACGACCTCGAGAAATTTCCTCTTGCGGAATATGCTGCGGAGCATTGGGTGGACCATGCGCGGTTCGAGGACGTGTCTGAAAAGGTGGAAGATGTCATGAAACTGCTCTTCGACCCAAGGAAATTCCATTTTGCTGTCTGGGTGTGGATACATGATTTGGAAGACCCGTACTGGCGTCGAGAAAAGCGAGACGAAAAACCATCACAGCCTCGTGGAACGTCGTTGCATTATGCAGCTCTGTGTGGCCTAGACGCCATTGTCAAATTCCTGGTCATTGAACACTCACAAGACGTGCACGGTCGAGGCTTTGATCACAAGTCGACCGCATTGCATCTAGCGTGTAGGAGGGGTCATGTAGAAGTTGCTTGTATCCTTCTGGACAACGACGCGGATGTAAACGCCCGGGACAAGTGCAAGTCAACACCGTTACACATGGCATCAAGGGGGGGACATGTCAGTGTTGTGCGCGTCCTCCTGGATCGCGGCGCGAAGGTGACAACCGCGTACGGGACATACGATACTCCACTCGGCCTGGCGCTTCTATTGGGGCAAGTGGAAGTCGCAAATGTCTTTCTCGAACTCGATGTAAGGGTGATGGCACGTCCCAAGTGGACTCCATTGCGTCGGGCGTTGTTCGAGGGAAATATTGAAGCGATACGCGACCTTATCGAGCGTGGCGCAGATTTAACAGACCAAGCTAGAGATGCTCTCCTGGTAGCGTCGTTCGGGGGACATGTGGATGTCATCCAAGTCCTTCTTGAGCATGGCGTAGACGTAACAGCCGAGTATGATGATGGATTCACTGTATTGCTTGGAGCGTCGATGGCAGGACATGTGGAAATGGTTCGCATTCTTCTTGACCACGGTCTGGATCCCACGGCCCGGGACAAGGATGGATTTACTTCACTGCATGTGGCATCGTTGGGGGGACACGTTGAAGTCGCGCGCCTTCTTCTCGACCATGGTGCGGATCTAACAGCCGCGAAGAATGACGGAAAGACTCCATTACACTGCGCGTCAGATCTGGGCCATGTGGAAGTCGTGCGCCTCCTTCTCAGCCTCGGGGCGGATGCGACAGCCCAGGAGGATGACGGGAGTACTCCATTACACTTGGCGTCGAAACGAGGACATGTGGAAATTGCACGCCTACTTCTCGAGCGCGGTGCAGATGCGATATCCCGGGAGGAGGACGGGAAGACTCCGTTACATGTCGCGGCAGCCGAGGGATATGTGGAATTCACGTGTCTACTTCTCAAGCACGGGGCAGATGCGACAGCCCAGGACGACGACGGGAGGACTCCGTTGGATATGGCGTTGGACGAGGAGCACGTGGAAGTTGTCAATGTCCTTCTAGAGCATGGTGCAGATGCGATGTCCCGGCAGGAAGACGGAATGACTCCGTTACATGTCGCAGCAGCCAAGGGATCTGTACAACTCGTACGCCTACTTCTCAACCACGGGGCAGATGCCACAGCCCAGGCCAACGACGGGCAGACTCCGTTTGACATGGCATTGAACGAGGAGCACGCGATAGTTGTCTGTGTCCTTCTCGAGCACTATACAGATGCAACAGCTCAGAACAATCAAGGGTGACATCGTTGCATTGAACAACAGAGTCGTAGCATGTGAGTTTTGCTTCCTTCGTCCTGAGGTATTGTGCTGATCGACTAACAATAGAGGCCCTGACTCCATCCCAGGAACCACATATAGGGTGAATATTGTCATATATATCCATCGAGTAGAGGTCGTAGAATTATACTTGTATTTGAGATCATCGCCATTCTCGTCACGCTCGAAATTTGGCGGATCCACCATGTCGGAGCCGTCGGCCGTCGCCACGGACAGGTTGAACCTTTCCTCTTTTTCATAACCACCATCTTGGCATCCGTAGTTGGCCATGCTCTCCCTGGCCCCTAGGTAGGCCTAGGGATTGGCATGGGTAACCCTGGGGTTGAGAAAGGCTACCCCTACCCCAACCCTGAAATACCCGTACCTGGCATGCTGGGTAGGGGTATTTCAGGGTTGGGGTGATGGGTACCCTTGGTACCCAGCATCTTGTGCCGGGTAGTGAGAATCACCCATCGCATTGAGCTGGGTATGCGGTGGGATGTGACGAAGAGCGCACAAGGGGATCCTCCACCTCTACCTCTTGCTCCATGAGCTGCTGCTGCATCATGTGCTGTGATCCGTCAAGGGCCACCGATGGTGTGGGCCATGGTGACATGGAGGCACAGTGCACACAGCTGCGAGGGGCATGGTGCATGCAGCCATGAGGGGCATGGTGCACGTGGCCATGAGGGGCATGGTGCATGTGGCCATGAGGGGCATGGTGCATGTGGCTGCGAGGGGCATGGTGCATGCAGCCACGAGGGGCACAGTGCATGTAGCCACGAGGGGAATGCACACAGCTGCAAGGGGCATGGTGCATGCAGCTGTGAGGGGCACGGTGTGCACAGCCATGAGGGGCATGGCACGTGCAGCCACAAGAGGCACGGTGCACGCAGCCATGAGGGGCATGGCACGGTGACTGGACTGGACTGAAAAAAGTGGAATTAGTGAAAGAAAAAAAAGGAAAGCTCACAGGCAGAGAATAAGCCAGCACAAAGGAGCATGGTGATGCGGTGCATGCAGCTGCAAGGGGCACAGTGCATGCAGGTGCAAGGGGCACGATGCATGCAGCTGTGAGGGGCACAGTGCACACAGGTGCAAGGGGCACGATGCAGCACATGTGAGTGCAAAGACATGGCGAGGTGGGGGCATGTCAGTGTCAACATGTCCTATCCTCACCACATGTCATTGCTGTCATGGCTGTCAGTTGTGGGGCCTGGTGGGCCCTTGAGGGAGAGGGTGGCCATGTCCATTGGGATGGAGGACAGAGTGTGGCATCAACATGTCTTGTCCTCACCATGCGTTGTCACCATCATCACCGTCAGCACAGAGGAGATAGAGGGTGGTGTCGACATGCCCTGTGCTGCCACACATTGTTGTTGTTATGGCCATCAGTTGTGGGGCCTTGAGGGAGAGGGCAGCTGTCGGTGAGGATACCGTGAGAGAAACTGCAAGCCAGTGTGCTGGCTGTGTAAGAGTGCACACTGTTGTCTTGAGGGACTTGACTTCTGGGCACTTTGAAGACTGCAAAAGAAAAAAGAAGTCAGTAGAAAAGAGAATAAAAGAAAGTGTACAAAGCAGAGAATAAGCCAGTGCAAGAAGCATGGCAATGCAGCACGTGCAGGTGCAAGGACACAGTGTAGCGAGGTAAGGGCATGTCAATGTCAACACCTGTCCTGGCCATGCGTTGTTGTCGTGGCCATCACTCAGCATTTGGACAAATGATGTCTGGAGGAAAGATGTGTGGGTGGTGGTGTAGATAAAGATGTGGTGGTAAGGCTGGAGGTAGAGGGTGAACATTTGGACTGGGAGAGAGAGGGGCCTGGTGGGCCCTCAAGGGAGAGAGCAGCCATGTCCATTGGCAAGGAGGGTAGAGCACGGTCGCCATG
>Ga0137390_10005638_pt1 | contig 10582 bp, 13 predicted proteins | sample 15con2h24AmetaG_FD_104937 | JGI IMG/M metagenome (GOLD analysis project Ga0137390, IMG submission 104937) | Vadose zone soil microbial communities from Angelo Coast Range Reserve, California, USA - 15con2h2.4A metaG | ecosystem: Environmental > Terrestrial > Soil > Vadose zone > Saprolite... | reverse complement strand
TGCTGCCGCGGCTCGCCGCGGAGCGCGAAATCGTGGAGTCGACCACGACCGAGCTGATGGACCTGCCGGAAGCCGCCTTCTGAGCCAGGCCAACCGCAGCAAGCCGCCGGGCGCCGCCAGCAACTTCGTAGCCTTCCAGGACCTGCCTGGCGGGTTCGTGAAGCTGCTGGCTCGCAACCACCAGTTCCCCGGCGTCAACAGCGCGCTGGCCCGGATGGCGGAGTTGCGGGACGCGTCGCCGGACGCACGCGGCAGGTGGGGCGTCTTGTGGCACACGCAGGGGCCAGGCAAGACCGTGTCGATGCTCTTCTTCTCGCAGAAGGTGCTCCGCAGGATGCCGGGGAACTGGTCATTCGTGATCGTTACCGACCGGGAGGACTTGGACAACCAGACGCACAGGGAGTTCCAGATGGCGGGTGTCGTCACCGAGGAGCACGTGCGCGCAACAAGCTCGGCTCACTTGCGCCAGCTTCTCGCCGAGGGCCACCGGTATGTCTTCACCTTGATCCACAAGTTTCGCACTGAGAAGGGCGAGACCCATCCGGTGGTCTCCGAGCGCGATGACGTGATCGTGATCACCGACGAGGCGCACCGCACGCAGTACGACACGCTGGCGCTGAACATGAGGAACGCGCTGCCGAACGCCGGGTTCCTGGGCTTCACCGGAACGCCGTTGATCGCGGGCGAGGAGCGCACCCGCGAGGTGTTCGGCGACTACATGTCCGTCTACAACTTCGCGGCGTCTGTCGCTGACCACGCGACAGTGCCGCTGTACTACGAGGACCGGATCCCGCAGGCGTCAGTGAATGCGTCGAAGCAGAGAAGGGCAGATGGATCCAGGCTCTCTCCTTCTCGCGCCGCCAAGTAATGGACCGCAGCTTGCGGAAGGGTATTATCTACAATTCTCCGCGCAAAATCATGTGAGCTGAATTTATTCACATCTGCCTCCGAGGTGACGAGTACGCACGGTGGGTCCGTCGCTAAGCGCGTGAAAACGGTCAGATGAACTCGCCCGCTCACTAAGGCTAAGCGCCAAGTGCTGCACAGTCGACAATTTCTTTGGGGCAGGGCGAGTAGCGCGCGGCCAGAAGCGACTGGCCCTGGCCCGTTATCTGGGTCTCAGGGATGGGATGGAGAGTGGGCCGCTACGACCCACATGCCGAAGATGTACGAGGAGGCTGGCGTCGACCTGGCCGCGCACAAGGGCGTCGAGCTTGTCTCAGGATGCAGACGTCAGAACACGACCCGGATCGGCACGATCGTCAGCCTCTTGGCCGACGAGCAGTGGCTGCACGGTTTCGGCGGAATACGAGTAGCGTCGCAGCGTACGGACACCTGCGCAGCTCGGACGACTGATGGCCTGGAGCCTGGATGCCAGGCATGCCGACCGGCTGCCCGGCCACACCCACCGGTGGTCATGCGCCAGTCGGATCGATTATGCGGAGGAATGGCGGGGAACGGCTCCTAGACCGGAGGTCCCTGGCCCCGTAGCTTCAATGGGGAAGAGGTGCCGCTGCCGTGCTTCCTCAGGCAAGGCCCGGTTTACGACCTCACGCTGCGAAAGCTCACCATAAGGGGCACGCCTGCCGCGCGTCGCGGACGCGAAGACGCCAGCGCCTCACTGACGGTGATCCCGCCCGGTCAGACTCGGCCCCCATTCGAAAGGACTGTCCAAGAACAGCAGCGCGGCAAGAGTCACTTTGCACGTGCCCCGATTCAACGTGCACGTTGACTGCTGTAGGCCCCGCAAACCATCACCGGACCGAGGTAGAACACCTAGCGCCATCAAGCAGTACCAGGAAACGGCATCTCAGTAGAGGCGCTCAGAAGGCTCCTCTACAGCCCCGTTGTCCGGCGCCTCATTCATAGCTACCTCGACATCGACATCCTCAGAAACCAAGTTAGTTTCCGCCCGATTCAGCCAACTACCAATGAAACCTACGTGGTGCCATGTCTCTGACCACTCCGAATCATCGGCTACCTCAAACCTTGCCGGTTGGCTAGATCCCACGAAAGAAGCGCCCTTCACTACCACCTGCGGCACCGAATAGGGCGGTAGACCGATCATCATCAACTGATTCGGCGCTGTGAGAACAACCTCATCTCCGCTGCCATCGGCCATCCGAATTCGCCGCCTCTCGAACTTATCGACATGCTCGCCAGCGTATTTTCGAACTATCGGAATCAGACCTTCGGCAGCAAGGGCCGAAATGGCACTCTGGATCGCCTGCACTGCGTCCACCAGCCGCTCATTATTCGGAAAGGTCTCTCTTGGATGACCAAGACCATTCCTTACCGCACAAATATCGGTCTGCGTAAGAGCGAGCGTAACAGAGCGCAATGTAGCGAGCAGCCGCTGTTTGCTATCTGCATGAAGGTCCAGGAAAAGGGACGTATGACGAAGGGGAAACTTCTGAACATCGCTGTGGCTCGAGAAGTTCGGCACTTGCCAATCCGGTCGCAGATAGGCGCCTTCATCCTCAGATCGGGCTTCGCAGACCTCCGCCAACACTCGGAAAGCGCCTATGAGTACCGACAATGGATTTCCGAGCGAGGCGTCATAAGGAAACGAAGCCCCGCGCCGAAGACTCTCCGCGCCAAAGATAGCAGCCGAGAATAGTTGAGCCCGACCCTTCGAGAATCTAAACCGCTCGAACGGATGCATGCCAAAGTGATCGTTGAGTAGGGACCAGCATGCAAACAGTGAGGTTAGTCTAAGTAGTTCCTCAAGCTCAACGAACATGCTCATGCCAGCATCTCGGATAGCGATAATACGCGCATCCTCATCGACGTACTCCCGAGACGTAGCGCTCATAAGCCTTGCGATATGCCGGTCTAGTGACGCATGCGCGGGCTTCGGCGTAGGTAGCGGACTACCCATTTTCCAAAGCATCTTCTCAGTCAATAGCTTTTCGGCCTCGGCGGTAGCGGGCACGGCAAACAGACCGTACTCAAGTACGCCGAAGGCGCGCTCAAGCGCTTCCTGTGAGCTGAACAGGATCCTATTCAGCAATTCTGCGGGATCCTGCTCCTCCAAGCATCGCTCAAGCTTCTCCGATGAGTCTCGTCCTGGCTCATTTCGCAGTTGCCAACTTAGCGCACCCTCCTTGTCCCCAGCGAAGACGGCCCGAATGACAGCAAGCATTCTTGGTTCCGTCATATTTTGTTTCGTCGGCACGAATCTGACACCCAAACTCGACGCTTCGGCGTCGACTTTGAAGTAGCCACCACTTACGTGTCGATTCTCGAATGAGCGTCGCACTTCTGTTGGAGACAGCGCTATGATGTGCTGTTCGATAGCGGATTCGAGGCTTTCGACGAGTTCAGCATCGTCCAGAAGGAGTAGCAATTGAAGGAGCGCAGCGTGACTCAGATCCCCAACTATTTGCGCTGGTGATCGCCTGGCCGTCCGTCGGCCTATTACCGTATTTGCTTTTTCGCGGATACCGCCGAGATTGTTGTCGAGGATACGCTCTGCTACCACGGACAGCTCGACTTGAGTGAAGCCGTTTCCGAGAAGCCAGGGCAATGCGCCTGGATGATTGACGCGGTAATTTTCGGCATCGGTGATCAATATGTCGCTTAGCTGTTGAGAGAGGCTTACCGAAACCGGATGCCGATTGAGAATATATCGCTGGACAAGCACGGTGTCAGTCATATTAGTCTGCATCTGGATATGGTGAAGTTCATTACAGGCTATTCGGGAACAGCGAATCACCGGCCCGCATGTTTGTGGTCTTAGATATCTGCGCGCAGCGCTCCTGATTAGCCCATAGGGTCCGCTGACCCATTCGGCTATCTGGAAGACACCTTGTGGAGTAAGTCGCACGAGCTGTTGAGTTTGCTCGGGAGTGAGTGACTCTATGGGAGTGGAACCGAAGTTCTCGATGAATTGGTCGTGCAGTATTCTGCCGAAGACGAGCGGGTAATTGAGCCGTCGATCGGCGATCTCTTTGCCGAGGATACTTAGCACCTTGTCGGGGGAGGAGCTATCTGCGTTGATAAGAAGTTGATCGTCGGCGCCAAATGCGGCAATGAGGGCGGCGGAGATGTCCTGCTGGTTAATGGCGCGAAAGTTCTGGCGAATCTCGGCACGCAGGCTTTCACCATGCTCGGTTAGAGACAGGACACTGCTAAGTTCTTCCGGGAAATGATAGTCAGGCCCGAGCAGAGCATATCGAAGAAATCGAGAGGCAGCTACCATAGCTGCAAGCGCTTCAGTCAACGGCTTCTGCTCACTTGATGTGCGGAAATGTGGAGTTGTTCGACACATTGCCATGTCCGGCGGGAAGCCAGGCGGCCGTTCGAAGGACTGGGAGTCCGGGCGGCTCGGCTGGCAATGTTGTGGTAGGTGTTGAGGGTGAGTGTAGTGCACGGAGGCAATCGAGACGTCGGGTTGGAGGCTGCAGTGGCTTGCGCTGAACGATGGTGTCAGCCACCGACAGATCTTCATGGTCCTCCAACGCGCCTGAAGCTTGCTCAGTCTGGCCGGGAGAGGTACTTGCATGGAGGCGGCCTCTGGGGTCATCTAGCCATTCCTGAAGCGTGACGCCGACTCGATGCTGGTGCTCGATGCGTGCCGTATCCGAGAGTGGTGCGTCTCATGTGGAGGCATTGGCGCTAACCTGAGGGCCTGCATACCCGGACTCAGAGCGTCCGATTCACCACGTGAGGCTAGCCCGCTTCTCGCCGCCGTGAACGCCGATGTGCCCGGGAGCTTGCGTTAGCCGTTTGACAACATCAGTTCGGAGGTGAAGGGCTCCGGCTGAACTCGCCTTTCGTCAGGCCGCGCGCCTCCCGCCACCGAGGTTCAATGACTTGCCTGAAGATCAGCCACCTGGCAAGTCGGCCTTCGTCGCATGAGCCAGCGCGTGCGCAGGCATCTGCTACACCAGGTCAGCCATGACGGCGCCGTCGCCCGCAGGGATCCGGAACCAGGACTCACGCTCCTTGCGCCTACGTTCAGCCACTGTCGACACATGAGCAACTGAGTCGTACTCCTGCGTCAGGTCCAGGAGCACAGGATGACCTTTGACTGCAACGGCGAGCAGCCCGGACGAGTGAGCTTGCCGCCGGTAACTGCTCGGTTCGGTGGCCTTGACGGCCTCGATGCGGTAACCGCGGCCCTCCGCTTCCGCCGTGATCGCCTGCAGCAGCCGGAGCCCGCGGCTGTGCACCGAGTTGGTGGGCCTCAGCCGAGTGTGATGGGATGCTTGGGCCTTGACGACCTTGTGCGGCGCGCGGAGTTGCTGCGGAACGGGGATCGGCGCGAGTTCGGCGGTCATCCACGCGGGCGGGTCCTGCAGGCGGATGACGAGGTTCTTCCAGCCCCGTCGGTCTCCATGACCAGGAGCTTGCCGTCGGGGACCTTGCCGAAGCGAATGGCCGAGGCGACCCGGACCTGATAGTTCGTGTTGTCCGTTGATCGGTCGATCCGCAGCTCTCCCCCGGCGGCAACTATGTCAGCGATCAGTTGTTCGGTCGGCGACAGCTTGCGCGCCGCGGGCTCGGCAGAGTTTGGCACAGCACGACCTTTCAGGAGAGGGCCGAGGCTTGAGGCCGGGGCGTTGACGCAGGCCGTTGCCCCGCTGGGCCAGCCGGAAATTGCTGTTGCAGCTCGCTCATACCATCTAGGTATGGCCTGGACCATTGGAGGGCGAGCATGTCTGTCGGAACCAATCTTGCGCGGAACGTCGCGAAGCGACTGCTGGACTACGTAGACCGGGCCGAAACATCTGGGACGCCGGAGTCCGGCCTGCCTGAACTTCCGTCCATTCCCGAGAATGCGTACGGCCAGCTGATGATCACCAGAGTGCTCGCGGACGCGCCCGCTGGCGGCCTGCCCGTGAGCGCGCTAGCCGAGCAGACCGGCATGAAGAAGGACAATGTCTCCGAGAAACTTCACAAGCTCCGCCAGCGAGGTCATGCCGAGGAAGTGCCCGACACGTGGCCGCCGCACTGGCGCTTGACGCCCACGGCAAGGCAGGCCGCTAGTTCCCCGGCATCAGGCCGGACGAATCTTCTGATGCCGGGGAGCTAACTAGTTCCTAGGCTTCGCCGAGCAACCGTCCTACCCCGTTCAGCTCATCGCCGATGGCGGCGAGTAGGCGAAAGCCCACTCGCTCGGGTTGAAGCAGTTGGGGCATGAACGGGCGTCCGAAGATCGGTACGAACCGCTGGTCTGGCCGGAACTGGGACCGACGTTTCGAACGGTTGGCCGGACAGACAGACAGTTCTGCTTACTGTTCGGCTGTAGGTTCCAGGCCAGTTCGACAGCGCGGCAAAACCGTCTCAGTTCGTTGTTCGAACCGCCCTGACAGCGATGGCCACCCGTCTCGGACGGCCTGCTCCGCCGTTCGCTCCAGACCGGTTCGTACGACTCGTCAGAGCATGTACGAACGGCATCGTGATCGTCGTCCGGGCCGGGTTCGAACGGCGACCTCGGACCATGTTCCAGGCCGTCTGAACGGGCGCAGTCCGAACTGGACCGTCAAGCGAGTACGGACCGAAGGGTTCCGGAACAAGGATCGCTGCTATCGGGGCTTGTCCGTCCGGCCAACTGCGCTCGCTGGAGCGGCGGTGGGATCTGCTGCAGGTCATCCCAGATGATGCGCCTTAGAAAGGCGATCTCGTGCAGCGCGACGGATTCTGGATGCAGGTTACCGTCGCCTTCAGCAGCTCGTCCCGCCGGGCCCGGTGATCTGATCTCGCGCGAGCCTGGCCGCTTCACCCGCGATCTTCAGCCTGCGCTCGACCCTCCCCGGCAGTAGACACACGGGCATCAGGGAGAACGCCGTGAGAGCCCACCAGTCGCCGCGAGGCGCACCGATCCGGTGACCGTCAAGCCGACCGCGGCGGCGATCAGCAAGACCGGAAGCGCGAAGAACATCCAGCGCCGCCGCTGTTCTTGCGCTGCCTCGGATATCGCAACCTTGGCGAAGGCAAGCACGCTTGGCGCCAAGCGGGGGTCAGGAAGCGGCTCGCCTTTCCGGACCGCCCGGATGACGGCTACTCGGTCTGACGGCGACAACAGGGACAGGGGCTCACGCCGCCAGCCCGGCCAGCTAACCTTCTTCGCGAGAGCGACGTAAAGCACCCAGCTGAGCAGCCCGCCGACAACCGCGAACACAGCATCAACGGAGACAGCGAGCAGCGCGCCAGTCGTCGGAAGACCGCAAATGAAACCCATCAGTACGGCCCAGCGCCGCGGCCCGCCCCGCCACAGCCATTCCTGCATGGCAGGAATATCCCGAACGACAGCGGAATATGTCAACTCGTGCCTCTGGCCGAAATCGGGGAGGGCAGAGAACCCGACGGCGTGCGGCATCCGTACCTGCGCTAGGCGTTACGGAGCCTCGGCTCGCTCGAGCTTGGTCCGCAGGTCATATAGCTCGATCGCGCAGTGGACCTCGACCTGCGTCGGCGTCGGCCGCCGTACGGCTACCCAGCCAGCCGGTGACTCTTGGTGCTCGATCTGCCATCGCGCGCCGTAGTCCGCTACCAGCGCAGCCAGCTTGCTCAGCGGGCATGGGTGCTGCGACCAGGATTCGAGGGATGGCACTTGCACAGCTTACATGTACTCGTCCATGCTCGTCTACGACCGAGCGTGACGTAGCGTTGCCGTGGCTGGACATCTAGCCTGATGATCATGCCTGCCCGGCCGCTGATCGATCCGGAGGGCGCGACGCCCGTCTACCGGCAGGTCGCCGATGTCCTGCGCCGCCGGATCGCGTCCGGGGAGCTTCGGCCAAACCGGCCCGTGCCAAGCGAAACCCAGCTAGAGGCCGAGTTCGAGATCGCGCGGGGAACCGCGCGCAAGGCCATCGCCGTGCTGCGAGCGGACGGTCTGGTGGTCACCATCCCTGGGCGCGGAACGTTCGTCAATCCCCTGGGCTAACTGCGCTACCTACCCCAGCCAGGTTGCCGTTCCCGGAGACAGTGCCACGCGCGACTGAAATGACCAGTGAATACCTAGATCTGGCATGGCCAGTGCTGGTGATGTACGCGCACAGATCCATGCGCTCATCACCTGACGAGGACTCCGTCATCTCCGCAGCCAACCGCCTGCGGACCACCCTGGCCACGCCGAGCCTGGACTGCTAACCGGTCCTACGCCGCCACCGACTTGAGGGACACATCCGACCAGACGGTGAAAGCGTTGACCGGGTGAGGGCACTCCGGCGTTGCGCCCGGCAACTCTTTCCAAGCCCGCTCGCCCCAAGAGACCCGGCCGTGCCCAGATATCGACCGAGTCGCAGGCGCACTGACGGGCATCTTTAGTCCAGGTCGTACAGTGCCAGCTGGCCAGCAAGAAAGTACTTGCTAAGAGTGGTCTCCTGGCCCTGGTAATGCGATGATGACTGATCGCCATATAGCCGTGAAGGTACACGGGCCATCTTCTCGAAACTGAGCTTGGCTACGCTTTGTCCGTGCTCAATGATGAAGGGTACATCGTGTGCCCGGACCTCGAGGGCTGCGCGACTACCGTGCACATCGTCACCCCAGCCAAAGCCGGGGTCAAAGAAGCCCGCGTAATGTGTGCGCAGCTCGCCGCTTGTAGGATCGTAGGCCACCATCTCAGAGGCGAGATCTGGCGGTATTCTTACACGCTCCCTCGAAAGGAGCAAATAAAACGCTCCAGGTTGAAGAATTATTCGATCCCCGCGCTCCGGCCGGACTGGCTCCCAGAAGTCCGCTATATCAGGCGGATCGGGGGACGTTAGATCGAGCAGCCGGGTATATGATTTGGCCTGGTACCCAATTGCACCAGCCGCCTCGCCGTGGAGATCTATGCTGAGAAAAAGACCGTCTGACACTGCCAGACCATCCTGGAGTACCGGACCGGAGCCCAGAAAGAGCAGCGGCTTTCTGTCGTGCAGCTTGCGAATGTCAGTATCGAGGAGGCGCTGACTCCGGCCCGCGATCAGCCTCAGCTGATTAAGCGAGAGTCCCTCCTTAACCTTGATAGGGAAGGATATGGGAACAACTTCGAGGTAGAGCTTCCCTCGATAGCCAGAACGGACTTCATCGAACTGCTGAGCGTTATCCGTGATTAGGCGCGTGAAAACGTCAATCCGACCAGTAGAGCTCTTAGGGTTCGCCTTTGCCCGGAGGAACGGGGGAAGGTTCAGCTGCTCGCGAAGCTCGATTAGGTAAGGAACGTGATACTCGAGGAAGTTACCATCACGCAGGTCAATAGTACCTTGGCTGAGCGTGCTCAATTTGCGTTCAACTCGGTCGCGATCTGGTAGAAAGCTTGCGCGCAACCGGTGAGCCGTCTCACCGAGCGTGAGGTCAATGCTTGCAGGTTGAATCCTCATATCATCGATGCGGTATTCACCGGCGTGAACGTAACCACGCTGCAGCGCGACACGGAGCTGATCGTCGTTCAGTACGCCTTCAATCTTGGGATCCAAGTCCTCAGTCATTGCCACTCTCGTCAGAACACGAAGGCCTATGGCGTCTCAGGATCTCTGGTGCGTGGAATTCTGCATAGCATCGCAAGGAGCAGAAGATGCCCTGCTCCAAGGGACCTGAGCCCTGCGTTTCACCCGGCGGCAGTGGAACCGCGCACATGGGGCAGCGGCCTGACTCCCTAGCGGCGGCTACGGCAGCACGACGTGCGGGATCCATGGGGGCGAGTCTACGGTCAGGGACGCCGAGTTCCGCCAGCGAGACCAAGGGTTGCAGAAGTCAGAGCCCCTGGGAGGCCATCTCGCGGAGCTTGGCCAGTTCGCCCAGATGGAGCGTGATCTTGATCCCCATCCCGATGACGACGCGGGTGCTTCCGTTTGTGTCGAAGTCGGATAGCGACAGCGCGCTGATCGAGGATCCGTCCTCGTCGGTCTGCGGGGCGTAGACACCCGAGGCGAGCAGGAAGGCGGCTGCTGCGCCTTGCTCAGAGCCTGCCAGTGCTCGGGGAAGGTCTGGCCGGTCTCGACCCACTGCACATGCTCGGGCCGGTCGGGAAGAGCCTTGACTGCCGCTTGCTTGTCATCGAGCTTGCTGGTCAGCCGGGCCATCTGGGCGGCGCTGATCCGCCCAGCGAGGAACTCCTCTTCCGGGTCGGCGATGGCCTCGGTAATCTGGGCGAGCTGCCGGGCGTGATCCTCGGCCGGGATGACTACCTTCTCCCGCATCGGCACCGGACCGAGTTCGTCGAGTGGGCCCGTGCCGACCGCCTTGCTCTGGCACCGGCCGCTGCGCGGCGCGCCTTTCCACTCGTAGTGGCCCTAGTCCCGGTCTTTCCTGGTCAGGCCGAACGTCGGCGTGGCGCACAGGCTGCAGCTTCAACCCGCTATAGCTTCTGCGCGTTAGCTCCGAGCTTCGAGAAGCGACCCAAAAGCATGACACAGTGCGTCCAATGGAACAAAGTGCGATAACTGTCCTCTGAGCGTCCGTGGGCCATAGCTGTTGAATCTGCCGGAGGCTGAGCCAGGCTAGGACCAGGCGAGCATCCGGAGCGGGTCGCTCAGCATGGCTCCGACATCGCGCAGCACCGCCGAGCCCATATCGCCGTCGACGATCCGGTGGTCGAACGACAGCGACAGAGTGCAGACCTTGCGCACCGCAAGCTGTCCGT
>Ga0137390_10005637_pt1 | contig 10582 bp, 10 predicted proteins | sample 15con2h24AmetaG_FD_104937 | JGI IMG/M metagenome (GOLD analysis project Ga0137390, IMG submission 104937) | Vadose zone soil microbial communities from Angelo Coast Range Reserve, California, USA - 15con2h2.4A metaG | ecosystem: Environmental > Terrestrial > Soil > Vadose zone > Saprolite... | reverse complement strand
GATACCCACCCGGTTTTTCAGCAACTCTCGCACAAGGAAAACTATCCGGGAGAAATAATCAGTCTACGTAAGCTTCGAAGAATGGCGAAGGGACATACGTGTGATGAAGGACTCTGCGACAGCCTGGACCGTGTGCCAGACAACTGATGTGATCCATTCCATTCTGGCAGTGCTTCAAGTCATGTTAATATGAGCTCAGATGTGTAACATGAAAGCACCCGCACCAGTTCCTCTTCCAAGATGTCACAGTGTTGAACATACCAACTATAAAGGCGATGACGGAAAGTAAGACAACGAATCCGCTCTGGACACGACTCTTTGTGAGGGTATCAATGCTGAAGTGAAGTTGAATAAATACCCAGGAAACATCAAAAGGCTAATGAAAACGAACTAACCGAACTGCAAGAAACACATTCGCAAACATGATGATAATCAGTTGACATATTGAATTGACGGGGCCCTCCCATAGATCCACTTAGGAAGGATCAGCGACAATACGTATATATGATACAGGACCAACTTCGGGTCGACGGGGGGTAAATGCTCCACATGACACTGCAGGACTCTTGGACATGGTGTCACCAGTGGGGAGAACGAAGAAACTTACAATTTCCGGTACGCAAAGTGCCACATACTGTGACATCCATATCAATGGTGTGGACACATTCAATGTTGGTGAGAGCGTACAGCAGGCATTGGAGGCCGACCAGTGAAAATTCTACGATAACGAAGAGCCTGAGAGTGTGTGAGTGACGAGACATCACGCGTCACGAGACGATCATGCCCACTTGAGGTATATTGGGTCCTTAAAGCCTGCCGACAATGATAAGTTTCGCCAGGGTGAACCAAAAATGTAATGTACTCACGAGAAGTGAAATATCCATAGACTTGTTGGCTCACTAACCCGAAGAGAGCTGCGTCCACTGTGTCAAGGGATGAATATCGATGAATAATCCTACACAGTTGAGCGTGTCGCAGTGCCTACAGAGGATGGAGATCAAAATCACGCCTGTCGAGCGGGTTGATGTCAGATTTCGGGACGGGACACCTAGATGTGGGCACCCCACCTTCGCGTTCTGGTGAATATTGGCTCATGTCAGGGTTGAGATGAGATTAGAGGGGAGTAACGGTGGAGAAAGCAGACGATCAATCATGATCGTATAAATATTCAGAATGCTTTGGTAGGGCGTCTGCCAGTTTTCGAGGTACCGCGTTTCCCTACCTCACCTCAAGGCTGCCCTGATTTTGAAATGCGCCATTGCTTATCAACGGGGACAAGATTCCGCAGATCACTACAAGCGACAGCAATGATGTATCGTAATTGGGTCGATCGAGGTCACGTACGGAAGTACGGACAGCGCCGAAAGTAGGGCTCCAAAAACTGTGCAAAGAAAAACCAGTCATTCTTCACTAGCCTGAGATCGCTCACGAAATGTAAACTTTCTCGACATCCTTCACAACAAGCTCGGGGCAGGAGGCAGTACCCTCACGAGTTGGAGCCTCCGAGGGTGAGTGCACTTTAAAGTTTTGGGGTCCAGTTTTTGGAATCCTATGTTTGGCAGATCGGTCGGCAGAGCGGAGCCACGACCTCATTTCTACAGTCACCGCGTCGGTATTGAATTTTGCACCCGAAGTCTGAGATCTGAGACTCTGACCTGAGCCCATTGACTCTCCTCTCGCTCGAGCTACAGGGCGTCGGAAGCTAAGTTTACTATGGGGCAGAACAGTTCGAACAAAAAATATCAAGGACTCATCAGGAAAAATCTCCCGCGCTAACGGGCAATAATTTGCTCTAGCAAAGAGATAATGCCGGCATAATTACATCATTTCAGGGGCATTATTGCTCGCTAGCTGGTATTATCGCGGGAGGTTATTCCTGATGGACAAAACCAGACGACAATCAAAGTATCTCTTCGCCGTGGGTATCGGAACCCTACATGTTTTCAGGAGAAAAACTGTGCAGAAATGGAAGTTATCGGGACGCTGGTAACTCCCATGCGGGGTTAGTCGAGCGCAGGTCGAGCGTTAGAAAACGGGCAGCGGCAAACATTCTGTGAATTTTTCTTGAAAGCGCTTGGTACATGATGGTTACAATTGATACTCACAAGAAGGCTTAATGCCAAGTTTGCGGGGGATCGACATCATCACGGGACGTGGCGCAATTGATTGAACTTCCGGACAGCGGAAATTTGCGACTCTCCCACCCCTGCTACAGTTGTGGTGTGGTGTGATGCACACGTGACGTGGGCGTGATGGCGACCTAACTCCAGGACGATTGGCAATGAGGTTTTTTTTTTTTTGAAAAAATCGACTAGAAATCACGTTTTGCCACCACCATGATCCTGCGTCCTCCTGTGTCGGGCTAAATCCTTGAGTCAAAGCGCTTGCCCCTCTTACAAGTGGGCGCTGGGCCAACCCCCGAACGGGCGTCACGGTCACGAACAAAGTTCGAGTTCGAACGGCTGAAACAACGGGCGAAACTGTGCGCACATTGCCCGAGCAAGTGTGCCGAGTGTGCCGTGCTTCGCCACGCGCGTGAAAATCATACTCCTGGCCATTTTGGCCTACTGATGGGGCGCGCCCCGTTTACATTCCCCGGTGTTTTTCATTTCATTCTGGCATTGTCGTAAGATTGATGTATTTTATTCGAGCCTTGTCTATGCGCTGGATGTTTGCTTGCTTCACGGTCGGCCTGCGCAGCTATGAAATAATCGGTCAGAGTATATGGACTTACCGTGTCGGGGATGAGATGGCGCGGAAATCTCCGACCCACAAATTCGCTTAGATCGGCGCGTACGTTGTCGTTGTCGTTATTCTGGCCCGCCCAACCAATACAATAACGGTTACTGGCAAGTTCCTGCCCTCACTGCCCGGTTCCCCAGTCCTCTGGGACGTCTTGAAGAGAGCGAATGTATGTAATGGCGGACGCCGACGGATTTAGCTCATTCAAGTGCAGTAAATGGACCTGACCGCAAGCCGTTACAAGTTCAGCATGTCGAGGTCGATCGCGAAGACAAATTCCATTTCTCGGGCCCCGTTTTCTTTGAATACCCCATCACGATCGACAACTTGATCCGCTCAAACAAGACAAGACGGAGCTGTACGGCATGACCAGTAAAAAGACGGATCCGTTCATCATTGGATGCATTTTTTCATACAGTATTCAAAGTTCGTCCAAAAGCCTCCATGGGGGTTTCTGAGGAGGGGGGTTCTAGACTTCTAGCGCCCAATTCCGGGGGGGTGTTAGCTGATTCGAGAGATGCCGGATCGGCCTTCGCGACACTTGTTTGTCCTTTGTACATTACTGCGCCCCCCTACTGCCCTCTTCGAATCCTTTACTCATTGCAGGCAGCCAGCATCTAGCCCTTTGTTCTATGAGTCATGTGCCATTCGGCTCAGCCATGCATGATGTACTTCTCTGTTAGGCTTACCGCAAATCGCGCGTTCGGAATGACTAGCACCTTGACTCGAGGGAACGGAACTATTGCCAGTGGCAATATCGTAGACGATGAGACCCCTGTTGTGGTACCACCAAGACAGACACAAGTACCGGCAGCACCAGACGAGCGAGGCTCGGGATCCAGCCTGATAAGCAAGTTCTCAGACCGGATTGATGTTACAGTTGTACTTGTGAGCCAATAACACCAGGAAACTTATAACAGTGGATGTAACTTTGAGCACGGGCTGCAAGTGACCAGCAGTGCAAATCAGAAGTCAGAGAGCCAAATCATGCCGCCGCCCAGAGCGGTGATAACAAGCCAATTACTAAGCGCTAAGGCGTCGTTACTCGCTTGACTCGGACTTGATTCCCAGCTCTTCGACTTGTTCAGTTAAACCATGCATCTGAATAGTATCCTCGATCTACCTGACGAACTCATTATCAACACATTGAAATATACTGATTACAAGACGGTGATCGCCTGTCGAAGAGTATGCCCCCACCTCTTCTGCCGTGCGCTGGCGTTAAGTGCGTGCGTGGTTAGTCGTGCCGTCACCTCAAGGAGATCGTAGATGCCTCCTCTGCGCTCCAATATATCGTAGAACTAGCCGCGGCAGGCATGTGCGACGGCACGCCAGATGGCGCGGTCCCTGCGGAGCGGCTGAGGAGATTGCGGGGGATGCAGGGCGCGTGGAAGGGCTCCTCCGAGTCGTGGTCTTCGGTGGATGACTTTCCTTACTCGAAGGGAATATCTCCGTACCCCATGATGGCGTCGGGAAATCTGGTCGTGTTCCGGAACAGCAGGGGCCCCAGGGGTGAGCTGGTCCTACTGCGATTCCCGTCCGAATCGCGTGGCATCCCGGGAAAGCAGTGGTACTTGGACGTGGGCACAAATCGACTCGAAGCAAGCTGTGCAGACGACTCACAGGATCTCCTTGTTTTCGCATGGTAAGTTACCGGCATTGTTTTTCTCTTGATCCATTCACTTGGCGGGAGCACTCCCTCGTTCTTCAGCTTGTCTACCATCCACATCCGTACATTGTCCACGGGAGATGTCCATCCTCTTACAAGCACCACTGGTTGCATACATTCGTATTCGATGTTCGGGGGCATGAACCTGCACATTTATGGAGATCTTTTCTTGATCCTTGGCAATACCCCCATCAACGGCCTTGTATGGAACTGGAAGACCGGAGAACTCGTCGCCAAAATTGCAAGTGCCCCCCCCCCCTCCTCTCAGCCATCCATCCGGTCGAACGAAGCTGATTTTTTTTTTTCAAACGACGCCTTAGCCTTTAACCACCAGCTGCTTTTCCTTTCTCGACAAGAGCCACATCATATCCGTGCACTACAACTTCGATCTGGAGCACACCGTCTCCTTCCAGGTGACGGCCCTGCCCGACGTCGCCGGCGCGTCGCCCTCCCGCGTGTATCGCTTCATGCTGAACCTCCCGATCGTCATCCCGCCCTACTTCGCCGAACTGCACGCGAACACGCTGCCCACCGGCACCAGCACCAGCACCGGCAGCAGCTCGGAGTCGTCGTCGTCGTCCAGCAGCTCGGACCGCCGCGCAGGCTGGTTCCACGCAGACCCCGACAGGCGACTCCTGGGCCTCGCGCTCGGCTCGCCCACCGCCGACGGACTGGCCGTAGCGTTCACGCAGCGCACGCTCTTCGTCTCGCACGACGTCTTCCTATCCCACATCGCGTCGCACGGCCCGAGCCCGAGCCCCTGGGCCCCCTCCTCCGCCGACTCCGACTCCGCCCGCGCGGCGAGCGTGCCCGTCGTGGTGGTGCCCTGGGACGCATGGGGCCCCGGCCACACGCGAATGACGACGACTCCGCACGTATTCCAGCGCAGCACGGGTCAACACAAAGTCTGCGGCATGCACGCGCTCGGCAAGCCGCACGTCCTCCGCGACCGCGGAATCCTGCGCATCGCGGACTTTCATCCGCACCGCGTCGCCCGTGCCGCGCAGGGAGACGATGACGATGACGACGACGGCGGGGGCGGCGGGGGGCACGGAGATGACGGCAAAGATGAGGAGCATGATGACGATGACGATGACGACGATGACGATGATGACGACGCGGATGAACTCGAAGGTCGATGGCGGGAACGGCAGCTGCCCGATTCTGCGCCCGGCGCCGTGCCGCACAGCACGCAGATCCCCTACGTGGAAAAGGACATACCACTTCCGGACGGATTGCGCTCCGAGCACGTCCGATGCGTGCTCGGCGAAGACCTGGTCTTCCTGTTCGAGGTGGGTTCTGTCTTCCCCCCTTTCCCATATCGCGACAGGAGAGCGGCGCCGGCTGACGACGATTCGTGGCGCATAGTTTTCCGTCGGCGGCCCCGAAAATCCGGGCCATAGGATAGAGAAGATATATTATCACCCAATTTAGATCACATAGTGGTGGACTCCCCGTTGCGGGGTTACTAAAGCTGTCAAGTGTCACTAGATGTCGTACCTATTCCTCCGTTCTGCCATGCTTGTAGATGGGTCTCATCTGAAGAGCCGTGCTTGGTTACGAGCGCCACCTATGACCTGACCTGTCAACACTGGTGCTGGTACTCAGATCAACCAAGACACGATGGTGAGAAGAGAACAACGACGAGATGGACGCTATACTTCAGAACAGTGGATTGAGTGGCATATACATTTATATATATGGAGACAAAGATGATATGTACACAGTACATACAGTAGTAGCAGCCGTAGAAGACCATCAGCGACGACATAGGTAGATTAATCTATCTGTCGTTCCTCCAGGGAACAACCCCATTTCGAGAGGGATGATCGTCCCGAGGAGGAACGAAGAACAGAGCGTTACGGGGCGAACACGACGCGCGTTTTGAAGACTCACGAGTAAGGCAGCGGCTGCTGCCACTCCCGCTCCAGTCGCCTCGCGGCAGACAAACGGAGTATTTCATGGGTCTGTGGAAAACTTTGGTCGTTAAACCCCCCTGCCCGCTCCACGCTCCGGGACGGGAGAGGAAGAGCGTAAAAGTGCTTCCGACACGGTTGCGACGGCCCTGCCTCGTCGTCCCGCATGACAAGCGCCCTCCCAACCCTCTACCCACGTCTGATTCTGGGTGGCCTCCGCGCGCACCGCCTGGGCGCGCATGGCGGAAAAAGTGGCGAGGAGCGCAGCTCGAAGAGGACGGAAACCAGCCTTCCTCGCATGCCACTCACTTTACGACGACCGAGGCGGTGCTCTGCTAACCGCTCAGTTCACCCGTCCCCGCGGTCTACGGGGAAAAAGTGTGGGCGAAGTGTGCCTTCAGGCGCGCACCTTGGCTTCCCGTCGGGGGGCCATCGTCGCGCCGGTCGCCGGTCGCGGTTTCTGCTGCCACACCTCCTTGGAGAAGACCCTGGTGATCAGCGGCACTGCGGCACTCTGTGTCTGCGACTGAGTGCGTACGCGCGCAGCCTCGGTCCCCTTCTGCGCAAGCTCCATTTCTTTCTTGGCCTTGGCCTCCAGTGCACGGACCTGTGATTCCCGTAGCTGCGCTTCGCGCATCCGCCGTGTTGCCTCCTCGTTTTTCCGCCTCGCGTCTTCTTCGTGACGAGCCGCTGCTTCTTCTCGCCGACGTGCTTCCTCCGCGGAGCGGCGAGCGGCAGCTTCCTTCCTCTTGACTTCCTCCTCCAGCCTCTGCACAGCCACCCGATGTTCCTCGTAACGCCGATCAATGTCGGCCGAGTATGAACTGCGTGATGACGACGGCTCAAATAAACTCGAGGTAGAAGAGACGGAGGTCGCGGGTGAGGCAACAGGAGGTGGAAGAGGTCGGCTTGAAGGGTGCTGCGTGATGGAATCACGGCGTCCCGTTGGGAATGGGCGAGACGAAGAAGGGGACGAAGAGGAGGCGAACTGAGTACTCGGGACCGAGCGAGTTGTGACCGAACCCGTCCGCGATCGATTGCGCTGCACGGGAATAGGAATAGGCTGGGATGGACGCGCAATGCTCGGTTGCGCCTGGGCCTGTGCCTGAGCTGAGGTTGGCGGGGGGGGACCGGACGTAGAAGCTTGAGACGCTTCTCTGCGCATGCTGTTCTCGCGCAGGATGCTGTCCATGATGTTGCGCTGCTCTGCGATGAGGGCATCCTTCCCCTGATAATTGCTCATCAGACGACGTTCTCGCTCGGCCTCGACCCGGCGCTGAAACTCGGCGCGTGCCTGCGCACGTATGTCAGCCATGCTCTCGTCATACTCTCGCATGATAGCCGCCCGTTCCTCCGCGGTCGTGGCAGCCTCGAGTGCGGCGTCCTTCGCGGCCTTGACATCGTCGACGAGGGAGAGGCTGAATTCGGCTTCGACGTCGTCTTTGAGCGCGTCTACCCATGGTTCCGGGGTGGGACGGGTTGCGGGGAGAGGTGGTGGCAGAGTCGACTGACTTTTGCGCGTGGGAAAGGGGAGAGGGGCTGTTGGGGACTGGTGAAATGATGGGGCGCGAGGGCGGGGAACTAGTGGCGGGACATGAGACGGCGTGCGTTCATAGACAGATGGGACTGCTGGGCGTTGCTGGACCAGCCTTGGTGCGTGAGTGAACATATCTTCGTGAGGGAGAAAGTGGTGAGGTGGATGGAAAAAAAAAATTGATGGGGCCGAGTCCGACCGATAACGGAGAGGAAAGCGTGCGAGGGCAGTAGGTCTGAGCAGAGATGAGGGACCTCCTCGTAAAGACGAGGGCTGCAGGACACGATAGGGTTATCGGTGGACGGGGGGATACAGGGAGGTATATAAAGGAGGAGAGTGTATCAAAGAAAGGATGACGAGTGGACCGGACTCGGACTATATCGAGCACAGCACATCTCGCCCGCCTCATGTCCGACACGAGTCCGGCGACTCGCCGTACAACTCGCTCCCACCTCAGAACTCTACTCGCCCCAGTAACCACCCCCGAGCCCCTTTACCCACCTGCGAGGTTTCCAAGCGACACGACAGCAGTACAGTCAATCGGCATCGGCGCTCCGTCGCTATCATTGGCCCCTGTAAGCTCCGTCCGTGTGGGGATGGGGAAGCGAAGCGTGACCCTGCCTCCTCGCTTGGGCACGCCCGCTTCTTGGACGACAACTAACAGCTGGAGTACTGGTCACTCTGATAACAATCGCATCACTCCTAAACCATCCTATCAGATGGGCGCTAAGTGCCACAACTAATATCTTCTAGGTAGAACAAGTGATGGCGTGAAAGCGGGAGATGGGCGTACGCTCCATGCTCTTAATCGGTGGGCGCAGGGCCTAGGTATCGATTGCACAGGTGCACAGGTATCCCTAGGGCCAACACTTTATGGTTTGTGGTTTGCACAGCACCGGCCCTCTGGTGCATTACTTGGATATTTTAGGGCACGGCTACACTACTGGCACGGAACAGAACAGAGAAAGGCTGTACCCCATTTCCTTGGGCCCGATGACCCCATAACCCAAATAACACTATTGCACTTCCCCCTTCGAGTCACATTGATATTCGGACGTGCTCAAATCGTATCCAAACGGCGTGTATTTATATCAATATTCATGGACGAAAACGAAAACATGCAGGACCAATCGGCACCACCCATATACACTACCAATTATCGCCTGCCAAGCACCGCCGCGCCACCCACCTCGTCAATTGTCCGAGTGGGACCGAACCCACAGCTTCATGACAGGAGACGACGTGTCACGTAAGAGGCTGAAACCCAGGCGCAGGGTAAGGGCTTCAGAAGAAAGAGGTTTCTGACGGCCGTGAACGGCATGAACTTGAACATGAGACATGGGCTTTTGCTCGTGCTCGTCGCGTGGGTCCTATCTGTACCCGATGTAAGGTGCGAATGATGGGCCTTGGCACAGCACACATGTTGCACATCAACCTTGGGGACTCCGCGCACAATAGAACTATCCGCGACGTTGTTAGCAGCGAGGACATCGAGGCCCTACAGCAGCTGAAATGATGCCTCGCGCCTCGCGCTGGTGGGCACGTGTATCGCCTCATTTTAGTTCGAACACGAGGCAATAAGCTCGAAACACGACGGAAATGTCAACCGCAACGTCGCAAATATTGACCCCGACCGGCAATCGCAGCCGAGATTATACCCACTGGCAAAGAGTGGGGTCATACGTCACAGCCAAGGAGCCAGAGACGGGACTTGCAAGGAACAAAGCACAGGAGTGATGGCGCGTGCGTGTGCCAGATGGTGGCACTCCGCGTAGGTCATGGACTAAATTCGTCGTGCCCAAGAACGTCAGATAAGCGCATCGCTCTCGAAAAGGTGACTGTCAAACCCGCCTGGCCATTGTTAGAATAGCAACTAGTAGCTGCGGAGACAGCAGCGGCCATATTCATGCGTCTTGGGCCGTTGAAGCGGGCTTAGCTGGCCACTCCAAAGATATCGTCGCTTGGTGTGGTGACGTCAGACGACTGCCTCGTGGTGGTAGGCAGGCGCGGTCATGTCAAAGCGATGCGACACGTTCTTCCTGGTGCCGACCAGGGAATGGTGAATACACATCGTTCGTGAGGCCTGAGGTGCGATACGACAGACCTTACTCAAGAGAGGGGGAAATTATGATTCCACGTCGTGGGAACGTGACCCGACTACCGTTGAGATGACACTCGCCCGAGGACTGGGCGCTGCCACAGATTCAATTCTGAGGATGCCGGGTAAAACGTACCGTAGCCCCGCGGAAACTCGCATCAACGCGAGTACTTCGGGTCACCGATACCAGTTGTCCGCGTCGCTTCTTCGCCTCAAAGTCGATACGCCGTGTCCAGAAAGGGCGACAGAGTGGGGCATGTAATTTGTCGATATCAGCTGTCATCACCGAGAACGGGAATCATCCGCGTTGAAACGTCTCGCAGAGATACCCTCCAAGATAAAAGAACAAAAACAAAGCAGGTTCCCACGGGACGGGTGACAGAATCTGAAGAGAAGATAACGAGCACGCGGTGGACGACTGGTGGACATCGTCGTGATATCGGAATGTTGGGATTGATGGAGGCCCCTCCCATCCCCCTAAGGTAAGCCGACGCGGAGAAGTCGGACTAATCACACCCCTGGTATCTCCTCAGCCGAACGCCACCCAAAACTCCGGCCTAAGAAGCGTCTAAATAGGGCGCCCTAAGATAACCCGAGTCCCAGGCCGAGCCGTGCACGCACTG
>Ga0137390_10005635_pt1 | contig 10585 bp, 5 predicted proteins | sample 15con2h24AmetaG_FD_104937 | JGI IMG/M metagenome (GOLD analysis project Ga0137390, IMG submission 104937) | Vadose zone soil microbial communities from Angelo Coast Range Reserve, California, USA - 15con2h2.4A metaG | ecosystem: Environmental > Terrestrial > Soil > Vadose zone > Saprolite... | reverse complement strand
GTGAGCCCGGCACTTGCCCGCAGGCGACGCAGCAGGTCCGCGAATACTAACGCATGCCCATCCGCCACCGGCCGCCTGCCCAGTTAGACCAGAATCCGCCCAGTACTGCCAAGAACCGCGCGGGAAACACTCGGTCCGAATATAAGCCGGCCAAGTCTTCGCTGCACGCAGGTCAATCGGCGGGCTGCGCCAGCCGAGCTCGTTGCAGGCGATTGCATGCTCGCCGAGCGGATCCTGGTCACCGGCGACCCGAGAACGCGGCCACCGCGATGCCATCGGTAGCGCGGCCCGCAACGCCAGGCAGAAGCGCCTCGCCCCAATCAGGCGATCTGCATGCCGCCCCCCGCCCTGCTTGTGCAGCACCAGGCCGCGCAGAGTCGGCGGTACGCAGCAACGCGGTTGAACCTGCTCGTCACTCTCTGTGTTCTGCTTCCTTGGCGCCCGCCAAGGCCGACGGCGCCGACACTCAGACACGCTCGCACGCCGCCGCGCGGCCGACCGGCTGATGACGCTAAACGTGGCGCCGTTCGAATCGAGCATGTCGTGCTGCCGCCGCTCGTTCGTGCGGGTGGTACCGCCGCTGAACCGCATCGGCTCACCGCCATGACGGAGGTCACAGGCTGAGTCTGCGGGGCGTGGCATGCGTGCTACGGTTCCGGGCGGCAGGTTGGCCAGCGGGTCAGCCTGGACCTGACGTTCGCCGGCGACGTCGCCGGAACGGCAAGCCGCCACGAGAGCATCACAGTCTTGCTGGACGGCCAGATGTATGTCATCGGACAGGCGGTCGGCCGGACCGGTGCAGAAGACGATGACGAGGAAGACCGCGGCACGGTGATTAGATCCGGAGCGCTCCGATTCGGGACCGAAAGCCGGGCGCGGAACCGGACCGCTCGTTCCAGGTAGGCGAGCCTGTCCGCGCTGTCACGGAAGCCGGTAGGCGGGTCAGCGACATCCGGCCCGGCCAGCACCAGCGGCCGGGGCGAGACACCGGCAGGGAACCCGGACCAGGCCCGCGGCGTCCGGCGCAGTTGCGCCCCGCCCGGCCGCGCTCCGGCTACCTGGCTGACACCGCAGCCAGCGACCACCAGCACGTTCAGCGCCGCGGCCGCTAGCGCTGCACCGCGGCCAGCTCGTGCCCGGCCGCCCGTCGCCATGCCTCACGATAAGCCCGCGCGCCTGCAGTTGCTGCCTCGTACCTCGGTCCACGAACAGCAGCCCGCATCCAGTCGCCTCACATGAACCCGTCCACCGCTCGTTACAGCTAGATCTGGCCCGACCGGAGGCGACGCGGCCAAGCGTCGCTTGCGCATTGTGGTGGGCTTCGCTCTGAGCCTTCCAGACGTCAAGGAACGATCAAGGCCGATGACCATCCGGTATCTCCGACCCCTGTTGATTTGTAGTAGCGCACAGTTGCGTCGCCGTTCTGACACGTGTAAATCGTACCCTGGATTGCAGTGACGGCGTGCTCCGGAGGTACCTGACCAACCATTTCGCACACGCCACCAGGATTACCAGCGATGATTGGATAGACAGTCGTGATGGGGTTATCGTTATGGTCTACCTGCTTCCATATCGTATCGGCTCGGTTGTCGATGCCCGCAATTAGCGGCGTTATATCTGCTGTCGCCAACGGATGATACGAGAAATATATGCCGTTGGCTGCTGAGCCGGCACACTGAATGCTTGTGATACGCACGTTGGTCATGGAGTGCCCGGACCGTGGCGCGAGTCTGACAGCGGACTGGAGCTTGCCTGCGGAACTGCTGACTTGCACGTCATCGATCTGGACGTTGTCTGCATCTCCTATCGTCGCGCCAATACTGATGCCAGCATAGGTCGAGGGAGACGTCCCGTCGTACTGGATACGCGAGCCGTGGATGCGCAGGTTCCTGGTGCCATCGAATGCGAGCGGATAGCCTCGGGCTCCTTCGAGGAATACGCTCCCATCGATGGTTGTGGAATTTCCGGTGTTCTCGATGTCAAGGACATTGCCGTTAGCGCTGCCAGCGAGACGTGCTAGATAGACATCTTCGAGGCGCAGGTCGTTATTAATCTGCCGAGCAACGAAGAGCGCTTCGTTGAATCGGGCCTTCGCCGCTATGGTCATATTCTTGACCAGCAGGTCATCAGTCGATATGGCCAGAACGCGACCCTCAAGCACCGTCATGTCAGACACCCGGATATGCTGCGCCCGCTCGCCGTGAGATACGCCTCCGATAGAGAATGCGACATCCGACTGCCCAATAGACTTAGCGATGAAGCCGTCGTGTATGTTCAGATGCGTCATGGGGTGAGGGCCTGGACCGGTTGGCTCCATGTCGATCGGGCTATTCTTAACCCCATCGATATAGAAGTTCCCAAGTTCAACCGCCTTCCACCCGCGCTGTAGCGCCACACCTGAGCGCGAGCCGCGGCCGATCCCCGCCATCCGCATCACGAAGCTCGTAAAACGAATGTTTGTTACCGGCGAGGCTTCCCCAAATATTCGGAGGCCATCGCCTACTGCCTGACCGAAGAACAGATGGTGGCCAACGATGTCTTCTGTCACGCCGGATGAGCAGTAGATGCTCATCAGATGATTCTGGCTGCCTGGATCAGGGTTAGCGACGGTACCCATCTGAATCCCGAAGTCGGCCAACTCGATCCGGGACGCGCCGTCCACCATTATCCCGTGCCACTCGCCGCCGTCGCCGGGCCCCTGGACGATGATCCGAGTCGCGTACATGCCGTGACCGACAAGGGCCAGGTCTGAGACTCCGGCGGAGAACTTGATTGACCAATTGTTGTTGATGTTCGCCTGGTCGACGTAGATGTTGCCGGCTGGAAGAACTAGACGCGCCCTCGTGCCCGAATAGGCGGTGATGGCGCTGTTGATAGCAGCGGTGTTTGTCGGTCCGGCCCCTGGGCTGCCGACCATCACACTGAAGGGGGGCTCGGCTAGGTCAACGTCGCAGCAATTATTGTTACTTACCATGTCAGGAGCCTCGTTCCCATCCCATGCACCAGAGCTGTTTGTCCTTGAACTCGCTGACCGGGCCGAGCCGTCATCCTGGTTCGCCGTCTTCTCTGTCCTGCCCGTTTGCGATCCGTCGCAGGTGCCGAGTGGTCGCCGCCGGGGATGGCCGTTCAGGCGGATCGTACGGTTGCTCCAGTTCGATCCTGATCCGCGCCGGGGTCTCGCACGCGAAAACGCAGCCCTGCATGGCGGAGAGACGAATCTCCGATGGCTCGAAGCCGCCGGCGCCGCACACCACCTGCGCCGCCGGCGGCGGCCTGCGTGCGGACCTGCCGACCGTCGGGATTGGGACCTCCATCGACGCAGTCGTCCCATTTTCGTCGAGTGTGTTGACGATCGTGTACCGGCCAGGCCGCAGGATAGTGGCGGCGAATAGGTCTCCTCCGTCCAACCGTCGGCTGTCGAAAACCGGTCGCTGGGGCTCCTCTGCAGCGGGCGAAACGTGGACGGCGTAACCTCCAGGTCCGCCCGCGACATGCAGTAGCAGCGGGGTGCGGCAACCGAGGACGAAGTGCGGCTGTCCTCCGTGGTCTGCGGAGCACTGACATGGCGAGGGTGCGGAGCCTTCGGCGACCGCGGCTAGGTCAATGTTCATCGGAACGGCCGGGCTCTCGTCCACGGTCAGCCGAAAGACCAATGTGCTGCCGTCGGGATCGATCACGACACCCCGGTACTGGCCAGGGTCAGGGAACTTGTGAACGATGCCGCCGAGGATCGTCAGGGCACCGCTGTCCAAGCCAATCTGGCTGAACAGGTAGGGCTGCGCAAGCGCGGTCATAGCTACACTCCTACGTCCGCTGTCACGATCATCTCCGCAGAGTTGATGTGAGCGGCCAAGTTGCGGATGGGGATCTTCACGGGAATCGGGTTGTGTGCGGGGTTCCCGGCGAGGATGGGATGCGGGTCCTCGAATTGGATGATTGGCCATTTGCTGGCCAGGTAATGGGCCAGCGCGGTCTCCAGCCATCCCCGCAGGTCGATGGTGTTGTTCAGGAGGCTCTCCAGCGACTGGGCCACGTCGCCGATGTCCCCGAGGATCGAGGTGAACAGGTCGAGCAGCGATCCCAGCCTGTCCCAGATATACGGCCACGCCCACGATGGCACCCAGGAGAATTCGGCCTCAATCGCGTCCTCGAGCAGGTTCACGATCACGCTCTCAATCGTCGCCGGGACGTCGATGGGGTCGACGCTCACCCAGACCGGGTTGAGGAATACCTGCCACTGATTCGAATGGCCGAGGAATTCGGCCGTCAGGTCGGACACGCCCGGCGGCCTTGCCGGATCTGTGTAGTACTTCGGCACCAGGTTGGCTTTCAGGTCGGTGATCTCAGATACGAGGCCGCTCAGGTCGATGTCCAGGCAGATCGTTCCGCCGATCCAGATCGTCGGAACGGACAGCCAGCACCCGTCGAAGGGGTCCGGGATGATGCACCAGCCGCCGACGGAGACACCGGGTAGGTCGAAGCACAGCGTCAGGTCGAGAGGGTCCCAGACAACCTGCAGGTCGGTGACCTCGGCGGTCAGCCGGATTCTGCCATCCTCGAGATGCACCGCCACGGACCATTTGGCAGTGAACGGCCCGGCGCTCGTATTGCCCGACGTTTCAAGATGGAGGCCGTCGCGCACGACCTGGAACATCAGGCCGAACGCCTTGGCCGAGGCGGCAAGGGCTATCTGGCTCATGAATTCACCTGTATTCGGACGAAGACCTGGCACTGGTTGTCCTGGACCGCCGGGTTGTTCGGCACCGGCGGGTTGGGCGCGAGCGTGACCGTGACCGATGGCAAGGTCAGGAAGCTGAGATCGAACAAAGAACGTCTTCACCACGGGGAATGTGAGCTTCTCCTTGAGCAGCAGCTCTGCAGTGGTCCGCAGGTAGCAGTCGATGGCCTGGTGCAGGCCCTCCGGCTCGACGCCCACGACATCGACTGTGTCCACGTGTCCGACCAGCGTCGGCTCGCCGGATAGCTCGGTGACCTCGACGTGGCCGATGGCGAATGCGTCCAGGCAGAAGCACATGAGCTTGCGAGTCGGCGGCACAATCGGCGGCGACCCCTTCCCGGCTGCCCCGATGGAGCTAGGTCCAACCTGGCCGCTCTTGGGCCCCGGCTGAACCGGATGCTGCGACGACGCCCACGGCTGGATGCCGTCGATCAGATCGATCGCGGGGCAGTCGAGTCCAACGCAGATCCGCATTCTCAACGCCAGGTGCTGGCCGGGCAGCGGCGGGTTCAGCTCACTCGGCAGGGTGAAAACATTGCTCGGGTGAAAATCGATCTCGGCGCTGACCAGCTGGGCGGAGTAGTTGAGGCCCACGGGCGGTGCGTCGACACCTAGCAGGGGCAATGGCCCCTCGATGCTGAACAGCGGGTTGTCGTAAGTGTCCACGTCTTGTGTGCGGGCGACCTTCGCGCACGCGAGGCCGGGATGCGCGGCGATATAGGCGGTCGCGTAATTGAAGAGCGACGGCCGCTGTTGCATGATGTGCCGCGCGACCGCGTTGACGCCGTCTTCACTTACCGCAGCGTATAGTTCGCAATTATCTGTGAAAGCCATCTTGATTCCCCAAGAACCCTTCCGCCTGCGTCGCCATGCAACTGCGGGCTGATCACCAACTGCGAGGACGCGGGTTGCCTGCCATTGCCTTACGATGTGCACTTCCGTAGTCCCTCTAGCTTTACCTTCGGCTGGGCAGGCCACCACACATAACCGGCCACGGGAGACGCACAGGAGACGCACAGGATTGGCTCTCAAGGCTGCAGATTCAGGAGACTCTAAGCTTGTAAGCTTGCTGCGGAGCGCCCTGCCGTGGCTGTCGTAGTCGTACGTAGCGGCAAGGGACTTGAGAAGGGACGTGGGGGCAGGTGGCAGAGCGGCCTGCGCTGAGTTTCGCCGGACTGCTGCGGCAGCTTCGGGTGGATGCCGGCCTGACTCAGGAGGAGCTGGCGGAAGCGGCGAGGCTGAGCTACCGGTCGATCAGCGACCTGGAGCGAGGAGTCAACCTGACCGCCCGTAACGAGACAGCCCGGCTGCTGGCCGGTGCGCTCGGCCTGGCCGGGCGTGAGCGCGAGCGGTTTGAGGCGGCGGCACGCGGGCGTGCCCCGGCAATGGAAGTGCTGACTGTCAGGAGCGGCTCGCTGGGGGGTTCGGCGGCAGCTGCAAGCCGGACGTTACCGCGCGATGTCGCCGGGTTCACTGGCAGGTCCGCTGAGCTCGGGCGGCTCCTAGCGAAGCTGGACGACGCGCCATCCAGTGGGGGCGTGGTGGCGATTCACGCGATCGGCGGGATGGCCGGGATCGGCAAGACAACCCTCGCGGTGCATGCGGCGCACCAGCTCGCACCAGACTTCCCGGATGGGCAGATCTTCCTCCCGCTGCACGCCCACACCCCTGGTCAGCGGCCAGTTGATCCTGCCGATGCGCTGGCAAGCTTGCTGCTGGCGGCGGGAGTCAGAGCCCGGCAGGTCCCGGCCGGGCTGGAAGCGCGGGCGGGACGGTGGCGAGACTACCTGGCAGGCAAGAAGATCCTGCTGGTGCTGGACGACGCGGCCGGGCACGAGCAGGTCCGGCCGCTGCTGCCCGGCACCGCCGGGTGCCTGGTGTTGATCACCAGCCGGCGGCGGCTTGCGGCGCTCGAAGATGCCGCGGTGCTCAGCCTCGCCACCTTGCCGCCGGGCGAGGCGACGGCGCTGCTGGCCCGGCTATCGGGCCGTGACGACCTGGGCGCAAGCAGCGGGCCGGGCGGGCAAATAGCCCGGTTGTGCGGCTACCTGCCGCTAGCGATCGGGATGCTGGCCCGCCAGTTGCACCATCATCCGGCGTGGACAGCAGCGGGGCTGGCCGCGGACATGGCCGCCGCCAGGAACCGGCTCGAGCTGATGCACGCCGAGAACGTGTCGGTGGCCGCCGCGTTCAACCTGTCCTACCGGGACCTGACCACCGGGCAGCGGCGGCTCTTCCGCTGGCTGGGCCTGCACCCCGGCCCTGACATCGACGCTTATGCCGCCGCCGCCCTGGCCGGCACCAGCCTGGCGGCCGCTCGTCGGCACCTGGATGGCCTGTATGACCAGCACCTGATCACCGAGCCTGGACCGGGCCGGTACCGGCTGCATGACCTGATCCGCGAGCACGCCCGGACCCTGGCAGCCGCCGACGACCCCGCTGCCCGGGAGGACGCCACCGGCCGGCTGCTCGATTACTACGTGCACACTGCCCGCGCCGCCAGCACGCACGTCCCCATCTGGATCGCCGCCGACAGACGCGCGCTGCCGGTCGGCCCGCCGGCCTGCGCCCCGCTGCTTGCCACGCCGCAGCAAGCGGCTTCCTGGCTGGAGAGCGAGCGCGCGAACCTCCACGCTGCTGCCGGTCATGCCGCCGCCACCGGACGCCCGGCGCACGCCATCGCAATCCCCGACGCGATGGGCGGCTTCCTGGACACCCGGGGGTACTGGGACGAAGCCCTCGACCTGCACCAGCAAGCCGTGACCGCAGCCCGGCTGGCCGGTGACCTGCCAGGGCTGGCCCGGGCCCTGCTCCTGCTCGGCGGCCAGCAATCCATGATCGGCGACTTCCCGGCCGCCGCCGCAAACGCAACCCGGGCGCTGGCGCTCTACCGCGACCTCGGTGACCAGGACGGCGAAGGCGATTGCCTCACCGGCTTCGGCCACACGCGCATCATCGCCGGGGACTATCCGGGCGCCGCGGCCGCGTTCCGGCACGCACTGGACCTGTTCCGGGACAGCGGTCTCCGCTCGGGCGAGGGTGGCGCCCTCAACGAGCTCGGCGCCATGCACTATCTGACCGGGGACTACCCAGCCGCCGCAGAGTGTCACCGGCAGGCACTGGACCTTTACCGTGCCATCGGTCACCGGTCTGGTCAGGGCGAGGCACTCATGAACCTGGGCATCGTGCAGCGGCTAACCGGCGACTACCCGGCCGCAGCCGCCACCTTGCGGAAGGCCCTAACCTTGCACCGCGACGTCGGCGACCGCTACAAGCAGGCGTGCACCCGCAACGAGCTCGGAATAGTCCAGCGGCTGACCGGCGACTACCAGGCCGCCGCTGCCAGCTTCCGCCAGGCGCTCGGGCAGTTCCGCGATCTCGGCGACCCGCTTGGCCAGGCGGAGGTCACAAACGAACTGGGCCTGCTGCAGCAACTGACCGGTGACAACCCGGCGGCCGCCGCCAGCCACCAGGAGGCCCTCCAGCTGTACTGCGACATCGGCAACCGGCACGGCGAGGCCGAAGCGCTGAACAGCCTCGGCGAACTCATGTCCCGAACCGCGCCAGGCCCGCAAACACGCGAGCACCATAGCCGGGCACTGGCCATAGCTAGGGACCTCGGCGCGCCGCTCCAGGAAGCACGCGCCCTCGAAGGAATCGGCCGCAGCCACCTCGATGACGGCGAATTCGGCGAAGGAACCGCCCACCTGCAGCATGCACTCACCATCTACCAGCGAATCGGCGCCCCCGGCGCCCGGCGTGTCCAGGACGTTCTCCTCGACCACTACGCCAAGAAGGACAATCTGGCCCCGGCACCAGAGCAATAAAGCTCATCACCCATTTCGCCGCCATTTCGCCTCGTGCACTCTGGGCATCCTGAGCGCCAGCGCCAGGCATTTCGAAAATAGCGACACTAGCTGGGAGCGGCAGCGCGGGGCTGGCCGCCGATCGGCAGGTGACGACGCTCGCGATCAGGCTCGGGTTCGGGAATCTCGCAGGCTCTGGACGACATGCACCGGCTGCGTGCTGAGCCTTGTCATGCCGAATGCGTGCCCAGATCATAGCTCGGCACAGCGCCCATGCAGGTCAAACGCATCACCTGACCGGCCTTGAAAACCGCCGCCATTTGGGCGCTGCTAGCTCGCGGACGGCAACGGCCCTGGCGCCCGGAGCAGATTGGCAGCGGCGAGGCGGGGTCATACGCTGCGATGGTCCCTGCTGAAGGCCTATGACTTGAGGGAACACCATAGACCAGCGACTTCGTCCGCAAAAGCGCTCAGTTCAGGACGAAGGGCCGCCGATTCGAGGGCGCGATCCCGAGCACGCCGCTACCAATGTGACCGTCAGTCACTCTCTGTGATTACTCTCGCTGACCTTGGCCGCACGCCTACGGCTCGATATGCGCGCCATTTGGGCCCGCAGTATTGGCCGTCCGCGGCGCGCATAGCTGCGCGATCTGAGTGCGCCGACGAGCGCGACTGAGCTAACGAGCGCGGGCATGCCTCCTCGCTGGTGATCACCGCCTTCAGCGAAGCACGATGCGGGCTCTGGCGCGGAGACGATCACAACTGCGGCGCTGGCAGCTGGCAACGGAAGCTGCGATGCGCTGCCTTACTCCGTGCTACAACTGCGACGCCGGAGTTTGATGACCCTGCAATTAACTCCTGAGCGTCTACGGCCGCCGTCCACGTTGCGCTCAATACCACTCGATCATGCCAGTGTGGGTGTGGTGCGCGGCTGGAACGCGCACTTGGCCTCCGTTCGGTCATAACGGATGGGTCGGGCCGGGGTCGCCCAGGCAGGCGTGGCGGCCTTTGAGTGCGGCTGCGGTGCGGTCGTTGACTTGCAGCTTGAGGAAGACTGATGACAGGTGGTTCCGGACGGTTTTCTCGCTGATGCCGAGGCGGCTGGCGATGTCGCGGTTGGCCGATCCTCGGGCGAGGAGGTCCAGGATGCCGCGTTCGCGGTCGGTGAGTTCGGGGAAGGCGCGGGCGATGTAGTTCTCGCGGCTGCTGGAGAAGAAGTCGATGATTCGCTGCGCGACGCCGGGGCCGTACACGGCTTCGCCGCGGGCGACTGCTTCGATGGCCGCGGTGAGCTCGGCGCGGTCGGAGCCTTTGAGCAGGTAGCCTCGTGCTCCGGCGCGCATGGCGGTGAACAGGGACTCGTCGTCTTGGTGCATGGTGAGGATGAGGACGGCGAGGTCCGGCTGGCCGGCTAGCAGGCGGGCGGTGGCTTGGGCTCCGCCGAGGTGCGGCATGGCGAGGTCGGTGACGACCACGTCGGGCCTGGTGTCGCGGGCGATGCGCAGGAGTTGCTGCCCGTCGGCAGCCTCACCGACGAGGTCGATTCCTGGCTGGCTGCTCAGGACGGCGTTCAGGCCGTAGCGGTACATGGGATGGTCGTCGGCGATCACGACCCGGATGGTGGTCATGATGCGGGCTTCGGGGGGAGGCGGACCGTGAGGCAGGTGCCGGCGGCCGAGGTATCGATGGAGAGGGTGCCGCCGCATGACTCGGCTCGCTGCCGGATCGAGGTGAGTCCCACGCCGTCGGCCTGCGGGGCAGGGATTCCGTGGCCGTTGTCGCGGATCTCGATGTCGAGGGCGTCGTGGACAGTGAGGCCTACGGTGCACTTGCTGGCGCCTGAGTGCCGGACGACGTTGGTGATCGCTTCCTGGGTGATCCGGTAGGCGGCTGCCTCGATTCGCGGGTCGATCCGCAACGCGGCGCCCTGGTCCTGGAAGTCCCGGGCGTTGACGTCGACGGTCAGCGGACCGCGGGCGCTCACGAGTTGTGAATAGGCGTGCAGGGCGCCGGCGAGGCCGGCCTGGTCCAGGGCGTCGGG
>Ga0137390_10005633_pt1 | contig 10587 bp, 5 predicted proteins | sample 15con2h24AmetaG_FD_104937 | JGI IMG/M metagenome (GOLD analysis project Ga0137390, IMG submission 104937) | Vadose zone soil microbial communities from Angelo Coast Range Reserve, California, USA - 15con2h2.4A metaG | ecosystem: Environmental > Terrestrial > Soil > Vadose zone > Saprolite... | reverse complement strand
GTCAGGTTCCCCACCACGTGGCGACCCAGGCGGGTCCAGATGGGCTGGATACCGAGGGGGTCGCGTGACCCCTTCACGGCGGCACGAGAATCTAGGTCGGTGAGAAAGGGGACCGTCAGCATCACAAGACTCGCAACATAGTTTAATTCAACCCCAGAGCCTTGAACGCCGCCTGGCGTAGGTCCCCGTAGAAGATGGGGTCGACATGCTCGAGGACGTCAGGGTTGACCTCCAGGAACTGGCGCTTGTTCGCGATGGGGATGAGCGCACGTTTGGCCCCATTGTCCATAGCGACTTGTAAGGGCTCAACGAGCGAGCGGACGGGTTTAATGTTGCCCTGGATGCTCATATCGCCGAGGACCAGGAGCGCCGGCTGAGGAGCAGCCTTACGTAAAATAGAGTAGGTTGCCACAAAGAAGGCGACGCCAATCTCTGCCTCGACCTTGTTGTTGAGCAGATCAATAACCTCCACATGAAAATCGGACATGTCCACCTCGCGGGCGACGCCGAAGGCGGTCTTGTTCGACAGCAGATAGCCAAAGGCGCGGGTGATGGATTCCTTGATGTCGCCGGCGATCCCACCAGCGGACCTGAATTTGCCGGTCCCCGCAGCGAGGCTCACTTCCACGCGGTAGAGTCCCACCGTGCCGTCACTGCTCACGGAAGCGGTGTAGACGGTCCCCGGTGGCAGCGGATCGGCGGCAATGAGATCGCGGCCTCCTTGCTCGGGGACGCCGACGAAATGCTCCTCGCCGGTCTCGTTCACGAGGTAGCTGAAGGACGTCTGGTAGTACTCGAAGGCGCCCATCTTCTTGAGCTGTTCCTTGACGCGGCGACGACCTTCCAGGGCCAGCTCCAGGATCTCCTCCAGATCCTCGCGGGCCACCTGGCCATGGGGGTGCAGGATCTTCACGAGGCCGGACACCGTCCGGCGCACCGCTTTGCGGTCACGCGCATTCAGATGCGCTCCGAGGGCGAAGTCGTGGTCGATAAGCTCTGTAAAGTTATGCTTACGGAGTTCGCGCAGAGCTTCGGCCAGGTAGTCAACGACGAAGCCGTAGTGATCCGTAAAATGGTCGTTGTGCATCTTCGGGACTTCCCACCCTGGCAGGTAGAAATGCAGCCGGTCGATGAAGGCCATGTCGTCGCGGATGACGTCTGGCATGGGCGCGAACAGGTGCCCGGTGTGGACCATGACGTCGATGGGCTGCTGAGTATTGCCAAACATGGCGATGCTGGCGTAGCCCGCCATGGCTTCCTGGCCGCGCTGGAACTGGCCCGATTCGCAGTAGGTCTTGAGGGTCGTTAAGACCTCCTTAGGCATCTTCTGTAGATCGGCGACCTCGTCAAATCCAACGACGTCCCAGATCATCACCATGCCCTTCTGCTTGCCGGTCATGTGCCCGAAGAGGTTGGCCACGGTGGTCGGGCCAGTCAGCAGGGCCGCGTAGGGGGAGATCTCTTGCACCGCGTAGCTCTTGCCGGTGCCACGTGGGCCAAGCTCCACCAGGTTAAAGTTACTCTCGCACAGGGGAATCAGGCGCACCAGAAACAGGAGCTTGAGGCGCCGCTCCATGACCGCGGGCTCGTATCCAATGCTCCGGACCATCACGTCCAGCCATTCGTCGGTCGTGAACGCAGCCCGCAGCGTGCGGTACTCGTCGAGGTCGAAGGTGGCAAGCTGGATGGGCGTGAGCTTGGCAATCCAGAACGGGTACTTGCCTTTGGTCTCCTCGTCGTATTCGAAGCGCATGTCGATCTGGGCCCAGATACCGCCCGTGAGGAGCCGGTCGTAATCGCGCACGTAGTGGTCGGGGATGTGCACGTACTTGTGGCCGAAGTTGGTGACCTCGGCCCAGTACTGCGAATCAACCAGGCGCACTTTGACTTTGTCAATGAAGGTGTGTTTGCCCTGCTCCTTGACCTTGCTCTGGGCCTTTTGGGCTTCATCGGGTCGGATATAGTTCTCGGCGAGCGTGTCATTGACGACCTGCAGGCCCATCTGGATGGCCAGTTCATCAGACGAGGCGCAATACTTCCCGAGCAGGTATTCAAGGACAAAGACCGGCACATTGGCCCCGACTTTGACCTTGCGCACGAGATCCTTGCGCACGACCTTGCCGGCAAAGAGACGGTTGACCTTGTCGTCGAGGGCGTCGCGGATCGCTGTCTGAGTGTTGCTCATGGTCAGATCCCCAGTTTCACAGGTATCTCATCCGATTGATCGAGGACCGCGTCCGTGGCCGGATCCTGCACGACGATCCGTACCTTCTGGCAGTCGTCGCGCGTCAGCATGATCCCCACGCTGGCCTCGGTACCGGGGTGGATATGGAGAATGCCGGTCGTCCGGTCGAAGTCGGCGCTGAGCACCATGCCGGCCTGGCCCACCTGTTCATGCCCCGCAACGAGGACGACACGGAGCGCCACTGGCTCGGTCGTAAAGAGGTCGGCCACGGCCAGGACACGCACCCCAAAGGTGCGGTTTGTCAGGGTGTCCGGCACGCCGCTGAGCTGCACACGCTTGCCCGTAGGCGCCTGGGTGTCTCGCACGGGGAAACGGCACCGCACCACCGGGATCACCAGCTCCTGCAAGCTGAAGCTCCCATGGTGAAAGCTCAGCCCCCCGCCGGTCTTGAACACACCGAGGCCCGTGGGAAACACGAAGTCGAGGGCGGTGTCATAGCCGAGTTCGGCGCCGGTGACGCGCACGGCCCCAGGGGGTGTCGTGCCGCCATGCCCGATCCAGCACCGGCGGTGGATGTCCACCGTATCGCCACCCGGGTTGTCGGTGCGCATAGCCTCGTCCTTGCGGATAGAGAACTGATGTCCGTGGTCAGCGGTAATGACAAAGTTTTCAATACCAACATGCGCGAGCTTTTTGACGGCGCGGGCGAGGTTGCCGATGATGGTATCCATCACCTGGCGGGCGAGGAGATCGCCGTCGATCTCACCGACAAAGTCAATCTCCTGCGAACGGATGACTACGAGCGAGGCATTACCGATAGCCTTGCCCAGCTTCGACGGCGGTGTGCTGAGCAGCTTGCCAAGGGTCATCTCGACGGTATCGGGCACTTTGGCTTTCAAGAACCGCAGGCGCTCGTGCAGGCCCGGCATGACCGAGCCCTCGATGCTGGCCGCGAGCTTGCCTTTGTGCTCAACAACGGAGAAGCTCGCCGAGGCCCCAGGCAGTAGCGCTGCCATGCCCACCGGGGTGATGGACGGGAGGGCCGCGATGGCGGGTCGCACTGAGAGCTCCGTGGTCCCCTGGAGCTGCTGGGCGAGCTCAACGCCCATCTCAAACCGCATGGCATCCACGAAGAAGTATGCGACTCGCCCACCCATGGCTTGTACGACGTCCGGGTATATATGGGTTTGATGCAGCGCACCGGGGATGGTCCATCCGGCCTCCTTCAGTGCCTTGGAGAACCCATCTGCCATGCGCTTGAGGAGTTCCTCATAGTCCCGCCGCACAACGCCGAGGGCCTGCTCAGCTTCGGGCTCCTCGTCCATCTTGGCCACCCAGGTTTCGAGCCGGCGCTGGAGGCTATCGATCCGGTACCAGCCCTCGTCCGCAGTATAGGCCGCCAGCCACTTCGTCGGATCGGTCCCCATCTTCCCCAGCACGGGCCGCACGCGTGTGATGGTGTAACCGAGTTCGGCCATTAGCCGACAGGCCTCCCATTGCGCCTGCCGCGTCACGTCACGGTCGACCCAAAAGCTCCTGCGACGCGCCGTCACGAGGGCCAGTGCCGCATCATAGTGCTTGACGGCGATCAGGGTGCCCGCATGGCGAAGCAGGCGCTGTTCCTCGAAGCGGAATGTGTCGATCGTGCCAAGGTGTGCGGCATCAACCTGAGCGTCCTGTAAGCTGAGATCCGTGACAACGCGATCCGCGAGCTCGACGTAGCGCTCGGCGCAGTCACGTCGTAGGCTGGCAGCCACGTCGCGAATCCGCTCGACGTGCTCCTTGGTGGTTGGCGTTAGCACCATGCTGACTGACGCCGGCGGCTCGCAGCCCAGGTCAGCACGGAACGCGCTGACCAAGACGTAGCGCAGCGTCTTGTCCCGTGCTTCGGGAATCGTGGTGCCGTCGGGCACGGCGAGCCCCAGCCGGGACTCAATGAGCTTGTACAACTCGGCGACAGCGTCTTTGTCCACGATGACGGCATCCTGCTGGGTCTCTGCAAGCCAGCGGGTGAGCAGCGCCTCGCTGGCGGCACCCGCAAACAGGGTGCGTAGCACCGAGGCGGTCTGGCCGGCATCGCCCTGCTCCAGGAACGCCACGATGTCGTCATAGGTGACGTACGCGGGCCGCAGCATCTCGTCGATCTGGCCGTCTGTAAAACGCTTGCGCAGGACGTTGAGTGCCAGCCGTTTGAGCTGGGGCTCGTAGCAGGTGCCCCCCTTTTCAAGCTCCATGAGGATAGAGCCCTGTCGGTCTCGGGTAACGCCAGGAAGGTAGAGGAGGAGCGGTGTGGGCCTGTCCTGACTGACCATGGGTTCAACAGCGGCACGGAGACCAAAGAGAGATCCGGTATAGCGGGCCAGACACGTGACATGGTCTCCGACCAGCACACGGGGCAGACCGTCGTCGCCTGTCCCCACCTCCTGCAGGTCGCGGTTGAAGAAAGGTCCGAACTCATGGCGCGGATCGTAGAACACGACCACCGCACGTTTTTTCAACATGGTGTCTAGCTGTTGCAAGACATACTGGTAGAGCACGTGACTCACACGTCCCCCTTGTATAGCCGCCCCTGGCGGCGAAGCTCCATGGCGACAAATGGTGCACGCCGGGAGAGATAACCCAGGGAGATCTGGTGCTCCAAATAGCTCACAGCATACTCTTCGCGGCGCTCGCGGCAGTCCCTGTCATTGAGCCGTAAGCGCTGAATCGTGGCTGCGATCTGCGCTGTAATCACCCTACTGACCCCCTCGGCAGGAAGCACCTGGAATCCGGTGAACTCGATGGTGAACCAACCATGCTGCACCTCGAAAGGGTCAAGCACATCTGTCATAGCCCCCTTGCGCGTGTTCATGAGCGAGCAAGCGAGCCGATAGTTCAGCCACTCGTAGACGCGGTCCCAGGCATGGGACTTCGGGAGCATGTGATCGACAGAGGCTGCCCCGGTCACCGGTTCGATGTAGAAGCACGTGTAGGCACAGATCCGCCGATACGCGGCGAGCAAATCCTCCAGGGCCTCGGTCCAGAACGGCGGCAAGCTCTCGGACGGAATGTCCTCCCGACGATCCGCGATCTTTGTGCGCTTCGGGCCTCGACGACGTCTCAACGGCAGCTCACCCACCAACTCCGCAAGCGCGGCAAGTCCTGGCTGTCGTATTTTCGTCTCAAAGTCGGGAGGTTCCGGCGCCGGCGCAACGCGTATCACGACCGGCCTCGTCTCTGCTCGACGAAGGCACTCCAGCGGATCCAGAAGCGGTCGACATCGCCCAGCACACCGCGGAGTTCGTTGTCCACAGATTCGACAGCGTCTAACGAAGGCGGCGGATCCTGTCTGAGCAGTGCCAACGCCTTATGCAGGGCCCGTTCCGCCTCCAGGGATCTGGGCTCAGACAGGTCAAAAATAGGCGAGGACAGCCAGCTATTGACGTCGCCGTAGCGGCGCCAGGGCGCACGCCGCAGTTCCACATGCTGCTCGACAAGATCCAGTTCCCAGATCGCATCCTGCTTTTCGTCGAAGTATGGCTCTACGGACGCCATGATCAGGGGCGCATGGGTCGCAGTGATGAGCTGCACACCGACCTGGTGCTCGCCCGTGAGCGCGTCCATGACCGTGAGCAGCGCGGGGACGATGCGACGCTGCCAGCGGGGATGCAAGTGGGCTTCAATCTCGTCAATCAGGAAAATGATCTCTCGGGCCGGCTGGAGGCCGAGGATAGCGCAGGCGCGCAGATGCTCCTGCCAGGTCCATACCAGCAGGTAAGTGAGCGCCACGATACGCCGCATGCCAGCCGAGGCGTGCACGAGTGCAACGTCTTGCTGGTAGGGCATCCTCAGGGTCGGATGGTCACGCACATCGTCGAGCGAGACACGGGTTAAGGCCGCCGGTATCAGCGGTTCGTCTTCTGACGGGGAAAGTTGCTGCAACATGCGGCACAGCTGGTCAAAGGCTACACCATTTTCGCGTTGCCAGGTGGCCCAGTCCAGGATCAGTCCGTTGCACAGCTTCTTCGCCGCATCGCGGGGCAACCCATCCCATACCTCGTCTGGGGTGAACAGGAATGCGGCGGGGCGTTCGGGCGCCTCGGGCGTTGTCTTTTTCCAGTAGTTGCGAGCCGGATCCCAGGCTGAGAACCCCCCGTCCACCTGCGCGTAGATCACCATACCCGGAATGGAGGGCCGACCCCGCCTGCCGGGCCAGATTTGCTCTGGCCTGTTGAACTGACTCGTAAACGTATATGGCCTGCCTGTCGATGCGGTGTAGCGATAGGAGATGCTGGGTGTGACCTCTTTGCCATGATGCGGCACCGCTGGCATGCGTGCCCATGTCCGCGTCAAGGCCCACCAGGCGATATCGAGCAGAAAGGTCTTGCCGAGTCCGTTATCACCGGTCAGGAAATTGAGACGCGGCGCCAGGTCCAGATGGAGACGCGGCGCGGGTCCTACGTCTTGCAGCTTCAGCGTCTCAAGCATCTTGCCCTCCTACGACGCGGGGCAAGAGTGCGGGCTCCAGGGCGCTAGGGGCAGTACTCGTAGCAGGTGCGGTCGGATCCACTCCACGACGCCTACCTCCTGTGCCTTTCCTGGACCCTGCCCCCCGAGCCCTGCCCCCTGAGGAGGCGGGCGCTTCCAGGAGGTTTTGGAGGGCCTCCTTCACTGCGGCAGAGGTGCGCTCCTGGACGAGTGTTTCGAGAGTGGCCTGCTCGACCTGACGCGGCTGCCATTTGCCATTAGTGCCTTTAATCCAGAAGACCTCCTCGATTCCGTGGGCAATAGCGAGGCTGCGGTCCTCGGCACACTTCGGTACCACGCGCTCAGGCCAGAGGTGCATGGCCACATGTGCCCAGTCGTACTTGCCGGCGCAGAGCGCGTCCCAGGCAGCCTTGAGCTCCTTCTGCCAGACGCGGTGCTGCGGAACCAGGCGCCACAGTGGTGCCATCGTGAGCACCACGCCGTCGTTAAGGTCTGGGTTCCACAGTGGGGCGATGCGTGCGACCTCGTCCCGCATTGTGCGCAGTTCCGCGACGAAGGCCTCCTGCTCGGCGATCTCCCTGCGCTGGCTTGTGGTGGGGTGCTGGCCTACCTCCTGGGTGAGCGCGGTGAACCTGCGCTCCTCGTGGACGAGTTTGGGGCCGATGAAGTCGTTGAGCACCTGGAAGACGCTGTCGCGCGTCAGGCGATGGGCGTAAAGCCAGATGGCATACTGACCCGATGCTGTCGCAAGTTGCCATAGGATGGGCGCCTTGCGGCGGCTCTTCGAGTAGCGCTTGAGATGGTGCTCGAAGAAGTTCTTGCCGAGCCAGGAGCGCAGGTTGCTGTCCTGCGGGTCAAGCAGAGCTGCCACCTCGTGCCAGAGGACGTCGGCGTGATTGCCAAAGACGACCTCGAAGACTGCCCGTACCACGGCCGTGAGATCACGCGAGTGGCCAGGGTCATCCACCAGCACGCCATTGGTGGGGAAGGTGAGCGGGTAGTCCACAGGGGCGACAGCGAGCGGCAGGCCGTCATCGCCGGTGAGCATGGCGGGCGAACACACTGGCAGCGCATCGAAAGGTTCAGGCTCAGGGGGCAGTGCGCGCGCGCCAGTGGCGAGGCGCACGTCGAAACGGCCGAAGGCCACACCTACCGTCCACGACACCACATCAGCCGCGAGGCTTGCAGCATTGGCGGCGGTGGTCGTGTCCTCGTCGTCCTCGCTATCGGCTTCGTCCGCTGCGTTGGGCTCGTCGACGTCGCCGCTCGTGTCGAAACCTTCGGTTATGGCACGACGGTCGGCCTCGGCGATACCATAGAGGTTAAAGCAGTGCGCATCGATCTCGGCCTGGATGGCAGCCAGCTCGGCCTCGGCGGTGCACAAACGCTCGATCCACGCGGCAGCGCGGTCGGCCAGAGTCACGCCCTCGACCTGAAGGAACGCCGGCAGGGTGAAGGCGTGGGAGGTCTCGGTGCGGGTGTCGAGCATACGCTTCAGCGACCAGGCACGGTGAGCCAAGGTGGCGAGTGTGTTCTTATCTGCAGCGGCGAGGTGCGGGATGGGCGTACGCTGGATGACGCCGACCTCGTAGGAACCGAACGCCATTTGCAAGTCGACGAGCATACGGAAAACCTGGCTGTTCATTAAGGCGAGAAGCGGCAGCAAGTGATCTTGGCTGTTGTTCTCCACGAAGATGGTCGGCCCTTTGTGTGAAAAGACGCATCCTTCTGGAGTAGCACGGAGTGCGAGACCCTTCTGCGTCCTTGATGGCCAGGAGAGACCAGGCCGCAGGAAATACTGGTAGTTCGAAGGACGCTCGCTACTCCTTCCAGGCCGACCGAAAAAACCACGGTACGACGAACGCTCCACGTCCCAGTCTGCTACAAGATGAATATCAAAATAGTATGGAGAGTAATTGCCACCCTTCTGGTAGTGATACCAGTCGCGATTACTGTGGGTAGGGATCTCCCATACCAAACGAAGATACCTAAAGCTGTCGCCTGGATGATCGCCAACCCTGGCCTCCCTTCCTTGGGCTTCAACTGCCGGGAGACATAGGAATAGCCTCTGGATTCGCTCGCTCACCCAGTATGCAAATGGCGAGCGCGGTACGCTGGCAAAGCTCTCCGGGTCCACCTCGAAGCGCAAACGTCTCCTGACTGCTGCGGGGTCACGTATTGCCTCGCGCAGTGCCGCCGCCTTATCTTCAGCCTGAAGGGTACGCAGGAAAACCGTCGTCATTGGCTCGCCTCCAAGCAGTAGGCTGCCACTTCGACCATGGCGCTGTCGAGCACCCCGGAGCCAAGATCAGCGAAGACTACTGGTGGTGCCTCTTTCAGCAGGATCTCCTCACGCCACTTCTGGAAGCTGGAGAGAAAAAAGCCAGTGCGCGAGGTGATAGCACCAAGATGGCCGCGGGGCACCAGGAGCTGTACGCCGCGTTCGACAAAGGCGGCGTAGAGATCATTCTTGGTACGCGGGTAACTCTGCTCAAATACTTGCTTGGCTGGCAGGCTACCGGTACCGAAAGGCGGGTTCATCAGCACCGCGTCGAAGCGCGTACGCACGAGGTCGATGAGCGCAATACCCTGGGCAGCGTCGCCGGCGAAAAGCCGCCGTCGCACGCCCGTGCTGCCCGCTGCCGATTCGGCGAACTGCCGCAGCGCTTCGACGATGCGCACCTCGGCCTCATGGAAAAAGCGGTCGTCGTCAATGCCGGAGAAGTCCAACTCGCTTTGGCGTCTCTCAGGTTCCAAACCCGGCAGGTAGCCTGTCATTTGCTGCTGCTGGACAAACTGCTGGCGCGCGCGGCGTAGCTCGCCAGCGATGGCTTCCTCGACGCGCAGCAATGTACCCAGCTCACCAGCTAGACGCATCTCGCCCACCATCTTCTTGAAGAGCCCACCTAGTAGTGGCGGATAGAGCTGCGCAGCAAACGTTTCGACTAGGTCAGCATCGCCGGGCATGGGTTCGGCCACCACGATGTGGGTGCGCGTCACTGGGGGACGCCCGGCACGGATGCCCCAGTCCTGCCAGGCACGCTGGGCCCGCATCCAGATCGCGAGTGCGGCGATCTGGGCAGCGCGTGGGTCGATGTCTACGCCGTAAAGATTGTCTTCGATAATCAGTGCTGGCAGCGCACGCCGCAGCGCGTTGAGATCGGCGTCGTAATCTTGGTGCAGCGTACGACCAGTGGTGGCGTGCGCCTCCGCGTGCGGATCGTGCCAGGCCTCCTCGTAGATCGCCAGCAGAAGGTCGAAGGCGTAGAGCAGGAAGTGGCCCGAGCCACAGGCCGGGTCAAGGATCTTGAGATCACGGGGGTCTTTCTTGGGGCGCGCCCCTCCCTCCGCGCCATTGCGGACCAGGTACTCGCAGCGCTCAAGCAGCCGCGTCTCATTGCCCTGCATCGCGAGCCACGTGCGGCCAAGCGTGTTCTCCACGAGGAACTGCACGACATAGCGTGGCGTGAAGAACTGGTTGCGGACCGCCAGCTCGCGGCTGTTGCGCGGCGCCTGACTCTCCTCGCGCATCTGGCGACGCTCCTCGCCACTGTTGAAAAACTGGTAGACCCAGCCGATGGTCTCGTCCTCGCTCCACACGGACGCCAGGTCGGGGGCGTTGAGGATACCGAGGAGATCGAGGAGTGTCTGCCGGCGTGGCCACAACAGGCTGGCCGGGTCACGCCTGTCAAAGAGCACCCGCACCTCACAGCCGATCTCATCGAACAGGCTCTCGATGTAGAGTCGGTAGCCATGGTCGGGGAGCTGCACCAGCCCCGGTGCAAGTCCGGTGAACTCCTTGAACCCCGACGATTGCTCCCCACGCGACAGGCACTCCTGCACCAGCCCTCGTGCTTCGAGCATCTTGAGCGCCACGAACCGGTTGAGCGTGGTGAAGGCAGCCTCACGCCGGTATGCCGCCACTGCCTCGGACT
>Ga0137390_10005631_pt1 | contig 10588 bp, 9 predicted proteins | sample 15con2h24AmetaG_FD_104937 | JGI IMG/M metagenome (GOLD analysis project Ga0137390, IMG submission 104937) | Vadose zone soil microbial communities from Angelo Coast Range Reserve, California, USA - 15con2h2.4A metaG | ecosystem: Environmental > Terrestrial > Soil > Vadose zone > Saprolite... | reverse complement strand
TGCTCTACCGCACTTTGCTCGCGCTTGTCCTGATTCTGCTCGCCGCCGCCCTGCGCATCGCCCCGCATCCCTGGAATTTCACGCCCGTCGGGGCCATGGCGCTCTTCTCCGGCGCGGTCCTCAAAGACCGCCGCCTCGCGTTTCTCTTTCCCTTGCTTGCACTTTTCCTCGGCGACATTTTCATCGGCTTCCACAAATTAGTCCCCATGGTCTATGCTAGCTTCTTCATTAGCGTTGCCATCGGCCTCTGGCTGCGCGATCGCCGTACCATCGCCCGCATCAGTCTCGCCACGCTCCTGGGCGCCACTCAGTTTTTCTTGGTCACCAATTTCGCCGTTTGGTGGCTCTTGAATTCCTATCCAAAGACCGCCTCAGGCCTCGCCGCCTGCTACTTCGCTGGTATTCCCTTCTTCTGGAACACTCTCGCAGGCGACGTCGTTTACTCCGCCGTGCTCTTTGGCGGTTTTGCCCTGGCGGAGCACTTCTTTCCCGCGTTCCGGGAGCCTGTGCGGGCCGCAAGCTGATGCTATAATCTTTCGTTCTGTTATGCCGAAATCCACTCCAGAGGCCGCCTCTCTCGCGCCGGAAGTGCTCGCCAGATACGAGCCCGTCATCGGCCTGGAAGTCCACGTCCAGCTCCTTACCCGCACCAAAATCTTCTGCGGCTGCTCCACGCGCTTCGGCGATCCGCCCAACACCAACGTCTGCCCCGTCTGCCTCGGCCTCCCCGGCACTCTGCCCGTGCTCAACAAGCGCGCCGTAGAAATGGCCATGCGCGCCGCGCTGGCGCTGAATTGCACCGTCCACGATCACTCCCGCTTCGCCCGCAAGAACTACTTCTACCCCGACCTCCCCAAGGGCTATCAAATCTCTCAATACGAATTGCCGTTAGCCACCGGTGGCTGGCTCGAAGTCGAAGTCGGCGGCGTCAAAAAGCGCATCGGCATCACCCGCCTTCACCTCGAAGAAGACGCCGCAAAAAATCTTCACGAAGGTTTCTCGCAGTCAGCCACTAAGGCTTACATCGACTACAACCGCTGCGGCACTCCTCTTAGCGAAATCGTCTCCGAGCCGGACATGCGCACGCCCGAAGAAGCCTACGCCTACCTCACCACGCTCCGCCAAATCCTCCTCTACACCGGCGTCAGCGATTGCAACATGGAAGAAGGCTCGCTCCGCTGCGACGCCAACGTCAGCGTGCGCCCGCGCGGTGCGAAAGAATTCGGCACCAAGGTCGAAGTAAAAAATCTCAACTCTTTCCGCTTTCTCCAAAAAGCCCTCGAATACGAAATCGAGCGCCATATCGCCGTCCTCGAATCCGGCGGCCGCCTTTCGCAAGAAACCCGCCTCTGGAATCAGGCCGAAGGCCACACTGTCTCCATGCGCTCGAAAGAGAAGGCTCACGACTACCGCTATTTCCCGGAGCCGGACCTGCTCCCCGTCCACGTCAGCCCCACCTGGCGCGAAGAAGTCCGCCGCACGCTCCCCGAACTCCCCGAAGCCAAGCGCGCCCGTTTCGTCAGCTCCTACGGCATCACCCCCTACGACGCCGAAGTCCTTACCAGCACGCAAGCTCTCGCCGATTATTTCGAATCCGTCGTTAAAGCCGGTGCACCTGGCAAAGCCGCCGCCAACTGGATGCAGACCGAACTCCTCCGCCTCCTCAAAGATCTCGGTAAGGAAGTCTCTGACAGTCCCATTGCTCCCGCGAGGTTCGCCGAGCTTGTGAGTATGGTCGAAAGCGGCAAGGTTACAGCGGCAAGCGGCAAAAAAGTCTTGTCCGAAATGCTTGAGACCGGGAAACCAGCACACATAATTGTGGAAGCGAATGGCTTGATGCAGATGCAGGACCAAGCGCAGATCGACCTTATCGCAAACGAAGTCGTCGCCAAGAATTCTGATAAGTTTAGAGAGTATAGATTTGGCAAAGAAGGACTGCTCCAATTCCTGGTCGGCCAAGGCATGAAAAATTCGAAGGGCCGGGCGAACGCGCAAGTGTTGAATCAGAAATTGAAAGAGCAACATGAAAAAGCCGTGGGAGATTCCTTTTTTGAGCGGTACAACGTGCAGCAAGGCGCGTCCTACGTTTTCTCCCGGCTGGGTAACCCACCCGAGCCAGACCTTGTCTACTCCGAGGGGAAGGCGCGCGTCGTGGGCGTCGAAATAACCAGCACATATTTGAACGAGAAAGAGGCCGAGTTTGCGTGGCAAGAGGCCCGAGGGAAGCTAGGGACTGGTGCCATTTGGAGTTCGGGCACAATCGAGTCCCCTGACGAAAAATACAAGGTTCAGCTTGCTGGAGCGATTCACAAGAAATTGGATAAGACATATTCGCTTGACCCAACTTGGTTGGTTGCCGATTTCAACTACCCTCTTGGCGACTCCATCGAGGCTGCGGAGATAGTGCGTCAAGTCGCGCAGGAGATTGGCAGGGCTAGGCCGATGCCATTTGCGGAAATCTGGGCCGTTTGGAGAGTTACCAATCTTGAGGAAATTCAATTCGAGGTCTTTCGCATAGTCTGAATTTGTGGGCAATCGTGTCTCTCCATCCTGAGGCGATTCCCGACAGGATCCCCCAATCAGCCCGCGCCAAAATTATCGGCAAGATTCCGGCCGTGGCCGAAACATCTAGGCGTATACTGCGTCTCAGATTGTAGGCACGGCCTTCTTAGGCCGTCCGCTCCTTTTTCCTGTTACACTCCAATGTCAACGCTAGGAATGTCCCATGCTCAAAATCGGCGCCAAAGCCCCCACCTTCCGCCTCCTATCCGACGAAGGCCAACAACTCACACTCAAAGACTTCGCCGGCCAGCGCGTCTTGCTCTTCTTCTACCCCAAAGCCAACACCACCGGTTGAACCATCGAAGCGTCCGAGTTTCGTGACGCAAAAAAGGACTTCGACAAGCTCAGCGTCGCCATCCTCGGCATGAGCGCCGATCCCGTTAAAGCCCAGGCCTCCTTCAAGGCCAAGCAAAATCTCAATTTTCCTCTGCTCAGCGACCCCACTCACAAAACCATCCAAAAATTCGGCGCCTGGCAGAAAAAACAATTCATGGGCCGCACCTTCATGGGCATTGTCCGCAGCTCCTTCCTCATCGGCAAAACCGGAAAAATCGAGGAAATCTGGCCCCTCGTCAAAGCCAAGGGCCACGCCTCCGAAGTCCTCAGGGTTATCTCCAAGAAGTAGGCCCTTGCACTCGTTCTGCCACTGCCGCTTATCGCGATATTGCATCACTGAGGATTACGATTGCCCATATCAGCCTAACGCCAAGGGTCCCGATTGCCATCACAAGCAGGAGGATGGAAGATGCTGCTATCAGGCAGTTGTTCGGGGGTTTCGCATTAGACTCCGGCCATTGGTGACCACAGGCATCGCATTCCCAAAGACTGCGATGAAGCGGCCAAGCACCGCCCAGTAGAGCACTCGTGTAGTCCACTGCTCTGTTCAATCCTTGGAAGGAAACCTCTAGGGACCGGCACTTTGGGCAGCGGGGCTGCTGATATTCTCCCACTCCTTCCACGTCGAACTTCTCTGGAACATTTTGACCTAGCAAACTCGAAGCTGTATCAGCATCCCTCCTTCTAACGCAGAGCTTGATGCGCCCAAGAAAATTGGACCAAAACCAGTCCATCCGAATTGTGTTCTCATCTGCGAGATAGCATTCGATATCCGCCGAGTCCAGAATGCTACCGAAAAGGAAGGCGTCTGGCATGTCCCGAAAACGACGCAGGACTACGAACCGCTGATTCTCGTATTCGGAGTCAGTGATTGCCACGCCGAGCCGAATGTAGCTGAGTTGTAGTTCTTATCAAAGCAAAACACCATGGATTCGCGAGATTGCGGCGGCAGCCTTGAATGGAGCAACTTGGAGATTTGGGCGTGTTATTGGAGGCTGACATCGGCAAGCAAATTTCCCTTGACTTCCCCATAATTTGTAGTATACCTAGCTTTGTAGATTACTGTGCTTAGACTGCGGGAACTTGCTCCCGCTTTTCTTTTTGAGGCAGTCATTTCGCCTTTGCTAGTCCAAAACAACCAAAAACGCATCCTTTAAAATCAATCACTTACGAAATGCAATTTCTGTAAGCCCTTTCTTTTGATATTCATGCAAATTGATGGGGGGTGGGGGGTAGCGCAACGTCGAGAACCGGAAGTCTTACTCGGCCAGTCGATTGAAGACGCGGATGGCAAGACGTGCGTTACGCTTGCCTATCCGCTGAGTGGGCGTCAGTTGATCGTAACCGCCGCCCGGGTCGTGAACGACAGCTTCGTTTCGGCCGGAAACTCGATGTCCTTCTTCCCAGTCGCCGCCGCACCGGCTGTGCCTGCTCCCGCTCCGGCTGCTGCCCCGATCGCTGCACCCTTGCCGCCGCCAGCCAGCGCTCCGATGATCGCGCCTCCAGCCGCGCCGCCGCCGATGAACCCGGCATCTCGTTTGCCTTTGCCGCCCAGTCTTCTTCCGGCGGAATTGGTTGTAAACGTGTAAGTTTTGTCTCCCACGGTCACCGTGCGCAGCCTCAGATACAGTTTTGCCGGCGTTGACAAGCGGCCCGAGGCCTGCACGCTGCTCACTTTAAGCTTGACCGGTGCTCCCTTGGGGATCACTACTTTGCCCTCCGACGTCACATCTTGCGCGCCCGACCCTGTTACGGTCTCGCCGATCCTGGCCGTCTTCGAGCTTACGGATTGGTCGGTCACCACCGTAATCTTCGTTCCTTGTGGAACGGTGCTTTCTGCTTGCACCAACGCAGGTAATAGCAGCGCTAGCGCAAGAAAAACCGAAACGAATTGCATTCGGGATTTCATCTTCGTCACCTCAGAAAGAAAATGGGGGCTGTAAGGCAAGTCTAGCAGAAAGAACTGCAAACGCGGGGCGAGAGCGCCGCAAGAGCCTTAGAAGTGAAAAACCAGTTCTTCAGAATCTGATGATTTCGGTTCCACGTATAGATTATCGATCAGGCGCGTCTTGCCGATAAAAACCGCGAGCAGCGCATAACAAGCTTTGCTCACGCGCACGACCGGCTCAAACGATTCAGCATCCACGATCTGCGCATAGTCCACGCGCGCAAGTCGTTCTGCGCCGAGCGTGCGCTGGAGCACGGCCTGCAATTGCAGCGCATCACGAACCCCGGCGGCAAGTTCGCTTCTCGCCGCTTCCAGCGCGCGATACAAGACGGTGGCCGCCTTGCGCTCCTCCGCATTCAAATAAACGTTTCGAGAGGAAAGCGCCAAGCCGTCCGGCTCGCGCACCGGCGGGCAAACCACGATTTCCGTATCGAGATTCAAGTCGCGTGCCATTTGTGCGATCAGCCGCGATTGTTGCGCATCCTTGCGGCCGAAGTAGGCAAAGTTCGGCTGTACGATTTGCAGCAGTTTCATCACCACCGTCGTCACGCCGCGGAAATGCCCGGGCCGCGAGCGCCCTTCCAGTCGATCGCTCAAGCCATCAACGCTGACGTAAGTCGAAAATCCATTCGGATAGATCTCCGCCGGTTCCGGCGCAAAAAGCGCATCCACGCCCGCGCGCTCGAGTTTTTCGCTGTCGCTCTCAAACGTCCGCGGATATTTTGAAAAATCCTCGTTGGGACCAAACTGTTTCGGATTCACAAAAATGGAAGCGATCACCAGTGAGCATTCCCGCCGCGCGCGCTCGATCAACGACAAATGCCCCGCGTGCAATGCGCCCATCGTCGGCACCAGCCCTACGATACGGCTCTCCGCGCGCGCTTGCCGCGCCTGTTCCTTCATCCAGGCAATGGTTCGGATCGTATCCAAAGTGTGGTAGAGCCGGCCCGCCGTGGCGGGCCGGCTCTTATCATCTCGAAGTTGAAGTATTGCGCACAGTCTACGCGCCCGCAGCGATGGAGCGCTCGCGATAAAAGTGCATCAGGTCCGTCGCGATAGCCTGCGCGCCAAGTTGGCGCAGCAGCGTCGTGACCTGTCCCCGGTGATAACTCCCGTGGTTCACCAGATGCTGCATCGATTGCCAGAGAGGATTGCTGTAAACGCCGAATTTCAAAGTTTTGTATTCCATCACACGGTCCAGGTCAGACTGTGTCAGTCCGCGTACAAAACCAAGCAGGCGCACTTCGTGTTCGTTCCAGCGCTCCCGCAGGCTCGCAAGATCCTTGAATTGCGCCGTATCCGGGAGCGATGCAGGCGAGCGGCCCTGAAATCGTTCGAGCCAAACCCATTCGCTGCCATAGACATGCGCCAGCGTGTCTCGCACCGAACCAAAGCTTGAGCCCATCGGTTGGACAAATTGTTCGGCACTCAGCTTCGCCGCCGCGTCCATCGACCGGTGATTGGCCCAGGCGTTGTAGTCATACAGCGCGCGCATCTCTTGTGGCGTCATCTCATGCTCCTCTTCGCCTTTTCACAGGCCACCGAAAAAGGCCTTCAAATGCTTCGGACATTTATTGTTGCGCCGCTTTTCAGTACACCGCTTTGCGCACTGCTCAACTGTCGATGAAAATCGTCTTGCGATCTTTCGCGGATTGCGGCGCATGGTACGACTCGGCGTCCGAAGGAAAACCGCCTTCGCGCACGTCGTCGCAATATTCGCGCACGGCTTTGGAAATAATCTCTCCCACGTTGGCGTATCGGCGCGCAAATTTCGGCGTCTGTCCAAACGTGAGTCCCACGAGATCGTGAATGACGAGAATCTGTCCGTCGCAGTCCGGCCCGGCCCCGATGCCGATCGTCGGGATACGCAATTCGCGCGTAATCCGCGCCGCCAGCTCGCGAGGCACAGCTTCCAAAACCACCGCAAAAGCTCCCGCCGCTTCCACCGCGCGCGCGTCGCGAATCAACTGCTCGGCAGTATCCGCCGTCTTGCCCTGCACGCGATACCCGCCCAGCGCATTCACCGATTGCGGCGTCAACCCCACGTGCCCCATCACCGGAATTTCCGCTTCCGTCAGACGCGAAATCAATTCCAGGCGCCGCTCGCCGCCTTCGACTTTCACGGCCTCCGCTCCCGCTTCTTTCACAAAACGCATGGCGTTCTGCAGCGAATTTGCCAGGTCCCTGTGGTAACTGCCGTAAGGCATGTCCGCCACCAGAAGCGCGCGGCGCGTCCCCCGGCGTACGGCCCGCGTGTGGTGCAGCATCTCCTCGATGGTGACCGGCAGCGTGCTCTCATGCCCCAGCACCACCATGCCTAGCGAATCGCCGACAAGAATCACGTCCACGCCCGCTTCGTCCAGCAAGCGCGCAGCTGGATAGTCGTACGCCGTCAGGCAAGTAATTCTCTGGAAGTTGGATTGGGAGTCCGCAGCCTGGGTCTTGCGCTGCAGCAGATCGGGCACGGTAATTTTTCCGTTCCCGGAATTCGGAACAACACTCATAGTGGCCTCCGGTGCCGTTCCCTACCTCTTTGAAAGGTGGCCGTCCAGCGGCCAACGGGATACAGCCCTGTACCTCATCTCTGCGCAGGATAGCAAATTTCGATGCGCAAGACTAGAAATTTGGATGCCGCGGGATTCCAATTAGTTTCTGCGTGAGGCTGGCCCAACGCGATGCGAATTAGTCTAATCGCCGGGCTTGCGCGCGGCCTTTCCATTGACCGCCGCGGCCGAGCCAGTAGCGCACGGCGGAAAGCAGCGTCGCATATCCGTAGAACACCGCCGCGATCGGAAGCGTCAACGCCCAGGGCCAGGGGAGGCCGTAAAATCGCACCGTGACACCGAACGTCACGGCCATTAAACAAATGGCGGTGCTGGCGAGAAACCAGGCGGGATCGTCGCCGGCGAGGAAAGAAAACCAGGGTATGAGAAACGTAGCGAACAAACCGGCGAGAGCAATGAGAAGAAACACAAAGGAATAGTGGAGCTGAGTGAACGCAGTGCGCGCGACCAGGTCGCGAATTTCCGCGAAAGTTCCATAGCTACGCAAACTCACGCTGGTGCGCGTGAGCCCCATCCAGATTCTTCCGCCGTTCTTCTTCACGGCGCGGGCGAGAGCACAATCGTCAATCACCTCGCCGCGAATCGAGGCAATCCCCCGGACGGGCGCGAGCACGTTCCGCCGCAATAAAATACATCCGCCCGCGGCTCCGGCTGTGCTTGCGTTTGGGTCGGCGATCCACCGGGGCGGATAGAACATCAGGAAAAAATACAGAAATGGCGGAATCAGAAGCCGTTCAGGAAACGTCTTCGCCTGCAGCAGTACCATCAAGGAAGCGAGATCGAGCGATTCCTTTTCCGCGCGAAACATCAGACGGCGCAACGTATCCGGCGCGTGTTCGATATCAGCATCCGTGAACCAAAAGAATTCCGCAGATTGACTTGCGGCAACCTGCATGCCTTCGTTCAGCGCCCAGAGTTTCCCGGTCCAGCCTGGTGAGAGTGGAGCTGCGGGATGAATTGTCACGCGCTGCGATGCGCCAGACTCATTTGCCGCTTGTTGCGCGAGTGAAGCGGTTCCGTCTTCGCTGTGATCATCCACGACGATGATCGAGAATTCCCCTGGATAATCCTGTTTTGCCAACGATGAAATTGTTTGGGAGATCGTCGCGGCTTCGTTGCGGGCTGGAACTACAGCGACGACGCGCGGCCAGTTTTCAAGCGGCTTCGGCACGGTCGCGTCTTCGCTAAGCCGCCAAAATGCCCCGCGCCCGAGGAGGAGATAAATCCAAATTGCAAAAGGCACTGCTGCGACGTAGATAGACGCGAGGAGCACACGCCATTCTGCAACAAGCGGAGAGGGAGAGCTATGCCAGATCTTCGGCGCGAATGGGCAGCCGCCGGATGGGCTTGCCGGTGGCCGCGAAAATCGCGTTGCATACCGCGGGTGCGATTGGCGGAGTGCCGGGCTCGCCGACGCCGCCGGGCGCTTCGTTGTTTGCCACGATGTGGACTTCTACTTGTGGCATTTCGTTCAGCCGCAGCATTTCGTAATCATGGAAATTACTTTGCTGCACGCGCCCTTTTTCAATGGTGATCTGGCCCTTGAGGGCGGCCGTCAGGCCGTAAACGATTCCGCCTTCCATCTGCGCTGCAATCGTATCGGGGTTCACGTAGCGGCCACAGTCCACGGCGCAGACCACGCGATGCACGCGCACTTCGCCGGACTTGCGGTTCAAGCTGACTTCCGCCACTTCGGCGACGAAGCTGCCAAACGATTCGACGACGGCGATTCCGCGCGTGCGGCCCGCGGGCAGCGGCTTCCCCCAGCCGGCCTTTTCCGCGGCCAGCTCCAGCACGCCACGATGGCGCGGCGCGTTTGCCAAAAGCTTGCGGCGGAATTCAAACGGATCCTTGCCTCCAGCTTTGGCGAGCTCTTCGACAAAACATTCGGTGATGTAACCGTTGTGCGAATTTCCGACCGAGCGCCAGAAGCCCACGGGCACGCCTGCTTCCGTCAGCGCATACTCGACGAGAAAATTGGGAATCGCATATTTGCTGTTGGCCTGCCCTTCGACCGAACTTTCATCGATGCCGTTTTTCACGGAACCGGGGAAAAAGCGCGACATGATCGAAGGGCCAACGATGCGGCTCTTCCACGCGATGGGCCAGCCGTTGGCGTCGAGTCCAGCGGCAAGTTTGGAATAAGCCGCGGGGCGGTAAAAATCATGCTGCATGTCATCTTCGCGCGACCACGTCACTTGCACGGGCGTACCGGCGGCTTTCGAAATCTCCACCGCTTCCGCGATGAAATCCTGCTCGGCGCGGCGGCCAAATCCGCCGCCCAGAAACGTGGTGTGCACGCGAACCTGGTCCGGCTTCAGCCCGGTGATCTTCGCGCCGGTCATTTGCGCGAACGTCTGGAATTGCGTGGGCGCGTAAATGTCGCAGCCGTCCGTCCGAACGTCGGCGGCGCAATTCATCGGTTCCATGGTAGCGTGCGCGAGGAAAGGAACTTCGTAAGCGGCTTCGACTTTTTTCGCGGCAGTGGCGAGAGCCGCGTCCGCGTCGCCATCCTTACGTGCGATGGCGCCGGGTTTTTCAGCAGCAGTGAGGTAGAGCTTTCGAATGGCGGCGCTGGAATTGGCGGCGTTCGGACCTTCCTCCCAGCTGATTTGTAGCGCGCGCCGGCCTTCCATGGCCGACCAGGTATTGTCCGCAATCACGGCTACGCCGGAAGAAATTTGCAGAACTTGCTTCACGCCGCGGACGGATTTCGCTTTCGAATCGTCAAAGGTTTTCACCTTCCCGCCAAAGACCGGACAGCGCGCCACGACGGCGCGCTGGATATTCGGCAAGCGCACATCGATGCCGAAGCCGGCTTTGCCGTTCACCTTTGCAGGCGTGTCCAGCCGCTTCATGGGCTTACCGATGTATTTGTAATCTTTTGGATCTTTCAGTGCCGGATTCGCCGGCACAGGAAGTTTCGCAGCTTGTTCCACCAGTGCACCGTAGCCCAATCGCTTGCTCGTGGCGTTGTGCACCACGGCGCCGTTTTCCACGTGACACGCCGACGGTTCGACGTACCACTGCTGAGCTGCAGCACCAATCAACATTTCTCGCGCGGCGGCGCCGGCTTTGGTGAGCGGTCCCCAAGACGAGCGAACGCTGGTGCTGCCGCCGGTTCCCTGCAAACCGAAGAGAGGATTGAAATAGGCTGGCGCGGCCGGGGCAAACTCCG
>Ga0137390_10005629_pt1 | contig 10591 bp, 10 predicted proteins | sample 15con2h24AmetaG_FD_104937 | JGI IMG/M metagenome (GOLD analysis project Ga0137390, IMG submission 104937) | Vadose zone soil microbial communities from Angelo Coast Range Reserve, California, USA - 15con2h2.4A metaG | ecosystem: Environmental > Terrestrial > Soil > Vadose zone > Saprolite... | reverse complement strand
TCGCGGCGAGTCCGCCGGGCTGCCGATAATATACCTGAGATTATTCAGAACCCAAGGCTAAGTTGCGGCAACTCCTTCCTTCGGCTCGTCACAGTTATGCACACCGGCCGGCGCCTGTCCCGTAAGCCATTGACCCTGTTTAGAGTTCGACTGTAACCAAAGAACGCCCGGGATGACTGATCGCCCTCCCGCGGTGGTTGACGATTCCGCCCAGATGTCGGCGGCTCTCAGCGCCGATGCCCGGGGTTGGCTCCCACGCGGGGCCGGCGCTGGCGCGAGAGCCGAGACATGGCGGAGGGGGCGTCCGTCGGATCGAACTCCACCGCGGTCCACGTGGGTCCATATCCGTCTACTAAGAGGCTGAAATAAAGCGCATTCTTGTCTGTAAATTTCCAGGATCGTCTATCACAATCCATCTCCATCAACAGATCATTTGTGGGTCCAGTTGTTGGTAGACAAAACAGGAACACGCGGGTATAAGGCCTCTCCTAAGGTTGTAGACAAGCGTCGAGGGAGATCATGGGTCGTGCGCTCAACAGGCTATCCGCAGTCGCGGTGAACACGGGTATCAGCCGCCGAGGGATGTACCACGATGGGGGCGGGCTTTATCTCCAAGTGAGCACCGGCGGGGCGAAGTCGTGGATCTTCCGGTTCATGCTCGACGGCCGCGCCCGCGAGATGGGCTTGGGACCGCTCCACACGATTCCCCTTGCCGAGGCACGCAAACGCGCGGCCGAGTGCCGCAGGATGCGCCTTGATGGGATCGACCCGATCGCGGCCAGAAGCACGCAGCGCGACCAGAAGAAGCTCGAAGCGGCCAAGGCGATGACCTTCGACGCGTGCGCTGCCGCCTATATCGACGCCCACAAGGCAGGCTGGCAGAACGCGAAGCACCAGGACCAGTGGCGCAACACGCTGACCACCTACACGAGCCCGGTCTTCGGGTCTCTTCCGGTGCAAGCGGTCGATGTCGGGCTGGTGATGAAGGCGCTCGAGCCGATCTGGAAGACGAAATCGGAGACGGCGAGCCGGCTGAGGGGGCGTATTGAAGCGGTCCTAGATTGGGCGACGGTGCGGGGTTACCGAAGGGGCGAGAACCCGGCGAGGTGGCGCGGTCATCTCGACAAGCTGCTTCCGGCGCGCAGCAAAGTCCGCAAGGTCGAGCATCGCCCGGCGCTGCCCTACGACCAACTCGCCGATTTCATCCCGGCGCTGGGTAGTCAGGAAGGCGTCGCGGCGCGGGCGTTGGAGTTCCTGATCCTGACCGCCACCCGTACCGGCGAGATAATCGGCGCTCGGTGGGACGAGGTCGATCTCGAGGACAAGATCGGGATCGTGCCTGCGGCGCGGATGAAGGCGGGCCGAGAACACCGGGTGCCGCTCTCTCCAACGGCTGCAGCCGTTCTCAGGCAGATGAAGGAGATCCGCGAGAGTGACTTCGTCTTTCCCGGCGGCAAGAAAGGCAAGCCGCTCTCGAACATGGCGATGCTGGCCGTTCTGAAGCGGATGGACCGGGGTGAGCTCACAGCGCACGGGTTCCGGTCGAGTTTCCGGGACTGGGCGGCGGAGCGTACGAACTTCCCGCACGAGGTTGCCGAGATGGCACTGGCGCACTCGGTCGAGAATAAGGTCGAGGCCGCCTACCGCCGCGGCGACCTGTTCCAGAAGCGACGCCAGCTGATGGAGGCATGGGCGCGGTTTTGCGTGACCGCAAGGTCCCAGGCCGACGTCGTCCCGATCAGCGGCCCACGCTTGAGGTGATCTCCGACCTCAGCATGTAGGGGCCTCAGGGAGATCATCGGCAATCGCGTACAGGGCGCCGCGCGCCTGATCAACTTGGCGCAACGTTAACGGGCGCTCGTCGGCAGGCGTCGCGTTACGTCAGAAGAAGGTTGCTCATAATCACGATCGGCCGGGCACGCGATTCGCGCTTTTAGCAAATCCGTAATTGACAATTATGCATGACTGTGATATTAGCAATCTATGTATAGGCATGGGAACAGGCAGAACGAGATCGCCCGCCGTGTTCCATAGTGACTAGGTAACCCTCTCCTGTGCACTTCTTCTGTTCCCGGGCCGAGCAATGCCCTGCTATCGGGAGCAGAGGGTCCTCACAACCTAAGAAGTTCCTAGAAGTCTTTGCTAACCACACTTTCCGGTAGTGGCAATCGAACAAGGGAGTTTGGGCATTGGATGCCGCAGCGTATTCGGTAAGGAAATGGTGTCAGCATCGAGGTATTTGCGTGGCGACATTTTATAATCGGCTTCCCCACGGAGAAATGCCTGCCATCATCAAAATCGGTCGAAGAACCGTGATCACCGCGGAAGCTGACGAAGAATGGCGTCGGCGCATGGAAAGGGCAGCTGGATCGGCGGGTGCCGTCCGCGGAGGCGGCTCATGAGCTCCCCTGAGGGGATCGTCGCCCCTGGCTTTGGCACAGCTTGACGTACGGCAAGGCCTGTTCACCCGGCGCACGAATACTTGCTTTGATCGTCGATGGCATTTGAAGGCATCGCTGCCGCTCGGCGGGCGCAACATTGCCCCTACGTCTAACAGTCGCGCGCTGGACACGGGTCGTCATCATCGCGTGGCCGAGGCCCTATGCGGCCTCGCGGGGCATTCGAGCTTCCTCAGTGACTGCACCTCATAGCCTGTCACGAGGGGTTCGAACGGCTTCTAACGAGCCGCGCCCAAGCGGCTCGGCTTTGGATCATCCAATAGCGGTTGCCGAGCTGACGCCGTCGTGCGGATGGTACAAAGACTTGAGTGATCGCTGGATCGAGCAGTTCGACCGTCAATGTCGGAGGCGAACCCCGTACATGCCGACTCTCATCGGCGTACGATGTTCGCACCTGACTTGATGAGAGTGATTTTGGCTCTTTCTCGGTATTAGACAGCAATTTAGTTCGGCTTCAGCTGTTGACTTCGAACTATCCTGAACGCCCGTGAGTGGGTTCCAAACCCCAGACGACGACAGCGATACACCGCTGGACGTCACGGAATTCTTCGAAAACCTCGGTGGCCCTGAACCGCGGGGTCGACCGCGGGACTATCCCGGCGTAGAAATACTGTCAATCCTTTACACGCTGCAAAAGCACAATAAGGCGGGTAAATCTTATAAGCCGGACCCGACAAAGGAGCATCGTGCAATCAAAGCAGCCGACTATAAACTTGGGGGACGGTTTCTGTGCACCTTTGTCTTTATTGATAGTTTGGACGGTCTGTACACCCGCCTACAACGGTTATCGGCCGACCCTACCGGTTTCCTAATCCGCGGAATGCTCGCGGAGTGGGCAGGCACATGGGGCGCCATAAATCAACCGGTAGGACGGGATACTCGACAAACCGCCGCACAGTAAGACTGCGGGGCGAGGATGGCGCTTTTGAGGACGTTGCTCGTCAGCTCCAAATGCTCGACCTGGACGGTGTCCCTCTCCCGGCCGAGATGTCAGTCATTATCGATCCGGTGGCGTGCGTTATATGGGCCGTTGAACACCTTCTGCCTCCCGAATTTCAGGACGTCAGTTTCGTTTACCAGCTGTCGTCCTCGGCCGGTCTGACCAAGCACGACAACCAGTTGAACGTGCATTTGTGATTCTTCACGGATCGGCTCTTCTGGGACGTGGAGCTCAGAGCTTGGGCCGGTTGGTCGAACGCGAAGAAGTAGGACAAGATCATCGACCCAGCATTGTACACCCCGGTCCAGCCCCATTACACAAATGATCCGGAACTGCTCGATGGCCTGGTTGACCCGCTTGCCGGACGGCGTCTCGGCCTTATTCGCAGGCGCCGCAGAACGGTTCCGCTCTATATGCCGAACGAAGCGGAGCTAGCGGCAGAACGCCAATTGAAGGTCGAGCGGGCCCGACAGAGCTTTCGGCGGGCCATTGTCGCGACGGGTGGAGCATCGGCCGAAACGCCCGTGGAGCACCGTCCGGCGAAAGACGGTGCGGTTGAAGGCGAGGTCTCGGCTAAGCGTCAGCGTCCCCGAGACGGTGCTGGAAGCGTCTCTGCGTCACACGATGACGACATAACGGTCGAGGGCAGTGGCGGCAATGTCGACGCCGTCCGAGTGGGGCCCGGCTGGCGCGGGTATCTCGCTATGATCGGGTTCGAAGGCATATCCGCACCCAAATTCGGGCGGCGATCGGCAGCTACTTCTATGAATACGGTTCGCGCGCTGATCGCAGACGACTTATGGCCGCGATCGAGGACGCGATCGCCAAGAGCCCGTATCTAGACAGCGAGGAGCCGCGGTCGCGTCCACGAAGGGATGCTCTTGGCTATCTCGCGGCGCCTCCGGGCGGCACCTCCAATGTCGACGACATTATCGCCGACATCTCGGCTCGCCAGAAAGTGACAGAGCAACGCGCTCTTGAGGTTTGCGATCCCACTTGGCCTCTGCCAACCCTTACCGCCGACCAGGCTTTCGATCGGCTTGATGAGGCGGTCTGCGAGGTGGTGGCGGCGGCACTGGACTTGCGGCGGGATCGGTTAAGCCTCGATGCCGATCCCTTCGCCACTCCACCGCAGACCGCGGTTCTTTGCGAGCCGGGTGTTGGCAAAACTGAATCGATGATAAAGGCCATCGTCGAATTGCTTCGCGCTGACCCCGGCACGCGCGTGGCGATCGCCGTTCCCACGCACAAGCTCGGGCAAGGCCTAGCGGCGCGCATCAACGAACGGTTCGGCCAGCGGATAGCGGACGAGTGGTATGGGACGGAGCACCTTGATCCGCAAGCGCCGAAAAAGAAAATGTGTCGACTGGCTGATGCCGCTAAAGAGCTGATCTCGGTCGGCGGCAAGCTGCAACTTCTCTGCAGCAGTCGGGATCATGGCCACTGCCCGCATCATCCGCAAATCGCCGGCTCTGAGGCTTGTGGCTATCTCCGACAGCAGCTGCCGCCTAACCGCGACGCAATCCGGGTCTGGATCGTACCGTCGGTTATGCTCGCGATCAAACCGCCGCCGGCCCTGCAGCGTAAAGGCCCAATATTTCCCGGAGATTTCGATCTCCTGGTTATTGACGAGGCCCCCTGGTTCAGCTTGCTCCAAGGACTCGGCGCAGACCCGGTCGACGCGCCAGTCGAATGGCTATCCCCCGGCTGGTGGCAAGAACGGACGCCCCGCACACATGACCGCGACAAGGCCTTCGCGATTGACACGCTGACCAAAATACACTGTGTCCTCTCGAAGTGCCGCACAGGTAATGTCCCGGCTGAGGCATTCGAGGAAGCAGGTATCAGCGGGCTTAACGTCGCGCTGGCTCGTCGCTTCGTTTGGAAATGCAAAGCGGGGCTCCGTGAATTCGTGCGACCCGGTGCCGCCCAGCCGGAGCTTCGTCACGCTCTTGGTGACGTGGCACCGATCAATCGGCGCGTCCTCGCGGTGGCCGAAGTTCTTTGGCTGATGCGGATGCACCTGCAAGGCCGGATCGCCCCTTCCGGGCTCGAACTGATCGAGCACCCGCGAGGGGACGGACGGTTCCTGCGGGCTCGATGGCGAAAGGACATCCACCGCACTTGGCTAAGAGCTCCGGTGCTCTACCTAGATGCCGCCGGCACAGGGGCAGTCGAGATCGCGAAGGCATGGCTTCCCGATATCAGGCTCGCCGTCGAGGCGAGGGCCAGGGCGCCGCACATGCGCGCCGCTCAAATCGTCGACAGCCAGATGAGCTATCAAAAGATTTTTCGTCGCGGCTCAGCGGATGATCCCACGGTGGGCAACGCTGCGGAAATGTTGGCAAGGATCGTCGAGACCCGAGGTCGAAGTGGTCTCGTAGTCTGCCCGAAGCGGCTACGAGACGGCTGGGAGGAGCTAAACCGCCTGCCCGGCTGGGAGCTTTGGAATTTCGGCGCCATTCGCGGCCGCGACGAAGCGCGGGAGGTCCCGCACCTGGTCGTGATCTCAAGACCATTACCTAATCCGGGCGAGGTCGAAATCCAAGCCGAGACCATCTTCGGTCTTGCAGTCAAGAGGCTACCACCCGAGACGATGTACCCAAAACGCGTCGTTGGCCGACTGATGGCGGACGGCACGGGACGTCGCGCTCTCGCCTATCGGCATCCCGACCCGATGGTCGAGGCGGTGAGGTTTGCGGTATGCGAAGGCGAGTTGTTGCAAGCAATCGGCCGTGGCAGGGGGGTACGACGCACCGAGGAAGCGCCGCTCGTCGTTCTTATCCTGACGGACGTACCACTGCCGTTGCCGCTGGATGTGACGAGCACGTGGAAAGAGCTCTCCGATGGCGCGGGCCCGATCGAGGTGCTGGCCGCACGAGGCGTAGTGCCTCTCGACTATGACGGGATTGCCAAGGCGCTCCCCCCCTGGTTCAAAAACGGGCAATCCGTCACGGAATGGTTCCGGTATCGCCCCGAAGCCAAAGCGAGGCTCGGAGATCTTCGAGATCGAGCTCGTGCCGGAAATCGGGTTGAGATGCGCGAGTTTCTGGGAAATCTCTATAAAGAAATCTCTATAGAAAATTCCCAGAAACTCGTCACATACCGATACCGTCGAGCCGAAGATCGCCAATCGAAATTAGTGCTCGTCGACCTCGTCATGCAGAGCGACGCGCGCGCCGCCGTTGAGGCGGTTCTCGGCGCTGTGAGCGAGCTTGAGCCGGCTCAGCCTACGCTATAAAGAAGCCGGCGGCTGCGTACGCTTTCGCGGGATGACCTAAAGTTAGGTCTCGCATAAACCGTTTTGCCCGATCTTCAGCCCGACGATCACCAACGGATGTTTGGGCGGTGCCCCCCTTGGGCGCTTAGCTGCTTTGATGAAATTGCTCTCTCCAAGGCCACGTGGCGGACGAGTGGAAAGAACGATATCGATGAGAATTTTGAGGCACTTATACGCAGCGATGGTGCCGAGCAAACACGTGAAAAAAACCGCCTGCAGCCCCAGCTTGAGCGGCCCGCGGCAGTCGATGCAACGCCCTTGCTCGCCCTTCGCGCCCGCGTTCTTTAAAAATCGGGTCTGTAATCAATCTGTTAGTCCGGCCAAATGAAGTCGGGGACCCGCTCGACGCTAGCGTCGAGCGGGGTGGGCTTTCTCTTAAGCCGTTGACGCAAGTGCGAAAATGGCGGTGCTCAAAATGCACCGCGCGGTTCTCCTGATAGCCGTCTCGCCTCGACGTCGATCTCGCAGGGCACATGGTATCGGCAAAACTGCCGGGTGATGTGACGGCGATTGCGCATGGCAACAACCCGCCAGTTGTCGTGCGACGTAGATACAAAACAGGCCCGCGACACGTGGTGGTGAGTGCGGCGGAGCGCGCCTCTGCCTAACTTGGCTGAATGGGCACGCTATTTGAGGAGTTTGGCGACGCATTATGTCCCTCACCCACATCTATACCCACAAATCGAGTTTGCCGGGCGGCGCAACTTCGACATGGTGCTCGTGGACACTCGATAGGTTCACGCGCAGTGCTATGAGCCGCGACGGCGCAGCGCCTGCGAGGCAAAAACCGCCCATGGTTGAGGGCCTTCAACCGTCCCCCTAACGACTGGGGGGCGACCTCGTTTGCAAACGGCCACCCCGCCTGTCGGCTAGAGCTGCTGCAACCCCGATGCAGGGGTGCAAACTCTAGCGACTCCTTGACAAAAAGGCAGCCCGGTCCTGTCGCTTAGATGCAAATTGGCGCCGGCGGAACCCGAACCCCGGCACCAGTTCACGTGAACCCTCGGCCGGGCTTTATCTCGCGTGGGTTCCCCCAGCCATTAGCGCGCCGTGGTATAGGCCGCCATCCGCGCCCCGGTCTTGTGTCACTCGGATGGGTCCCCCTTTTAGGGAACGGCGCTGGTCCCGACGCCCTGTCGTCTCTTTTGTGCCAATTCCGGACCTTCACCGCCAACGAGGTTGTGAGGGCCAAAGGCGTACTCCGGCGAGGCATGCAGCACCTCGAGCAGCGCCTTTGCCTCTTGTAGGTCGGGGGTGTCGAAGTCCTCGGTCAACCAGCCGTAGATTGGTGCGAGAAGATCACGGCTCCGGCCTGGCGGCCCCGGTCGCGGCGATCCTTTCAGCAATGGGTTCGATCTTATTGGAAGTATCGACTCAGTATCCGCTGGTAGCTCCCGTTCGCTACCGGGACAAGCCTGAACCTACGGCTTCACAGGGGTCACGATTGGACGCCGATTGAGGGTCAAACTTCAGCGCCGATTGACATCATCATCGCCGGAAGCGACGAGGCACGGCCTGCGCTGGTGACCCCGCCCGAGGGCGGTCGGGCAGCTTGGCAGCAAGCACGGAGCGACGCTCTGCACACCCGGCCCCGCCTGGATTCGCTCGCTGCTCTGAGGCAGCGAGCGCCAGTCTCGCCGGCCCGCGGCGGTCTGCCGCCCGGTGCCATGCGTCGGGTACGGGAACACGTGGAAGTGCATTTGAGCGAGAGCATGGATTTGGCAGAGCTCGCTGCCATCGCAGGACTATCGGTGTATCACTTTGCCCGAGCATTCAAGCAATCAGCAGGGGTGGCGCCCACCACTATCTCGTGCACCGGCGTATCGAACGAGCACAGGAGATGTTGGCTCGCTCCGAGCTCCCACTGTCGCAGATCGCATTAGCCACGGGCTTTTCTGACCAAAGTCACTTGGCGCGTCATTTCCGTCAGATGCTTGGCATGACCCCCGGACAGTTCCGCTGGTCGCAACGATAGCGCTTCCTACTCAGCAGAGCAGGTCCAATGGCTTCTCGGGCAGAGCGGTGCCGCGCCACACCGGATCCACCGGCCGGCCTCGGCGCGTTCTGCGACTGGAGTGAACAACGAGATATCGACGCCGACGAAATCGGCTAGTGTTACTATGGGCGCCGAGCTGGTCCAGCGCCTCGGCCAATCGCATCTCGAGATCCGTCACTTGCGACGCGATCACCGCCAGCTCCATGGTCAAAGCGGCTCTCCACCCGTCCTGTGGCGTTGTCGCACCGGGCGCCGGCAAACATTGCGGTAAGGGGACGGTCGAGCGGACTGCTGCGGTGAACCGGTAGCCGTGACCGTGCTCGGTCCGGATAAGGTCCCGGTCCTCGCCGAGCGCTTTGCGCAACGCTGAGATCTGAACCTTCACATTGTCCTGCGTAACGACAATAGTGCCCCAGACCCGACTTTGCAGCTCGTCCTTTGTGACGAGAGCCCCATCGGCCTCGATCAGCACGAGGAGGATGTCGAAAGCACGCGGGCCGAGTTCGACCATCGCCCCGTTGGCAAGCAATCTCCGCTGCCGCAGCAGCACGCGGAAACGGCCGAACGCGAGCGCTGCGTCGATTCCAGCCGGGTTCGCCCTATGCTCGACGATCGGCGAACTATCGTGGTCGGTCGGCTCGCGCCGAAGTTTTGCCATGACGAGCAGTGATTTCATGAGGTTGCCCTCCCTGAGCATGCGGTCGCTCGAACTGAGCGATCATCGGATACGCGGGAGTGGCGAGCCGCTCTTGAACGACCTTGCTGCGAGCGGAACGGGTTTGCGCTATTGCGTCGCGCCGCGATCAGGCTTTCGCCCTGGAAGGACCCTTTAACCCCGAAACGGCCGGCGGGGCCGTCTGTCCTGGGCAGCCCCAACGCAGCCGAACTGAGCCAAGGGCGGCCGTCCGCGCCCAGCGCGCGATCCCGGTATCGCGAGCTCCGCAAATAGCTGACACGGCGGCTCTATAAGGCTCTTATAAGGCTCTTATAATAAGAGCTTCTCGCTGGGCAGAACAAAGAAGCGAGTGATGGGCCTTGGCTGGCCGCTGAGTTTAGGGCGTGCCAATCCGGACGCCTGTAGCGGCTGCCCGGAAAGATCAGCCGGGGCAGCAGACAGTTACCTGAAGGTAACTACTTGCCAAAAAGAGACCAAACACCAAATTGCTCCTAGCGGAACCCTCAACGAAAAGAATGGTCCATGACTGATCTGTCATCAGCCGATACTTGCAGTGCGGACGGCTGCACTGTCGAGGCCCGTCTCCCGGCAAGCAAAGATACAGCAGAAAAGACCAAAACCCTCTCCGTCAAGATCGTATCGGATGCTATCTGCCCCTGGTGTTATGTCGCCAAGCGGCAGTTTGAGCGCGCCGTCGCCAGACTGCCCGGGGATGTGGCAGTTTCAGTCCATTGGAAGCCGTTCGAGCTTAACCCCGACATGCCGGTCGAAGGGATGGACCGAGTCGCGTACCGCAGCCGCAAGTTCGGCTCCTGGGAATACTCCCAAAAGCTCGACGCCCAGGTAACGGCCGCCGCGGCGCAGGCAGGCCTTACGATGCGCCACGACCTGACGAAGCGCACGCCGAACACCTTCAATGCGCACCGCCTGATCTGGCTCGCCGAACAGGAAGGCGTGCAGGATGTGGTCGTTGAAGGCCTATTCGCCGCCTATTTCGTCGAAGGCCGCGACGTGGGCGACAAAGGGGTGCTCGCGGATTTAGCCGTCGCCGCCGGGATCGACCGGGCGCGGGCAAGCGTCTTCCTGGCCGGAACCGAAGGCGCCGACGAGGTGGCGGAAGCCGAAGCCGCCTCGAAGCGCGGCGGCATGAACGGCGTCCCGACATTCGTCATCAACGGACGCCCGGCCTTCTCAGGGGCGCAGCGCGCCGAGCTGATGCTCGCGCATATGCTGGACGCCG
>Ga0137390_10005623_pt1 | contig 10596 bp, 10 predicted proteins | sample 15con2h24AmetaG_FD_104937 | JGI IMG/M metagenome (GOLD analysis project Ga0137390, IMG submission 104937) | Vadose zone soil microbial communities from Angelo Coast Range Reserve, California, USA - 15con2h2.4A metaG | ecosystem: Environmental > Terrestrial > Soil > Vadose zone > Saprolite... | reverse complement strand
TACTCCAAGCGCTTCGAGGTACCCGAGACGACTCTGTACGCCTTTAAATGTCCCGCCTTGTCGGTAGTTGTACTTCTGATCCCATCCGATCGGCGGCGTGGCACGGGTCGAGTTTGGTGGCGCGGTTGGGTTGTCGAAGCGGTCGATTATGAGCATGTAGATCCAGCAGTTACGCCAGTCACCTGGCGAGGGGAAGGGGTATGGCACGGATCGCTGCTGACCATCCACCAGCACCGTCTTTGGGGTAGCGCGGCGCGCCGCAGTCTGCATATCCGCGAGGGCCTTGGTGACCTCGTCGGCGAATATCTCTGTTGCCATGTTCATTCCTCCAACCGATAACACGTGCGAATTGTACCATGCCGGAAATCGACGGGTTCCCAATGACCGAGCCGGTTATTCCATACCGGCACCGGTAAGTAGCGATCTATCATGGATCCTCCACTTTTCTATGCGTACTCACAGTATACACACGGGAAATTCTCAGCTTCAAACAGGAGGCAAGAGTCACGTCTTCCACAGAGCGAGGTTCCACCAACGATCGGGTGCTGCCAGACGCGCCGCGACGAGATCGTGCATGGAGCAGCGTCCCTTGTGCAAGCTGCGGGCCAGCGCGCAAACACCCAACGATGGGTGGAACCCTTTCACACCAGAGCATGACGATGAGTGAGCAAAACGTGTTAGAATACAAAGCTGCTCGACATGAGGGAACCGCAGCTGGTGTCTCATCACCACGAATCCACAGATCGGAGAAAAGAGGGATGACTGCTATCTATGTCGAACTGGGTGGCAAGAAGGCTATTGCCTGGTCGCTGGAGTGGCCCGGTTGGTGCCGCATTCGCACGAGCGAGGCGGCGGCGGTGCAGGCGTTGATCGATACCGAGGCACGCTACCTGCTGATCGCGCAGCAGGCAGGGCTGGAGTTTGCACCTGGTGATCTCGTCGTGGTTGAACGTCTCCCAGGTGATGCCAACACGGCCTGGGGAGTGCCTTCGGTTCTGGCATCTGCCGAAACCAGACCAATCAATGCCGTGACGGCGCAGCGCAACGTGGCGCTCCTGCGCGCGTCGTGGGACCTGCTGGAAGAGATCGTCGCGGCTTCGCCGGAGGAACTGCGCAAAGGTCCACGCGGTGGAGGTCGCGACCGAGACGAGATCTGGCGCCACGTCATCGAAGCCGAACGGGCTTATGCGCGCAAGATCGGGGTGCGACACACCCCGTTCGAGGTGAACGACCCGGGCCGCCTCAAAGCCATGCGGGAAGAAATCGCTGCCGTGCTGAGCAAGCCCTCCAGCGGCGAGCCCCTGGTTTCTGGGGGATGGAACACCAGTTACGCGGTCCGGCGCATGGCGTGGCATGTGGTCGATCACCTCTGGGAGATCGAAGACCGTCGAAGCTGATCGCGTGGGCGCGCAAGGGGGCGCCGACCCTGGCCCGATTTTTGGCAGGATCACAGAACCGAAAAAGGTATAATGGGAACGTCTATCCATAGGGAACATATTTATCGCGTCCAAATACAGAATTTTTGAGCGATAGCGTACATTCACCTGCTAGTAGCTCCCCCATTTGTCGTGGGCGAGAAGGAGAACCCTATGGCTACTGCGTCATCTCCTCTACGTCGTGTGTCTGGTCAGTACAATAGTTCACAGTTACCATTAGATGATAGAAGTAATGCCAACCTGCGTTTCCTGGGTCATGTACGCGAAATACGGGCAGAAGCACAGAATCTGATCCGATACGCGAGTGAACTCAAGGGCAAGCTGATGGATCCGCACTTGAATATCACAGATGTAGCAAAGGAATGGCAAGCGGTTCAGTTGCCAATTTATCAGCCACACCAGGCCAACGTAAAAGACCTGTTCGCTCTGATCAGAAAACTGATGGAAGACAACCCTGTGTTGCTGGATCGTAATGCTGATGCAATCACTCAAATGGGAGACGTGTGGGAGCGAGTAGACCCACAATGGCCGAGATTTGCAGAGAACGAGGCCCCAGATGAGAACGCGCTGCTGGCCAGGGTAGCTGCAGTAGACGCGCTGCTGTGTGAAGTGATAAAAGCAGCAGAAATACTCACGCTTCCAGAGCGGGTCAACGAACGTTTGAGAGAGTTACGTGTGGGTCAAACCATCAATTTTCATGCTGAATTCTCAGAAGAGTTGCCGGAACCAGCGGCGCGCGTGCTAGCATTACACTACCTGCACGATCATCCCTTGATTGTGCTAGGGGTGGTTGATGTAGAGAACGGGTTAATTTATCGTGCCTCTTCAAGTATCTGGCAGCGACGGCTCAGCCCTGTATACATTGCTCTGCCTGCAATTCTGGGCGGAGTCCTGGTCTACCTGGGCTACACCTACCTCCCGTTCCTCAAAGGCAATGTGCCACACAACTACAATGATGTGTTACCGTATGTGACAACGTACACCTCTATCATTGCCGGTGGCTTTGCCCATACGGCTGTAGACACAGTCAAACAGTATCGTACGAGCCAAGGACAGACGTTTACAGCACTGGGCGACTTGCTCATGTGGATACACGTTAAGCAAGCCCCTATCATTGCTGGCACAGTACTATTGTGGATAGGGTTTGTGGGTCTCATTCTATTACAAGGGGCAGATTGGGGAGCTGCTTTCTTTGTAGGTTATAGCATCGATAGTTTTGTCGATCTTTTCTTGCAGCGTTTCACATCCGTGACATCACCTCGTACAGATGCGGTCAAGACACAGATTACACAACCAGCCAAGAGCGTGTAGGGCCTGTCACTAGTGGTGATTGTCACACATATTTGGCAGAAGCTCAGCAGTGTTGAGCGTAAGGGAACGCTTATCGTCACGAATTTCTGGCAGCTTTTTCACGAATATTTGGCGAACCGAACTTGATTTCTTCTTATCGGTGCGGTCATGATATCCTCTTCCTGGGCACGATGTCAACTTCTTGGTCCTCTGATACTACTGCCCAGGAAGATAGGTGAGACAATGATGGAAGTTGAAGAATGATACAGCTCTATGAAAGCATGATGATAGCCAGTGAACACTCCTTTCAAGAAAGTGCGCTGGCTGCCACTTTCACATCGATCGCAGGCTCACCTGCCGCGCGGGATCAGCTACGGAGAGAATGGCGCGAGGGAGGCAAGAGCCAGGACCGTCTTCACTGGGTTGGCGTTGCCTCCATGAGGATAGTACAGGCAGCCAAGGATGCGCGGGTCAAGTGTGGGTTCGATATCAAGCGCGCCGCGGCTGTTCAGGAGGTCCACCTGATGTCCCCCGTCCAGGAGTTCCCGCGTTTCTCGCCGGGCAAAGGCATACTCTTCCTCCACCGATGACGAGGATGTCGGCCTGGTGCATACGCTTCTCCTGTGAAGGTATGGTACTCAGTGCATTATCTTACACGGACAGCCCGTACGCAAAAGACCACCGCAGCATACAACGCGACCGCCGCCTCTTCTTTCCAGATCGTTTGCCCTGGAGCGTTTTCAGGATTTAAAATACTAGAGTCAGGTGGTAACATGTCTCCCAGAATGGGAGAATGGAAGGTCGCTGAATGGCGATATGAAACAACGAGCGAGGAGAGGTACGCTTTACAAGCGTTGCTCTTTTCTTTTCATCGTCGATAAACACCATGGGCTATACTGCAAAAAGCAGGGAGATGTTGTATGTCACAGTCCTCTCTACCATCTATGCGCATCATCCTTTTCTCGAACCAGCCGCCGCCGCTCGTCAATGCTGTAGTGGAATCGCTGGGAGCGATGGGCCAGCAAGTGTTACTGGTCGTCACAACGCCGGGAACACGCAGTCGGCCAAACGAAAACTACCACCGCATCGTCGCCAGTGCCCGCCGCGACCTGGATGTGCTGGTCACCAGCCATATGTCCCGGTTGCCTGCTATCCTGCGCGGGCTGGAACCCGACGTGATTTTTTCGGCAGGTTTCCCGTGGAAATTACCTCCGGCATTGCTGGAAGTCCCGCGCCTGGGTTGCATAAACGCGCACCCCGCTCTGCTGCCGAAGTATCGCGGCCCCGAACCGGTTTTCTGGCAAATCATGAACGGGGAACCGCAGATCGGCATGACGATCCACCGCATGGACGCCCAGTTCGATACTGGTCCGATTCTGGTCCAACGAGCGATGGGCATTTCCGAAGATGACGACATTGACAGCGTTTTCTCTAAATTGCTTACACTGGGTGGGCCGCTGCTCCCAGAGGCGCTTGCAGCCGTAGCTGCCGGCGTTCCAGGCACGCCGCAGCCTGTCGAGGGCAGCTACGCCCCAATGGTGACTGAGGCCGAGCGCAATCTGGACTGGAACCGCTCAGCAGTGCAACTACGCAACCAGGTACGCGCCTGGGGCAGTCAAGGGGCGCTTGCCAGGATTGATGGCAAAGTATATCTCGTGCGGCGCGCCCGCGTGGTTCCCACTTCTTCTCTGGCGCAACCCGGCACAGTGCTTGAACGTTCCGATGAGAGGTTGCTCGTCCAGACGGGGCAAGATGCGTTATTGATCGAGGACTTCAGAGAAGCATAGAAGGTCGTGATGCAAAAATCTGAGAGGCATGCCTGGAGCGTAAAATCTCACATTTCTGTTCAGCTTAGACCGCCACTCGGATCTGTTCAAATTTTCGCAGGAATTAGGCTGAACAATGTAAATTGGCTCTTGAACTGAGCCAACGAATAAAACCACGCACCTTTGAATCGAATGGTCTCAATTCGCCGCCACAGAGCGATCTCATTTACACACCTGGGAGCTCAGTCCTTAAGTTGGTGCGTATGGGTCCATTACTACTCGACCCCCATGTATGTATTGGGCCTGCTTGGGGAAGAGCGATGCCTACCAAGGTTTGGAATGGTCTCCTATCTCGTGCGATAAAAAGATACTTTGCCGTCGTCCTTCTATTGGGAAGATTCAACTTAAAAACGTAGAGATCTGAATGCGGATAGATCTCGTAGACCAGAGAATATCACACACAGAAAGGCGGTCGATAGATATGCTGCACGAAATGGTTCCATTCCTTGTAGGCATGATTATTCCTCCACTGATCATGCTGATCGTTCGTCCCCAGTGGTCGGGGCTGCTCAGGTCCGCAGCTGCGTTCCTACCTGCGCTTGTGCTAGGCGTCTGTATCAGTGCATGGGCAGGAGAACTGTCAGGTGAGCTACCTGATAGCCTCATGGCGATTATCATTGACACCTCGCTCGTCTACACCGGTTCACAACTCGCTTATCAGCTCTTGTGGAAACCAGTACTGGAAGCACGTCTTGCACATGGCACCGTAGTTAAGGCGGCCTCGGTGCGCGAGTAATTCTTTCAAAGGAGAAAAGCAATGGCGGAAAAAACTAGAGCGAAGAAACCTCAATGGGCAATATCACCTCAAGATGACCCGTTATTACGTCATGAGGAACTCAATGCTGACCGCAAGTTCGGAAGCGAGGGGAAGTCTCTTACCGAGTTACGACTCGCCGCATTGAAACATGCTCGTGCAATGCCAACTTCCGCTGGTGACAGTGAGGGAGTTCCACCGCTTCCTGGAGGGAGCAATTGGGTGCAATTGGGACCGACAGCTACTCCCAAGGGTCAGACCTATAGCGCTGCAAGAGTGCTGGTAACGGGGAGGATCACCAGTATCGTGGTAGATCCAACCGACTCCAACACCATCTATGTGGGCGCGGCGCAAGGAGGTATCTGGAAAACGACTGACCAGGGAAAAACCTGGGGTCCAAAATCGGACAACGAAGATTCACTTGCCATTGGTGCTCTGGCTATGGACCCGACTGATCATCTCACATTGTATGTCGGCACGGGTGAAGGGAACTTCTCTGGTGATAGCTACTACGGCAATGGCGTCCTCAAAACGACGGATGGTGGAAATTCGTGGACGTTGTTAGGTGCGACGACCTTCTCTGGTGCACGATTCTCCCGTATCGTTGTCAATCCTGCAACCCCCACAACAGTTTTTGCCGCGACAAGCCTCGGTGTGTACCGCAGCCTGGATGGGGGCGTGAACTGGACGCAGATGACGAGCGGTTTGTCCGCGGCGAAAGCGACAGATATAATGATAGACCCGACAATGCCCACTACCGTGTATGCAGCGTTCCTGAATCGCGGCATTTACAAGAGCACGAACGCAAACTCCGCTACCCCTACGTTCATACAACTCACCTCCGGCCTTCCCGTGGCGACGGCGGCGATACCTAACGGAGTTAGTCGTTTTGCACTGGGCATATCAGCCACCAACCCGCAAACCGTGTATGCCCTAATGGCGAACAATGACAATACGCAATATGCCCAGCACATCGGTCCGCCATACAACTACGCGATCGACAAGTTTTACGTTACGACTAACGGCGGGACCTCCTGGACGTCGGTCCCCCTGCCGGGAGGAGTCACCGACGGGATAGGCGGGCAAGGGTTCTATAACCTGAACGTTGCGGTAGACCCGACAACGCCGGATATCGTGTATTTGAGCGCGATCTCCTTGTGGAAAGCTACCCGCGACCCGATGACTGGTGCATGGACGTTCACGGATATTGGTGGCCCTTTCCATCCCGATAATCACGCCTTCGCGTTCGATCCGGCCGATCACCTGATGATCTACGCGGGAAGCGATGGGGGTATCTACACGTCCGGCGACGGGGGCATGACATGGAGCGACACTATCAATAGCGGTCTCTGCATCACCCAGTGCGAGTTCATGGAGCAGCATCCCACCTCCGATGCCGTGATCTTCATTGGTACGCAGGACAACGGAACCGAGCAATTCCGCAACAGTCCAGTGTTTTACCACGCCGATGACGGCGATGGGGGTTTCGTCGCCATCGATCCGACGAACCCAAGTAACGTTCTGAGTACTTACTACGGCCTGCGTCCGAAACGCTCCACTGCTGGCGGGGCCTTTGGTAGTTGGGTGTCTGAAGCAAGTGGACTTTCTGGGAAGGCGATTTTCTATCCGCCTCTGACCCTCGATCAGTCGAATTCGAGCAATAGCGCTATCGGAGCGGACCGCGTGTTCCTGGATGCGGCACAGGGAACAGGAGGATGGCCAGTCACTGTCACGCTGCCCGGCTTAGCGGCGGGAGAGAGAGTTTCGGCGCTCAACTATGCCAACTCCAATCTCATCTACGTTGGTACGGAGACAGGAAAAGTCTATCGTCTGACGAATAGTGGGGGCACATGGACCCCAGCGGCCATTCATGCTGCTCCGCTGCCTGCACGCTTCATCTGGGATATCGCTCCGCGCCCGGATAACATCAATACTGTCATTGTCGTCATGTCCGGTTTTGGCGCTCCCCATGTCTGGAGTGGAGCTGTTCCTGCAGGTGGGGCCGCGACATGGACGGATATCAGTGGCACCGGAGCGGGGCGATTGCGCGATATTCCTGTCAATGCGCTCGTCATCGAACCCCTTGCTCCTGACACCATGTATATTGCGACAGACATCGCCGTTTTCCGTACGATTGATGGCGGCACGACCTGGACATTGTTCAGCGATGGGCTTCCCAACTGTGCCGTTTTTGACATGCGGCTTCATGCGCCGGCACGACTCTTACGCGTGGCTACGCACGGTCGTGGTGTGTGGGAACGAAAATTGGATACATTGTCTATGCCCGACGTAGACACTTTCGTACGGGACAATCTCATGCATACGGGGAGGCAGCCTTCTTCCTCAGCTGTGACCGCTGCGTTTGAAGATCCGCTTCAGCATGTCGCGCTTGGCGATCCCGCGTGGTGGTGGCAGTGTGCCGATGTCAAAATCGATGCGTTGGAAGGCTCCATCCCGGCTTATCAGATGAATGTGGACGAGGTGGATTATGCCGCCTTTGAAAGTAGGCTTGAACATCGCAATCCACAACGTGGACGTGTCAACCGCGTCTATGTGCAGATCCACAATCGCGGTATTCAAGCGGCCCCTACTGTGACGGTAAAGATTCTCTACGCGGATGCTTCCGCGGGGTTGCCCGACCTGCCGACTGATTTCTGGACGGTATTCCCTGCTGATTCCGTTGATACGTCCCATTGGAAACCGATTGGAACAGCACAGACGATACCCTTGCTTTTGCCAACCGAGCCGACCGTGCTGGAGTGGGAGTGGAATACGCCCACGGTGGCGGCGGATCATTCTTGTTTACTGGTCGTTATGGATTGCCCATCCGACCCAATTCCAGTGGGGAATAAAGTCTTGAATGTTGGAACCCTGATCGCCAACGAAAAACACGTGGGCTTGAAAAACCTACATGTGGTCACTATCCCTCCGGGGACGATCTACTGGACCCCTTTCCAATTCTTTGGAGACTCCGAGTTTCGTCACATAATCAGCATTCCCCAGTCGCGGGGGAACGGGTGGGGCCTCGGCCTGCTGTTCCCAAGGGGGACGCAAAAAGAACTGAGGCTGGAAGGCATTGTTCGCGTAGAGCCAACAAAAAGGGAACTCGAGGCCCTCGAGACAAAGATCGGGGCGGACATTGAAAGATACGATACGACGGTCCTCTATAAAGTGGGGAGTCTGGCGGAGGGGGCAAGAGTAGCGGGGGTCATCATTCCCAAGGAAGGGCTTCGGGCGATGTTGCTGCTGGCTCCTCCATCAAGATATGCCCATGCAGCACAAGTGTCGATTGTGCAGGAGACGGAGGGAACTATTGTTGGTGGGAGCACATTTGCCTTGCGTCAGGTAAAGCTGTAAATGTTTTGCGATGTGTGAACGTGCTACCCAGGCGCAGTGTAGTAAGTGGAGACCATTCCAAATCGGAGACTCAGTCAGCCCCTGGTTTGGAATGGTCTCCTGGTAGGCTGGTCAGTGGAGCCAGCCTCTTCTTCATTTGCCATTTGTGTGACCTCCAATGAGCCAAATGGGTATTGGCATTGACGAAAACGACGAAATGAGAGGGGAGGCGCTAAAGAAGTCGACATAAAAACGACAAATTCATTTGAGAAAGATGACCTATCCAAAATTAGGAGTGGACTTCCAGAAGCCGACTCCTTATCATAAGCTCGAAGGTGTGCCTACAGTTCCACCTTCGGAGGGACCAGCAGCCCAGTCTCTCCGTCATATACACCCAGCACCTGACTGATCATAGCTCCAGATTGATCCTTAATCCTCACCGTGATCTGGTGAACACCGGACCTGAGCCTTCTGGCATCGAAGGTGGCACCGCTTTGTTGTTTGTAGAATTAATTTTCCGCATCTCGACACTAATTTTTCGCAGCACGTCTTTGTTTAAGATGTAAAACAGGCATACTCCGACGCATAAATTTTCTCTGCATCTTTTATCATCTTTTGCGCACAATCATTCTCCTCCTTTGATGCCATCTGGGCAGAGCAGCGAAGTGATATTTGACAAAAACGAAAAGATATGGGGTGGAAACTTGTCTCTTTCACCAATCTCTGGTATACTTGCCTTTGACTCCGATCGCGGTGATCTTGCGCGAGATTCCAACTCGCTTCTTCGAGATAAAGAGAGGAAAAAAGACGCGATGGCCAGGCTCACAGATGAGGAATTTCGCGCCTGCTGTGGGATGGGCGACTCTGGGAAGCTGAGGTAGAAGCGACAACGGTAGTGCTTCGGCCAGAAAGCGGTGCCGTTTTCGCCCTCACCTTGCAACATTTCCAACGTCTCGTGAACGAGGGCGTGATCAAGCCAGAGCGGCTGGAGACTCCCTCACCTCTGCGCGATTCCACACGGGAAATCTTGTCTCATGCCGGGCCAAAAGCATTGGAAGCCGCGAATCGACGCTGGCGCGAGATCCTGGCGTACACCCGTGGAGAAGCGATCACCGTGACAGCGTGCTCCGTCCAAAACTGGATGGCGGCCTTTCGCCGTGCCGAAGCCGAGTCAGGATGTGGGTATCTGGGACTCCTCGATCGGGTAGCAGAGCGCGGTAACCGCAACACCCGCATTCCAGATGCCTCCAAGCAACTGTTAGAGGAGTATTTGAGGAACCATTACGCAGTCCCACAGGCCAAATGTGCAGCGGCAGTCTATCGACTCTATCGAGAGGAATGCGCCCAGCAGGGAATCGCTCCCATCGGCGAGCGAACCTTTTACCGAGAACGCGCACGCTTTACCTCTCAGGAAGTGACTACCACGCGCCGAGGCAAGCGGGCCGCTTATGTGTCACAGCCTTTTTACTATTTAGATCAGACCACCCCGCGACACGGAAGTCGTCCCTTTGAGCGAGCACATCTGGATCACACGGAATTAGATCTGGTTCTGGTCTCATCGATTACCGGAAAGCCATAAGAAGTACCGGTGTTGACCAATTAGAATTGCCGGTTGACGAACCTGTTTTTCTTCACAAAGACTAATTGCCAGAGGTGGTTTGCATAATGTGTTGGGTGCATTTCGAGCGAGATCCGCAGCAGGAGATTACCGCATCCACTGATGGCAATTACGGCCATCAAACTAGACGGCTGCTCGATTGATGGCCTAGGATGATACTCATCAACAGCTACGAGGTGAGTGTCATTGAAGAATGATTGAGAAGTGAGACTGTATATGCAAGAGCGAAGAAAAGGAAGCCCGCAACGGCTTGCGGCGGCGCGAGCGGGCATGAGTGAACGCACTGCCCGCAAATACGAAAAGAGGAGGCAGCTTCCCTCTCAACTCAAGCGCCCC
>Ga0137390_10005619_pt1 | contig 10598 bp, 10 predicted proteins | sample 15con2h24AmetaG_FD_104937 | JGI IMG/M metagenome (GOLD analysis project Ga0137390, IMG submission 104937) | Vadose zone soil microbial communities from Angelo Coast Range Reserve, California, USA - 15con2h2.4A metaG | ecosystem: Environmental > Terrestrial > Soil > Vadose zone > Saprolite... | reverse complement strand
ATCGAAGCAGCCGATCTTTTTCGCGGGAAAAACGTTCCCGCCGGAAAATATTCGCTGCTAGTGCGCGTGACTTTTCAGAGCCGCGAAGCGACGCTGACCGAGTTGCAGATCAGCGACGCGTCTGCGAAGATTATTTTCGCCCTCGAGAAAAATCTCGGCGCGCAGCTCCGCGCGCAATAAAAAAAGATTCGCAACTCACACGCACGACCCCGCCTTGTTCGACCATTCCAGTTGAATCGTGTAACCGCCGAGCGTCCGTGTTTTCCACGCGCAAATGTCGCCTATCTCACCATTGCTGTCGTCGTACCATCCCTGGCCGGGCACCGGATCGGTGATGGCTTCGCAAAGTTCGTGCGACGTGGTGGAAGTGAGCGCGTCAATGACGCTGAGGCCGCCGGTGCACCCGGAACATCCGGGGTAAGGCATGACCGCATAGAAAATGTTGCCGCTGGTGGAGTCGTGATAGCCGCAGAACTCCCGGCAGGAAGCGCTGCCGCCCAGCACAACTTGCACGCCGGGTGGTAGAAAGAAAAAATAGAGTGAATTGGGAGAAGGCGCCGGAAGATTCTTGGCGGCGATTTCCTGCTGCAACATCTGTTGAATCGCGCTGTCTTGCACGGAAGAGTTTGGAGCTGGTGAAGTGAGCGTCGCGGTGCCCGTGCGTTTGCCGTGGCCGATATTTTTCCCAGGGACGCTGTATTCCCCGAGCTGATCCATCAGTGCGCTCGTGAGAATGTAGTCGAAAAATAAATTCATGTTCGTGGCAATCGCGCTCTGCTCTGCTTGTTTCCATTCCGCGCCCCAAAAAACGGTGAAGACTTCGACGGCAGTGAGCAGCGGCCCACCGCGGTAGGTAAGCTGCGGCACGGCAGCCGCTGCGATTCGTTGCGCCTCCGGCAGATGGAGTGGCACGACCCGGATAGGGTGTTGCAACGCAGCGGCGGATTTCCTAGAACGAGCCTTGGTGGCCATGAGGCGCTCCTTGTGTGAGCAGATGAATTCGCATTGCGCGGGCTGGGGAAACCGACAGGCTGGATTTCACACAGTACCGAAGGGCGCGAAAAATGTAAATGGGACTTCGCACGCACGAGAGGCGCACGCGGACGGGCGGGATTTATTCCGGGAGCGAATGTGGTATTGTGCCGATAAGGACGCGCGGAGACTCCATGAGCGGGCCGATAAAAGTTGAGATTTTCGGGCAAGTGTACTCCATCCAGGGAGAGCTGGATGCGAAGTACGTGCAGAGACTCGCGAAATACGTCGACGAAAAAATGCAGGCGATCGCGGACGCGACGAAAACCGTGGACACGCAAAAAGTTGCGGTGCTGACGGCGCTGGCGATTGCGGACGAACTTCACAGCATGCAGCGCGAGCGCAACGATCGCGAGGAGTTGCTGAGCGAGCAAGCCGAGCGTTGCTTGACTCTTGTCGAGCGTGCGCTGAAGCAAACCGCGTAGTTTTTCCCCGAGACATATCCATCCTATTGGCTCCACTTCGTGGGAGTGCGGTCCCAGCGGTGTTTGCGCAATTGGGCGTGGAGTGGCGCGGGCAAGGGGCCCTTGTCGCTGGCGGCGAGATTGGATTCGACATTGCGGAGTTTGCGCATGCCGGGAATGATGGTGCTGACGTCGGGATTGTTGAGGATGAAGCGCAGCGCTAGTTCGGGCATGGTCATTCCGGCAGGGACGAGAGGTTTGAGGGCGTCGGCGCGGGTGACGCTGGCTCTGAGATTTTCGGGAACGAAATAGGTACTGCGCCAATCATTCGCAGGCCATTTGCTATCGAGCGTGAGCGTGCCGGTGAGAGAGCCTTCGTCGAAGGGGACGCGGGCGATGACGGCGACATTTTTTTCGCGGCAGGCGGGGAAAAGTTCGTCCTCGGGATTCTGGTCGAAAATATTGTAGATGACCTGGACGGCGTCAACGAAGCCGGCGCGCACGGCGCGAATGCCGTTGGCGGGTTCCCAGCGGTTGAGGCTGAGGCCGAAGGCGCGGATTTTTCCGCTGCTGCGAAGTTTCTCGGCGGCGCGCGCCACTCGGTCATCCTTGAGCCAACTGTCATCCCAGGTGTGCAGCTGGATGAGGTCGAGCGTTTCAACGCCGATATTTTTGAGGCTCTCGTCCACGTACTCGAAGATGTGGTCCGGCGGATAGGAATCGTCTAGAGAATATTCCGGGCGCGCGGGCCAGTGCCGGTTTTTCGGCGGAACTTTCGTGGCGACGTAAAGTTTTTTGTCGGGTCCGCCGGCGGCGGGATTATTTTTATTGGCGCGCAGGATTTTTCCGAGAAGCTGCTCGCTGTGGCCGTCGCCGTAGGCCCAGGCGGTATCGAAAAAATTGCAGCCGAGATCCACGGCCCGCTGAAGGGCCGCGAGCGATTCGGCGTCGTCGGAGCCGGTCCAGCCGCCCATGCCCCACATGCCGTAGCCAATTTCGCTGACGTTCCATCCGGTGCGGCCGAAGCGGCGATAGTTCATTGGGAGGCGTCTCCTTGATGGGGAGCCGACATTATACGCGCGGGGCACGGCATTAACGTGACTGGTGGCTTGTGACTCGTCACTAGTGGAAGAGGGGGCCTTCCGCGAAGCACGTGGGCCGTGTTTCCTGATCCGTGTTCCGAGACCCGCGAAACGGAGGGGATCGGGGTTCGTATGACGATTTGAACGTCGGAAGGCTGGGAGGGGGGTACACCCCGCCATCCGATGCATGAATGTCAAAAGAAAGGACTTGCGAAAAGGGCAATTCGTAAGCGCATGAAAATAAAGAGTCTGTTTTTTATGAGGAAGAGGGGCAATTCATAAGTGCATGAAAAGAAAGAACGGGGATGGTGGAGGGTATCGAGGGGTAAATCCCAAAATGGGAATTGTTGATCGACACCCTGCAGTTTTCGTAAGAGCCTAAAGGGGACGGTCGGCGAAGATTTTGATTGGCACTTCGAGGCTCAGTGTGAACAAACACGCGAAAGGATAGCAAGAGATTGGGGATTGGTTAAGTCATTTGCAGGGAATCGAGAGAATTGGAAGTCGGACGGCAACGGAGGCGGGGTTAACGGTTCCGATGGAGACAACTTGCTGATGCTAGAGCCGTCCAAATGCATTGAGCAAGATTGGTGTGTTGTTGAAGGGGGCCACTACTGTGATGAAAAGAAAAAACTTACTGCTGCTGGGTCTTGCATGCACGGCCGCTGTGTTCGCAGGGCAGGCTCACGGAAACGCGGTGGAGGAGATCAAGCGGTTGGCGGCTTTGATGGAATGGAAGCCGGGGACGTTAGCGGCTGATATTGGCGCTGGCGACGGGGAGTACACGTTTGCGGCGGTGGAACGCGTAGGCGCATCGGGAAAAGTATACGCGACTGAGATCGATGCAAAAAAGCTTGCGGAGTTGAGGAGCGAGGTGGCGAAACGCAAACTGGGAAACGTCATCGTAGTGGAGAGCAAAGAAGCGGACACGAATCTGCCGACAGGGTGTTGCGACGCGATTTTTCTAAGGCGCGTCTACCATCATCTGACCATGCCGGTGGAGTTCGACGCCAACCTAGTGCGGTCCTTGAAACCCGGAGGGCGGCTGGCGATTATTGATTTTGCGCCGCGAGCGGGGCTGGATCCGGTGGAAGGAGTTCCGAGCAACCGAGGAGGGCACGGCATCCCGCAAAAGATTGTGATTGAGGAACTGAGTACCGCGGGGTTGCAGGTGGAAAAAATAGTGAACGACTGGCCGGAGAATAGTTACTGTGTTTTGTTTGCGAAGAGGTGAGGGTCCTAAAGGCGCAAGCCTCAGAAGGCCGCCACTACAAAACCGAAAGATGCCGCTTCCTGACCCGAACTTGTGTATACTTTGCGTATATACATTGGGTGGAGGTTGACGATGGCGACGGCCAAGGTATTCAAATCGGGGAACAGCCAAGCGGTGCGGCTGCCGAAGCAGTTTCGCGTCAAGACCAAGGAGCTAGAGATCTCACGCAGAGGGGATGAAATCGTCCTGCGGGAAAAGCGCGGAAACCTGGCGCGCGCTTTCGACCTGCTGGCGGGACTGCCCGAGGACTTGAAGCTTCCTGGGCGGGAGAAGGATAAGCCGCAGAAGCGCAAGGGGCTGTGATGGAAGCGCGCTACCTGCTGGATACCAACATCTGCATTTATATCCGGCGAAAGAAACCGGAGGAGGTGTTGCGGCGGTTCCGAACGCTTCGGCCGGGAGAGGCGGTTCTTTCGGTGATTACGTTTGGCGAATTGGTGTACGAGGCGGAGAAGAGCGCGCAGCGCGGGACAGCGCTGGAGCTGTTGCGAGAACTGGCGCAGGTGCTTCCCGTGCAGGGTTTGCCGGAGACAGCGGCAGAATCGTATGGAACGATTCGAGCGGAGCTGGAACGCAAGGGAGAAATGATCGGGAACAACGATTTGTGGATTGCGGCGCATGCCAAGGCGGCAAGCCTAACGCTGGTGACAAACAACGAGAGAGGGTTCCGGCGCGTGCGCGGATTGAAGGTGCAGAACTGGGCAGTGTAACGGGCCGACGCGCGGGGAAGGATTCAGTCGTCGGCGCGGCGATAGGGAGGTTTTTCCTGCGGGGCAATCGCCTCAGATGGAGTGGGCGTGCCGGGCGCGGGACTGTTATCGGTACTGAGTGCGAGGGACGGGGCGATGGCAGAATTCTTCGCACTGCCCGCCAGGTCATCCAGAGCGGTGGCATGCTCGAGAACGCGGCGGGCGTATTGAGCGACGCCTTTCACGCCGGAGGCGTAGGCGGGGTTGGGAGCCTTGACGCCACCGTTGTAGGCGCCGGTGGCTTTTTCGACGTCGCCGCCGAAATGATCGAGAAGACCGCGGAGCAGCAGGCCGGCGTAGGTGGTGAGCACAGCATCATCCACGGAATTCAGGTTTAGCTCGCGCGGAGGACGCAGACGAGCGGGCAGCCTGGTATAGTCCCGTTTGTCCTTCAGATAAAGCTGGTGGGCGGCACGGAGCGTTTCGCGCGTGATTTGCCAAGTGCCGATGGCGTAGTTGCTGACCATGACGCGCTTACGGCCACGGCGGAGAATAATGTCGTCCCGCTGGGCGCGCCTCTTCCAGACGGCATGAGCGAGATCGCCGTCAATGTCCATGTAATCGTTCTCCATGGCGCCGACACCGAGGAAATAGTCGAGCGGGAGCGCGTAGAAATCCGCGACGGCGAGAATGTCGGAGGCGAGCTGTGTGGCCTGTTCCTTCGTAAGAGGGCGGGGAGCGGCATCGCTTCGGTCGAGCACGCGGTTGTCGGTTTGCGATTTGAAGACGAGAAACCTTGCCAGGGCGGGGAGAAGTTGAAAAGAACTGAGGGATTCCAGCTTCTGCTCCGTGGGAACGCCATACGCAACGTCGAACATGTGGCTTTGCTGCCGGTAGTAGGCAAAATCCTTCTCCGTCCAGGTATTCAGCTCGTAGTGGGCGATCAGGTTGCAGCCTTCGAGTTCCGCGAGGCGCGGGACGGCGGTGAGCAGATCGTTGTCGCCGACGATGAAGATCTTGTAAGAGGGTCCCTTGGGGGTATCGAAAGCTGTCAACAGAATGTGCGAAGTGTCGTTGCCGCTGCGGGCTTCCCGGCCGCGCAAGTATTCAAAATGCAGGAAGGCCTCGAGCTGGTCATTGAAGGCGGCGACTTCCGCTGAGGCTACGCCGGGCGAAAACGGCACGACTAACCGACTGCCCTGGATCCTGGGCGCGGGAAAGGCGGGGTAGCGGGGTGCATCCAAGTCCAAAGGCCAGAGGCGACCGCCAATATATCCGCAGGCCGCGCTCACAAGCAGCACAGCGGTGAGGCGCAGAAAGCCCATAACGAGCTTCCGCAAGAATCTTCTGGCGGACATCGCCAAAGTCTCCTTTCTTCGTGGACGGCGGGAATTTCTTTTGCCGTATAGCCCCACGTGTTGACCTCCTTCCCGTAGGATGCATCCGGACTTCCGGAAGTGGCACAGCCACTAGACAACAGAAAATAAACAATTTACAAGATACGACGCCAGGAGATTTGGGCTGGAAACTGTGGGTGGGTGTGTTCAGGCTACCACGGCCCTGCGTATGACCGGAAGCGGGTAAATTGGTGAGCAAACAACTGCGTGGATGGCGGGTGATGGGTGAGTCTGCTAGACTGGCGCGGTTTTGGCGAAGAATCCACGCACAACACGAAGGCGGTTCTTGGCGGAGGCCAGCGGCAGGGCAGCAGGGGCGCTGGCTTGCGCGGGAGTATGGCCGGGGCTGAAGGATATTTTTGCGGTGGATTCGGGGTTGGGGACGGCGTTGCAGTTCCACGCAGCCTCCCCGGCGATGCAGTTTCCGGCTGCGGCGCGGGAGCGGATTGCGATTGCGTCGTATCCGTTCCGGGATTTCATCTATGGGCGCGAGGATAATAGGGGCGGCGGCGGGAAGATGGAGTTGAAGGAGTTCGCGGCGCACGTCGGGGCGAAATTCAACATCAAGAAGATCGAGCCGTGGAGCGAGCATTTCCGTTCGCTGGACAAGGCGTATCTCGAAGAGTTGCGCGCGGCGGTGGCGAAGGCGGACGGGGCGATCGTGAACATGGCGGTGGACGGCGAGCACAGCCCGTATGCGGCGGACAGCGCGGAGCGGGAACGCGCGTTGGCCTTCAGCAAGCAATGGATTGATGCGGCGGTGGCGATCGGTTCGCCGAGCGTGCGGACGAACCTTCCACGGGCGAAGGATGCGAAACCGGAGCTGGAACGGACGGTCGAGAGCCTGAAGCGCGTGGCGGAATATGGGGCGGCGAAGAACGTGGTGGTCAACCTAGAGAACGACAATCCCGTCAGCGAGGACCCGTTCTTTCTGGTAAAGGTCATTGAGAAGGTGAACAGCGCGTGGCTGCATGCGCTGCCAGATTTCGCGAACACGCTGGCGGCGTATGAAGAGGAGTATGCGTACCGGGGAATTGAGGCGATGTTCGGCCACGCGTACAACATTTCCCACGTGAAGGAAACGGAAGTGGGCGACGGGAAGGACAAAGTCGCGCACGTGGATTTGGAGCGGACGTTTGGGATTGCGAAAAAGCATGGGTACAAGGGTTATTTTTCGATGGAGTGGGACAGCCCGGGGGATCCGTATGGGGGGACGATGGGATTGATTGAGAAGACAGTGAAGAATCTGGGTTGAGAGGAACGGGTCAGGAGGAAGAAACTTAATACAGAGAACACAGAGGCAGGAGCACAGAGAGCGCGGAGAAGAGGAGGAAAAGAGCAGCTTAACGCAGAGACACAGAGGGCGCAGAGAGAGAAGCGCAAAGAGAAAGATGGCAGCTTAAAGCCTGTACAAGAGCTAAGAGCACAGGCTGAAGCCTGTGCCACCAAAACAGGGTGGCCGTCACTCGTAGCGGAGGGCTACGATGGGGTCGACGCGGGTGGCGCGGCGGGCGGGGATGAAGCAGGCCAGCAGGGCGACAAACGCGAGCAAGGCGGCGACCCCGGCGAAGGTGAGCGGGTCCGTGGCGCTGATGCCGAAAAGAAGGCTGGCCAAGAGGCGCGTGATCCCGAGGGCAGCGGCAATTCCCAGTGCGAGGCCGAGCAGCGTCAAACGAGTTCCCTGACCGAGGACGAGGCGGAGGACATCGCGGCGCTGGGCGCCGAGGGCGATGCGAATGCCGAGTTCCTGGGTGCGCTGCGTGACGCTATAGGCGATCAGGCCGTAGATGCCCACGGCGGCGAGCAGCAGAGCGACGGCGGCAAAAATTCCCAGAAGCAGCATGGTAAAGCGGGCACGGGAAAGCGAATCGGCGAGAAGCTGCTCCATGGTGGCGATGGAGGCCATGGGCTGTTCGCGGTCCAGTTGTTGAAGCTCCGCGTGGATGGCGGGAACCACGGACAAGGGATCGCCGGAAGTGCGCACCAGAATCGTCATTCCGGAATAGACGAGCTCGGGTATGGGCCAGTAAACGGTAGGCTCGGCGGCGACGTCCAGCCCCATCTGGCGGACATCACCGACCACGCCGATGATTTCCGACGGCTGATTCCCAGACTCCGCAAGGCTCTTCATATAGATAACGGCTTTCTGGCCGAGGGGATTGACCCCGTTCAAGTATTTGTCCGCGAAGGCCTGGTTGATGATGGCGACATGCTTTTCCTCCGCCATTTCCCGCTCATTGAAGAGACGTCCGGCACGCAAAGGGATGCTCATCGTGGAGAAATATTCAGGCCCGACGACGCGGACGTTCGCCACGGGAAGATCCATCAGCGATACCTGCGGCTGGCTGAGAAGGTGGACGCCGGTGGCGGCGCCCAAGCCGGTCAGGGGAGGAAAGTTCTCCATGGTGACGGAGCGGACTCCGGGAACGGCACCGATGCGGGCAAGCAACTGCTGGAAAAACGCCATGCACAATTTGTCCGAGGCGTACTTGGATTGCGAAAGGGAGACCTTGAAGGTCAAGAGATGAGCGGTATCAAAGCCGGGATGGACGCCGACGAGGCGAACAAAGCTGCGAATCAGCAAACCGGAGCCGGCGAGAAGGACGAGCGCAAGGCTCAATTGCGCGACGACGAAGGCGCTCCTCGCGAAGCGGCGGCGTTTGCCGGAGGACGAACCGCGGCCGCCCTCTCTCAGCGTTTGGGAGATTTGCGAATGCGCGGATACGTAGGAGGGAAGAAAGCCGAAGAGCAAGCCCGCCAACAAGGTGGCAGCAACGGCAAAAGCCAGGAGTCGCAGATCGATCGAAACGGAGGGGAGGTCGAGAAGATTATGCGGGCTCGCGGCGAGAAGGGCATTCGTGCCAAGCACGGTGAGCGCGACGCCGATTCCTCCGCCAATCACGGCGAGCAGCAAACTTTCCATTAACAATTGACGCGCGATGCGCCAGCGGCTGGCGCCGATGGCCGTTCGAATGGCCATCTCACGCTCGCGGCTAGCCGCGCGGGCGAGAAGCAGGCTGGAAACATTCGCGCAGGCAATCAGCAGGACGAAAGCCACGGCGCCGAACAAGATCAGCAGAGCAGGACGGAGTTCGCCGGAAATCTGCTGGCGCAGCGGGACGACGTTGATTCCCCAGTGTCCGTCAAAATCGGGATACTCGTGTTCGAGCTGGGCGGCGATGGCGGTCATTTCGGCCTGCGCCTGGGCAGCGGTGACGCCGGGCTTCAAGCGCGCGGCCACGGTCAGGAAGCGGCCAATTTGCTTGTGATCGTGAAACGATTGCGGAAACACGAAGGGCGACCACAGGCGGGGCCTTGCGCCGGTGAGGGAGCCGTCCTTGATGAACCAATTGAAATTTTGGGGCGCGACGCCGACGACGGTCCGGGGCTTCCCATTGAGGAGAATGGATTTGCCGACAATAGCGGGTTCGCCGGCGAAACGATCTTTCCAAAGGCCGTAACTGAGAATGACGACGTTGTCGTGACCGGCTTGGCCGTTTTCCGGGGTGAAGCCAGTGCCGAGGAGAAGATTGACTTCGAGCACGGAAAAGAAATTTGCGGAGACGGCCTGGACGACGACTTCCTCGGGGTCGCCAATCCCGGTTAGATTGTTGCGCACGTCGGCGATGTAAGCCATGTCCGAAAAAACTGTGTTGCGGGTCTGCCAATCAAGGAAATTCGGCGGAGACACGGTGTTGTGGGGCTTGGGGTGCTGCGAATTGGTTTCCCAGACCATCACCAGGCTGCCCGGATCGTGATACGGAAGCGGGCGAAGGAGAACCGAGTTGATGACGGAAAAAATCGCGGTGTTCGCGCCGATGCCGAGAACGAGAGTGAGAACGGCGACGGCGGTGAAGCCGGGGCTGCGCTGCAGCATGCGGAGCGCGTAGCGGAAATCGCGAGCAGCCACGTCCAGCCAGCCAACGATGTCGGCGTTGCGAGTGTCTTCCTTGAGCAGGGCGGTGTTGCCGAAGCGTTTTTGCGCCTCGTAGCGCGCGGCTTGGGGGGACATGCCCGCGGCGAGGTTATCGGCGGCGCGCATCTCGATGTGCGAACGCAGCTCTTCGTCGAGGTCACGATCCAAGCGTTCCCTTCGTAACATGCCTCGCAGGCGAGCGATCCAGGACACGGTGCACCTTCCTTTCGTGCCGCTCAGGCGAACTTGAGTACGTGGGCGACGGCTTGCGTGAGGCGTTGCCAGTTGAGTTCTTCCGCGGCGAGCTGCTTACGGCCCGCGGCAGTCAGACGATAGTAGCGAGCGCGGCGATTGTTCTCCGACATGCCCCACTCGGCGCTGACCCAGCCGTCCTGTTCCATGCGGTGGAGGGCGGGGTAGAGCGAGCCTTCCTCGACGCGGAGGATGTCTTCGGAAACCTGCTGGATATGAAGAGTGATGCCGTAGCCGTGCATGGGCCCGCGAGCGAGGGTCTTGAGGACCAGGAGGGCAAGGGTGCCCTGGAGAAGGTCGTTTTTGGGCTTGAGCACGGAGCTCCTATAGATAGCTATAGGTAGAGACGGGACGGGGGCGAAAATGTTTCCAAAGAAATCGGATAGGAGAGCGGGGTGAACTGGAAAGGGGCCGGGCGCGACCGGGCGCGCAGCGGTTCCGCAACAAAGATTGTTAACCGACCAAACTGTTTGATTCCATTCATGTTTTAGCCGAGGTACGCTCAGAGAGCAAATTCGCATTGTGTTTTTGCTCTTGACTTTTCCTTTTATCT
>Ga0137390_10005618_pt1 | contig 10598 bp, 4 predicted proteins | sample 15con2h24AmetaG_FD_104937 | JGI IMG/M metagenome (GOLD analysis project Ga0137390, IMG submission 104937) | Vadose zone soil microbial communities from Angelo Coast Range Reserve, California, USA - 15con2h2.4A metaG | ecosystem: Environmental > Terrestrial > Soil > Vadose zone > Saprolite... | reverse complement strand
GTCCTACGTCACGCTGGTGATGGCGCTGGCGCCGATGATCGCGCCGGTGATTGGCGGCTATCTGCTGGTGATCGCCGACTGGCAGGCGATTTTCTTCGTCCTCGCCCTCTTCGGCGCAGGCATTCTGGCGGTCATTGCCGCGCGCTTCGGCGAGTCGAGCAAGCAGCGCGATCCGCAGGCGACGCAAATTCCGACGCTACTGCGCAATTACGGCCGCTTCCTCGCCCACCGCTCCTGTCTCGGCTACGCGCTGATAAACTGCTTCACGTTCGCCGGGCTGTTTTCCTACATCTCGGGCTCGTCCTTCGTTTTCATCGAGGTGTTTGGCCTGCCAAGCCATGTCTACGGCATCCTCTTCGGCGTCACCGCGTTCGCCTTGATGGCCGGCGCAGGCCTCAACGGCCGTCTCCTGCGCCGCCAACCGCCGAAGACGGTGCTGCGCGCGGGCCTCGCGATCGTGCTGCTGGGCGGCGCCGCCATGTTGACCACAGCGCTCGTGCAGCCGAGCATCGCGGGCGTCCTGGTCTCGATCATGATCTATGTCTTCGGCATGGCCTTCGTCTTTCCCAACGCCACCGCCTCGGCGATGGAGCCGATGCCGCGCATGGCCGGGGTCGCTTCGTCAATGCTCGGCAGCTCGCAGATGGCGGTCGGCAGTCTCGCGGGCTACCTCGTCAATAGCTTCTATGCCCGCACGCCTCTGGCGATGGCGTCGGGCATCGCGGGAGCGGCATTGCTCGCCTGCCTGAGCTATCTGCTGCTCATTCACCGTTCCGGGCAGGCGCGGACGAGTTGACCATCGCGGTCATCCCAGCTCGCGACGCAACAGGGCCGCGCCGCCGGCCAGCGCGGCGAGCTTGCCGAGCGCGATCTCGCGGTCGAGCGGCGCCATGCCGCAATTGGTGCAGGGGTAGAGTTTTTCCGGCGGGACGAATTTCATCGCCCGGCGCAGCGTCGCGGCGACCTCCTGCGGCGTCTCGACGCGGTTGCTGGCGACGTCGATCGCACCGACCAGCACGTCCTTGCCGCGCAGCAGCGCCATCAATTCGGCCGGCACACGCGAATTGGCACATTCGAGCGAGACCTGGTCGATGCGGCTGGCCGCGAGGGCAGGAAAGGTCGCCTCGTATTGCCGCCACTCGCTGCCCAGGCTCGCCTTCCAGTCGTTGTTCGCCTTGATGCCGTAGCCATAGCAGATATGGACGGCGGTCGTGCAAGTGAGCCCCTCGCTGGCACGATGGAGGGCGGCGATGCCCCACTCCCCGACATCGTCCATGTAGACGTTGAAGGCCGGTTCATCGAACTGGATGACGTCGATGCCGAGCGCCTGGAGCTCGCGGGCTTCCTCGTTGAGCAGGGCGGCAAAGGCCATCGCCATGTCGACACGATTGCCGTAATGCGCGTCGGCAATCGTGTCGACGATGGTCATCGGCCCGGGCAGGGTGAATTTGAGCTTCCGTGTCGTGTGGGCGCGGGCGAGCGCCGCCTCACGCGAATGGACCGAACCCTTGCGACGCAGCGGACCGACGACGGTGGGACAGTCCGCCTCATAGCGGTTGTTGCGGATCCCCATCCTGACCTTGTGGGCGAAGTCGATGCCGTCGATCTGCTCGAGAAACCCGTGGACGAAATGCTGGCGCGACTGCTCGCCCTCGGTCACGATGTCGATCCCGGCATCCTCCTGCTCCTTGAGCGCCAGGAGGGTCGCGTCGCGCTTGGCTTCGAGCAGCTCCGCGCCGCTCCGTTCCCATGGCGCCCACAGCATGCGCGGCTTGGCGAGCCAGGAGGGCTTGGGCAGGCTGCCGGCGATTGTCGTCTGGAGCATGGCGGGACTCGCAGCGCAGGATTGAGGGCGGGTGTTGCGCTATGCTAGACGAAAGCGCCGCGCGGCGCAGCATCAGCTCGCCCTATCGCGGGCACCAGACTGTCGGAGGAACCGTGTCATGTCGAAGCGCCCAGCCGAGATCCTCGCCAGCGTCGCCTCGCCCCTCGGTCTCGCCATAAGCCGGGACGGCGATCTCGCCGTCAACTCGCCGATTGACGGCGGCCGACTCGCCGCCTTGCGCAGCGTGACGGCGGCCGAGGTCGACGGCGCGATCACGCGGGCCGAGGCAGCGTATAGGCAGTGGCGCAACGTTCCGGCCCCGCGGCGCGGCGAGTTGGTGCGCCTACTCGGCGAGGTGCTGCGCCGCAAGAAAACCGAGCTCGGCACGCTGGTCAGCCTGGAGACAGGGAAGATCCTGCAGGAAGGCCTCGGCGAGGTGCAGGAGATGATCGACATCTGCGACTTCGCCGTCGGACTGTCGCGCCAGCTCTACGGGCTGACGATCGCCTCGGAGCGCCCCGGTCATCGCATGCAGGAGACCTGGCACCCGCTCGGTCCCGTCGCCATCATGACGGCGTTCAACTTTCCCGTCGCCGTGTGGTCGTGGAACGCGGCGATCGCGCTGGTCTGCGGCAATACCCTGCTGTGGAAGCCCTCAGAGAAGACGCCGCTCACCGCCCTCGCCTGCCTGCGCCTGCTCGGCGAAGCGGCGGCGCAGATGGGCGATGTGCCCGCAGATCTCTGCGGGGTGCTCATTGGCGGACCGGCGATCGGCGCGGCGCTCGCCGAGGACAGGCGCATTCCCTTGGTCAGCGCGACCGGCAGTACCCGCATGGGACGCGAGGTCGGCCCGCGCGTCACCGCGCGCTTCGGCCGCGCGCTGCTCGAGCTGGGCGGCAACAACGCGATGATCGTGGCGCCCTCCGCGGATCTCGACCTCGCCGCACGCGCCATCCTCTTTGCCGCGGTCGGCACCGCCGGGCAGCGCTGCACCAGTCTGCGCCGGCTCATCGTCCATCGCAGCGTCTATGCGACGCTGATCCAGCGTCTTGCCGCCGCCTATCGCTCGGTGCCGATCGGTGACCCGCTCGAAGCGGACACGCTGGTCGGGCCGCTGATCGACAAGCGCGCCTTCGACGCGATGCAGGGCGCTCTCGCCCGGGCGAAGGCGGATGGCGGAAAAATTCACGGCGGCGAGCGCGCCCTCGCCGATCGTTATCCGGAGGCGTGGTATGCCCGCCCGGCGCTCGTCGAGATGCCGGGGCAGACGGCGATCGTCTGCGAGGAAACCTTCGCCCCCATCCTCTATGCGATGCAATACGATACTTTCGACGAGGCGATCGCCTTGCACAACGGCGTCAAGCAGGGTCTCGCCTCGGCCGTCTTCACCACCGATTTGCGCGAGGCCGAGCGCTTCATGTCGGTCGAGGGCAGCGATTGCGGCATCGTCAACGTCAATATCGGTCCCTCCGGGGCCGAGATCGGCGGCGCCTTCGGCGGCGAGAAGGAGACGGGCGGCGGACGTGAATCCGGCTCAGATTCGTGGAAAGCCTACATGCGGCGAGCCACCAACACGATCAATTATTCGAACGCGCTGCCGCTGGCGCAGGGGGTGAAGTTTGACATAGGCTGAGACGGGAGCGCGGCGGGCCGCACTTGTTTCAGCGCCGGTTCTCTGGATAATTCATCTCACAAGGCCTCAACGATGCGCCGAGAAGATGCCGAACGGAGGAAACTGCCATGAGCAACGTGCTGCCCGTTCCCGAAGCCCTTGCCCGCTCGGCCTGGATCGACGAGGCCGGTTATGACCGCCGCTATGCGGAATCGCTGCGCGACCCCGAGAAATTCTGGGGCGAAGAGGGCAAGCGCCTGCACTGGATCAAGCCCTACAAGCGCGTGAAGGACACGAGCTTCACCGGCGACGTCCATATCCGCTGGTATGCGGATGGCACGCTCAACGCCAGCTACAACTGCATCGACCGGCACCTGCCGATGCGCGCCGACCAAACGGCGATCATCTGGGAGGGCGACAGCCCGAGCGTGCACCGCCACATCAGCTATGCCGAGCTGCACGAGACTGTCTGCCGCCTCGCCAATGTCCTGAAGGGGCGCGGCGTTAAAAGAGGCGACCGCGTCACGATCTACCTCCCGATGATCCCCGAGATGGCTTATGCGGTGCTCGCCTGTGCGCGCATCGGCGCGATCCATTCCGTGGTCTTCGGGGGCTTCTCGCCGGACAGCCTGATGGGCCGCATCCAGGACTGCGATTCGACCCTTCTGATCACGGCCGATGAGGGGCTGCGCGGCGGCCGCAAGGTGCCGCTCAAGGCGAATGCCGACGCGGCGCTGGAGCATTGCCCCTCGGTCAAGGACGTCATCGTCGTCCGCCACACCGGCGGCGGCATTCCCTGGGTCGAGGGTCGCGACATCTGGTATCACGAGGCCGCCGCTTCAGTCTCCCGCGACTGCCCGCCGGAGGAGATGAACGCCGAGGATCCGCTCTTCATCCTCTACACCTCGGGCTCGACCGGCAAGCCGAAGGGCGTGCTGCACACGACGGGCGGCTATCTCGTCTTCGTGGCGATGAGCCATCAATACATCTTCGACTACCACGATGGCGACATCTTCTGGTGCACCGCCGATGTCGGCTGGGTGACGGGCCACAGCTACATCCTCTACGGCCCGCTCGCCAATGGCGCGACGACGCTGATGTTCGAGGGCGTGCCGAACTACCCCGACCCGTCGCGCTTCTGGCAGGTCATCGACAAGCACAAGGTCAGCATCTTCTACACCGCACCGACGGCGATCCGCGCGCTGATGCGCGAGGGCGAGAGCTACGTCAAGAAGACGAGCCGCAAATCGCTGCGCCTCCTCGGCACGGTGGGCGAGCCGATCAACCCCGAGGCCTGGCTGTGGTACTACAACCACGTCGGCGAGGCGCGCTGCCCGATCGTCGACACCTGGTGGCAGACCGAGACCGGCGGCATCCTGATCACGCCGCTGCCCGGCGCGACACCGCTGAAGCCGGGCTCGGCGACGTGGCCGTTCTTTGGGGTCAAGCCGGTCATCGTCGATGGCGAGGGCAAGCTCCTGGAAGGCGCGGCCGAGGGAAATCTCTGCATCGCGGATGCCTGGCCGGGCATGATGCGCACCGTCTATGGCGATCATAAGCGCTTCGTCGAGACCTATTTCTCGACGTTTCCCGGCAAGTATTTCACCGGCGACGGTGCGCGACGCGACGAGGACGACTATTACTGGATCACCGGCCGCGTTGACGACGTAATCAACGTTTCCGGCCACCGCCTCGGCACCGCCGAGATCGAGAGCGCGCTGGTCGCCCATGCCAAGGTCGCCGAGGCCGCCGTCGTCGGCTATCCGCACGATATCAAGGGTCAGGGCATCTATGCCTATGTCACGCTGAATGCCGGAGAAGAGCCGAGCGAGGCGTTGCGCAAGGAGCTCGTCGGCTGGGTCCGCAAGGAGATCGGGCCGATCGCCTCGCCCGATCTCATCCAGTGGGCGCCAGGCTTGCCGAAGACGCGCTCGGGCAAGATCATGCGCCGCATCCTGCGCAAGATCGCCGCCAACGAGCACCAGGCCCTCGGCGACACCTCGACCCTCGCCGATCCCGCGGTCGTCGACGGTCTCGTCGAGAACCGGATGAACCGGTCGTGAGGCTGCGAGAGCGCCGCGAACGGATCTCGCCGATCGTGACTTGAGAGGCGGTCAACGGGTGCGTGGAAGGTCCCACCCGCGCGGGGCGTTAACTTCCTGATCGTCGCGATCTTATTTGGCGCGGTCGACCGGCGAAAGGAATGCCCGATGCCCAGCGGCCAGAACCGTCTTATCGGCCTGCTGGTTGCCGTGTTCTCACTGCCCATTGTGATCGCGGCACCGCCGGCATGGGCCGATCCCGCCTGGGACTGGGCGAGCGCGCCCCCCGTTCGCGCGGGAGAATCGACGCGGGAACGAGTGGCGGCAGTCAAAATCGACCAGCGCGACCGGCCGAGCGCGGCCGCGCCGCGTCGCTCGCACAAGAGGTCCAAGGCGACAGTTGCCGTGCGCAGGGCCGATAAAAAGCTTACACGGACGACCGGATCTGCGGGCCGAGGAGTCGCCACAATCGCGCCATCTGCGCAGCCGCACGCGGCAACCCGCCGTCCGCGCGAGCTTTTCATCGACAGGGTCGCAGCAAGCGACGCCGACGAACCGATGTCGGCCCAACCTGTGACCCCGGTCATTCGCGTGCCGCTCACCCCGCTTTCTGCCGCGAGGGTGGAACACAATCAGCGTCCCGACAGCGAAATGGTCAGCCTCCGTGCGACGCCGCTCGAACCGCTCGACATGAACTGAATATCCGACGCGCGATGGCAGACCGCCTGCCGGCTTGGCGAAAAACGCGATCGAGCATCAACGCGCGGCGAGCGCACGGAACTGACGGTTGGCGACGGTGAGCATCGCGAGGTCGATCGCCGGGGCCGCGCGAATCTCCGCGAGCACGGCATCAAGCGGTGCGATCTCGGCAGCATGGCTGGCAAGCCAGCCGGCAAGCGGAGCGGGCCCGGCGGATTGCCCAAGCACCTTCCGCGTCAGCTCGGTCTGATGTTGGAAGAAGTCATCAATCAGAGCACCGATCGCCATCTTCTGCCAATTGCTGTCGGGCCGCAGATTTTCTGCCGCGGCGCGCAGGCGATCGAGCCCTAGACGAGCGCCTACCGCAAAATACGTGCGGCCGGTTTCGATGAGGTCGCGGTGCGATTCCTCGGCAAGACGTACGACATCGCCCGCGGAGACGAGAAAATCGAGGCGGACGATACGCGCCGCGAGGGCAACCGGGACGCCACGTTCGACGAGGGCGGCAACACGCGACGTCATCGTATCCGCCTCGGTGGTCGGAAGAATGTCGGGGAGCCGTTCGCCGAGGATGGCAATGCCGGGGCCGAATTGGGCGACCCGCGCGCGCAGATCGAGCGCCAGGCCGGAGCGCAACAGCCACAGCGTCGCCCGCTCGACGAGCCGCGCGACATCGAGCATGAGGTCGTATTGCAATATCGCCGGTACCTTGTTGTCGAGCGCCTCGATGGCGTGCCAGACCGGCCGCAGGTCGAAGGCGTCGCGGGTGGTCGCGTAGGCATGTGCGACATCGCCGGCGCCGCGGCCGCTCTTCTCCTTCATCTCGCTGGCGAAGGTGATGCCGGCACGATTGACGAGGCTATTGGCAACAAAGGTGGCGATGATCTCACGGCGCAGCCGATGCTGCTCGATTGCCGGCCGATAGCGCTCGACCAGTGGCGCCGGGAAATAGCGCAGCAGGTCGCCGACCAGTTCGGGGGCGTCAGGCAACGCGGATGGCAAGAGCTCGGCGTCGAGCGTCATCTTGGCGTAGGACAGCAGGACGGCGAGCTCGGGTCGCCTCAAGCCGATGCGCGCAGTGGCGCGTGCCGCCAGCGTCTCGTCGTCGGGCAGGAACTCGATCGACCGCGACAGCTGACCGTTGCGCTCGAGGCCGCGCATCAGCCGGATCTGCTGGTCGAGCACATCGGCACCCTGCCGCTCGGCAAGGCTGATCGCCTCGCCCTGCAGATAGTTGTCGCGGAGCACGAGGGCAGCCACCTCGTCGGTCAGCTCGGCGAGCTGCTTGTCGCGCCCGGCACGATCGAGACCGCCCTCGGCGACCACCGCATTGAGCAGGATTTTGAGATTGACCTCGTGGTCGGACGTGTCGACGCCGGCAGAATTGTCGATCGCGTCGGTATTGATGCGGCCGCCTTTCAGCGCGTATTCGATGCGGCCTCGCTGGGTGACGCCGAGATTGGCACCCTCGCCGACGACGCGTGCGACGACCTCCTTGCCGTCGATGCGCAATGCGTCGTTGGTCCGGTCGCCGGCATCGGCGGCACTCTCATGGCTTGCCTTGACGTAAGTGCCGATGCCGCCGAACCACAGAAGGTCGACCGGCGCGCGCAGCATCGCGCGTATCAGCTCGGCAGGTGTCACATGGTCGGCAGCGACGCCGAACGCCTGCTTGATCTGCGGGGTGACCGGGATCGACTTGACGTTGCGCTCGAAGATGCCGCCGCCTTTGGAGATCAGCGCCGGGTCGTAGTCGCTCCACGACGAGCGCGGCAGCGCGAAGAGACGGCGGCGCTCGGCGAGGCTCGCCGTCGGATCGGGCATCGGGTCGATGAAGATATGCAGATGGTTGAAGGCCCCGATCAGCTTGATGTGCGGCGAGAGTAGCATGCCGTTGCCGAAGACGTCGCCCGACATGTCGCCGACGCCGACTACCGTGAAATCAGTGGTCTGGATGTCGGTGCCGATCTCGCGGAAATGCCGCTTGACCAGTTCCCAGGCTCCCCGCGCCGTGATGCCCATGCCTTTGTGGTCGTAACCGGCCGAGCCGCCGGAAGCGAAGGCGTCGCCTAGCCAGAAGCCGTAATCCTCCGCGACGCCGTTCGCGATGTCGGAGAACGTCGCCGTGCCCTTGTCGGCGGCGACGACGAGATAGGGGTCATCATCGTCGCGGCGGACAACGTCGACCGGCGGCACGATCGCGCTGCCGGCATAATTGTCGGTGATGTCCAGCAAGCCGCGCATCAAAATCTTGTAGCACTCGATGCCCTCGGCCTGGACGGCGTCGCGCCCCGCACCTGCCGGCGGCGGCCGCTTGACGACGAAGCCACCCTTCGAGCCGACGGGAACGATGACCGCGTTCTTGACCATCTGCGCCTTCATCAGGCCGAGGACCTCGGTGCGAAAATCCTCCTTGCGGTCGGACCAGCGGATGCCGCCGCGCGCGACCTTGCCGCCACGCAGATGGATGGCCTCGACGCGCGGGCTATAGACGAAGACCTCGACGAGCGGTCGCGGCGCCGGCAGAAGATCGATCTCCCGGCTCGCCAGCTTGACCGAGAGATAGGGTTTCGGCGCGCCCGCCGCATTGCGCTGATAGAAATTGGTGCGCAGGCTCTTTCGCACGAGCAGGAGGAAGCTACGTAGAATGCGATCCTCGTCAAGATTGGCCACGGCATCGAGCAGCTGTTCAATCGAATCGACGATGCTTTCCGCACTGGCGGAACCGTTCGCCTCGTTTTTTTTCGTTTGCGCGGCCGGATCGAACTGGCGCTCGAACAGCGCGACGAGATATCCGGCGATGGTGGGATGGGCGGCGAGCGTCTGTTCCATATAGGCTTGGCTGAACGTGCTACTGGCCTGGCGCAGGAACTTGGCGTAAAGCCGCAGGATGACGATTTGGCGCGCGGTCAACCCGGCGGCGAGAACGAGCCGGTTGAAGCCGTCATTCTCCATCTCGCCGGACCAGATCTGACCGAACGCTTCCTCGAAGCGCGGGCGAACCTCGGCGATGGCGAGATCGGCGGTCTCCGACGGCACGCGGGCGAGCAGGTCGAAATCCTGGATCCACGCCGCACCGGGATTGCCGTCGAGCGTGATGGCGTGCGGCACCTCGCCGATCACCTTCAGTCCCATGTTCTCGAGCATCGGCAGCACGTCGGAGAGCGGCACCGGACCGCCGGCATGGAAGATCTTGAGACCGAGCGCCGCCGGGTCGCCGCCGCGCGCATAGAGCTTCATGCCGAGCGGCAGGCCGCCATGCACCGCTTCGAGGCAGTCGATGTCGAACACCGCTTCGGCAACCAGCACGCCTTCGCGATAGGCAGTCGGAAACGCATTGCCGTAGCGCTTCAGCAGCTCGAGCGCCGCGTCCTCGCCCTTGGCGGCGATCAGTGCTTCCTGCAGGCGATCGGACCACACGCGACCCGCTTCGGCGAGACGGCGCTCGATTTCTGCCGTGTCGAGCGGGGGCACCTTGCCGCGCACCGTCTCGATCATGAAATGGACGCGCGCCAACACCGCCTCGTCGAGCTGGGTAGTGAAGCCGGCGACGGTGCCGTTGCACGCCTCGGTGAGGATGGCGGCGATACGTCGTCGCAGATCGGTGCTGTAGCGCTCGCGCGGCACGTAGACGAGGCAGGAGACGAAACGCTCGAGCGGGTCGCGGCGCAAAAAGAGTGCGATGCGCTGGCGCTCCTGCAGATTCAAGATTCCGAGTGCGGTCTCGAACAGATCGTCCTCGCCGATCTGCAGCAACTCATCGCGCGGGAAGGTATCGAGGATGTGCTGCAGGGCCTTGCCGTCATGGCTTGTCGGCGAGAATCCGGCGCGCGTCATCGTGCGCTGCACCTTGAGGCGGAGGACCGGGATGGCCCGCGGCGAGCGGCTATAGGCGAGCGAGGTGAAGAGGCCGAGGAACAGCCTCTCGCCGAGCACCTCGCCGTTGTCGTCGAATATCTTGACGCCGATGGCGTCCATAAAGGATGGGCGGTGCACGGTCGCGCGCTGGTTCGACTTGCTGATCGTCAGCAGCCGCGGCGCGCGCAAGTAGTCCTGCACGTCGCGCGGCAGGGTCGCGAAATTGCGCAGCCCGTCGAAGACGGAATAATCATCATCGCGCAGGATGCCGAGACCGGCCTTTGCCACGACGACGTTGTCGTCGACGCCTTGCGGGCGATAGCGATACTCGCGATATCCAAGGAAGGTGAAGTTCTCCTCGTCGAGCCAGCGCAGGAAAGCGGCGACCTCGTTGACCTCGCGCGCCGGCATCGGCAGCTTGCGGTTCTCCAGATCGTCGAGCGTGGCGGCGAGCGCCTTGCGCATTTTCGGCCAATCGGTGACGGCGTGGCGCACATCCTCGAGCACCGCGGTCAGCAGCGCGGCGATCGCCACGCGCCGCGCCGGGTCCTTCTGGTCGCTG